>Ga0209577_10005898_pt1 | contig 11369 bp, 7 predicted proteins | sample GraSoiAngelo_109_FD_185874 | JGI IMG/M metagenome (GOLD analysis project Ga0209577, IMG submission 185874) | Grasslands soil microbial communities from the Angelo Coastal Reserve, California, USA - 14_0903_12_20cm (SPAdes) (version 2) | ecosystem: Environmental > Terrestrial > Soil > Grasslands ... | reverse complement strand
GTACCCGTGGAAACCCTGGCAGCGCGATAACAGTTTTCCCTTAACCTTCGAAAACCTGCGAATCTGTGAGCCATGCCGTGTTTTTTGGCGCTGGAGCGTCCCACCAGTTAGAATAAGATGTTTGTACTGGCGCAATGGACTGCCCAGTGCAAGCAAGCACGGGGAACCGTTCAGGAGACGGCGAAATCATCCATGGAAGCAGCGCAAATACTAGACCGCGTCGTAGCCAGGTTCATCGGCACCAAGCACGAGCGCGACATCAAGAAATTGCAGCCGGTCATCGCGGCCATCAACGCGCGCGAAGCGGAAGTGCACCCGCTCAGCAATGAAGAACTCAAGACGCGTTTTGCGGAGCTCCGCGCCCAGGTCCAGGTGCAATTAAAGGACGCCGACCCCGCCGAGCCAAGCTACAAAGAGGAATTGCAGAAAGCGCTGGAGCCCGCGATTGTGCCGGCATTCGCATTGGTCCGCGAAGCAGGCCGCCGCTTCCTGAACATGCGTCACTTTGATGTGCAGCTTATCGGCGGCATCGTGCTGCACGAAGGCAAAATCGGCGAAATGAAGACGGGCGAAGGCAAGACGCTCGTCGCCACGCTCCCCGCCGTGCTGAACGCGCTGGCCGGGCGCGGGGTGCACATCGTCACGGTGAACGACTATCTGGCTCGTCGCGACGCCGAATGGATGAGCCCTCTTTACCGCGCGCTGGGATTAAGCGTCGGCGTAATTGTGCACGATCTCGACGATGACCAGCGCCGCGCGGCGTACGGCGCGGACATCACCTACGGGACGAACAACGAATTCGGCTTCGACTACCTCCGCGACAACATGAAGTACGACCTGGCGCAATGCGTGCAGCGCGGACACCAATTCGCCATCGTCGACGAAGTGGACTCCATCCTTATCGACGAAGCGCGCACACCGCTGATTATTTCTGGACCTTCCGAAGAATCGACCGACAAATACGCCAAGATCGACAAAATCATCCCCAAACTTATTCAGGACATCGATTACACGCTCGACGAAAAGCACCGTACCGCGACGCTCACGGAAGAAGGATTCGCCAAGTGCGAACGGCTTCTCTCGCTGACCAACATGTCCGATCCGGCGAATATCGACATCATGCACCATGTCTATCAGGCCCTGCGCGCGCACACGCTCTACAAGAACGATGTGGATTACGTCGTGAAAGACGGCGAAGTCATCATCGTCGACGAATTCACCGGCCGCCAGATGCCCGGCCGCCGCTGGTCCGACGGCTTGCACCAGGCCGTGGAAGCCAAGGAAGGCGTGAAGATCGAGCGCGAAAATCAGACGCTCGCGACGATTACCTTCCAGAATTATTTCCGCATGTACAAAAAACTTTCCGGCATGACCGGTACGGCGGAAACGGAAGCCGCGGAGTTCGGCAAGATTTACAATCTGGATGTCACTGTCATTCCGACGAACCGCACGCTGATCCGCATCGAAGCGCCGGACGTCGTTTACCGCACGGAAAAAGAAAAGTTTGAAGCCGTCGTCAACGGCATCCTCCAGGAAGATAACTCACTGGCGAACGGCATCCGCCATTATCACGAACGGGGCCAGCCGGTGCTCGTGGGTACCATCTCCATCGAAAAGTCCGAGGCCATCGCGGAATTGCTGAAGAAGTCCGGCATCCCGCATCAGGTGCTGAACGCCAAGCAGCACGAGCGCGAATCGCGCGTCGTCGCGCAAGCAGGGCGCAAAGGCGCGGTCACCGTCGCGACCAACATGGCCGGTCGCGGAACCGATATTTTGTTGGGCGGCAATCCCGAGCAAATGACGCGCGACCATTTTCTGAAGAACAAGCTAGCCATGCCCTATGCTGCAGCTCCGGCGGTGATTGGCGCGGATCCTGCGAGTGGCAACGGCGATCAGCCCGCGGTCCCCATGGTGCTCTTCCAGCACGAAGGAAAAATCTTTCAGGTGCCGGCCGATCAATGGAAGCCGGTGTACGACCAGTTTGCCGAACAGTGCAAAGCGGAACACGACGAAGTCGTCGAGCTCGGCGGGCTGCACATCCTGGGCACGGAACGCCACGAAGCGCGGCGCATCGACAACCAGTTGCGCGGCCGCGCGGGACGCCAGGGCGACCCGGGCTCTTCGCGGTTTTTTCTTTCGCTCGAAGATGATTTGATGCGCATCTTCGGCGGCGAGCGTATTCGAGCGTTGATGTTCCGCATGGGCATGACCGAGGGCGTACCGATTGAATCGAAGATGTTGTCAGGCCGCATCGAGAACGCGCAAAAAACCGTCGAGGCGCAAAATTTCGACGCACGCAAACATCTTCTCGAGTACGACGACGTGATGAACAAGCAGCGCGAGACGATTTACGCCATTCGCCGCTCCGCGTTGGAAGGCAAGGACCAGCGCGACTACGTTCTGGGCATCGCGGAAGACGTCGTGCGCGAATTGGTCGAAACGTTCTGCCCGCGCGAGCAGCATCCCGGCCAGTGGAACACCACGCAATTTCTTGCGGAGAGCAACGCGCAGTTCGGCATCGATATGAAAGCTGCTGGCGCCGATCCGGGCACGCTGGCGCACGACCTGCTTGCTGACACCGCGGCCGAAGCGGTCAAGAAGCGTTACGAGGAAAAAGAAAAGCAGTTTGGCGCCGACCTGATGCGGTGGCTCGAACGCCGCATCATTCTCGACGTAGTGGATTCACAGTGGAAAGACCACTTGCTCTCGCTGGACCACTTGAAAGAGGGAATCGGCCTCCGCGGCTACGCGCAAAAAGATCCCATCGTCGAGTTCAAGAAGGAAGCGTTCGTCCTTTTCGAAGACATGATGGCGCGCATCGATAACGAAACGATCCGCTATCTCTTCCACATTCAGATGCAGCAGGGCGAGCAGCCGCCGGAGGCCAGACGGCCCGAGCCGCCTCGGACTCCTCCGCAGAGCGCGGCCGCTGCGGCCGCAAGCGCAGCAGCGCGTGCAAGTGAACCGCAGCAGTTGCCTGCGGTGGCGCGCGAAATCGAGCGCCGCCAGCAGCGTCAGCAAAAGGACTTGCAATATCAGACCGGGCCCGCGCAAGCCGAAGCTCCAAAGCCGGTGAGAGTTGGCGCGAAAGTGGGGCGCAACGATCCTTGTCCCTGCGGTTCCGGGAAGAAATACAAGAAGTGCCACGGCGCGTGAGTAGGACAGACATTCCTGTCTGTCCTTTCTTTGCCAAAGCCGCGGTCGAAGATTGATTGCAAATTGATGGAACAGAGGACAGGCAAGAATGCCTGTCCCACCATAGAGGAAACAAATGCCATCAGGCCCAGCACCCATGCAGCAGCCGGAACGCCAGCCGATTCCCGGCGTCAAGAATCTCGTCGCCGTCGCCAGCGGCAAAGGCGGCGTCGGCAAGACCACCGTCGCGGTGAACCTTGCGCTTGCTTTAGCAAACCTTGGCAATAAAGTCGGATTGCTCGACGCCGACGTTTACGGGCCCAACGTGCCGATCATGCTCGGCACTTTGCAGGAGCCGCAGGCTACCGCCGAAAAGCGCATCATTCCCGTGCAGTCGCAAGGGCTAAAGATGATTTCGATGGGCTTGTTAAATCCCGGTGACAAGCCCATGATTTGGCGCGGGCCGATGCTGCACAGCGTGATTACGCAGTTTCTTCGCAGCGTGGAGTGGGGCGAGCTCGATTACTTGATCATCGATCTTCCGCCGGGCACCGGCGACGTGCAGTTGACGTTGATCCAGACCGTCGCGGTCACCGGCGCGGTGGTAGTCACTACACCATCGACCGTCGCGCTGGCCGACGTGCGCAAAGCCATCGAAATGTTTCGCCAGGTGAATGTGGAAGTGCTCGGCGTGGTCGAAAACATGAGCACGTTTGCGTGCCCGCACTGCGGCAAGGCCATCGACATCTTCGGCCACGGCGAAGGCGCGAAAACCGCCATCGCCTACGGCGTGCCCGTGCTCGGCGAAATTGAAATTGATCCGCGCATCCGCGTTGGCGGCGATACCGGCAAGCCCGTCGCGTCCCTTGGTGAAGCTGGCGCGGGCGCAAAGAGCCTATACAACGTTGCGCGCGCCGTCGCCAATCGCCTCGCCGAAGTCGCCGGCACTACCGGCGGCCCCTCGGTCCAGATCGACTAGAGAACCCTTTTTCATTGAAGGCGGTTGAGGCCGTGATATAATGCCGCTCAGGACAAACTATGTAGGGCAGGGCGCTGCGGCAACCGTGTTGCCGCATTTTTTGTTTAGGGCTGTGGCCAGTCGGTGTAGTGGCGGGTCATTGGACGCTTTTGGTCGAGTGCCCGGCCTTGGAGCCCCGGCCAACAATGAGCCGCCATGTGAGCTTAAGTCCTTTATAATCACCATTTCCAAGGCGTCTCATAAGTGTTGCATCTAAAGGACTTACGGCTAAGCTAAGTTGTTTAGATACAACACTTACAGAAAACTAGGGGGGAGGCTGTGGTTATGGTTAACCAGAATTCTGGCTCAGACTTCGCCACAAAAGGCTTGATCGAACTGGCCAGACAACCCGACATCCGGCCCTATCGCGGGAAGCGGCCGCAAATCGCGGCTTCGGCTTATATCGACCCTGCTGCTGTTATCATCGGCGACGTGGTGATTGGCGAGGATTCGAGCGTCTGGCCGTGCTCCGTGGTTCGCGGCGACGTGCACTACATCCGCATCGGCGCCCGCACCAACATTCAGGACGGCTCGGTGCTCCACGTGATGCGCGATGAGTATCCGCTGATTCTTGGCGATGACGTGACCGTCGGCCATTCCGTGACCCTGCACGGCTGTACCATCGAGTCGCGCTGCCTCATCGGCATGGGCGCGGTCATTTTGAATGGTGTAACCATTGGCGCGGGCAGCATCGTCGCCGCGGGAACGCTGATTACCGAGCGCACTGCGATTCCCGCGGGCAGCCTGGTGATGGGCTCGCCCGGAAAAGTGAAGCGCGGGCTGACGGAGATCGATCAGGCCTCGATTGACGCCTATGCCAAACGCTACGTTGAGTACAAGAATATTTATCGGGCCGAGCCTACGTAGCGGCGGCCTTTAGGCCGCCATTTTTAAGGAGCTGTCGGAGTGAGCGAAGGCGCAGCCAAAAAAGAAGAGAAGCCGCGCAAGTTCCAAGCCATACGCGGCACGCGCGATTTGCTGCCGCCGGAGACTGCTCTCTGGAATCGCGCCGAGCAAACCGCCCACCAAGTCTTTGCCAGCTTCGGCTTCGGCGAAATCCGCCTCCCGATTTTCGAGCCCACCGAACTCTTCGCTCGATCCATCGGCGAAGAAACAGACGTGGTCTCGAAAGAGATGTATTCGTTTTTGGACAATCCTGACATTTCTAATTTGGAGGAGGCCCGAGATGCTATTAAGGAGGTAAACCCTGGAATTGCTGCGGTCGGGAAGCAAGAGGTCTTTGAGTTGTATGTGTCTGAATTCATCTCACAAATAGAGGCAGGGTTAGCAGGAAAGCAGCTCAATTTGTCATCCAAGGCACAATCCGATTTCGACATTGTAAAAGCAAGATTCCAAGAACTGCTTGCTTTGCCAGACTCCAAAGATGAAGATAGACACAATAAACGAAGGCATCTCACGTTTGAAATCATCATCAAAGTAGATCTATTGAAGTTCGGCGAAAGAGTTTCCCTCCGTCCCGAAGCCACCGCTTCTGTCTGTCGCGCCTACATCGAGCATGGGATGCAGCAACTCCCTCAGCCCGTGAAGCTCTACTACATGGGCCCGATGTTCCGGCGCGAACGGCCGCAAAAAGGCCGCTACCGCCAGTTTTACCAGATTGGAGCGGAAGTGCTCGGCGGCAGCGACGCTCCGGCAATCGACGCGGAAGTGATCGAAATGGTGATGACCTTTTTCGATCGTCTCGAATTGCAGGGCGTTCAGCTGGATGTTAATTCCATCGGCTGTCTCAACTGCCGCCCCAAATATGTTGAACTGTTGCGCGCCGCGCTCCTGAAAGTGAAGGACAAGCTCGGGCCGGACAGCCAGCGGCGCATTGAAACGAATCCGCTGCGCGTGCTCGATTCCAAGCTCGAAAGCGAGCAGCCCATTATCGCCACGCTGCCGCATATCGCCGATCATCTCTGCGAAGAGTGCGCCGTGCACTACGCGGCCGTAAAGCATCAGCTCAAAATGCGCGGCGTGATCTACCGCGAGAATTGGCGGCTCGTGCGCGGCCTCGACTATTACATGCGCACGACGTTTGAAATCACCGCGCAGGGACTCGGCTCGCAAAACGCCGTGTGCGGCGGCGGCCGCTACGATGGGCTGGTAGAATTGCTGGGCGGTCCGCCAACCAAGGGTATCGGCTTTGCCATTGGCGAAGACCGCTTGATCTTGTCGCTGCAGGAAAGCGGGAAAGCGCCTGTCCAGCAAGGCCGCGACGTGTACATCGCCTGGATGGGCGAACGCGCGCAAGCGACAGCCATCCGCGCAGCGAAAGATTTGCGCAAGGCAGGATTCAGCGTGGAGCTGCCGCCGGTGGAGCAAAAATTCGGCAAAGCGCTCGGCCAGGCGGACAAACTCGGCGCGAAATACGCGCTGATTCTCGGTGACAACGAAGTGTCCGAAGGTTTGTGGACGCTGAAGACGCTGGCCGACGGCTCGCAAGCAAAGTTCACTGAACCCGATTTGCTGGAACATTTGAGTATGCAGAAAGCGCTGTCATCCTAAGGTGGGACAGACATTCCTGTCTGTCTCCGGTAGAGCAGATTGAGCGCAAAGGGACAGGCAAGAATGCCTGTCCCACGGCAGCACAAACTGAAGTTTGAGCTTTGCTAGGAGAGAATGACGTGCTGGATTTTCTTGGCAACCTGAAGCGCACACACTACTGCGGCGAATTGCGCGCCAAGGACGAAGGCCGCGATGCCATTGTCATGGGCTGGGTAGCGCGGCGCCGCGACCTTGGCAATTTGCTTTTTCTTGATGTGCGCGACCGCACTGGCATCGTGCAGGTGGTTTTCAACAAGGAGACGCAGCCCGCGGCGCACGCCAAAGCCGAGCAAGCGCGTGGCGAATTCGTCGTCGCCGTGGAAGGCAAAGTCCTCAAGCGCCAAAAAGCCAATCCGGAATTGGCTAGCGGGGAAGTCGAGCTGGTCGCGTCGAAGCTGCACATTCTCAACAACGCCAAGACCCCGCCATTTCCCATCGAAGACGAAATTAACGCCGCCGAAGAGACGCGCCTGCGCTTCCGCTATCTCGACTTGCGCCGCCCCAAGCCGCACCGCAATCTCGCTTTGCGCCACAAAATTATTCTTGAAATCCGCAAAGTGATGGACGAGATGGGCTTTGTCGAAGTGGAAACGCCCATGCTCACGCGCTCGACTCCGGAAGGCGCGCGCGATTTTCTGGTGCCCAGCCGCATTCATCACGGGCAGTTTTACGCGCTGCCGCAATCTCCGCAAATCTTCAAGCAGATTTTGATGATCGCCGGACTGGACAAATATTTCCAGATTGTGAAGTGCTTTCGCGACGAAGACTTGCGCGCCGACCGCCAGCTCGAATTCACGCAGCTCGACCTCGAAATGTCTTTTCCGCGCCAGGAAGATATTTTTCACGTGATCGAGCAAGTGATGGTGCGCGCGTGCGCCGTCGCGGGAGTCAAAGCCGAAGCGCCGTTTCCGCACATGCAATACAAGGATGTGATTCGAAAATACGGCAGTGACAAGCCGGACCTGCGGTTTGGCATGGAACTTCACGAAGTAACGCATTGCTTTCCGGAAGAAGCCAGACAGAAATTACAAATCGAAGGCCATGTTTTTGCTTTTGCCGCTCCCGGCGCGGCGAGCTATTCGCGCAAGCAACTGGACGAACTGACGGAAAAAGCCAAAGCGCTCAAAGCCCGCGGCGCGTATTTCGTGAAGGTTGTCCCCGAGGGACTCACATCGACTGTCGAAAAATTGATCGGCGTAGAAAATGTGAAGAAGCTGGCCGAAGCTTGCGGCGCGAAACCCGGCGATCTCGTTGTCGCCGTTTCCGCCAAGGAACAAATCAAAGGCACGGAAGCCGCCGCGCTGATCGCTGGACAAATGCGCTTGCAACTTGGCGAAGCGCTTGGTGCGATCGGCAAGTCCCAGTGGAAATTTCTCTGGCTCACCGGTTTTCCCCTTTTCGAATGGAGCGAGACGGACAAAACCTGGGTGAGCGCGCAACACCCGTTCACCGGCATCGTCGATGAAGACCTGGAAAAACTTGAATCCGCGCCGTGGGAAGTGCGCTCCAAAGGCTACGACCTCGTTTTGAACGGGTATGAGCTTGGCTCCGGCAGCATCCGAATCCACCGCCAGGACATTCAAGAGCGCCTCTTCAAAGCGCTCGGCCTAAGCGAAGAACAATTGCGCCGCCGCTTCGGCTTTTTCCTCGACGCGCTGACTTACGGTACTCCGCCCCACGGCGGCATCGCGCTGGGCATCGACCGCGTGGTCATGCTTCTCGCCGGCGAAAAATCCATCCGCGAAGTCATCGCCTTCGCGAAAACCACCGCCGCCCAGGATTTGATGGCGGAGTCGCCATCGCCCGTCGACAAGGATCAGCTCGACCAACTCGGAATCACTGTTCAAGAAAGGAAGAAAGCCGCCGAGTGACATGAGCCGCATACGCATATTGCCGGAGGCGGTGGCGAATAAAATCGCCGCGGGCGAAGTTGTCGAGCGGCCAGCGTCGGTTGTGAAAGAGCTATTGGAGAACGCCATCGATGCTGACGCGAAGACCATTGGCGTCGAAGTGGAAGTTGGCGGCAAGCGCATGATCCGCGTGATTGACGACGGCCACGGCATGTCGCATGACGACGCGCTGCTGGCCTTTGAGCGCCACGCCACGAGTAAGCTCAGATCCGCCGACGATCTGCTCTCGATTGGCACGCTGGGGTTTCGCGGGGAAGCCTTGCCGACCATCGCTGCAGTGTCGCGATTGCTGCTGGAGACGCGCGACGAAGCGGAAGCCGAGGGCACGCGCATCGAATTTGCGGGCGGGAAACTCATGGGAGTCAAGCCCGCAGGATTGCCTGCGGGAACGACGGTCAGCGTCGCCGACATTTTTTATTGCGTTCCAGCGCGCCGAAAATTTCTCAAGTCCGATACAACGGAGCTGGGCCACATCGCTTCGCTGGTCACGCACTACGCCTTGGCGAATCCAGCGAAGCAATTCATTCTGAGCACCCCGACACAGGAAATCATCAATTGCCCGCCCGCGGAAAAGTTGGCCGACCGCGTGTATCAGCTTTTCGGACGTCAAGCACTGGAAGAGCTGGTGGAAATCCCCGCGGCCTCCGCGCCCTTCCGCGCCGCCATCACCGAGCCCGAGCTCGAGCCGGGAGAAGAAAAAGCTTCGCTGACCGTCAGCGGATTTACCTCGCGGCCTGACATCCAGCGGATGAATCGCAACGGCATCTATATTTTCGTGAATCGCCGCCTGGTGCGCGACCGGCTGATTTTGCACGCGATTCACGAAGCCTACCGCAACATTCTGCCGCCGGCCGTTTTTCCCGCCACGCTGCTTTTCCTGGAGATGCCCTACGAAGAAGTTGACGTCAACGTGCATCCCGCAAAAATCGAAGTGCGCTTCCGGCGCTCGCAATTCGTTCATGATTTCACGCGCGATGCGATTCGCCAGGCGTTGATGGGCGCGCGGCCGATCGCCAGTTTTGCCGCCGCTGCTGCCGCGCCGCAGACGGCCGGCGGCGGGAACGGAGCATTGTCCGGCGGAATCGCGCCCGCTCCTGTGGAATCGGGCGTACCGCGCGCGATCATTCCGCCGATGGAAGAAATCGGCGTGGGCTCCGGCGTCGGCTCGGACTACGGTTCAGGAGGGGGCTTCGATCTCACCGGCGCGCTGATGCGGCCGGTCGAGCAGCGGATTCCATTTACTTCGGGAACTTCACTTGGCCAGGCTGTCGCGCCGGCGCAAATCTCTAGCGCTGGAAATTGGGCCGCGAATCTTGCAGCGCCGAGCGCCGATGCTCCCGCAAGCCTGCCCCACCCCGAACAAATCGCCGACCTCAAGCCTCTGGGCCAAGTGAGTGCGAGCTTCATCGTCGCCGTGAACGGCGAAGGCCTCTGGCTCGTCGATCAGCACGTGGCGCACGAACGGGTGCTCTTCGAGCAGCACCTCGAAGCGCGCCGCGCCGGAAAAATCGAAGCACAGCGCATGCTGATGCCGCTGGTCATCGAACTGTCGCCGCGGCAGATCGTTACCTTTGAAAAAATCGCAGAAGAATTGGGGGCGAACGGTTTCGAAGTTGAACTCATCGGGCCGAAGAGCGTGGCCATCCAGGCCGTGCCCGCGGGAGTGATCGCTCCCGACGCGGAAAAACTGCTGCGAGAAATTCTCGACGGCATCGAGCGCGAGAATGCTGCGATTTCGATTGAAACCTTGCAAGCGAAAATCGCGGCGTCCACGGCGTGCCATGCGGCTATCAAAGTGAACATGCCGCTGGAGCAATCGAAAATGGAATGGCTGCTCGACGCGCTGGCAAAAACGGATTGTCCGATGAGCTGTCCCCACGGGCGGCCTGTCGTGCTGCGCTATTCCATCAAAGAGATTGAAAAGGCGTTTCACAGAATCTGACTTTTGCAGGCGCTGGGCTTCAGCCCGGCCATCGGGAGACTCACCGAATGACTGATTCGCAGAAGACAGCAGTGATCTTCGGCCTGGCGAACAAGCGCAGCATCGCCTGGGCCATCGCGCAGAAATTGTACCAAGCCGGCTGGCGGCTGGCGATCACCTACCAGAACGAACGGCTTGAGCAGGAAGCCAAGGACCTGATTGCGGATTTGCCGGGCGCTTCCGGCTTTATGTGCGATGTCTCCTCGGACCAGCAAATCGCCAAGCTCTTCGATGAACTAAAAGCGCGATACAGCGTGTTGAACGGCATCGTGCACAGCGTGGCGTTCGCGCCTGCGGAAGAATTGAAGGGCGAATTTGTAAACACCACGCGCGAAGGATTTCGCATCGCACATGACATCAGCGTCTACTCGCTGATCGCCGTGTCCCGAGCCGCGGCCCCGCTGATGACGGCAGGCGGCGGAATCGTTACGCTGACGTACTACGGCGCGGAAAAAGTCGTGCCGAAATACAACGTGATGGGCGTGGCCAAAGCGGCGCTCGAAGCCACGGTCCGCTACCTGGCGAACGATCTGGGGCCGCGCGGCATTCGCGTCAACGCCATTTCCGCCGGGCCTATCAAGACGCTCGCGGCGCGGGGCATCTCCAATCTTGGCGACATGTTGAAGGCGCATGCCGAGCGCGCGCCGTTGAAACGCAACGTGGATCCCGGCGAAGTCGGTGGAACCGCGACGTTCTTGCTCTCCGAGGCTGGCTCCGGCATTACCGGCGAGACGATTTTCGTCGATTGCGGCTACAACATCATGGGATTTTAAGA
>Ga0209577_10005897_pt1 | contig 11371 bp, 12 predicted proteins | sample GraSoiAngelo_109_FD_185874 | JGI IMG/M metagenome (GOLD analysis project Ga0209577, IMG submission 185874) | Grasslands soil microbial communities from the Angelo Coastal Reserve, California, USA - 14_0903_12_20cm (SPAdes) (version 2) | ecosystem: Environmental > Terrestrial > Soil > Grasslands... | reverse complement strand
ATGGTGTACCACCTCGCGGCGAACGCGCGAGTCGCCATCCAAGCGCAATTCGGTCAGGTGCTGCTGCCCTACCCCTTCTGGGTCCAGGCCGCGAGCACCAAGGCGTCCCCCGTGAACGCCGAACTCGACGCGGTGTTGCTCCCCTGGCCGAGCAGCCTCGACACGACGAAGGCGCCGCAGGGCACCGTCACACCCCTGTTGGTGACGAGTCGGGCGGGCGGAGTGCAGGAGACCACGGCGCTGCTCGATCCGTCGCGCGAGTTCCCACGCGACAGCCTGCGTCCGCGGCTCCTCGCCGCACAGCTCAGCCCTGCGGCACCGGGCGCCGCTGGCGCGACGCACGGCCGGCTCGTGATCGTGGGCAGCCCGGACTTTGCGAGCGACCGCTACGCGCAGAATTCGCCGGACAACATCGTGTTCGTTCAGAACGCGGTGGATTGGCTGGCGCAGGACGAGGCGTTGATCGCCATTCGCTCGAAGAATCGGACACCCCCACCGCTCGCGTTCGCGAGCGCGACCACGCACGACATCGTGAAATACGGCAACATCATCGGCGTACCCGCGCTCCTGATCGTGTTCGGCGCCTTGCGGTTGTGGCGCCGCCGCCAGATCACACGACAGGTATACCGACCCTTCGCGCTGGCGGGCGCGGGAGCAGCCTCGTGAGCGCGAAACAGCTCCGGCTGATCATCCTCGCCCTCGCGGTCGTGCTGCTCCTGTGGGGCGCTTCCGAGCGCTTCTCCCGCGGCTCGGACACGGTCACCGGCGGGTTCTCCCTGCCCGCGCCGGCGCCGGCCGACGCCGACACGATCAGCCTCGTCAAGGGACAGGATTCGATCGTGCTGGCCAAGCAGTCGGCCACGGCCTGGACGGTGAACGGCCGCCGCTCGGCGCCCGACGCCGTGAACGAGCTGTTTCAGGCGCTGCACGACAGTACGCCGTCGGAGCTCGTGGCGCAGGATTCCGCGTCGTTCGGCCGGCTCAACGTGGACGGCGCCACGGGGCGGCGGCTCCGAATCCGCGGCGCCGGCAAGCCGCTGCTCGACGTGATCATCGGCGCCCGGGGGTCGGAGTACGGCAGCGCCTACGTGCGCCGGCCCGGGGACAGCCACGTCTATTTGTGGCGCGGGCGGCTGGCGTCGCTCGCGGACCGCACGGCGGACGAATGGCGCGACAAGCGCATCGCCGTCGTGACACCCGACAGCGTCGTGTTGGTGGACGTGGAGCGCGGGAAGGACCGGTATACGCTCCGGCGCGCCGGCAAGGCGTGGACGCTCGACCGCGCCGCCGCGGACTCGGGTGCGGTGGCCCGGCTGCTCGAGAAGTACCGCACCGTGACGGCCGCGGGCTTCGCCTCGCCTGCGCAGGCCGACTCCGCCCGGGCGCAGCGGCCGGCGCGGCGCCTCACGGTGCGCGGCGCCCGCGGGACACTCGCCGCGCTCGTGTTCGACTCGATCCCGGGCGCGTTCTGGGTGCGCCGCACCGCGGGCGCCGCTCCGGGCGGCGAGCCGGGTGTGCTCTATCGCATGAACGCGTGGGACGTCGACGGTCTCACGCCTGCGAGCCGCTCGCTCGAGCCACCCACACCCGCCAAGCGATAGCCCCCAACCCCTTGGCTTCCAGCAGTTTGCCGTCTATTTTGCGGGGCTCACATGGCGGACCTCACGCTGTCGCGGAGCCAGCTGTTGCTCCTCGCCGGGACGGCCAACCGGCCGCTCGCCGAGGAGATGGCTCAACATTTGGGGCAGCCGCTGTGCGCGGTGACGCTGCGGCGATTCGCCGACGGGGAGATCTTCGTCAAGATCGACGAGAACGTGCGCGGGCGAGATGTCTTCATCATCCAGCCCACGAACCCCCCGGCGGAGAACTATTGGGAGCTGCTGTTGCTGATCGACGCGGCGCGGCGGGCGAGCGCGGCGCGGATCACGGCGGTGCTGCCGTACTTCGGCTACGCCCGTCAGGACCGCAAGGATCAGCCACGCGTCGCGATCAGCGCGAAGCTGATGGCGAACATGATCACCACCGCCGGGGCGGACCGTGTGCTGGGGATGGACTTCCATTCCCACCAGCTCCAGGGCTTCTTCGACATTCCGGTGGACCACTTGTACGCGGCGCCCGTGTTCGTGAGCCACTTTCGGCAGAAGCAGCTGTACGACCCCGTCGTGGTGGCGCCCGACGTCGGCTCGGCCAAGATGGCGCGCGGCTTTGCGAAGCGGCTGAACGCCTCGCTCGCGATCATCGACAAGCGGCGCCCCTCGGCGAACGTCGCCGAGGTGGTGAACGTCGTGGGCGAGGTGGCAGAAAAGGACTGCCTCATCCCCGACGACATGATCGACACGGCGGGGACGATCACCGAGGCGGCGGCGGCGCTCAGGCGCCTCGGGGCGCGCAAGATCTATGCGTTCGCGTCTCACGCTCTGCTGTCGGGCCCCGCGGTGGAGCGACTGCGTGCTTCCCCGATCGACGAGGTCGCGGTGACGAACACGATCCGCATCCCCGATGAGCGCTGCTTCGACAAGCTCAAGGTGCTGTCGATCGCCGGATTGATCGCGAAAGCGATCGGCTACGAGCACTCGAATCAATCGGTGAGCTCGCTGTTCGACTGATGTCTGACGTCTGACCCCTGAGGACTGGCAATGGCCCAAATCGTTTCCCTCGCGGCAAGCCCGCGCACCACGACCGGGAAAGGCGCCGCACGGCAGGCGCGCTTCCGCGGTAAGGTGCCTGCAGTGATCTACGGGCACGGGCGCGAGACCCAGTCGCTCGAGGTGGAGGCCAAGGCCCTCGAGAAGGCGCTCACCGGCGTCGAGCCCGCGAGCACGATTATCGAGCTCGCGGTGGCCGGCACGAAAACCCGGACGCTGATCCGCGAGATCCAGCGCCATCCCATCCGGCCCGACATCATCCACGTGGATTTCTACGAGATCCACGCCGAGGAGAAGGTCAAGCTCAAGGTGCCGGTGCACCTGGTCGGCAACCCGGACGGCGTGCGTAACGCCGGCGGCGTGCTGGACCAGGTGACTCGCGAGGTCGAGATCGAGGTGATGCCGGACAACATTCCCGACCGCGTAGAGCTCGACGTCACCGCCCTGAAGATCGGCGACTCGCTGCACGTGCGGGATCTGCACATCGCGAACGCCACGATCCTCACGCTGGCGGATCTCACCATCGCGACGGTGGTGCCGCCCCGCGCCGAAGAGGTGACCACCCCTGCCCCCGAGGCGGCGGCCGAGGTGGCCGAACCCGAGTTGATCCGCAAGGTGCGCGAGGGCGAAGAAGCGGAAGGCGAGGGGGCGGCGGCCGGCGAAGGCGGCGCCAAGCCCGAGGCGAAAGGCGGCGCCGCGGCGACTCCCGCCAAGGGCGAGAAGGCGGAGAAAGTCGAGAAGCCCAAGGGCGGCAAAGAGAGCTGACGCTTGCGCGCCGTGGTTGGCCTCGGCAACCCGGGGCCAGAGTACGCGGCGACCCGGCACAATGCGGGCTTCTGGCTCGCCGACGCGCTCGTCGCGCGGTGGGGGTTTCCCCCGTTCCGCCGCGGCGAGCGCGCGCGTGTCTCCGAGGGCAGCGTCGCGGGTGTCACCGTCCGGGTGCTCAAACCCACCACCTACATGAACCGCAGCGGGGCGGCGTTGGCGTCGTTGCGCGCCGACCCGGCCTTCAACCCCGCCACCGATTTGCTGGTCCTCGTGGACGATTTTCAGATTCCCTGCGGCACGTTCCGGCTCCGCTCCGACGGCTCGTCAGGCGGTCACAACGGCTTGAAGAGCATCGAGGGCGCCCTGCAGTCGCAAGCCTATGCCCGCCTCCGGATCGGCGTGGGACCGCTCCCGGAGGGCGCCGGCGACTGGTCGGACTACGTCCTCGCGCCGTTCACACCCGAACAAGTCGAGCAGGTCGAGGCGCTGCTGCCCCAGATGGTGGACGCGGTGACCAAGTGGGTGAAGGAAGGCGCCCCCTAGGTGCTGCGCCTCGGTATCGTCGGTCTCCCCAACGTCGGCAAGTCGACCCTGTTCAACGCCCTGACCTCGTCGAAGGCCGCGGCGGCGGAGAACTATCCGTTCTGCACCGTCGAGCCGAACGTCGGCGTCGTGGAAGTGCCCGACCCCCGCCTCGAGCGGCTGTTCGAGCTCGTGCGGCCCAAGAAGAAGGTCCCCGCGGTCGTCGAGTTCGTCGACATCGCCGGATTGGTGCGGGGCGCCTCGCAGGGGGAAGGACTCGGCAACCAGTTTCTGTCGCACATCCGCGAGGTCGACGCGATCGTGCACGTAATCCGCTCGTTCGAAGACCCCGACGTGGTGCACGTGATGGGACCGGTCGACCCGGTGCGCGACCACGACGTGATCACGAGCGAGCTCGCGCTCGCCGACTTGAGCGTGGTCGAGCGGCGACTCGAGAAGACCCGCAAGACGGCGCGGGCCGGGGACAAAGCGGCCCAGCTCGAGCTCGTCGTGCTCGAGCGCGTGATGAGCGAGCTCAACGCGGGCCGCGGGGCCCGGGAGGCGGGTGAGACCGACGACGCGGTGCGGTTCCTACGCCAGCTGGGTCTGCTCACGGCGAAGCCGATCCTCTACGCCGCCAACGTGAACGAGGACGACCTCGCCGCGGGCGGGGGAGCGTGGATCGGCCGCCTGCGCGCCGCGGTGCAGTCACACCATGAGGAAGCGGAGATCGTGCCGTTCTCGGCCAAGTTCGAGGCGGAGCTGGCCGAGCTCTCGGGCGAGGAGCGGGCGGAGTATCTCGCGAGCGCCGGCGTGCGCGAGCCCGGGCTCGACCGTTTGATTCACGCCGGCTATCACCTGCTCGGCCTGCAGACGTTCTTCACGGTGGGCGAGAACGAGGTGCGCGCCTGGACGATGCAGCGGGGCGGCACGGCGTTCGACGCCGCCGGCGAGATCCACTCGGACTTTCAGCGCGGCTTCATCCGCGCCGAGACCGTCGCGTACGAGGAGTTCGTGCGGGTGGGAGCCTACAAGACGGCGCGCGAGCAAGGGCTGGTGCGGTCGGAGGGACGGGACTACGTGGTGCAGGACGGGGACATCCTGCTGTTCCGGTTCAACGTCTAGTTCCGCCTCCACATCAGGCTCGCACCACACCCGCCGCCTAGTCTCGACTGGAACTCGACCGGGACGTCAAACCCGCGCTTGTACACCTCTACGCCGGCCAAGTCGTCGATGTGGATCATGTCCAGCTGATCGGCCGGCAGCCCCACGCCGTCCAAGTAGAGTGACATGACGCACGTGCGCCCGTCGCTCCAGGTCAGGGGTATGCAGTACCCGCGTCGGCAGCTCATCGACACGCCGGACTCCCCGAGCAAGGACCGCAGGGGCAACCCCCGGCGACGCACCAGGTCCTGCTGCGTGTAGAATCGCCCGAACCCCCACTTGCGGCGATCATAAAACCCCGCAAGGCTCCGCTCGGCGCGCAGGGTTTTGGCCTCCACGACGATAGGCGCCAGCTCGATCGCGTCGACGTCGAGCAACACAGAAAGGGTCAGCGTCTTTCCGGCCGTGAGCCTGATCTGGTGCTCGTACGAGACGCTATCCTGATACAGGATGCGGATCATCTGGCGGCCGGAGGGCAATCCTGTCAGCGCGAACGAACCGACCGAATCGGTCACGTCGAAGATCTGCGTGCCCCGCAGCGCGATCATCACACCGGCGACCGGTAGGCCGTTGATCGATGAACGGACGGAGCCCGCGAGACGGGCGGAGTCTATTTGGGCGTACGCAACGAGAGGAGCCCAGCCGATCAGGACGAGCGACAGCAGGTGCTGCGGAGCGTGCAGCAGAGACCCGCGTTTCACAATGTCATGGTACACGCGAGTTTCCGGGAGTGCCAGCCCTACTCGTCGGCCCCCGTGCGGCTCCCCGAACCGGCGTGAATCCGGTTACCGCGCTGCTGCTCGTGCGCTACGGTGCGTTTGGACTGGTCGGTCAGCAGGACCTGCTTTTCTACCAGGTCGCGGCTCGCCCACACCACATGGTCGCCGCACATGATGGCGTCCACCGGGTAGGGCTGCCGCAGGAACGACGCCGCGTCGGAGCTTGCCACCTGGGTTCCGGGGAACAGGTACCAGCAGCGCTCTCCACTGGGATGACTGTGGATCGTGCCGACCGTACCGGTCCAACCAGCTTCCTCGCAGGTCTGCTGCGGCACGACGTGGGTCGTGGTCGACTGCGGAGGATCGACGTCGGCCGGCGCGATGCGGTGCACGATCACCGTCCGGCCGCGCACCTCACCAATCATGCACCCCATGAACTCAGTCGGGAACGACCGGTACTGGAGAACGAGGAAGCGGCGGGCCTGCTCGGAGATGACGAGGGTACGAACGGCGTTCGCGCTCGGCGCGACCCGCGCCGCCGCCGCCTCGACCAGACGGGTCGGCTCCGGCTGCAGCGCGAGCAGCACCATCAGGCCCGCCGTCGCTACGACGACACGCCCTCCGCGCGTCAGAACCCAGACTCCGACTGCCTGCATGCCGCCTTCCTTCGGTCATTTGTTGCTCCCGGACGTCAGGGGCCGGGTGGACTGCCGTTGCAGTCCCACACGCGAGCAAGACCGGTGCCACGATGCGTGCACTAAACGAATGCAAGCCTGCCCGGCGAGGGCATGTGACCATGGTCACCACCCATCAAACCCGCATCAAAACGCGGCATGGGAGTACGCCGCGCGTCAGTGAGGGAGGTCACGTACGTGCTGCTCCCACGCCTCACTGCTCGCGGTGCTGCCCCACCCCACCAACACCGACCGTCCCGGCCTATGTTTCGGCCCACAAATCCCCTACTCGGCGCCGCACCAGCGCCGGGTCGCTCACGACCAAAGGGAGGTGACATGCCTCGTCGGTACGAGACCGTATACATCTTCGATAGTGTGCTGGAAGAGCCCGCCATCACCGAGAAACTCGAGAAATTCCATGCCCTGCTGACCAAGGAGGGCAAAGGCACCGTCTCCAACGTGGCTCATTGGGGCAAGCGAACCCTGGCGTTTCCGATCAAGAAGCGCGACTCCGGTCATTACGTGGTGGCGCAGTTCGAGGCCGCCGCGGACCTGCTGCCGGAGTACGAGCGCGCCGTGAAGCTCGACGAAGGCGTGCTGCGCTACCTGGTGGTGGTGTCCGAGGGGCTTCCCGCCAAGCCGGAGGCCGCCCCCACCGCCGCCCCGGTGATCGCGCCCGAAGTTGAAGAGCTCGAGGAGGATGAAGCATGAGACGGCCCGCCAAGACGTGCCCCGTGTGCGAATCCGGCGTGCGCGTGCTGGACTACAAAGACGATCGCACCCTGAGCCGGTTCCTCACCGAGCGCGGCAAGATCCTGCCGAGCCGGTTGTCGGGGATGTGCGCGCGGCATCAGCGTCAGCTCGCGACCGCGATCAAGCGGGCGCGCCAGCTCGCCCTGCTGCCGTATATCAAGGGCTACGTCGCCTGAGATGACGCCGGGCCGGCAAGGCACGGAGGGGCGGTGGCGCCTCCTGCTGGGCACCGCCGCCTTCGTGGTCTGGGCGCCGCCCAGTCTGCTGGGGCTGCCACTCGTGGGGCTGCTGCTCGCCACGCGCCCGCGCACGACTGCCGAATGGGGCACGGCCGGCGGCGTGGGCGTGCTGAGTGCCGGGCTGCTGCTCCTCCCAGCGACCGACCTGCTGACGGGGTTCGTGCGAGCCTACACGGTGCTCGTCGCCGCGGCCTTTGTGGTCGTCACGCTGTTCGCCATCGGGGAGGAGACGCTGCTGGGGCGTGCGATCCGGGCAGGGCTAATCGGCGGCGTCGCGGCGGTGGTCCTGGCGCGGGTGGAGTTGGGCGGGTCCGCGTGGGACGCCCTGCACTGGGAAGCCCGTCGCCAGGCGAGCGCCGCCATGCGTCTGGTCGTTGAGGGCTGGCCGCAGGCGTTCGCGGTGTACGAGCCGGTGGTCCGGTTCGTGAGCGACACGGTGCCCGCCACCCTCGCCCTGCAGACGCTCGCGGGCCTCACCCTCGCCTGGCAATGGCACCGCCGCCTCGCGCGGCATCCGCTCGGGCCCCCGCCCGCGCCGTTCCGCGAGTTTCGCTTCGGCGACCACTGGGTGTGGGCGATCATCGTGGCGCTGGTCGGCTGGATCACGCCGGTCGTCGCGGGTCTCAAGCTGGCGGCGCTGAACATCCTGGTGGTGCTGGGCGGGCTCTACCTGGTGCGGGGCATCGCGATCGTCGTCGCCTGCGCGGCGGCGTTCGGGATCGCCCCGGCGGCGCTGGTCATCGGCGCCGTGGTGGCGGCCGCGCTGGCGCTGCCGTTGCTGTTGCTGTTACCCGGCCTGGCGACCCTGGGCATCACCGATACGTGGCTCGAATTCCGGCGCCGTCTGAAGGCTCGGGCCTGAACCGACAGCGAGAGGATGCGATGGAGATCATTCTGCGAGAGGACGTGCAGCATCTCGGGGCGGCGGGCGACGTCGTCAAGGTAAAGGATGGCTACGCGCGCAACTATCTCCTCCCCAAGGGCCTCGCCTACCCCGCCACCGAGGCCAATAAGAAGAAGATCGCGTACGAAGCCGAGCGCATCGCGCGGCAGCGCGCCGCTGAAAAGGGCGCCGCCGAAACCGAGGCGGCGAAGCTCGCCGGTGTGCATCTCACGTTCGCCGTCAAAGTCGGCGAAGAGGACAAGCTGTACGGCTCGGTCACGGCGGGCGACGTCCAGCGCAAGCTCGAGGAGCTCGGGATCCACGTGGACAAGCGCAAGGTCGACCTCCCCGAGCCGATCCGCGAGCTGGGCGACTTCCAAGTCGGGATCAAGGTCCACCCCGACGTCCGGCCCGAGATCCGGGTGAGCGTGGTGAAGGAGTAACAATCCGGCGTGGAACAAACGGATGCGCGCGGCGCTATGAGTAGCAGCAGGGGACGGGGCACAGGAGGAGGCGGCCGTCCGGCGAAGCGGCCCGTCGTGCACGCGCAGGCGGCGCTGCAACTCGTCACCGAGGCGCTGCTCGACCGCAAGGCGGTCGACCCACTGATACTGGATCTGCGGGGACTCAGCGCCGCCACCGACTATTTCGTAATTGTTTCGGGAACGTCCGACGCCCACGTGCGGGGGATGGCGGACCATTTGATGACGGCGCTGGCGCCGCACGGGATTGCGCCACATCATGTGGAAGGGCTGGCGCAGGGGCGGTGGGTGTTGCTCGACTACCTAGATTTCGTAGTGCACGTGTTCCACCCCGAGCTGCGCGAGTTTTACCAGCTCGAGCGGCTGTGGGGCGACGCCCCGGTGGTCGCCGGGGGCACGCGCGACGACGGGTCGAAAGGATGATCCCCATGCGGCGGATGGCAGTGGCGGTGGCGGCGGTGGCGCTCGCGGGCGCGACGCCGCTCGCAGCGCAGTACTTCGGGCAGAACAAAGTGCAGTACCGGAACTTCGCCTTCCAGATCATCCAGACCGATCACTTCGAGGTGTACTACTATCCCGCCGAGCGCGTGGCGGCGCTCGACGCCGCCCGCTTGGCGGAGCGGTGGTACGGGCGCCTCTCCCGCATTCTGCACCACGAGTTTCAGGGGCGCAAACCGATCATCCTGTACGCCTCGCAGTCGGACTTCCAACAAACCAACGCCATCAGCGGCGACATCGGCGAGGGCACGGGCGGCGTTACGGAGTTCTTCAAGCACCGCATGGTCCTGCCCTTCACCGGCTCATATGCCGAGCTCGAGCACGTGATCGGGCACGAGATGGTGCACCAGTTCCAGTACGACGTGTTCAGCCGGGGTCGCATCGGGGCCGGGGTCCAGACGCTCATCAACGTGAACCCGCCGCTGTGGTTCATGGAGGGGATGGCGGAATACCTGTCCATCGGCCCGATCGATCCGCACACGTCGATGTGGCTGCGCGATGCGTCCCTGGAAGGCCACCTGCCGACGATCGAGCAGCTCACCTACGACCCGCGCATTTTCCCGTACCGTTTCGGGCACGCCCTCTGGGCGTACATCGGCGAGAAATGGGGCGACGAGGTCATCGGGGAGATCCTCCAGGCCTCCACCGCCGGCGGAGTCGAGAATGCCTTCAAGCGGGCCTTGGGCCTCTCACTCGACGACCTCTCGAACGAATGGCGGGACGCGGTCCAGACGACCTACCTGCCGCAGCTCTCCGAACACTACCGCGCCCGCCGCGTCGCCCAGCCGGTGCTGACGCAGAAGCGCTCGGACGGAACCCTCCATCTCGCGCCGGCACTCACGCCGGACGGACGGGACATCGCCTATTTCAGCGAGAAGAACTCGTTCTTTGTGGACCTGTACCTCGCCGACGCGGAGACCGGACGGGTCAAACGTCGGCTCGTCAAGTCCACCTTGAGCAACAACTACGAGAGCCTGCGCTTCATCAACTCGGCGGGGTCATTTTCACCGGATGCGCGCTACTTCGCGATCGCCGCGAAGCACAAGGACAAAGACGACCTCGTGATCCTCGACGTCAAGAAAGGCCGCGAGTTCCGCCGTATCCCGATCCCGCTGAACGGCCTGACCACGCCCGCCTGGTCCCCCGACGGGCGGCAGGTCGTGTTCACGGGCTATGACGGCGGGCTGTCCGACCTGTTCGTCGTGAACGCCGACGGCAGCGATCTGCGCCGACTCACCAACGACAAGAACGCCGATCTCCAACCGGCCTGGTCCCCGGACGGCAAGACCATCGCGTTCGCCACCGACCGCGGCCCGGCAACCGACTTCAGCCAGCTGCGGTTCGGCAACATGCGGATCGGCCTGTACCACCTCGACGATAGCTCCATCGAGCTCCTCCCGCATACCGAGCACGGCAAGAACATCAACCCGGTCTGGGCGCCCGACGGGCGGTCGATCGCCTTCGTCTCGGATCGCTCCGGGATCAGCGACGTCTACCTGTACGACTTCGGCGACCACAACCTGTATCAGCTGACCGACGTCTTCACCGGTGTCACCGGGATCACGCCCCTGTCGCCCGCCCTGTCGTGGGCTCGGCAGGCCGACCGCCTGGCGTTCGCCTATTACGAAGACGGCGACTACAACGTGTACGGCGTCGACAACCCCAGGTCGCTGCGGCGCCAGCCGTACCAGGACTCCCCGACGCCGCCGGTGACGTCGCTGCTCGCGGTGGCGCGGCGCGACACCACCCGGGCGTCCGCCACGCCGGCGGGCGCGGCCATGCCCACCGAGCAGTCCCGGGGCGCGACGTCCGTGTACCGCTCGCCCACCGGGTTCCGCGCCTCGAGCGCCACTCCGCAACGGACCGACTCCACCACCGGCGCGACCGCGGTCAGCGTGCGCGCGTTGCTCGACTCGGCGACCGCGCTCCCCGATACCAGCGAGTTCACGTTTAAGGCGTATCACACGCGGTTCACGCCCGACTACGTGGCGCGGCCGACCATCGGGTACCAGCGGGACAACTTC
>Ga0209577_10005896_pt1 | contig 11371 bp, 12 predicted proteins | sample GraSoiAngelo_109_FD_185874 | JGI IMG/M metagenome (GOLD analysis project Ga0209577, IMG submission 185874) | Grasslands soil microbial communities from the Angelo Coastal Reserve, California, USA - 14_0903_12_20cm (SPAdes) (version 2) | ecosystem: Environmental > Terrestrial > Soil > Grasslands... | reverse complement strand
ACCCCCACTACACCCGCCCGGCGGAATATCGAGGCTGGCGTGTGCCCGCGGTGCTGCTGTCGGGCGACCACCAGCGCATCGAGACGTGGCGGCGCGAGCAGAGCCGCGCGCGCACGGGCGACGGGAGCGCGCCGCCACGAGCCCCACAGTGAGCGGCGTGCGGGCCGCGCGCGGAGTGGATTGGAGCGCACCGACACCGCCGCGGACGCACAAGCGCGTTCGCTACCATTGCTGACCGCGCGGCGGGGTCCGTGGGCCGAGCGTCAGGCCATTCGTCTCTCCGCGCCCGAGCCTCGCCTTTCACCATGAGCAGCGTCATCGACACACTCGAGCGCGCACAGCTGCGCCGCGTCCCCGCCTTTTCGTCGGGGGACCGCGTCAAGGTCCACTTCCAGGTGATCGAGGGCACGCGCCGTCGCGTACAGGTCTTCGAGGGCGTGGTGATCAAGCGCCAGGGCCACGGCGCGCGCGAGACCTTCACGGTGCGCAAGCAGTCGTTCGGCGTCGGCGTCGAGCGCACGTTCCCCGTGCACTCGCCGAAGATAGAGCGCATCGAGGTCGCCGCCCGCGGCGACGTTCGCCGCGCGAAGCTCTACTACCTGCGCGCGCGCGTCGGCAAGCGCGCGCGGGTGCGCGAGCGTCGCTACACGGGCCCCGAAAAAGCGATCGAACCGGGGCTCCTGCACGAGCCGGCCGCGGCGACGGACGCCGAGGGACTCACCGCGGAGGAGGCCGCGCTCGTCGACGGCGACGCGCCGCAGGCGGAGGCCGAGGGCGCGACGGAGGTGCCGCAGGAGAAAACCGGCGAGGCGACCGGCGATGGCGAGGGGCCGCAGCGCGAGCCTGCGGAGCGCCAGCGCGAGGCCGCGGACACCGACGCGCCCGAGGCTGAACCGTCCGAGACTGAGGCGGCAGAGGATCCGACCGCGGACGCGGAGGCTGAGGCTGCGCGGGCGTCGGAGGACGGGGAGCCGGCGGCGGAGGCAAAGGACGCGGGATCGGACGGCGGGGAGCAAGCGCCGTCCGACGTGGGCGGGGAGCCCGAGGGGGCCGACGCCGACACCGACTCGGCGTGAGGCTCGCGCCGCTGCGAACCTCCTCGAAACTGGGCTCGGTCGTCGAGCTCGCGATCATCATCGCCGTAGCCGTCGGCCTCGCGATCGCGATCCAGGCCTGGATCGTCAAGCCGTACCGCATCCCGAGCGGGTCGATGGAGCCGACGCTGTCGGTCGAACAACGCGTGCTCGTCGACCGCATCGGCATGCATTTCGGCGGCCCCAGCGTGGGCGACATCGTCGTCTTTCACCCGCCAACCGATGCCCAGGAAACCTCGGACGGGGGCGCCGCAAAATGCGGGCCCGTCCCGCACGTCGTCGCCGACGGCTCGGTCGCGTGCGAACTGCCCGTCCCGACCGAGGCGGGGGTCAACTTCATCAAGCGCATCGTCGCCGGCCCGGGCGATGAAATCTTCATCCGCGAAGGGCACGTCTTCCGCAAGGGCTCGCACGACAAGGCCTTCAAGCGCGAGCACGACTCGTACATCAAACCCTGCGTGACCGGCGACCCGAAATGCAGCTTCCCGACGCCGATCAAAATTCCGCCCGGCCACTGGTTCATGATGGGCGACAACCGTGGCGAATCGGACGACAGCCGGTTCTGGGGACCGGTTCCGACGGGATGGATCATCGGAACCGCCTTCGCAACCTACTGGCCCCCCGACCGCATCGGGATCCTCTAGCGGGGCGGACGACGGGGAGGGGACGAGCGCGCGACGCCTGACGAACAGCGATCGTGCTCGCAAGCGGGGCCTGCGTCCGGCGGAGTCCTCGGCGCGCGCGAGACGGCGCGCACGCCGCAAAAGCAGCGGACGCAGGCTGTTCGCGTTCGATCGCGCGCTCGGTGTGCCGCTCGTCGCCGGCGTCGATGAGGCCGGCCGCGGCTGTCTCGCCGGCCCGCTCGTCGCCGCGGGGGTGCTGTTCGACCACGACAAGCTCACCACCCGCGAGCTGCGCGCGCTGAGCGCGCTCAACGACTCCAAGCAGCACAGCGTCGAGGCACGCGAGGAGCTCTTCCCGCTCGTGCTGCGCAGCGCCGCGCGGGTCGCGATCGTCTCGCGCTGCGTGCGCCGAATCGACACGCAGGGTCTGCACAGGACCAACCTCGCCGCGCTGCGCGACGCGATGACCGCCGTAACCCGCGACGCGCGCGGCGAGGTCATGTGTCTGATCGACGGCTTCGCGCTCCCCGAGCTCGGGCGCCCGCATCGCGCGATCGTCGACGGTGACGCGACCAGTGCCGCGATCGCCGCCGCATCGATCGTCGCGAAGGTCACGCGCGACCGCTTCATGCGCCACGCCGACGCCGCACACCCCGGCTGGAGCTTCGCCGAGCACGTCGGCTACTCCACGCCCGAGCACCGCGACGCGATCCTGCGCCTCGGCGTCTCGCCGCTGCACCGCATGTCGTTCCAGTCGCTCGCCTACCAGCAGCTCGCGCTGTAGCCGCCCGTTAGAACGCATCGCGCACGTGCTCCAGGGCGCGCACGCGCCCCGTGCCATCGACCCTCACCGCGATCGCGTCAAAGCGGATGCGCTGCGCGCGCGGGCGCAGCGCATTCTCCGCGAGCCACGCCGCGGCAGCGCGGCGCACGCGCAGTCGCTTGCGCGGTCCGATCGACTCCAGCGGATCGCGCTCGCCGCGCGTGAGCTCGCCTCGTACGCTCACGCGCCGCGCCTTCACCTCCACGAACACGATTGCGCTGCCCGTGAACGCGACGAGGTCGAGCTCGCCCGCCGCGGTGCGCGCGCCCCGCGCGAGGATCTCGAGCCCCGCTCGCTCCAGGTGCCGCGCCGCCGCCTCCTCCCCGGCCCGGCCGAGGTTGCCGCGCGCGGCCGTGCCCGTGCCCACCGCGAACAAGCTACGCGCGGCTTGGGAGACAACTCTCGCGCCGCTTGCGTAGCCTGCGCAGGACCGATGGCGCAGGAACAACATCCCGAGGCGGCTTCGCGCCGGCGCGAGCGCGCCGGCGCGTTCGACGGCGTCAGCGGCTTCTTCGGCCTGCGCTGGGACGATCCGGACACCGTTCGCCTCGCCATCCGACCCGAGCTCATCAACGCGGGCGGCCTGCTCTCGGGCGTCGCCACGTACGCGCTCGTCGATTACTGCATGGGCTCGACGCTGTTCGCGCAGACCGTCCGCGGCGAGCGCATCGCAACGATCAGCATCTCGATCAACTACATCCAGACCGCGCTCGAGGGCGAGGTCATCTGCCACACCATCCTCGACCGGCGAAACCGCTCCAACGCCGTCCTTCGCAGCGAGGTCCGCCACGAGGACGGCCGTCTGCTCGTCACCGCGATCGGCAGCTATGCGATCTTCACGCGCAAGCCGCGCGTGCACGCGTCCACGCCGCCCTCCGACTCGCGGCCGGGCTGACTATGGCGGGCGGGAGCGGCGAGAGCGGGCGCGGGCGCTCGACGCCCGTCGCGCTCACGATCGCCGGGTCGGATTCCGGCGGCGGCGCGGGTATCCAGGCGGATCTCAAGGCGTTCGCGCGCTGCGGCGTCCACGGCACCAGCGCGATCACCGCAGTCACCGCGCAGAACACCGTCGGCGTGAGCTCCATCCTCCCGCTGCCTCCAGAGATCATCCTCGCGCAGGTCCGCGCGGTGAGCGAGGACATCGGCGTCGACGCCGTCAAGGTCGGCATGCTCGGCACGCGCGAGGTCGCGCTCGCCGTCGCGCAGGCGCTCGGCGAGCTGCCGCGCGAGGTGCCCGTCGTCGTCGATCCCGTCATGGTCGCCGAGTCCGGAGCCGTGCTGCTCGAGGCGGACGCGCGGCATGCCCTCGTCGACGCGGTCCTCCCGCGCGCGACCGTGCTCACGCCGAACGTGCTCGAGGCGCGTGTGCTCGCCGGCCTCGAGCCCGACGCGCGCAGCGCGCTCGCCGACGACGAGGACGCCGAAGTGCTCGCGCTCGCGCGCGCCGTGCTCGCCCTCGGACCAGACGCCGTGGTCGTCACCGGCGGCCATCGCGCGCGCGCGGTCGACGTGCTCCTGCAGGCAGGCGCCGATCCCGTCGAGATCGCCGGCGAGCGCTCACCCGGCGGCGCCGCGCACGGCTCGGGCTGCACGCACTCATCCGTGCTCGCCGCCCAGCTCGCGCTCGGCGCAAGTGTGCTCGACGCCGCACGCAGTGCCCGCGTGATCGCCGGCGATGCGGTCGCACACGGGCTGCGCGAGCTGGGGGCAGGCGCGGGTCCGGTCGACGTGATCGGTCTCGCGCGCGCGCGATCGACGCTGAGCGCGCAGGCGGCGAGCGCGCGAGCGCGCGAGTGAAGAGACCGGCGGACGCACCGAGCGGCGTTTCGGCGGGCGGCCGTTTGCCATAATCGAGCTATGAAGTTGCTCCGCCTCAAGCCCGGTCATGGTGAGGTCGTGCTGGCTGAGGGCGATGTCGAGGTGCCCGAGGAGGAGCAGCTGCTGATCGAGGCCTTTCGCCGCCAGCTCGACGCCGGTATGTGGGCCGCAGTGCCCTCCAAGAGCAGCGACGGGCGGCGCACCGCGGAGCTCGTGCGGCAGTTCGCCGATGTTCCGCGCGACGCCGAGCGCGTGATCTTCTTTCCCCGCGCCGCCGGCGGCGCGCAGCGCGCCGAGAGCTAACCGGCGTGCAGCTCGCGCTCGGCACGGCGGTTGTGGTGCTCGTCGTGCTCGTGTGGGAGCTCTGTCGCCCGCGCCTCATGCGCGCGCTCGCACAGCTTCGCGAGCAGCGCGCGCTCGCCGCGCGCCGGCGCGATGAGACGCGCTTCGACCCCGGCCGTGAGCTGCGCGCCGAGCAGCGCGCGCGACGGCTGTTGCGCTCGTGCGTGCCGCAGGAGGAATGGGAGATGTACCGCGACCTCGGCTTCATCCGCGTGTGGGGCAGCCGCGGCGAGGCGTACGCGTACCTCCTCTATCCGCACCGGCCGATTCTCGCCTACGTCCCGCAGACCGGCGAGCTGCTCTCCGAGTACTGCGTCGCGTTCCCCGACGAGTCGCGCCCCTACGGCAGCCACCGCCTCCCCGATGCCGACGACGTGCTCGCGAAGTGGATCGCGCTGAGCGCCGACGAGCGCGCGCTCGTCGCCGAGGCGAACATGCACCTGCCGGGTCGCCAGATCGACCCCGATGACGTGCGCCGCGACCTCGCGCGGCTCTCGCGCTGGGAGCGCGCGCGGAGCGCGCGCCTGCGCGCGGATATTGCTCGCGCGGTGTGAGCCCCGCGCGGGCGCGTTCGACGTAGAGCGAATCCTAGAATGGCTCGATCTTGAGCAACGACGGCTTCGTTTCCGCCAACCCCGGCCGCGACGTTCAGCGCGTCGGCACCGCGCACTTCCTCGGCGAGGACGTAGCAAAGATCCACGGGCCCGTCTGGGGAGTCACGGGCAGCCTCGGCGACAGCCAGTGCTACCTCGGCGTGATGGGCAAGGTCGCCGCAATCGAGAAGGCGCTGTCGGAGCGCATCCGGCGCGACGAGCTAGGAGTGCGACTGATCGCGCCCGTGTACACGATCGGCGTCTCGGATGGACAGCTCAACGGCACCGAGCGCATGCGCTACTCGCTCGTCGGCCGCGAGCTCGTCAACGAGAGCATCGACCTGCACCTGAACTCCACCGGCATGGCCGGGCTGATCGCGGTCGTGGCCTGTGACAAGCCGCCGGTAGGCACTCTCGCCGCGATCCTCGAGCACAACGCGCCCGCTGTCCTGCTGTCCGACGGATCGATCAAGCCCGGCATCGATCCGCAGACCGGCGAGCGAATCGATCTCGTCACCGGGTTCCAGTTCGCCGGCGACCCCGACCCGACCACCCGCACGCGGATCGCGCTGCACGCGTGCCCGGGTCAGGGCAGCTGCGGCGGCATGTTCACCTACAACACCATGCAGACCTTCATCGCCGTTCTCGGCATGGAGCCGCTGCAGATGGTCGCCCCACCGTCCGACGATCCGCGACGGCTAACCGAGTTCCCGGAACAGCTCGTCGATTGCCTCGTCGCGATGACCGACGCTGGGATCCGTCCCCGCGACATCGTCACGCCCGCCTCGCTGCGCAACGCGCTGACCGTCGCGATCGCGATGGGGGGATCGACGAACGTCGTGCTGCACAGCGTCGAGATCGCGCGCGCGGCGGGACTCGACCTGTGGGCCGACGTGCTCAGCCAGAGCGACTTCAACGCCCTCTCACGGCGGCTGCCCGTGCTCGTGAACATGCGTCCGTTCGGCTTCTACTCGATGGTCGACATCGACGCCAAGGGCGGCCTGCAGGTGATCGTCAAGGAGCTGCTCGACGCAGGCCTGCTCGACGGCGAGGCGATCACCTGTACCGGCGAGACGCTCGCCGCGCAGATCCGCCGGCTCGATCCGCCCGCACCCGATGGCGACGTCATCCACGCGGGAGCCAGGCCGTACAAGGACACCGGCGGTCTGCGGCTGCTGCGCGGCAACCTCGCCCCCGACGGCGGAGCCGTCCTCAAGATCGCCGGTCTCGAGGGCGGGCTTACCGACGGTGTGTTCCGCGGCCGTGCGCGTGTCTTCAACAGCGAGACCGCTCTGATCGACGCGCTCGAGCACGACCCTGACTCCTTCGCCGACCACGACATGGTCGTGATTCGCTACGAGGGCCCCCGGGGCGCGCCGGGCATGCCCGAGCTTCTCGATCCGACGTCGAGGATCACCGCCCTGTGCCGGCTCCGCGGGATCACGATCGCGCTCATGACCGACGCCCGCTTCTCGGGCGGATCGGTCGGGCTCGTGATCGGTCACGTTGCGCCGGAGGCGCTCCTCGGCGGTCCGATCGCACTGATCGAAGACGGCGATGAGATCGTCGTCGACACCAACACCGACCGAATGGATTGCCTCGCGCTCGACGACGCCGGCGAGCACGCGCGGCGCGCCGCCGCGTGGAGGGACGCCGCGGCCGGCAACGACGGACTCCATCCGTGCGTGGCACCCGTTGCCAGTCGCGTCCTCACACGGATGCGCGCCACCGCGCGCCCGGCGCTGCAGGGCGCCGGCATGCAAACGAGCTGAGTGAGCTGCTTGAAGGCGCGCATACGGATGCGGCGAAGTAGGTCCGGATGAGCGCACAGCTCTCCCAGCGCGTCGATCGGGCGGTGTCGGGTGACGATCAGCTCAGCCCGCCCTGGCGCGACGCGCTCGTCGCGCTCGACGAGGACCTGGAGCGGCGCGACTGCTCGCCGCGCACCCGCCGCGCGTACGCCGCCGATCTCGGGCAGTTCGCCGTATGGGCCTGCTCGCAGGGCGCCGACCCCGACGACGCCGGCGAGAAGCTCATCCGCCGCTACGTCGCCAAGCTCTCAGCCGCCGGAGCCGCGCCCGCGACAACCGCGCGCAAGCTCGCCGCCATGCGCGCGCTGTTTGCCAGCCTGCGCGAGCGCGGCCTCATCGCTCAGAATCCTGCCGACCTCGTCTCCGCGCCGCGCCGCGCCGCCCGTCTGCCGCGCGTGCTCTCCGCCAAGGACGCCGGCCGTTTGCTCGACGCGATCCCCTCCCGCAGCCCGCTCGAGCTGCGAGACCGCGCCATCTTCGAGCTCGCGTACGCCTGCGGGCTGCGCGCGGAGGAGATCGTCTCGCTGCGCGTCGGCGACATCGACCACGACGGCGAGCAGCTGCGCGTCGAGGGCAAGGGCCGCAAGACCCGCGTCGTGCCCGTCGGCGAGCCGGCAATGGCCGCCATGCGCGCGTACCTCGACCGAGCCCGCGGCGTGCTGCAGCGCGATCCAGCCAGCGCCGCGCAAGCGGCGTTCCTCTCCAAGACCGGCCGTCCTCTCTCCACCAGCGACATCAGGCGCAGGCTCGCGCTGTGGAGCGTGCGCGCCGGCGCCGCCGGCGCTCGTTCGCTCGACGGCATCTCCCCGCACGCGCTGCGGCACTCGTTTGCCACCCACCTGCTCGACGGCGGCGCCGATCTAAGGGCAATCCAAGAGCTGTTGGGCCATGCCAGCGTCTCCAGCACCCAGATATACACTCGGGTAGAGTCAGCGCGACTGCGCAAGGCGTACGCCCAGAGCCATCCTCGAGCTTGAGAGGGGGATTCGAAAGCTGGAGACGAATGTCAAACCGATCGAGCTGCGCGAACTCTGGCGGCGCTACAAGCAGGACGGCGACGCCAGGGTCCGCGAGCGGCTTGTCGTTGCCTATTCACCGCTGGTCAAGTATGTAGCCGGCCGCACCGCCGCCGGTCTGCCGCCCCACGTCGAGGAGGCCGACCTCATCTCCTACGGCATGGTCGGGCTGATATCCGCCATCGAGCGGTTCGACCTCTCGCGCGAGATCAAGTTCGAGACCTACGCCATCATGCGCATCAAGGGCGCCATCATCGACGAGCTGCGCGCCATGGACTGGGTGCCCCGCAGCGTCCGCGCCCGCGCCCGCGAGCTCGAGCGCGCCAACGCAAAGCTCGAGAACAAGCTCCAGCGCGCCCCCACCGACAAGGAGATCGCCGAGGAGGTCGGCATCAGCGTCGACGAACTCAACGACTCGCTGCTCACCATCTCCCACTCCTCCATGGTCGCCCTCGACGAGCTCTGGAGCGTCTCCGACTCGAGCGGCGACCAGGTCTCGCTCATGGACACCATCGAGGACCCCGGTGCGCCCGATCCCGCCCGCGCGCTCGATGTCGGCGATCTAAAGGACCGCATCGCCGAGTCGATCGCCAAGCTCCCCGAGCGCGAGAAGCTCGTCATCGCCCTCTACTACTACGAGAACCTCACCCTGCGAGAGATCGGCGAGGTCCTCGGTGTTACCGAGTCCCGCGTCTCGCAGATGCACACAAAGGCCGTCCTCCGCCTGCGCTCCCGCATGCAGGAGGAGTCTTTCGACGACTGACGCCCGCCTCGCGCGCGGGGCTGCGCGGAGAGTGCATGTCTCGATCGAGGTGCTGCGCGCGCGTGCGCGCGCGAGCGGCCACGGCCGCGCAGGCTGACCCTCGCACGGCCTGGACAGTCAGCTGCGAGTGCGCGATAGAACTCAGCCGCAAGGCCGAACTGTCGCTGATGCCAGCCGCCGAGGCTGCCAGGGCGCAGCGTCCAGCGACTTGGGACCACTCTGAGCGATTGTCGCTAAGGTGGCCGCACCCGGAGAAGGAGAGCTAGAGATGCACGCTGCAGCGGACCGTATTCGCAACGTCGCCCTTGTGGGACACCGAGGTTCGGGCAAGACGTCGCTGCACGAGGCGCTGCTGTTCGAGGCGGGCGTCACGGGGAGGCTGGGGACGGTGCCGGACGGGACGACCGTCTCCGACTCCGACTCCGACGAGCAAGCGCGGCAGATGTCGATCTCGTCGGCTCTCCACTCCTTCAACTGGCACGAGCGCAAGATCAACCTCATCGACACGCCCGGCGAGCCGAGCTTCATCGCCGACGCGCTCGGCGCGCTGCGCGTGTGCGAGTCGGCGATTTTCGTCGTCAACGCCGTAATGGGCGTCGAGGTCTCGACCAGCCGCCTCTGGTCGCGAGCCGCGGAGCTCGACATCGCGCGGATGCTGTTCGTGAACATGCTCGATCGCGAGCGCGCCGACTTCTTCCGCACGCTCGAGGGGCTCAAGAAGGCATTTGGCGCGCACGTCGTCGCAACCGAGATTCCGATCGGCTCCGAACACGAAGTCTCCGGCGTCATCGACCTCGTCGACATGAAGGCCTTCCGCCAGGACTCCGCGGACCGTGGCGGCTTCTCCGAGATCCCCGTCCCCGACGACCAGGCCGCGCTCGCGCAGGAGTATCGCGAGAAGCTCATGGACGAGGTCTGCGAGGTCTCGGACGCGCTCATGGAGCGGTACCTCGAGGGCGAGGAGATCTCCCACGAGGAGGTCGTCGGCGCGCTCAAGGAGGGCACGAACCACGGCAAAATCTTCCCCGTCGTATGCGGCGTCGCGACCGCGAACCTCGGAACTTCCCGGCTGCTCGACGCGATCGTCGAGGACCTGCCATCGCCGGTCAAGCACGGACCGTTGACTGTCGGCGAGGTCGAGCTTGAGCCGGTCGAGGACTCCGAACTGTTCGCGTTCGTCTTCAAGACACGCGCCGACCAGTTCGCCGGGCGCATCAACCTGCTGCGCGTCTACCAGGGAGTTCTGCGCGCAGACAGCCAGGTCCTGAACACGCGCGCGCACGCCAAGGAGCGCATCGGACAGCTGATTTCGTTCTCCGGCAAAGAGGTCGAGCACGTTCAGGAGTTCGGCCCCGGTGACATCGGCGCCGTCGCCAAGCTCAAGGAAACGCATGCCGGCGACTGGCTCGCCTCCCGCGACGAGCCCATCGAGATGCCGCGCCTGAAGCTGCCCGCGCCGGTGATGGCGTTCGCCGTCGAGCCGAAGAGCCGCGGCGACGAGGAGAAGGTGCTCTCCTCGCTGCGCCGCCTGCAGGAGGAAGACCCGACGATCGACCTGCATCGCGATCAGCAGACCGGCGATCAGATCGTCGCCGGGCTGTCGCAGGTGCACGTCGAAGTGATCGTCGACCGCCTGCGCGAGCGCTTCGGCGTCGAGGTCACGCTCAAGCCGCCGCGCGTCCCTTATCAGGAGACGATTCGCGGGACGGCCAAGGCCCACGGCCGCCACAAGAAGCAGTCGGGCGGCCGCGGGCAGTTCGGCGACTGCCACATCGAGGTCTCGCCACTCGACCTCGAGGAAGAGTTCGCGTTCGTCAACGCGATCAAGGGCGGCGTGATTCCGAACTCGTTCATACCCGCCGTCGAGAAGGGCGCGCGCGAGGCGATGGAATCCGGCGTCCTCGCCGGCTATCCCGTGAAGGGCGTGCGCGTGCGCCTGTTCGACGGCCAGCACCACTCCGTCGACTCCTCCGAGATCGCATTCAAGCTCGCCGGCATCCACGCGATGAAAGACGCGCTCGAGCAGGCCGATCCCGTGCTTCTCGAGCCGATCATGCTGATGACGCTCTCTGTTCCGGAGGCCTTCGTCGGCGATGTCATCGGCGACCTCAACAGCCGCCGTGGACGCCCGCAGGGCATGGAGCCGGTAGGCACGATGACCGAGATCAAGGCCGAGGTCCCGATGTCCGAGATCCTCACCTACGCGCCCGATCTGCGCTCGATCACGGGCGGCCAGGGCGACTACACACTCGAGTTCGTGCGCTACGAGGAGGTCCCCGGCCACCTCTCGCAAAAGATCGTCGAGCAAGCGACCGACGAGCGCGCCGCAGCGCACGCGTAAGCTGCACATCGGCCGCTGCACCTGTCGCGACCCTCAGCAGATCGTCACACTCCAATCACAGTGAACTCACGAACGATCGTCACGTCGCACCCCGATGTCGCTTGCGACGTCTGCGAGCGACGCCTGTTGCGAGGCGAGCAGCCCGAG
>Ga0209577_10005895_pt1 | contig 11372 bp, 10 predicted proteins | sample GraSoiAngelo_109_FD_185874 | JGI IMG/M metagenome (GOLD analysis project Ga0209577, IMG submission 185874) | Grasslands soil microbial communities from the Angelo Coastal Reserve, California, USA - 14_0903_12_20cm (SPAdes) (version 2) | ecosystem: Environmental > Terrestrial > Soil > Grasslands... | reverse complement strand
CCCGTCACGGACGAGCGCCTAGGATGTAACAGGTTGGTAACGGGGGGCAGAGCGGCGCGCCTTGCCGCCTCTCGTACACCTTCCTAGCGTACACCCCTCGTGGCTACCGAACCGCCGGAGCTCGCCGTCGTCAAGGGGACCTGCTATCCCCTGTTCGCGTACGACATCGCGCAGGCGATCGACCTGGACGGTGCCGAGCGGCGCATCCTCGCGGGGACCGAGCGGCAGACCGTCAAACAGAAGCGTCGCGCGCCGGCGTTCTTCGAATATCGGCCGGCACCCTTGCGGGTGTCGCTGCCCGCCCAGCCTCTCTCCCTCGGTTCTTTCAGCACCGGGCCGACCGTGGAGGTCTTGCTCTATGATTTCGGCGCCGTTTCGCTGAGCTACGCGGTCCCGATCGAAGGCTCACTCGCGGCGCTGGCATCGCTCTCGAACGAGCTGTGGGGCAACGAGCGGCTCCTCGCGGATTCGCGCGGCCACGTCGAGCGGCTCGTACAGACGCTCGGACCGGCGGCCGTCCGCCCCCAGATCGTGGATTTCGTCGAGGATTACGCGATCTTCGAGGTCGAGCGCTTCACGCCGGCGTGCGATGCCGCGACGCTCGCGGCGCAGCACGCCCACACGATCGCGCAGATCCTGCGCGCCGAGCCGCACCGGCTGTCGCAGCAGGAGATTGCCGATGCGACCTCGTCCCGGCTGTCGTTCGGTCCCGACGACGCCACGTTCATCGACACCGACGTGACCTTGCTGTTCGATCCGGAGGGCGAGGACGTGCGCGCCGTGATCGAGTTCGCCAACACGCAGCTCTTGGAAATGCGCTACCTCGACCAGCAGCTCGACGACGCGCTGGAGCGGGCCTACGGCTTGCTGTCGCAGCGGCGCTGGTCGGCGCTGCGCGTGCCCAGCCTGTACGGCTCCGATCTGCGCGAGCTGGCGCAGTTGCAGCTCGACGCGGCCATTCTATTCGAACAGGTGACGAACGCCCTGAAGCTGATCGGCGAGCAGTACCTCACCCGCGTGTACGGCCTCGCCTCGCGCCGTTTCCATCTGGCGGAATGGGACGTCAGCATCACCCGCAAGCTGCAGACGATCGACAGCATCTACAGCCGGATGGCCGATCGCGCCGCCACGCGCCGCCTGGAGATGCTGGAGTGGATCATCATCGTGCTGTTCACCATCTCCATCGTCGTTTCGCTGGGACCGGCCCTGCTGCCCCATTGAGGAAACGACTCAGCCCCGCGGAGCGGTCGGCCCCGGGGTTTGACGTTCCGCCCGGCGGAAGCGGTAGCCCGCCCCCCGCACCGTCTCGATGCACGCGCCCACCGCCCCGAGCTTCCGACGCAGCCGCTGCAGGTGCATGTCGACTGTGCGCGTGCGTATGTCCGGCTGCGCGTGCCACACGGTCTCGAGCAGCTGGGCGCGGCTTTGCACGCGGCCTTCCCGCTCGAGCAGTATGCGCAACAGCTTGAATTCCGTGGCCGTGAGCTCGATCTCCGCCCCGTCCAACGTCAAGCGGTGGCCCGCGGTGTCGAGCACGATCGGCCCGGCGCTGAGTCGGCCACCGACGGGGCCGGCGGGCGCCCGCAGGCGGCGCAGCACCGCCCCCACCCGCAACACGAGCTCCGGGGGCGAGAACGGCTTGGGCAGGTAGTCGTCGGCGCCGAGCGTGAGGCCGCGGATGCGGTCCGCCTCTTCCCGGCGAGCAGTGAGCAGCAGCACGCCGATCTGGCGGGTCTCCTCCCGGCGCCGCAGCTCCGCGAGCACATCGTAGCCCGACAGGTCGGGCAGCATGAGATCCAGGACGACGACGTCGGGCCGCTCTTGGCGTGCCGAGTCGAGCGCCTCCCGGCCTCCGGTCGCCGTGGTGACCCGGTAGCCGGCCTTGGCGAGATGGTAGGCGACGAGGGCCGTGATGTCGGCTTCGTCGTCGACCACCAGAATGCGCTGCGCGGCGGCGATATCCTGGGGCACGAGGGTATGGTAGGCCGGTCAGGCGTCCGGGCAGGATTGACCGAAGGCGGACGGCGCACGGCGCCACGGCTCCGCGCGGCGCTCGGGGTCGTGGCGTCCTGGGCCGATCACGAAGAGGAAGCGTCGCACGTACCAGGCGAGCGCTCCGATGGGGACGACAAGGACCGCGAGAATGCCCGCGAGCAGCAGGCTCAGCGCCCAGCGACCGGACCGCCTGATGGCGTGCATGACTGGTAGGCTAGCGCAACAGGTGCGACGCTCCGATGGCGCCACCTAGTCCCAGGGCAACGCCGCCGAGCACGTCGCTCAGGTGATGCACGCGCAGCGCCACGCGTGAGTAGGCGACCAGGCCCGCCAGCGGCAGCACGAGCGGCGCGCTCACCGGGTGGGCGAGCGCGATCGTGGCGGCCACCGCCGTCGCGGCCGCCGCATGGCCCGAGGGAAAGGAATGGGGATCGGGCAGATCGATGAGGGCGAGCGGTGTGCCGCTCGCGTCGCACGGGCGCGCCCGCGCGACGGCGCGCTTCAGGATCTGCACCACCAGATGCGAGCCCGTGGTGGCGAGCAGCGCCGCGAGGCCGAGCCGCGGTTGCCCGACGGCGACCAACGCCAGCCCGACCCCGAGCGTGAACCGCGCGCCGCCTAGGTGCGTGAGCAAGCGCATCACGCCGCCACCGGTGCGGCCCGCGGAGCGGGCACGAACGCGTCCAGCAGCGGCCGGCCCTCGTAGCCGTCGGGCAGCGGCACTCCGAACCACCACAACACGGTGGCGGGAACGTCGAGCAGGGAAATGGCGCGCGTCAGCTGGTGGCGACGCGTCACGCCGGGCCCCGCCACCACCAGCGGGATGTGGTCGTTGACCGGGTGGGGCTCGTCGTGCTCGTTGGCGCGGACCCCGCCGCCGCCATGGTCCGCCGTGACGATGAACACGGCCTCGTCGGTCCACCGTGCCAGCGAGCCCACGGCGGCATCTACCTCGGCGGCGGCCGCGAGATACGGATCCGACATCCACCCGTAGGCATGCCCGGCCCGATCGCAATCGGGCAGGTAGAGAAAGAGCAGCCGCTCTTCCGGCTGGGACAGCAGCCGGTGCGCCGCCCCAGCGGTGTCGCGCGCCCGGCCGCCTTTCGCCACCAGCCGACGGACGCCGGCCGTGGACGCGAGCGACCAGGCGACGGGCAGCGCGGCCGGACCGAGCTCTTCCGTCACCACGTCGGTCGGGATGCCGGCCCGCGCGAGCTCGCGGGCGACCGGCCGCAGCGAGCGCAGGCCGGACAGGAAGGCCAGGCCGGGCTCGGTGAGGCGGTGGGTCTGAGGTGAGACGCCGGTAGCGAGCGAGGCGAGGGCGGCGACCGTGGTGCTCGGGCGAACGGTGTGAGCCTGCCGGGCCAGGGTGAACGCGCTGGCGAGCGCATCGAGCGACGGCATGACGCCGGGAGCCACCGCGTCGGGGCGCAGCCCGTCGGCCAGGGCGAGGACTAGGCGGCGCACGGCGCCGTGCTCCGCTCGGTGACCCCGATCAGCCCGGCGTAGCGCGCCAGCAGGTCCGCGTTCTCGGGCTCCACGTCGCGCCCGAGCGCCCGCTCGCGGGCGGCCGCCCCCAGCAGAAAGCGAGCGGCCGGATCGAGCGCCAGCTCGACGATCGCCTCGGTGTAGCAGTGCGGGTCGGCGGGCGGCACCAGCAGACCGGTGACGCCGTGGTGAATGCTCTCGCGAAAGCCGCCCGCGTCCGCCGCGATCACGCCCACGCCGGAGGACATGGCTTCGAGCGCCACCAGCCCGCATGTTTCGGTGTGCGAGGGGAACACGCACAGGTCGGCGCTGGCGTACAGCGTGGCGAGATGCTGGCGCGGCAGAAAACCGAGCAGGCGAACAAAGGGAAGCTCGGACTCGATATCCCGCGCGAGCGGTCCCTCGCCCGCGGCGACGAAGGTGGCGCGCTGGCCGAGGGCGTCGCGCGCCGCGTACCAGGCCGCGATCAGCACGTCGAGGTTCTTTTCGCGGGCGAGGCGGCCCACGTGCAGCACGACCGTGGTGTCGTCCCCGCCGGCGAGCCAGCGGCGCCAGCCGGCGTCGCGCCGCCCGGGGTGGAACAGGCGCGTGTCCACGCCTCGCCCCCACACGGCGGCGTGAGGGATGCCGCGCCGCACCAGCTCGTCGCGCACGGCGTCCCCCGGCGTCAGCGTCACCGCCGCGGGGCCGTGGAACCGGACGAGCCAGCGCCACACCGCCGGCTCGAGGAAGCCGACGCCGTAATGCCGGCTGTACTGCGGGAAGTTGGTGTGAAACGACGTGACCAGGGGCAGCTTGCGGGCCAGCGCGTAGCGCCGGCCGGCGACGCCGAGCGCGCCCTCCGTGTGGACGTGGAGCAGCTCCGGCTGGAACTCGTCGAAGAATTCGGCGACGCGGCGAAAGCTGGGCCAAGACAAGCGGATGTCCGGGTACAGCGGACACGGCAGGGAGGGGATCCGCAGCTCGCGCTCGCCGGCGGCTCCGGCGAACTCCGGATAGCGGGGCGCCACGACGGCCACTTCGTGGCCCTGGGCGGAGAGCAGCGCGACGATGCGGCGCACCACCGTCGTCACCCCGTTGACCTGAGGGAGGTACGTGTCGGAGACGAGTCCTATGCGCACGAGGAGCACGATGCCCCCGTGCGGTCAAGCTCCGGTGACGCCGCTGTGACGGACGTGTAACAGGGATCAGGGAAGAGGGACGGGGGACGAGGGACGAGGGAAGGGTGCCTACGATGCCGCAGCTCGGTCCGGGAAGAACATGCTCACGGTCGTGCCCTTGGCGACGGTGCTGCGGGCTTCGACGCGCCCGCCATGGGCCTCGACGAGGTGCTTGACGATCGCCAGGCCGAGCCCGGTGCCCCCCTCCCCGCGCGAGCGGCCGGGGTCGGCGCGGTAGAACCGCTCGAAGATGCGCGGCAGGTGCTCGGGGGCTATCCCTGAGCCCGTGTCGGCCACGGCGACGCTCACGCCCCCCGGGGCGGGGTCCACGGTCACCTTGATGCGGCCGCCCGCGGGGGTGTGCCGCAGGGCGTTGTCGAACAGGTTCGTGAAAATCTGGCGCAGCGCATCGGGATCGGCGGTCACGCCACGGGCGGCGCTGGCCGCGACCGTGAATTCGACGTTGCGATCGCGGGCGCGGTCGGCGAACGCGGTCCATGCCTCGGCCGCGATCGCCGCGACGTCGGCGTCTTCGGGGGTCGGTTGCCAGCGTCCCGACTCGATGCGCGACAGGTCCAGTAGGTCGTCCACCAGGCGCTGCATGCGGTGCGCGTTGTTCAGGATGGTGCGGGCGAAGGGCTCGGTTTCCTTGCCCGCGTCTTCCGTGGCGAGGGTTTCGGCGTAGCCGGCGATGGAGGTGAGAGGCGTCTTGAGCTCGTGGGACACGTTGGCGACGAAGTCCCGGCGCACGGCTTCCAGCCGCCGCAGCTCCGTCACGTCGCGGATCACGAGCAGGGCGCCGCCGTTCGGCAGCGCCCGACCGGTCACGAGCAGCGCGCGCGCGCCCCGCACGACCTCGTGCGGCTCGGCGTCGCCGCCGGCGAGCAGCGCCTGGACCAGGTCGCGCGCCGCCTTTTCGTGGAACAGGCCGGCCAGGGCGGGGAGGGAATCGTCCGACCCGTAGCCCAGCAGCCGTCGGGCCGCGCGGTTGAGCGTGACGATCGCGCCGCGCGCGTCCGCCGCCAGCACGCCGTCGGTCATCGTTTCGATCAGCGCGGCCGTCTCCTCACGCTCGCGGACCAGCTCGGCGAAGCGCTCGTCGAGCTGCTCGTGCATGGCGCGGAGGGCCACGACGTGCTGGGCGACCTCGGGGACGCGCGCGTCCGGGAACTCGGGCCGCCGTCCGTCGGCGATGGCGCGGGCGGCGGCCCCGAGCTGCACCAGGGGCCGGGCGACCTCGCGCGAGACGATCCAGGCAAGCGCGCCCGCGCCGAGCACGGCCGCGAATCCCGCGAGCGCGATGGCGCCCTGCACGGCGCCCACCTGCGCGTCTACCGCCGCCAGGGTGGTCGAGACGCGCACGATCGCGAGCCCCGGCGGCCCACCGCGCAACGCCACGTACATGCGGCGCTCGTTGGTCGACGTGCTCAAGCGGGTCCCCCGTCCCTCGCCGCTCGCCAGCGCCTGCTGGACCTCGGGGCGGGCGAGATGGTTCTCCAGCCCTCCCAGCGAGGCGCTGTCGAACTCGGTGTCGCCGCGCACCTTCCCGGTGGGGTCGATCAGCGTGACGCGGTGCCCGACGCTCGCGCCCAACCGGCGCGCAAAGTCGGGCCAGCGCAGCGAATCCGCGGGCAGCAGGGCGGCGATGAGCAGGGCCTCCCGCTCGAGCCCGTGGGCGATTTCGTCCTCGAGATAGCGCCGCAGCAGCCGGTCGGCGGCGACGGCCAGGCCCGCCACGGCGAGCGCGGCCAGCAGGCTGGTCGTGACGAACAGCCGGGTGGCGAGCCTCACGCGCGGTGGCGAGGCCCCGAGTCGGGGCGCCGGAAGCGATAGCCGGCCCCGCGGACGGTCTCGATGTGATCGCCCCCTTTCCCGAGCTTCTGGCGCAGTCGCTGCACGTGCATGTCCACCGTGCGCGTCTGGATGTCGGGCTGGGCCTGCCACACCGTCTCGAGCAGCTGGGCACGGCTCTGCACCCGTCCTTCCCGCTCGATCAGCGTTGTGAGCAGCTTGAACTCGGTCGCCGTCAGCTCGACCTCCGCGCCGTTCACCGTGACCCGGTGGGCGTGGCGGTCGACCGCGATCGGCCCGGCGGTGACCAGCCCTCCGGCGGCGACGGCCGGTGCGGCGAGCCGGCGCAGCACCGCCGCGACGCGCAGCACCAGCTCCTGGGGCGAGAACGGCTTGGGGAGGTAGTCGTCGGCACCGAGGGACAGACCCTTGATGCGATCGGACTCGTCCTTGCGGGCGGTGAGCACGATCACGCCGAGCTCCTTTGTCTCCTCGCGGCGCCGCAGCTCCGCGAGCACGTCGTACCCCGACGCTCCCGGAAGCATCAGGTCCAGCACCACGAGATCGGGTCGCTCCTCGCGCGCCGCGCGCAGCGCGTCGCGCCCGCTCGCGGCCGTCGTGACGCGATAGCCTTCCTTCGCCAGGTGATACGCGACGAGCGCGGTAATGTCGGGCTCGTCGTCCACGACGAGGATGCGGTGGCTCGCGGGCTTGCTCACAGCGCTGCAAGGTAGCGCAACCCACTCGCGCTTGGCAATTTTCAGCGCACTATGTACCTGCTCCCGGCGCTCGTCGCCGTCGCTCAACAAGAGGAGTCGCCCTGATCCGCGTCTTCGTGAACGAGCGACCCGTGAGCGTGGCGCCGGGCGCACGCGTGCGCGACGCCGTGGAGCAGCTGGACCACGATCTCGCGGCGCTGGTCGGCCGCGGGGCGGCATACGTGACCGATGGCGTGGGCCGGCCGGTGGACGCGGGCGATCCGGTGGGGGAGGGTGGGGCGATCTTTCGCGTGGTGGTCAGCGCGCGCCAGGGCCCGCCGCTCCTCTCGAAGGAGCTGCTGCGGCGCTGGCCCAAGGCCGAGCTGCACGTGCACCTGGACGGCTGCCTCCGGCCTCAGACCATGCTCGAGCTGGCGCGCGCCCAGGGAATCCGACTGCCGGCGGACACGCCCGAGGGGCTGGCGCAGGCGCTGTCGGTGAAGCACGCGAAGAGTCTCGAGGAGTACCTGACCAAGTACGAGATCACGCTGTCGGTGATGCAGACGGCCGCGGCGCTGGAGCGCGTCGCCCACGAGTTCGTGCTCGATGCGGCCGCGGACGGGGTGCGTTACGTCGAGGTGCGGTATTCGCCGTTGTTGCACCGGCCCGCGCTGACGCTGGGTCAGGCGATCGAGGCGCCGCTCGCCGGGATCAAACGCGGTGAGGCGGAAACCGGCACCAAGGTCGGAGTGATCGTGTGCGGGATCCGCACGCGGTCTCCGGCCGAGTCGCTCGAGCTGGCGCGCGCCGCGGCGGAGTACCGCACGGCGGGCGTGGTGGCGTTCGACCTCGCCGGTGCCGAGCGGGGCTTCGCGGCGCGCGACCACGCGGAGGCGTTCGCGTACGCCGCGCGGCAAGGCCTGGCGTGCACCTGTCACGCGGGCGAAGGAGACGGCCCCGACTCCATCCATCAGGCCCTGCACGCGTGCGGCGCCCGGCGGATCGGGCATGGGACGCGTCTCGGCGAGGACGCGGCCCTGCTCGAGTTCGTGGTCGAGCATCGCATCCCGCTCGAGATGTGCCTCACGTCGAACCTCCACACCCATACCGTCCCATCGCTCGCCGAGCACCCGTTCAAGCGCTATCTCGATCGGGGCGTCGTCGTGACCCTGAATACGGACGGCCGGCTGGTGGACGGGGTGTCGCTCACCGACGAGTATTTCCTCGCCCACACGGTCGGCGGCCTGGCCCAGGAAGACCTCGCCCGGGTGGTGCTGAACGCCTGCGAGAGCGCGTTTCTTCCGGAGTTCGAGAAGGTGGCGTTGGTGTCCCGCGTGCAGAGCGAACTGGAGGCTCTCTAGATGACGTTGCGCCGTACGGTCGTGGCCTTCGCCGTCACATTCGTGTGTGCGCTCGCCGTGTTCACGCTGCCGCGCTTCGCCTGGAACACGATCCAGGCGGCGGGGCGTCAGCAGCCCGCCGCGCCAGCGGCCCCGGCCCAGGCCACGTCGCCCGCACCGACGCCCACTCCCGCGGCGCCGCGCAGCGCCGGCCAGCGTCTCACGGGCATCTTGGGGATCGTGTTCATCCTGGGTCTCGGGGCCGCGTTGTCCCGCAACCGGCGAGCGATCAGCCGTCGCGTGGTCGCGTGGGGCCTCGGGCTCCAGCTCGTATTCGCGATTTTCGTGCTGCGGGTGCCGTTCGGGCAGACCCTGTTCGCCGCGTTGGGCGAGGCCGTGAAGAAGATCCTGAGCTTCTCCTACGTGGGGTCGGAGTTCGTCTTCGGAGAAATCGGCAAGCAGCACTCCAGTCTCGGCATCATATTCGCGTTCCAGGTCCTTCCCGCCATCATCTTCGTGTCGGCATTGTTCGCGATCCTCTATTATCTGGGCGTGATGCAGCTGGTGGTGAAGGCCTTCGCCATCGTGATGAACAAGGTGATGGGAGCGAGCGGGGCGGAGAGCCTCAACGTAGCCGCGTCGATCTTCATGGGGCAGACCGAGGCGCCGCTCACCGTCCGGCCGTTCCTGGCCGGGATGACCCAATCCGAGCTCATGACGGTGATGACGGCCGGCATGGCGCACGTGTCCGGCTCCATCATGGCCGCCTACATCGCGTTCGGCATCGAGGCGCGCCATCTGCTCACCGCCGTGATCATGACCGCCCCGGGCACGATCATGATGGCCAAAATCCTCGAGCCCGAGACCGGCACGCCGCAGACGCTGGGCGGCATCAAGGTGGACATTCCGCGCACCGACGTGAACGTGGTCGACGCCGCCGCGCGCGGCACCACCGACGGGCTGTACCTGATGCTGAATGTGATCGCCATGCTGGTGTCGTTCATCGCGCTCGTCGCCCTGGCAAATGGCGCGTTCGGCTGGGTGCACGGCTCGCTCGCCTGGTTCCCGCAGGACATCCAGACCGTGCTGGGGTGGCTCTTCAGTCCCATCGCCTGGGTCATGGGAGTGCCGTGGCACGACGCGGGCACCATCGGTGGCCTGCTCGGCACACGCATGGTGCTGAACGAGTTCATCGCCTACGCCCAACTGGGGCCGCTCCGGGGACAGCTCGACCCCGTGTCGTTCACCATCGCCACGTTCGCGCTGTGCGGCTTCGCGAACATCAGCTCGGTCGGGATCCAGATCGGGGGCATTGGCGCATTGGTACCGGACCGCAAGCACGACCTCGCCCGGTTGGGGTTCCGGGCGATGATCGCGGGGACGCTGGCCAACTTCTTGTCGGCGACGCTGGCGGGGATCCTTCTTTGATTGCGGAATGCGGAATGCGGATTGCGGAATGGATGCGCGAGCTCTCGAGTTGATCGACCGGGCTGCGGACGCAGTGGCCGCGCGGCTTGGTAGTCTTCGGCCGCGTGTCGCACTCGTGTTGGGCTCAGGGCTGGGTTCGGTCGCCGACGCGGTCCAATCCGCAATCCGCATTCCGCAATCCGCAATTCCAGGCTTCCCCGAGCCCGGGGCGCCGGGCCACAAAGGAGAGCTGGTCGGCGGCACGCTCGCGGGGGTGCCGCTCGTGGTGCAGAGCGGTCGCTTTCATTTGTATGAAGGTCATGCCGCCGAGGTCGCCGCGCTGCCCACGCGCGTCTTCGCGCGGCTCGGCGTGGAGACGCTCATCGTCACCAACGCCGCGGGCGGGATCCGCCACACGTTCCGGCCGCCCACCCTGATGCTGATCGCCGACCATATCAACCTCATGTTCCGCAATCCGCTGGTTGGGCCGGTGGTCGAAGGCGAGGAGCGCTTCCCCGACATGAGCGATCCCTACGATTCCGGTCTCCGCGCGAGCGCGCGCGCCGTGGCGCGCGCGGAGGGCATCCCTTTGGAGGAAGGCGTGTACGCCGCCCTGCTCGGGCCCTCGTTCGAAACGCCGGCGGAGATCCGTATGCTCGAGCGGCTCGGGGCCGACGCCGTGGGGATGTCCACCGTGCCCGAAGTGATCGCCGCTCGCGCGCGGGGCATGCGCTGCCTCGGGTTCTCGAGCGTCACGAACGTCGCCGCAGGGCTTTCGGCGCAGAAGTTGTCGCACCTCGAGGTGCTCGAGGCCGGCCGGCAGGTGGCGGGTCAGCTGGAGCGGCTGATCGCGGGAGTGATCAAGGGGCTCTGACCGGCTGGTACACCGTCACATCGGATCCCGGGGTGAAGATGGCCGACACGGGGCTGGCATCGTTGAGGAATCGCCAGTCCGCCCCGTAGAGGAAGCCGAAGTCCAACCGGTAGTCCACCGCGCTCACCTCTCGCAGGGCCCAGGGCGGGTGCTCGACGCGAAACACGCCGAGCCCGCCGTCGCGGCGCACGCGACACGCCAGCACGCGCTCCTTGAGGTAGTGCGCCGGGCTGTCGGGCGGAGGGACGTGGGTGGCGCGCGAGCCCGCCATCGTGAGGTGCCACCCGAGCTCCGGCCGTTCGAGCTGATAGGAGACGCGAACGCTCGATTCCTGCTCCTCCACGCGGACACGGATGGGAGCCGTGCCGAAGGGCTCCCCGAACTTGAGCCACGCCACCGCGGCCAGCAGCCGGCTGGGCACGAACTCGCGGATGAACCACACCCCCGGCTCGCCGCGATATCGGACATAGGTGCGGAAGTTCACCTGCAGGTGTGCGGAGAAGCCGGGCACCGGCCAGCCCCGCACCCGCACGTGCCGCATGCCGAGGGCGACGAGGCTCACGTGGGCGCGGCCGTTCCAGCGGTCCGGCTCGACACCCGCGGGCACCAGCCGGCGGAT
>Ga0209577_10005894_pt1 | contig 11373 bp, 6 predicted proteins | sample GraSoiAngelo_109_FD_185874 | JGI IMG/M metagenome (GOLD analysis project Ga0209577, IMG submission 185874) | Grasslands soil microbial communities from the Angelo Coastal Reserve, California, USA - 14_0903_12_20cm (SPAdes) (version 2) | ecosystem: Environmental > Terrestrial > Soil > Grasslands ... | reverse complement strand
TGAACGAGAGCATCGCCCGGCTCCCGCGCTTGAAGCTCGCGAGCGAGGACCCGCCCCCGCCACCGAGCGGCCACGCGGCGGAGACCGGGCTCACGGTGTCGCCCGCGCTCAGCGCGTCGCCCCCGCCCGGGTGCCTGTCCGTCGGGCCTTTCGGGGATGTCGACGCCGCCGCCCGTGCCGCGGCGCTGCTGCGCGGGAAGGGCTTCGATCCCCGCCAGCGCAGGCAAGCCGGCGACGGCTCCCGCGAGCGCCGCGTCCCCGGGACACTCTACTGGCTCGATCTCGTGCCGCCGGCCGGCATGAGCACGGTGCCAATCGCGGATCTCTTCGCCGGAGGGGTGGGCTCGCGGATCGCCGTGCAGCCCTGCCCATCCGCGTCTCCGCACGGGGCCCTGCCGGGCGTCGAGGTGGTCACGCGCGTGCAGAATCGCGCGATTGCGGCCTCACCGCCGCCGCCGATCGCCGCGACCCGCGCCGTGCCCTGAGGCGGCAGTCGCCGCGACCCGCCGAGGCCGCGGCCTCGGTGCTCGTGACGCTCTCCCTCAGCCGGCAGGCCGGGCAGCGCCGCGAAAGCGCTCGCGATACGCCCCCGGGGCGACTCCGAGCGCGGCGATGAAGCTGCGGCGCAGGCTCTCCGGAGTCCCGAATCCGCAGCGCCGGGCGATCTGCTGCAGCGGGAGATCCGTCTGCTCGAGCTTCTGTCGTGCGGCCGTGAGGCGGATCTGCCTGACATAGTGGCCGGGCGCGAGCCCCACCCCGTCGGCGAAGTGGCGGGCGAAGCTGCGCTCGCTCATGGCGATCCTCTCGGCCAGGCGCGGCACGGAGAGGTCCTTGTCGAGGTGCTCGAGCATCCACAGCTGCAGCTCGCGCACGCCTGCGTCCTCGCTGAATTGCGCCGCGAGGTAGTCACTGAACTGCGACTGGCCCCCGGGACGCTTCAGGAACAGCACCAGCTCCCGCGCCACCGCGAGCGCCACCGCGTTACCGTGGTCTTCCTCGAGCATCGCGAGCGCCATGTCCATGCCGGCGGTCACGCCGGCGGAGGTGTAGATGTTGCCGTCGCGGGTGTAGATGGCGTCGTGGCACACACCGTGCCCGACGGACTTCTTCAGCTCCGGGAGATACGCCCAGTGCGTCGTCGCACGCCGACCCTCCAGGAGCCCCGAGGTGGCCAGCAGCAGCGCACCGGTGCAGACGGACCCTAAGCGCGAGACGCGGCCGGACATCCGGCGAAGCCACGCCAGCAGCGGGGCCTCCGCGCGGGCGGCGGCGCAGCCGCGGCCTCCGGCCACCAGCAGGGTGTCTGCGCTCGTGACCTCGCGATACGCGCGCTCGGCGACCAGCTTTATACCCGAGGAGCTGGGGAAAGCTCCGGCGCGCGGCGCCACGACCTCGACGCGGTAGGCGAGATCGCGGCGCAGCCCGTGATCCTGCATCCAGCGGGCGGCGCGGCTGAACACCTCGAGCGGCCCCGTGACGTCGAGGATCTGCACGTCCGGGTAGGCGAGCATCACCACGTGATGCGGCCGCCGCCGCCGGCGCGCCGTGCTCGCAGTGATCGCGGCAGTCATCCGGCGATCATCGCGCGGCCTGCGACGGGGGCGCGGCTTTGCTCAAGGTCAAAGGCATCGGGGAGCCGCCGCCGTGGGTCACAGTGCCCGATATCCTCTTTGCGGTCATGGTGCCCGAGAAATCAACCAGGCCGTGTTCCGAGGCCAGCGTGAAGTGGATGCTCCCATGGTCCACCCGCACGTCATCGAGAGGCTCACCGATCATCGACTCGGTCGGCGCGTCGATCGTCCCCCGGTACTGCCCGTCCACCAGGGCCAGATGCAGGACCACCGGCATCTCGGGCTTCGGCTTCGGATAGTCCGGGAGGAACGTGCCCTGCCAGACGGTCTCGTGGTCGCGGTAGGCGAGCGGTATGGTCGGCAGGACCTGCTTCGGCTCCCCGGCGCCCGCGTTCGTCTTCCAGCCCTGACCCTGGTACTCCAGGTTGTCAGCCGTGGCCTGGGCCACCTGCGCCCCGTAGTAGAGCTCCACGACGTGGAGCGCCGAGTCGATGCCGGAGCTCAAGCCCCCGGCGGTCACGATCAGCGGGTCCGACTGCACGTAACGCACGGAGCTGCGCACGTCGATGTGCGGATACTGGTTGGCCAGGCGCTGAAGCGAGGCGTGATAAGTGGTCGCCGGCTTGCCGTCGAGGAGTCCCGCCTCGGCCACCCGGAAGGCGCCGGTGCACACCGACATGATGAGCGCGTGCTGCTCGTGGACTTTCCGGAGCCAGGGACCGAGCTGCTCGTCTCCCGACTGTGCCCCGACGACGACCACATCCGGCGCCGGCGCATCGGCGAAGCCATAGTCCGGCACCACGGTCATGCCCGGCTTCATGGCGCCGCCGCTCGTATGAATGGGCTGCCGGTCGCGTCCCACGGTGTAGAGCTCGAACGGCATCTGCTGATCCATGTCGCCCGTGCCGGTGTGGACGTTCTCGAAGACTTCCCAGGGACCGGCGTAATCGATGACCACCGCGCCCTCGGTCATCACCACGGCGACCCGGATTCTCCGGCCCTCGGGAGGCTGCAGGGCGCCGGCGTGGGCTACGGGTCCGGCCGCGAGCGCGATCACTACAAGCATCATGCGGACGAGGACGGCGAGCATCATGCGGATCATGGGGCACCCCTTTTGAAGGCCTTTGTCGATTGCTGACAAGGGTAGTCCCGCCGGCCTTTGCAGAAAGGACAAAGAACGCACAGTTTCTGCCAACCGCATATAACGCATTGTTCCCCCGGGCGGAAACCGCGCCGGCCGGGGTGCCCGGCAGCCCTGAACCGCGTGCCGGCGCTACCAGCAGGCCGCGGCGTCGGGGGTTTTGAGTGCGTGCGCCGAGGACTTACACTCCGCGCTCCAACCGCCGTGCCGGCTTAGCTCAGTGGTAGAGCAGCGGTTTTGTAAACCGTTGGTCGGGAGTTCAAATCTCTCAGCCGGCACCAACACAAGATCAACATCTTACTCATCCCTGACTCACCCCATCCGGCGCCGTAAACCGATTCTTGCGGGAATTTGCGGGAATTTTTTGTCCTCGCATACCTTCTCCGCCGCCGCGATGAGGTTGGCAAGGTGTCGAGCTCCGGCACCTTCGCCTCATCGTTCCACTTGAGTCCGCATACCTCTCTGATCGCGGCACCCGGTGTTCACCTTGAAGAGCGCCATCCTTGCTAAGTGATCAAGCCTGATCAGGCAGCTCCTGAAAGAGCAGCGCCTGCTCCTCGCGCGACAGCAAATCTCGGCGCTCCGACCAATAAAAACAGCCACTTACGAGGTCCGCAAAATCCTCAAAAAACGCCGGTGTACAGTTTCGGTGTACAGTTTCTCAGGTCAGTGATCGCCGATTTGCTTTTGGATCTCTTCGCGATCGTGCGGAACAAACGAACAAACCTGGCTAAGGAGTGTCTCTGCACTCTCAACGAGGTAAGCCTGCGCACCGGACAGCCACGACGTAGTAGACCAACAAAAAAAGCGCGCGAGCCATCCTTGCAGGGTACGTTTCGGGGTACGTATCAGCAGGGGCCACTCCATCGAGGTCTTCACCTGAATCGGCTGGTTCAATGATGGCCTCCAGTTCGGCACGCGCTCGACTGGGCTGATCACTCTCTGCTCGGGTGGTGCCGGCGCTACGGACTCCGCGTCGGCTAGGGATATCTGCCGAGCACCCAAGTGCGTGGGGCGCCGATGAGAGGCACCGAGGAGTCAAGTTCGACGTGTCGCCGAGACGCGCGGCCTCACGATCGATACCGGCGGTTCGGTTTTGTCCGGGGAAAATGGACATAGTCGGTGCCATCGGCGTGGATGCCACGTTTCCCCTCCCCAGAAAAATTGGCGGCTGAGGGAGTGGCTGGTGACGGCTTGGCCCCACGTTCGTGGGCGTAGAATTGGGCCCCGTGACTAACGCACGCCGGCCCGGCTTCCGCGAGGTTCTTCGCGTCTCACAAGAGCGGATCGCGCGGCTCGACGACTTAGGCTTGAACTCCCTGATGTCGGAGCTACTCCGGGCACAGGCCTACCGTTGTGGGACAAACGTCAGTGAGATTCGCGTCAATACTGAGACCAAGGCGCCGGACGATGGCTGTGACGGATGGTCTCCAAGACCAACGGCGGATGACGTTTGGCTAGGGTCGTCTCCGACTTGCTGGCAATTTAAGGCGGGAAGTGCGGGCCAGCCGCGTCGACTACGGGGCGAGGTGGGCAAGCGCCTTCCGCGCGAGGTCCTCAAGGACGGAGGCCGGCTTGTGGTGGTCGCGTCTGGGTCGACGAATGGCGTTGCGGGCGAGCGGGCTCGCCTAAGAGTATTGAAGGACGAAGCTCGGAGGGCGAGGCTTCCGACGAGGAAGATTGAAGTCATAGGAAGTGAGCGCCTCACCAATTGGTGCAATCAACATCCCGCGATTGCAGCAGCTTGGGGAAGCCTGCCACCTGGTCTGCGAAGACTCGACGAATGGGGTCGCTCCGAACAGCACGACGTGCCGTGGCAGGCAAAACCAGACGTCCAAGCGACCCTAGAGCAGCTGCGAAATGACTTGGATTTTACGTCGGGCACGCTGCGCCACGTTCACATCCAAGGGCCACCCGGTGTCGGAAAGACGCGCTTTGCTTTGGAGCTCTGTAAAGGAGCCCCCTGGAGCTCAGCGGTGGTCTATTTTGCGGACGGGTCGGATTCCCGGATCGCCGAGGTAATCAGCGCCGCAAACTCGGAGGCGGGGGCGCTACTAATGGTCGTGGCTGACGAGGTCCAGGCCAGCCAGTTGCCCTTACTTCACGACTCCATTGAGAGCGGAGGTGGACGCGTCCGTCTCATAACCGTGGGCACATCGGAGACACCTGATCCAGAGCGGATCCCGGCGCACCGCGTTATCCCACTCGATCGACCGCAAATGTCCGAGGTTTTGGGCGCGCTGCACCCTGCAATGCCCCCGGAGCATGTCGATTTCGTGGCTGAGTTTGCCGACGGCTACATCAAGTTAGGAAGACTGGCCGCGGATGCAATCGCACGTAATCCTCAAGCGGATGTTCGTGCGTTGCTCGATCTGCGCGCGATTAGGACGGTGTTGGATAAAATGTTAGGACAGCGGGCGCGGCAGCCCCTGCACGTTGTCGCCGCCCTAACGAGCGTTGGCTGGCGCGGCCAAGTGCAGGAAGAAGGGGAGGCGATCGCGCGCCACCTTGGACAGAATTGGAGCGACGTGCGGGCGGAGGTGGAGCGATTTAACCGGGATTTTGGCATAGCCCCTTTGGGTGGGCGTTATAGGTATATCTCCCCGAAACCGCTAGCGATATACCTGGCGCTCGAGGCTTGGGAAGCATATCCAGAGCTTATGCAGTCCCTTCCCAATGTGCTGCCTACTGAAGCCGCAAGAAAAACGTACTACGCACGTTTGGAAACGATCGCGAGCAATCCGCAGGCGCGCGAGTTTGCTCGATCAGAGCTCGGGTTTTTTTTTCAGCTCGATGACTTCCTGAAACCCGGTGCGATGCAGCGGTGGGCCGCCCTTGCCGCCGCGGATCCGGTCTTGGCGGCTAAGCGGTTGGCAGACGCGCTCGCCACCACGGACGTGGAGACGCGCCGGCAGATTCCGGAGGAGGTAAGGCGAACCGCGGTATGGGCCCTCGTCCGATTGGCGTGGAGAAGCCAAGCGTTTCACGACGCAACAATGGCGCTCGCCAGACTTGCCGAAGCGGAAACTGAGCGCTGGGCTAATAACGCGACCGGCGAGTTTGTAAGTCGATTCCAAGTGTTCCTCGGTGGAACCGCGCTTCCCTACTTGGAACGGCTGAAAGTAATAGACGGACTCACAGCCACAGACAATCCGTTACTGCTGGGTCTCGCAATTAAGGCGCTAGCCCGGGTCGGAGAAGACAGGGCCACGCGCGTGAACACTGCCGGTCTTGGCGATGAGCCGCGAGAAGTGGAGTGGCACCCGCGCACCGGTGCGGAGCATGGCGCTTGCGTCAAGCAAGCGGTCGGCCGATTAACCGAAATGGCGGAGCGTGGAGTTGCGGGAATTCAAAGCGAGCTGGTTAGTGCGGCCGGAGAGCTAGCAATGCTACTACGCGCGCAACCTGTGCGCGGTGTTGTGGCTGACTTCTTCCTGAAGGTGCGTGAACGGTATCCCGATACTCGAGAAGCACTTAGGAGGACCACCGACACCGTAATCCAGAGGGACTTGCGTTACTGGAAGGAGCTCTCGCGCGAGGATATTGGAGAGCTCGAAGCTTTGAGGAGTAGCTTTGAAGAAAGCTCCTTGTCTGCGCGGCTACAACAACTCGTTGGCGAGCACAGCTTCGTTAGTGAAGAACAACCCGACTTGTCTCCTGTCGCGAAAGAATTGGTAGGGAATCCCGATAGCTTTGTAGCCGAATGGGGGTGGCTTACATCTGGTGCGGCCGGCGATGGTTGGCGCCTGGGCGTAGCCATTGCGGACGCCGACCCGGAGGGGAAGCTTGCGCACAGGTTCGGACCGCTTGCAGAGCGAGGGCGGGATCTAAGGTTTCTAGCCGGGTATGTAGCACGGCTTCGGGCGAAGCTAGGGAGCGGCTGGTTCGATAGCTGGCTAGCTGTGGAACTTCAGCGCGACCCTAACGATGTGCATCTTCTATTCGAAGTGTCGGCTCGCCTTGGTCCGACCGGGGCTGCGGTCAGGTACATGGACGCTGCATTGAGGCAAGGTAGCGTCGCCAAGTCGCTTGTTAGGTTGCTTGAGTTTGGAACCTGGGGACATGAAATTCCCGATGAAGAGTTCTACGCGTTCTTGAACACCCTGGCGGGCTCGGGTCACGAAGAAGTTGCAGCCGCGGTTTTGGCGCACCGACTACAGCACGGAGGTGATGGTTTGTCTGGCTGGGAATCGACAGCGCTTAGACTGGTCGAGATGCCCAGTCTTGTTCGTGCTGGCCACATGAGCGGATATTACTGGGGAGTACTAGCTCGGAAGTTGCTACCTTGGCGCGCTGCGGAAATCGCCGAGGCGATACTTCGGGAGCAGGCAGACAAAAAAAAGAACGGATGGTTTATCAGTTATTCAGAGGCGGAGAAGGTACTACTAGAATGTGGGGCCATCGACCCGGAGGGCGTCTGGAACGCGCTAGAGCGGCACATCGCGACGCCACAAGATGCCCTTATGTTCGCGATCGGTTTTCCGCGCGAAGTGATTGATAAAGCGCCTCCGAAGAAAGTAATGGAATGGGTCAGGCAAGACCCTGCACAAAGGGCGGCCATTGTTGCGCACATGGCAAACAAGGATTTATCCAGCGACTCAACGCTCACAGCTCAGATCATCGGTGAGTTCGGGGAACTGGAAGCGGTTAGACGTTCGTTCTTGTCCAACTTCATTTCAGGAAGTTGGATGGGATCCGCGTCGAAACATTGGGCAGAACTTGCGGGGTCTCTGAGGGAAGTCGCGAAGCGGACAACGCTCTCGAACCTTCGCAAGTGGGCGCAAGAGTCCGCGTCGACACTGGATGAGATGGCTAAGCACGACAAACAGCGAGAAGAGGAGGAGGAAGTTCGGGGACGGTAGTTCCGCCTTTGGCTCCTCAGCAACTACGCGGACGATGTAGGAGGCGTGTATTCCGCCAGCTTCGCTATTGCGTCTTCGGGCTCCTGTAGTGCGCGAACGCGCTCCATAAACCGCGACCAATCTGGTAGCAATTTTTCTAGCCCATCAACGCCGACAGGTCTGCCCGTCAATCGGGAGGAGTACTGCTCGACGAGGAGACGCAGATTTGGGGTCGTCGCGATGAAGCTTTCAGTAGCAGCTCTAACCTTTTGGTAATCGTTACCTTTCGGCCCCTCGAGCTGAGCGAGGCGATACAAGACCGAGAGGGGCTCAGGCTCCTGCCGAAATAGGCGCTCAAAACCATAACTCCACGCGGTTTTGACCCAGAGATCCTTTAGCTCTAAGAGTTCGGGGCTGCCGACAAATGACTCGGATTGTGCGGTTGCTGACGCAATGCGGTCCGGGTACAGCACTCCGTTTTCCCAGAGCTTCGCACTGCGCAGCAAAGCGAGAAGAACGTCATGGCTCGCACACACGCTCTCCTCAGATTCCATTACTCTGCTCAGCGCCGCTACTCTGGCCTTCGGCTTCACGGTCCCTAATAGCTTGAGAATGAAATCCGCGACCTCGTCGCAAGCGTTTTCGCGATGAGTGCACCACGCGGTTTTGACGGATCGAAGTAGTAGAATCAGTAGCTTGTCGAGCTCAGGTGTCTCGCGGGCCGGCTCAACGTGTACCGCGGAAGTCGAAGCGAGTGCCGCCAGCAGGCCGCTTTCACCGTAGCTTGCAAGTAAGGCTTCGCGTGACTGCGTTTCGTACAGTAAAGCGCGGACATCGCGAATCGAAATCGCGGCGCCCGATACGCCGAGCGAAAAGTATTGACGAAGGTTTTGCCCCAAAGCGACACGGGCATGTCTCTGGAGCTCTTCGCGGTCGTCGCGTGTGAATTTTCTGCGGGTAAGCGGGAACAGGATGCCCATCAGCCTAAGGACCTGTTGTCGCATTCCGTTCGGTACGTCTGCTACTGAAATGTCAAGTAGTAAACCTGGCGTACGGCTATCGTCCTCGCGATCGGATGAAGGCACCCGCACTCGCGGATCGCGATCGTCCGGTAACTGTCCCTCGTCGTAAGCGTCCAGCGGATCGAAGTTATTCCGGTGGTCACGCACAAACGCCCAAACTACTGGGAATTGAATGCGAAGTAGCTCCAATATCAGTACGTCTGGACCATTCACTTCCTGTCCAACGCGCTCTAGTACGACGCTTGCGTGATTGGCGAGGCGCTTCAAACTCCTAGGAGATGTGATAACTCGAACGGCGAGTATTTCGGCCTGGCGCCGCAGCTCTTCGTCCCACTCCGCCCAACCGGCCGACAGACCTCTGGCCTCAAGCGTCATTGTGAACGCTGTCTGAAAGAAACGTAGACGGTCGGCGAAGGCTGCGGTGGGCAGCGGTAGCGTAACGTTAACGATCTTTTCACGGAATGGGATGTCCGGGCTCGTGAGACGGAGCGACTCTAACTGAGTATCGACAACGCTCGGATCGAAGGCAACTAGAAAGCTGGTGTTTGGGAAGCGGGAGAGAGCGTTGATCGCCATCAGAATCGATCGGAGCTCCTCTGCGTCGACACGATCTAGGTCGTCGACTATAACAATCAAGCGGGTCGGAAGACCTCTCAAAACGTTGGCAACCAAATCGCGATCGGCAGAGAGCGAGTGCACCGGTTCTCTCGCGGAACCCACGACCGTCGGAAAGAGCCAGCGGGTCAAGTTACGTAGCGCGATTGAATAGGTGGCCCCTAGGTCTCGTCCAACTGCATCGGCGATTGCGAGAATTCCGCGTGTAGCGCTTCGCCTCTGTAACGGGGAAATGTCAGGGCAGCGAGCGATGCGATACGCGATATCATCCAGCAAACGCGCGACAACTCCTCGTTTGGAATCCTCCGGCCAAGGATCGAACCAGATGACAACAGGAGAAGGTGTGCAGGCATCCAAGGCGGCGGCGACCATGCGGAGTACTGATGTCTTGCCTTCGCCCCATCGTCCCTCTATTCCTACAACCGTGCTGAAATCGGTCGCCCCGGATAGCAGAACTGTGCTAATCGTTTCGACGAACGTGGATCGCGAGAGCGCATCGTCACTCAGACAAGCGACGGGCGCGTCTGATACGACGACCGACCTAGGAGGCTCTTTCTTCGGTCGCGTTCTATTCCGCCACCAATACGTCGTGTAGCTCCATCCCGCGCGAACGCTGAGCAGAGCCAAGACGAGTAGCGAGAAGTTGGTAGCGATGTCGATTACCGACCATGGCTGATCGGTGCCTAGGACAAACCGGCCAATCCTGGAGGATGACCCGAGTCCGTACCTCGAATAATCCCTCCACCAGGCGGCTACAAGGAGGAGTAGTAGCGCGCCGCTACCCCACGCGCAGACCGCCACGATCCTGATTCGGAGCCAACGCACCGTCTCATCTCGCTACGGTAAGCCCCGCAGGAGCTTATCGGCACGCGCTCCAAGGGTTTTGCATATATGCGGGAACTCGATCACCTCAACCCGTGGCTCTCCCGTTTCGTACTTAGCGACAAAAGACTGGTGGCGTACTGGTCGCACGGATAGCTCGTGCTGCGTGAGGCCGGCTTTCTTCCTCGCGGCAATCATCGTTCGCAAGAGCTCCTTGGGCGGTCGAGTCCGAAGCGACTTCAAGCAGTGGCCCCTGGATTCGAGAGCCACCCTAAATAATCCTAGTATGGGATTATCCCAAAACGTCACTAGGTGCACAGGAGTCGAAACAGCAAGTGAACGTTTGGCCGATCGACCCCGCGCCCTACGACCCGCGGCGTTTCGGCGGGTCTCTTTCCCAAATTGGTCACTGTCAGGGCAATTTCGGTTTGCGACCCAAGGAAGTCGGCCGCATTGACCGCGTGCGCGCCGGCTTAGGTTTCTGTCGGGGTGAGTGCGCCCGGCGGCGGCGGCAACTTCCCCAGCGCCGCCTCGAGCGCCAGCCCGAGTTCGAGCATTTTGCGGTCGGCGCCCGACGGGCCATCGAATTCGAGCGCCACCGGCAGTCCACTCGTTGTCAGTCCGGCTGGCAACACGAGGCCGGGGAGTCCTGCGGTGCTGCCCGGGGCGATGTTGCGGGCCATGGCCTCATCGAGCGGCATCCGCCGTCCCCGCACCTCCACCTCCATGTCTTCCTCGCCGATTTTCGGGGCGGGAAGTATCGTTGCCGGGAACACGATCGCGGCCACGCCGCTGCGAGCGAAGTAGTCGCGGTACAGCGTGCGCAGCGCCGGCAGGTGAACCCTCACTATTTCGTCGTACTGCGAATCGGGTACGAAGTCGTGGCTGCCGGGCGTCACGGCGGGCTCGATCATCTTCCGCACGTCGGGGCTTGACTGAGCGAGGAGCTGCTCGAAGGTCACGCCGCTGCGGAACTCGGCCAGATAGCGCGTCAATGACGGCTTGACGTCATGATTCTGCACTGGATCCGTCGTGAGCCCGATCAGGCGCTTGAGCTCCGGGAGCTCGCCTTCGACGAGCTCGACTCCGAAGGCCGTAAGTCTCGCGAGGGCAGCGTTCGTCACCCGCTCGGTCTCGGCGTCCAGCCCGGAGAACCAGAAGGACCGGATGACTCCGAGGCGTACACCCTTCAGAAGCCTCGTCGATGCGGTCGCTTGACCGCCGCCGAGCGCGGCGTCGAACAGCAGCAGATCGGCGACCGACCGCGCGTGTGGCCCGACCTGGTCGAAGAGCGGCGAAATCGGCGCACAGGCGTGCGTCGGGTACCGGCCGGTGGTGGGGCGAAAGCCCGCGAGCCCGCA
>Ga0209577_10005893_pt1 | contig 11374 bp, 10 predicted proteins | sample GraSoiAngelo_109_FD_185874 | JGI IMG/M metagenome (GOLD analysis project Ga0209577, IMG submission 185874) | Grasslands soil microbial communities from the Angelo Coastal Reserve, California, USA - 14_0903_12_20cm (SPAdes) (version 2) | ecosystem: Environmental > Terrestrial > Soil > Grasslands... | reverse complement strand
GAGCTGCGCGGCAAGGCGGTCCTGGAGGGTGCGCGCGGCAACCCCCGGGCCGACCTGCACGCCGCCGCCGCCTGCCTGGTCCGGCTCTCGCGGCTGGCCGCGAGCCACCGCGACCGGATCGAGGCGATCGACGTCAACCCGCTCTTCGTGCTGGCCGACGGCGAGGGCGTCCTCGCCGGTGACGCGCTGGTGGTCCTGAAATGACGCGCGATCGCCTGGGCGCGATCGCGGGCGTGGCCGAGTCCGACCTCGGCGTCGTGGGGCCGGACCGGACCAGCCTCGATCTCCAGGCGCAGGCGGCCAAGGCTGCCCTCGAGGAAGCGGGCCTCGGGCTGTCGGACGTCGACGCCGTCTGCAGCGCCGGTGGCGAGGCTTGGAGCCCGACCATGGCCATCGCCGAATACCTCGGCATCACGCCCCGCTGGTCGGACGCGACGAACATCGGCGGCTCTTCCTTCGACGCCCACGTCGGGCACGCGGTGACCGCGATCCGGGCCGGTCGCTGCGAGGTGGCCCTGATCACCTACGGCTCCACCCAGCGTTCGCAACGGAGCCGCAGCCTGGGCCGGACCGGGGAGATCCGGGGCCCTGCCCAGTTCGAGCTGATCTGGGGGCTGCCGCTCCCGGTCGGCGCCTACGCGCTGGCGGCCACCCGCCACATGCACCAGTACGGGACCACGGCCGAGCAGCTGGCCGAGGTTGCGGTAGCGACCCGGGCCTGGGCGGCCCTCAACCCGAAGGCTTACTACCGCGACCCGATCTCGATCGGGGACGTCCTCGCCTCGCCCATCATCTCCTCGCCCCTGCACCTGCTCGACTGCTGCCTGGTCACCGACGGCGGCGGGGCCGTGGTGGTCGTCTCGGAGGCGGTGGCCGGCTCCCTCCGGGGCAAGCCGGTCTGGGTCATCGGCCACGGCGAGGCCCACACCCACCTGACGATCGCCAACATGCCCGACCTGACGGTCACGCCGGCCGCCCTCAGCGGGCCGGTGGCGATGGAGATGGCGGGCGTGACGCACGCCGACCTGGACGTGGTCGAGGTCTACGACTCCTTCACCATCACGGTCATCGAGACCCTGGAGTCGCTGGGCTTCTGCGCTCCCGGTGAGGGCGGCGAGTTCGTCAGCCGGCAGCGGACGGCGCCCGGCGGCGACTTTCCGCTCAACACCAACGGTGGCGGCCTGTCCTACTGTCACCCGGGGATGTACGGGATCTTCCTCCTCATCGAGGCGACCCGGCAGCTGCGCGGAGAGCGCGGCGAGGCGCAGGTGCCCGGCGCGCGCCTGGCGCTGGTCAACGGCACCGGCGGGGTGCTCAGCAGCTGCGCCACGGTGGTTCTGGCCGGTGACTGAGCGACCGCTGCCGGTCCCCGACCGCGACACGGCGCCCTTCTGGGAGGCCGCCCGGGAAGGCCGGCTGCGCATCCAGCGCTGCCTGGGCTGCGGGCGGAACGTCTTCTACCCACGCCCGGTCTGTCCCCACTGCCTTTCCAGTGAGCTGGGCTGGATCGACTGCAGCGGGCGGGGGAGCGTGTACTCGTACACCGTCGTCCACCGGACCAGCGAGGAGTTTCGCGACCAGGTTCCCTTCACGGTGGCGCTGGTGGAGCTCGAGGAGGGCGTCCGGCTGCTGGCCCGCCTCGACGTCGGCGAGCCGAGGGTGGGGATGCCGGTGGAAGTTGCGTTCGAACGGGTGAGCGATGAGCTGTCGCTGCCCCATTTCAAGGAGGTGGACTGAGTGACGCGGTTCGAAGACAAGGTCGCCGTCATCACCGGCAGCGGGCGCGGCATCGGCGCGGCCTGCGCGGCGCGGCTGGCCGCGGAGGGGGCGGCGGTGGTCGTCTCCGACATGAACCCGGAAACGACCGAGGAGACCGCCAAGAAGATCTCGGGCGAGGGCGGCAAGGCGATCGGCGTCCAGTGCGACGTCACCGAGCGGGAGTCGGTCGAGAAGCTGGTCAAGGCCGCCGTGGACGAGTTCGGGCGCCTCGACATCCTGGTCTGCTGCGCGGGGATCATCCGCGACAACCTCGTCTACAAGATGACCGACGAGGACTGGGACGGCGTCATCGACACCCACCTGAAAGGCACCTTCTTCTGCGCTCGCGAGGCCCAGAAGGTGATGGTCCCGCAGAAGTACGGCCGGATGATCTTCCTGAGCTCGACCTCGGCGCTGGGCAACCGCGGCCAGACCAACTACTCCACGGCCAAGGCGGGCCTGCAGGGCATGGCCCGGACCCTGGCAATCGAGCTCGGCCGCTACAGCATCACCGTCAACGCCATCGCCCCCGGTTTCATCGAGACGGCCATGACGCGGCAGACAGCCGACCGGATGGGCATGGATTTCGAGCAGTTCAAGCAGGGAGCGGCGTCGACGATCCCGGTCCAGCGGATCGGCCAGCCGGAGGACATCGCGGCGGCGGTCGCCTACCTGACCAGCGAGGAGGCCGGCTTCGTCAGCGGCCAGACCCTGTACGTGAGAGGTGGACCCTAGAGGGTCGCGCCCCCCGTGCCCGACCCTGAAGCACCGGTCCCAGAGCGCCGGCCGCTCGGCTGGGAGGCGATCGGGGACGCCGGTTCGCTCCGGGTCGTGGGCCTCAAGCTGGCGGCCGGCCAGCACGTCCAGGAGCACCGCAACGCGATCCCGGTGGCGGTGATCGTCACCGAGGGCGCCCTCCATTTCTCGGACGGCTCGCACACCGGCTCGGTTGAAGCAGGGGGCCTCTTCCTGATCAACCCGGGCGAGAAGCACACCTATTGGGCGGAGGAGGAGACGTCCGCCTATATGGTCTTCGCCGGCTTGCCGGGCTCACGTGCCCGGCCCTGGAGCCTCAGGCGCCGCTGAGCAGCCGCCTCCGACTTCAGCCCAGGGTCGTGGTTGGCGAGTCGTCTCGCCGCCGCCGTTCCCAGCGGTAGCCGTAGCCGGGTACTGCCACCAGATGACCGCCCCGTGCGGGGCCCTCGCCGAGCTTCGCCCGGACCCGTCGCGCCAGCAGATCGACACGCTCGGTCGAGATGTCGGCCTCGTACCCGTACACCTGGCTCATGATCTGGTCCCGCGAGATCGCCACCCCCGCGTTCTGGCAGAGGTACTCGACCAGCTTGAACTCGAGCGGGCCGAGGCCCACCGGCTCGCCGGCCACGCGGACCTCGCGGGCGGCGAGGTCGACCTCGATGTCCCCGAAGCGGAGCAGGTTGGAGTGCGCGGGCGGGGCGGAGGCGGAGGCGGCGCGGACCATCGGGATGGCGGCCGCGGCCTTGCGCACGTGGGCCTCGAAGCGGGCGATCAATTCGGTGCGCCGGAAGGGCTTGGCCAGGAAGTCGTCGGCGCCCGCGTCCAGGCCCCGGGCGATGGTCGCCTCGTCGGTCCGGCCGGAGAGGAACATGATCGCCATCAGGGGATCCTTCGCGCGCAGCTCGCGGCAGACGTCGACGCCCGGACGGTCGGGGAGGCCCCAGTCGATGATCACGCCCACCGGGCGGCCGTCGGCCGCCGAGGCAAGACCCTCGGCCGCGCTCCGGCAGACGACGGGCACGAAAGCCTCGTCGGCGAGCGCGTCCGACAGCAGCTCCCCCTCGTCGGGTGAATCCTCGATGATCACGACCTTGCCCCGGTTCCGCATTCGGCGCTAGAAAGTATGGCCTCCGCATCGCTTATGTTCAAAGGCGATGTCAACCACCCGCGGGCACGCGGCTTGAGGGCCGCCTGGCCCGGGCGCCACACGCCGCTCGGCGCCACCTGGGACGGCGAGGGGACCAACTTCTCCCTCTTCACCGAGCACGCCGACTGGGTGGAGCTGGTCCTCTTCGATCCCGAGGGCCGGCCGACCGCGTCCTATGAGCTCGCCGAGCGCACCGACCTCTGCTGGCACGGCTACGTACCGAACGTGCGCCCGGGTCAGCGGTACGGGTTCCGCGTCCACGGGCCGTACGACCCCAACCGCGGGCTGCGCTGCAACGCGGCCAAGCTCCTCCTCGACCCCTACGCGAAGGCGATCGAGGGCTCCCTCAAGTGGGGTCCGGAGGTGTTCGGCTACGTGCTCGGCCAGGGCGACGACAAGCGGAGCAACCTGGACTCGGCGTCGAACGTCGCCCGCAGCATCGTCATCGACTCCTTCTTTCCCTGGGGAGACGACCGCCGCCCCAACGTGAGCTGGGCCGACACGATCATCTACGAGGCCCACGTGAAGGGGCTCACCAAGCGTCACCCGGAGATCCCCGAGGAGCTCCGCGGGACCTACGCCGCCCTCGGCCATCCGGCGATCACCGACCACCTCCTGAAGCTGGGCGTGACCGCGATCGAGCTGATGCCGGTCCACCACTTCGTGGACGCCCAGCACCTGGTCGAGCGAGGACTGGTCAACTACTGGGGCTACGACTCGATCGGCTACTTCGCGCCCGAGGCGCGCTACAGCGCGGCCGGGGGCGACGGAGGCCAGGTCCACGAGTTCAAGGCCATGGTTCGAGCGCTGCATCGGGCCGGCCTCGAAGTGATCCTGGACGTCGTTTACAACCACACCGCCGAGGGCAACCACCTGGGCCCGACGCTGAGCTTCCGCGGCATCGACAACCCGGCCTATTACAAGCTGGTCGAGGACGACCCGCGTTTCTACTGGGACGTGACGGGCACCGGCAACACGCTCAACGTGGGCGCTCCGCAGACCCTCCAGATGATCATGGACAGCCTCCGCTACTGGGTCATCGAGATGCACGTCGACGGCTTCCGCTTCGACCTCGCCGCGGCGCTCGCCCGGCAGTTCTACGAGGTCGACCGGCTTTCAGCCTTCTTCGAGATCATCCACCAGGACCCGGTCCTCTCCCAGGTGAAGCTGGTGGCCGAGCCTTGGGACGTCGGGCAGGGCGGCTACCAGGTCGGCAACTTCCCGGTCCGCTGGGCAGAATGGAACGGGCGCTTCCGGGACACCGTCCGCGACTACTGGCGCGGCCAGTCCGGCGGGGTCAGCGACCTCGCCTACCGGTTGACCGGCTCCTCCGACCTCTACCAGGGCGACGGCCGCCGACCCTCGGCCAGCATCAACTTCGTCACCTGCCACGACGGCTTCACGCTCCGGGACCTGGTCTCCTACAACGAGAAGCACAACCAGGCCAACGGCGAAGAGAACCAGGACGGCAGCAACGACAACCGCTCCTGGAACAGCGGCGTCGAGGGCGACGCCGACGACCCGGGGATCGTGGAGCTGCGACAGCGCCAGGTGCGCAACTTCCTGGCGACGGTCCTTCTCTCCGAGGGCTGCCCGATGATCTCCCACGGCGATGAGCTCGGCCGCACCCAGCGCGGCAACAACAACGCCTACTGCCAGGACAACGAGCTGACCTGGGTGGACTGGGAGGACGCCGACCAGGAGCTGATCGACTGGACCCGCCGCCTGATCCGGCTCCGGAGCCAACAGCCGGTCCTCCACCGCCAGAAATTCTTCGTGGGGGCGGTCGGCCGCGGCCATCGCCGCCAGGACCTGGTCTGGCTGCGCCCGGACGGGCAGGAGATGAAGGACCCCAACTGGCGCAACCGGAGCCTGCTCTCGGTCGGCATGCTGCTCAACGGCGAGATGATCCCCGACCGCTCCGAGCGCGGCGAGCCGATCCGCGGCGACACCCTCTTGATGCTGCTCCACGCCCACCACGAGCCGGTCGGCTGGAAGCTGCCCGACGAGGTCTGGGGCCCGGAGTGGGAGGTGGTCGTCGACACCGCTCGCCCCTGCGACGAGAGCGGGGAGCGGCGCTGCCGGGCGGGCCAGACGTTGGTGCTGGAGCCTCGCTCGCTGGTCGTCCTCCGCCGGTCGGGCTGAAATCACAGCCGTTTTTGCGATATACTTTGCTATACGAAAACATGTCATCGGAAATGTTGGCTTCGTAGTTTCGAGGTAGGCCTCGAGCTGGCGGGTGTCCATCGGCCCGGCCTTTGCGAACCTGATAGCGGTGTCCACAGCGGTGACAAGTCTGTGGGAAGCTCGATGCGGTCCTTCGGTGACAGGAGCGCTGGGAGGTGAGAGAAGGGTTGGCCTTGGACTGGCACCCCGCCTTCGATGCCGTCGCCGACGGAGTCTGCCTCCTCGACTCCGACGGCCGGATCCAGCGCGCCAACGATGGACTGGTCCGGCTGACGGGCATGGCGGCCGAGAGCCTGGTCGGCAGGCAGATCGGCGCCGTCCTGGCGAGCAGCCTGGGCATCCTGGACCTTCCTTTTCTGCTGCCCATCGGCGCCTCCGGGTTCCGGAAGGTGTCGATGGCCTACGCCCACGGTCGCCGCTACACGCTGACCTTCGAGCCGGCCCGCGACAGCGCCGGCGTGCTGGTGGTCGGCAACGGCGGCGACGGGGAAAAGCTGGACGAAGCCTGGCAGCTGGCCGAGCGGCGGGAGACGGAGGCGGTCGAGCTTCGCAGCACCGCCCGCCGCATGCACGAGCTGGAGCGGATGAAGTCCGACTTCCTGAACCTGGCCAGCCATGAGCTGAGGGGTCCTCTCGCGGTCCTGCGCGGCTACGTCTCGATGTTCGAGGACGGCTCCCTGGGCGACCTGACGGACAGCATGGAAGCGGTGGTGCCGGTCATGACCACCAAGCTCCGGGAGATGAACCTGCTCATCAGCCAGATGCTGGAGACCGCGCGCCTGGAGGACAGCCGGCTGGTCCTGTCCCGGGAGCGGCTTGATCTCCGCGACGTCCTCGCCGGCGCCCGGGAGAAAATGCAGCCCATCGCCGGCGAGCGCCATCCGATCAGCACCGAGGAGGGCGCCCCGGCCGTCCCCGTCGTGGGCGACCGCAACCGGTTGACCATGATCCTGACCAACCTGATGGACAACGCCATCAAGTATTCGCCGGACGGCGGCGAGGTCGCCTGCCGGATCCTGGCCCGGGGAGGCCGCGCGATCCTCAGCGTCAGCGATCGCGGCATCGGCATCCGCAGCGACGACCTCGGCCGCCTTTTCACCCGTTTCGGGCGGGTGGTCAACGCCGACACCAGCCACATCCCGGGGACGGGCCTGGGCCTCTACCTGGCCCGGGAGCTGGCCCGGATGCATGGCGGGGACATCGAGGTCGAGTCGGTGCCCAAAGTGGGAAGCACCTTCCGCCTGGTCCTGCCGCTGGCGACGGCCTAGACCCGCAAGAGACTTACGTCGACGTCCCGGAAGCGGGGCGGGGGATCGATGTTGTGCTCGTAGAGCTCCTTCAGCAGCGAGAGGATGTAGCGAGCTCCGGCCAGGTTGACGCCGTGCTTGCGGGTCAGCTTCTGGATGGCCTGGAGCTTCATCACGTCCCGCGGCGAGTAGCGCCGCCGGTTGGTCGCAGTCCGCTGCGGCTTGACCATCTCGAGCTGCTCGTAGACCATCAGCGTCCGCGGGTGGGCGTCCAGCATCTCGCTGGCGACGCCCAGGGTGTAGATGGGCTTGTCGAGTTCGAGCTGCGGAGCCAAGCGGCGCTCGGTCGGCTTCTCAGGCGACATTCACTCTGACCTTTACCTACAACCGCTGCTATCGGCAAAGATTATAGCAATGACTCCCTAGCGGCTGGCCTCGTCCTTTCCCCGCAGGCGCCAGCTCAGGTCGATGCGGTCGTCGAGCTGGGCCCACTTCTCGCAGCGGCGGACGTGCCCCAGCAGCTCCTCGAGCTGGGAGTGGTGGTCGGGGACCTCCTCGCCACCCTGGCCGGTCGCGCCGCGCAGACGGGGAAGGGGGACCGGGAAGCCGGACCACTGCGGGTAGGCGGGGTTCATGCGGGGATCCTCTGGCCGTTGGCTGCCAGGAGTTTTTTGCTGATACTCATGCCATCCTTCACGTGATAGCTAGAATATCATGTTTTCCACCGAGGATCCGGGCTGAAATGGAGAAGTTATCCTGAACCCGGTGAGGTACCGCCGACGATGCGCCTGAGCAGCGCCCGCTCGGAAGCCCTCGCGGCCTTCAACGAGATCTCCACGCGCCTCGGCGCCAGCCTCGACCTCGACGAGACGCTGCTGGCGGTCGCCCGGGCCGCGACCCAGGTCCTGGAGGCGGACATCGGGGCCATCTTCCTGCCCGACGCGGAGGGCAAGCTGGCGGTCCGCGGCCTCTACGGCGAGAGATCTCGCGCCTGGCGCGACCTGCACCTCAACAGTCGCGGGCTCAACGCGCGCGCCCTTGGCGCCGGGAAGGTCGCGCGGGTCGAGGACTACGTCCCGATCGCCGAGGCCGACCTCGAGCTGGCTTCGAGGCGAGTGATCTTGGACGAGCCGATCCACTCGGCGATGGCGGTGCCCGTCCGGCGCCGCGGCGCCGGGGTCGGGACGATCGGCGTCTATCGCCGCGTGGTCGCGCCCTTCGACATCGAGGACGAGTACCTCCTGAACCTGCTCTCCCAGCAGGCCGGCATCGCGCTCGACAACGCCTCTGCCTTCGCTGAGCTGGAGTCGACCCGCGACCGCCTCCAGGCCCTGATCGACACCACCGACGCGCTCTGGACGCAGTCCTCCTTCGAGGACGTCGTCAAGCGGGTCGTCGACCAGGCCCAGCGGCTGCTCCCCGGCATCGCCTGCCTGGTCGGCGTGGTCCGCGCCGCCGAAGGCGACCGGATCACGTTCGTCGCCGCGACGCCGGGGATGGCGGCAAGCCTCCAGGGCAGCAGCCATTCCTTCGCGCAGGCGCCGGTCGTAGCCCGGGCGCTGCACGAGGGAAAGCCGATCGAGACCTCCAACTTCTCCAAGCTCAGCCCGCTTTCGAGCTCGATGCAGGCCGTTCTCCCGGTCGACACCGCCCGCGTGATCCCACTCGGCGAGGCGCTGCCCGACGGCCGCCGGCGGCTGGGCGTGCTGGGCTTCTACCGGGAGGGCACCAGGCCCTTCTCGCCCGAGCAGCGGATGCTGATGGACGAGTTCGCCAAGCGTGTCAGCGTCTCGCTCCACCGCGCCGAGCTGCTGCGCCTCGCCGAGAGCACCACCGCCCGGCTCCAGACCGCGATCGACGTGGCCGCCGACATCAGCGCCTCCCTGGACCCCTCAGAGGTGATCCGCCGCGTGCTGATGAGGGCGGTGGAGGCGGGCAAGGCCGACCGAGGCGTCCTGCTCCGGGTCGAGGACGCGGACACCGTCGTCGAGGACTACCACGACAGCGCGGGTGTCCGGGACCTGATCGGCTACCGCCACCGGATCGCTCTCCAGCCGCTGATGCGCCAGGCGGTCAGGTCGCGCCGGCCGACCATCGGTGGGCGCTATGAGGTGGACCGGATGGAGGCGCCGCTCAACCTCTCGCTGGCAGACGTCAAGCACACCGCCACCATCCCGCTGGTGCTGGACGGGGAGGTGACGGCGGTGCTGGTGCTGAGCCGGCGCCAGGACCCGCCCTTCCTGCCCGACGACCTGGTCACCTTCCAGCTGATCGCGAACCAGGCCGTGCTGGCCCTGCGGAACGCGCGTCTGTTCGCGCAGGCACAGGCGGTGACGCGCGCCCAGAGCGACTTCCTCAACATGGCCGCACACGAGCTGCGGACGCCGCTCTCGGTGATCGCCGGCTACGTCTCGATGATGGAGGACGGCACGCTGGGCGACGTCCCCGGCAGCTGGCACCTGCCGATCGAGACACTGCGCGCGAAGACTGCCGAGCTGGAGTCGCTGATCAGCGAGCTGCTGATCGCCTCCCGCCTGGAGGCGGGCACCATCCCGGTCCACCATGGCGTGGTCGAGCTGCGGGAGGCGGCCTTCACCGCCCTGGAGCGAGTCGAGCCGCGGGCCAACCTGCTCGGCGCACGGCTGCGCCACCGCTTCCCGGAGGAGCCGGTTCAAGTCTCCGGCGACGCCGAGCAGGTGGTTCGGATCCTGGACAACCTGCTCAACAACGCCCTCAGCTACGGGTCGTCCCCGCAGGAGGTCACAGTCACCGTCCACGGCGGGCCGGAGCCGCGCGTGGAGGTCCGCGACCAGGGGCAGGGCATCCCGGCCGGCGAGCGCGACCGGATCTTCGAGCGCTTCTACCGGATCGAGGACCCAGCCCGACGCCATGTTCCGGGGACGGGCCTCGGCCTCTACATCAGCCGCGAGCTGGCGAGCCGGATGGGAGGCAGGCTGACCCTCGACCGCTCCCTGCCCGGCAAGGGCAGCACCTTCTCGCTGCGGCTGCCGCCCGCCTAGCGAGGAGCCGATCCGGCACTTCTGGCGCCAAGCACGCTGAATTTGCGCCTGCATGGCGCTCGGTTGGCGTCAAACGTGCGGAATTCGCGCCGCTAGAAGGTCTGGCCGGTCAGCTCGCTGGCGCCTCGGGCGATGGCCACGCCGGCGACGATGTGCGACAGGTGGGTCAGCGCCTGCGGGAAGTTGCCCAGCAGGCGGTCCCTCTGGGTGTCGTACTCCTCGGCGAAGAGGCCCAGCTCGGTGGCGGTCGAGCTGGCGCGGTCGAAGATGATCCGCGCTTCCTCCAGCCGGCCCTGGCGGGCGAGGACCTCGGCCATCCAGAAGGAACAGGCAAGGAAGGTGCCTTCCTGGCCGTGGAGCCCGTCGTCCGTCGTCTCCACCCGGTAGCGAAGGATCAGGCCGTCCTCCTGGAGGTCCTGGAGGATGGCATCGACCGTTCGGGTCATGCGGGGATCGTCGAAGGCGAGGAAGTGCGTGAGCGGAAGGTAGAGCAGGGCCGCGTCCAGCTGGCGCGACCCGAAGGCCTGCACGAAGACCTTCCGGCGCCGGTCGTAGCCCTCGCCTTCGATCGCCGTCCGGATCTGGCGGCGGACCTTGTCCCAGCGCTGCACGGGCGCCTTGCGCAGGCATTCGCGCGCCAGCAGCAGGCCCCGGTCGAGGGCCGTCCAGCACATGACCTTGCTGTGCACGAAGTGCTGCGGCTGCCCGCGGATCTCCCAGATGCCGCGGTCGGGCTCGGTCCAGCGCTCGGCCGCGACGTCGACCAGGTCGACGATGAAGCGCCAGTAGTCGTCGTCCGGCGAGTGGCCGCGCAGGTGCCAGCGCCAGCTGAGGTCGACCAGCTGTCCGAAGGAGTCGAGCTGAAGCTGCGTCGACGCCGCGTTGCCGATCCGAACCGGGCGCGAGTGCTCGTAGCCGTCCAGCTTGTCGAGGATCACCTCGGTGAGGCGGCGCTCGCCGCCCAGCCCGTACATGATCTGGAGGTCACGCGCGCTGCCGGCCGCACTGCGCTGGATGAAGCGGCGGAAGCCGTCGGCCTCGTCGAAGGCGCCGATGGCTGTCAGCGAGCGGACGGTCAGCGCCGAGTCGCGGATCCAGCTGAAGCGGTAGTCCCAGTTCCGCTCGCCGCCGGGTGACTCGGGCAGCGAGGTGGTGGCGGCCGTCGCCATCGCCCCCGTCGGCGCGTAGGTCAGGCCCTTCAGCGTGATCGCCGAGCGGACCACGCCCGGGCGGTGCGAGCCCTGGACCATGATCTGCTT
>Ga0209577_10005892_pt1 | contig 11376 bp, 5 predicted proteins | sample GraSoiAngelo_109_FD_185874 | JGI IMG/M metagenome (GOLD analysis project Ga0209577, IMG submission 185874) | Grasslands soil microbial communities from the Angelo Coastal Reserve, California, USA - 14_0903_12_20cm (SPAdes) (version 2) | ecosystem: Environmental > Terrestrial > Soil > Grasslands ... | reverse complement strand
GATCGACGCCCTCGACCATCAGGTCTGGTGGAAACGATTCCTGGAACTCGTCGCTTCGCGCCGTCGGGTACCCGGTCTGGGCGAAGGGTAGACAGCCCGCGTCGAACCAGACGTCGAGCACGTCCGCGATCCGGCGCATGGTGCGGTCGCAGGCCGTGCAGGCCAGGCTGACGCGGTCGACGTGAGGCCGGTGCAGGTCGCTACCGGGCGCGAGGCCCAGCTCGACCGCCGACTCCACGCAGCGCACGGCCCCGCACCCCTCGCAGATCCAGATCGGCAGTGGCGTCCCCCAGTAACGCGACCGGGAGATCGCCCAGTCGACGTTGTGTGCCAGCCATTCCCGCATCCGGCCCTCTCTGAGGTGCGACGGGATCCATTCCATGCCGCGGTTGAGCTCCAGCAGGCGGCCCCGGTACTTCGTCGCTGAGACGAACCAGGAGTCCTGCCCGAGGCGGATGGTCGGCGTCTCGCACCGCCAGCAGATCGGCGACGCCTTCCGCTCGGCAAGCACCGAGTGCAGGCTGTGCTGGCGCTTCAGCTCGGCCACGACCAGTTCGTTGACGCCGTGGACGAATCGTCCGGCCAGGTCGCCGGAGTCGGGACCGAAGCGCCCGTTCGAATCGAGAGCGCGCCGCAGCTCGATGCCCTGCTCGCGGCAGACGTCGAAGGCCTCCTGATCGTGAGCCGGCGCCAGGTGGACGAACCCGGTCTCACCCGGTTGGCGGACCGCCACCGTAAGGAAACGGCGGTCCGCTGAGGGCTCGGGGAACGGCGGCAGGTACTCCAGGTGGACGAGGTCAGCACCACTGAGCCGAGCCACCGGCTCGACCGGCCCATCCAGCAACCGGACCGCGTCCGGCAACAGGACCACGACCTGGCCCCGCCAGCGCACCTTCAGGTACGTGGCCTGTGCGTCGACTCCGATCGCGGCCTCAGCGGGAAGCATCCAGAGCTCTCGAATCGAGGTCAGCAGCCTGACGCTCGGATCGTTTTTCAGAGAGATCAGCAGGCGGGCCCTGGCGATGGGGCGGCGCCTCTCACCACCCAGCTCCAGCTCGTGGCTGGAGAGCGTGGTGGCGCAGCGCGGGCAGTAGGGCTCGAGGCGAAAGGCGCGGTAGACGTCGCCCTGGTCGAAGAGACGGCGCACCGCCCACCAGACCGACTCCATGTACCAGGGCGAGCAGGTCAGAAAACGGTCACGGTAGTCGAGCCAGTAACCCATGCGGTCGGAGAACGACTTCCAGGCGGCGATGGACTGGTCCACCAGCTCGCGACAGCGCCGGTTGAACGCTTCGATGCCGAAGTCCTCGATCTGAGACCTGGCGGTGATGCCCATTTCCCTCTCGACCGCCAGCTCGATGGGAAGCCCGTGTGTGTCCCAGCCGGCCCGCCGCGGCGCGTACCATCCGGCCATCGTCTTGTAGCGCCAGAAGAGGTCCTTGACGGCCCGGGCGGCGACGTGGTGCGTGGCGGGCGACCCGTTGGCCGTCGGTGGCGCTTCGTAGAGATTGAATCGTGGACGTCCTCGCCGTCGCGCCAGGCTGGCATCGAAGGTACCCTCTTTGGTCCAGAGCTCTTGCAGGCGCTGCTCCAGCTCGGGCAGGCTCACAGAACCCGGTGTCTCGAAGATCACGTTCCGTGGCAATCGGCGCGGCCGCGTGCCCCCCATGGCCATACAGTCTTACAGATCTTGCCCGGACGCAAGCGCTGTCGGATAATTGCTGATGGCTGTTTGCTCGCATCGCGGAGTTGAGCGGCGGGAGCTCACCGGGTGCACCGCCCGGAGGTCGTTCGGTTCGACTCCGAACCTCCGCGATTCCTCCGTGTGATGACGAAACCTGACGCCGGCGACTGGTACGTGCTTCCCCCCGTCGTCCTGCGCAGCGCGGGATTGCCGGTATCGCTGCTGGACGGGCTGGTCGTAACCGAGATCCGCCAGCCGCTCGCGGACCTGGAATTGGTCCATCGACGTCTGGCTCAGCTGCGCCGCCGGCACCTCCCGGAGCTGGTGACCGCGATCCGGCTGGCCGGATCCGGCGGGGCCAGGCCCCTGCGCCGCTTCAAGGAACTGGTCCTCGCTGGCCGCCCCATCCCAGACGCTCTCGCCACGCCGGCGTTGAATTCCCTGATCGGCGAGTGGAACGCGTTGCTCGCTCGCTGGGATCGCCTGCTGGAGGGTTGCCTGGGGCTGGCCGCGAAGTCCGAAGCCGCCTCGACTGGCGCCCTCGCCTCCCTCGTCGATGACGAATCGGTCGCCGAGTCGATCTTCATCAACAGTCCGTCGGCACTTGGGGCCATCGAGGAGGCGGGTCTCTCGCTGGAGAGCCACCCCCGGCGAACGCTCGTCGCCTACCTGCAACGGTTCGCCAGCAAGGTCGAGACCGCGAGCTTCTTCGGACCGGTCAACTTCCTCGAGGTCGACGGTGATGCCGGCGGCGGGCTCGCGCTCGATCGCAGTGAGCCCGGCTGGAAAGCCCAGCGCCGGGTCTCCATCAGCTACTGGGCGGCGCAGGCCATCGCCCTGGCGCTGCGCTCCAACGGCTGCCCCGAGTCGCACCTGCGGCTCTATCGCCGGGCGGCGCCCGCGGATGAGGATGGCCCCCGGCAGGACGATGTCGAGGCGGCCATACTGGCCGCCGCGGACGGAACCCTGTCCATCCGCGGCCTCGCTCTTCGCCTTCGACTGACCGCGCAGGAGATCGTCGGGCGGGGGCGCGGGCTGGAGGCTCGCGGAATGCTGCGGATCGGGCTGCGGATTCCGAGCTCGGCGGCCGAGCCGCTCAGGTGCCTGATGGAGATGATGGAGGACGAAGACCTCGAGGCCGGCTCGCGCGATCTCCTCCAGCATTTCGATCGCTGGCGGGCGGCGTTCCAGCAGGCGTCGTTCGACGGGCGTAGGCGCCTGCTCGCTGAAGGCGAGGAAACCTTCGCCGGCAGGACCACAAGCGCCGCCCGGCGGGGCCAGGGCGCCTTCTACAGTGATCGCTTCATCTATATAGAGGAGGCGTTCGGCAACCTGCCCGGCCGGGTCGGCGCGGGCTTCCTGGCCAGGCTGGCGGGGCGGCTGGGCACCGCGCTCGACCTGCTCGCCAGCGAAGCGGTGGAAGCCAGGCTCGCCGACGATACCGAGGTGCTCCGCACGATCGGACCGGCGGGCGGCCCTGCCTGGAGCCTGGCCCGACAGCCGTACCGGGCGCCCGCGGTCCGCCTGGCGCAGGTCCGCGCCGAGCGCTGGCGGCGCCTGATCCCCGATCCATCGGCGCCGGTGGTGCGCCTCGATCGCGCCGGTCTTAGCGCGGCCGGCATGATTCGCGACGACCTGGATCGATGGCCGCTCTTCTGCTCCCCGGACCTCATGCTTGGCGGCACGGAGGCCGAGATCGCGGCCGGCAATCCGCGGTACATCGTCCTCTCCGAGGTCCACCACATCATCACCCTGCTGACCCTGCTCACCCGGCAGTTCCAGGATCGTTCGGGCGCCCCTTACGAGGACGTGCTGCGCTCGCTTCACCAGGCCCTGGGCAGCCCCAACCTCATGGTGCCGGCTTTCGACCGGCTTACGAAAGCCGTCGACTACACCTCGGCCGGGATGTATCTCCTCTGCCTCGACGAGGTGCGCGGCGAGCCGGATGCGACCCCGGTACCGGTCGCTGAGCTCACGGTCGAATTCGCCGGCGGCCGGTCGCGCCTTCGCCGCGGTGATCGCGTCTACGCGCTCCTTCCCGATTACGGCGACTTCCCTCCCGATCCCGGGATGCTGCGTTCGCTGGCCCTGCCCGGGATCGACAAGCAGGCCTTCAGCCTGGGACCGCACACGCCGAGGGTGGAGATCGAGGAGGTCATCTACCAGCGCGAGCGCTGGGACCTCCAGCACCAGGACCTCGACTTCGCTTCGGGTCGCCCCCGGTCCAGCGAGGTGCTCCGGCGAGTCTGGCAGTTCAAGGCCCGCCAGGGCATCCCTGACCGTGTCTTCGTCCGGGCCACCGGAGAAGACAAGCCTTTCTACGTGGACTTCGCCAGTCCGGACCTCTGTCTTCTGCTGGCCTCCCACGCTCGGGACGCCTCCGCGATCGCGCTGACCGAGGCCCTGCCCAGGCCCGAGGACTCGTGGCTGAAGACCTCCGCCGGCCGGCACTGTTCCGAGTTGCGACTTACAGTGGTCCGGCGCTCGCCGCGCTGACACCGAGCGCGCAGTTGTCGAGAACCTGGCCCTCGCAAGCTGCCTTCTCACCGATGGAGCGCTAACATGAAAGCTCGCGCGGAAGACAGGCCGTCTCTCGTCACAGCGCAAGGGGGGTACCCATGAAGACGAAGGCCGTCGAGCTCGAGCCGGCGACGGTTCAGCTCCAGGATCCGGAGCCGAAGGCGAAGTGGACCGACTACCAGGACTCCGGGCTCGAGAGGTTCATCGGTGAGCTGTACCTCTGTCACGTGCTCTTCGCCCTGGCCGAGTCCGGCGTGCTGGCCAGGCTTCGTGCGACCGAAGCGGTCCCAGAGTCGCGGCTGGTCGCCGAGGTCAACCGACATTTCGCCCTCCACCTGCTTCGCTATCTGGAGGTGGAAGGAATCGTGGAAAAAATCGAGGCTGGCTGGCGCCTGACCGCCTGGGGCAGAAGGCTCACCGGCGACGTCGCGATGGCCCAGCTCGGCTTCTACATTGAGGCCTACGGCCCGGTGATGAGCAGGATGCCGGGCCTCCTCAAGGGGACGCTTCGCTACGGGCGCGACGTGCGGCGCGACGGAAAAGCGCTCGGTCGCCACTGCACGACCCTGAACCGGACCTTCTTCACGCCCATCATCAGCCGCATCCTCACCGAAGCCGGTGCCACCGCCGTGCTCGACCTGGGCTGCGGTGCGGGCACCCTGCTGATCGACCTGGCGCGTGCCGATCCGAAGCTCGAGGCCATCGGCCTCGACAGCGCTCCGGACGCCGTCGCCTACGCCGTGGACCAGGTGGAAGCCGCCGGGCTGAGCGACAGGATCGCCATCGTCAAAGCCGACGCCTTCGAGCCGCAGACCTGGCCCGAGCGCTGCCGCGAGGTCGATGCGGTAACCGCGATCGGCGTCATGCACGAGCGCCTGCGCGAAGGTGACGGCGCCGTGGTCAGCCTGCTCGATGCCTACGCACGGCTGCTCGGCCCCCGCCTTGTGACCTTCGTCCTGGGCGAGCCCGAGCTCTACTACGACGCGCGCGACAACGACTCGGAGATGTACCTCGCGCACATCTTCACCGAACAGGGCATTCCCCGCCGCCGCGAGCTATGGCTGGAGCTGTTCGCCGCCTCCGCCCTTCGCTGCCGGCGCGTGTTCGACCGGCCCGGGGCTGGACCAAGGCTGGTCTTCTTCGACCTGGTCGCCCGCTGACCTGGTCCGGGCCTCGACCCAGGCGTTGAGACGGTCGAGGCCCTCGACCCAGCGAGAGGGCGGCATGGCGTAAGAGAGCCGGGTCCAGAAGCCCTGGCGGCGCCACTCGGTCGGGGTCAGGCCGAAGGATGGTGCGGGCAGAATCTGGAGTCCGGTCTCGAGAAAGAGTCGATGGGTGCTGGCGAGCGGATCATCGCGATCCAGCCCGGGAACGCGCACGAAGGCGTTGAATCCTCCCCTGGGCCTCACGCCGAGGCGGATGGTATCTGGGTGCCGGCTCACCAGCGACGCCCAGTTGGCCTGGAGCGTCTGCCGCAGCTCCTCGCGCCAGCGCAGGTAGCCGTCCACCCGAGCCCGAAAGAGCGCCGTCTCGTACTGGGCTCGCATCAGCGCCACGCCCGCCGGGAAGAGACAGGCCAGCTCCTCGAGCGGATCGAGGAACGCCGCCGCCGCCGCGGGCGCCACCTGCTCCAGGCGTCCGCCCGCGTCGCAGGCCTGCGCCGCGAGCCGGATGGCGAGGTCGACGTGGGCGATCGCGCTCGACGGCGACGACGAGGAGGGCGCCGGCCCGCCGTTGACCCGCTCGGTGTCGGTGACCAGGGCTGCGCCGGCGATCAGCCAGCCGATCCGCAGCCCGGGAACACAGCGTTCCTTGGAGAGGCTGCTGAAGAGGCAGCTGCGCTCCAGGTACTCCTCCTCCTCGGCTATGGCCAGGGCGTCGGGCACCTCGTCGGAGAAGTCGAGGTTGGCCGACACCCGATCGACCACCAGCGTGATCTTACGGTCCCGGCAGGCGGCGACCAGCGCCCGCAGCTCGCCCCGGCTGTAGATCTCGCCGGTGGGATTGTTGAACTGGTTGACGTACAGGATCCGCGTCTTCGGCGTGAAGGCGGCGATCACCCGTTCGACTTCGGGTAACCAGCGGGTCCCCGACCAGCCTGAGAACACCTCATGGATGCGGAAGCCGGCCTGGAAGAGGATCTCCCCGGCCAGCGGATAGGTCGGCGCGGGGACCACCACCTCGCCCGGGCCGAGGCGCCGGCGCAGAACGGCGGCCGCCGCCTGGAGCGCGGTCGACGCTCCGGTGGTGACAAGCACGTTCTTGCTGCTGATCGCCGATCGCCCGCGGCTGCGGCCGCGCTCGTAGGCCACCACTCCGCGCCGTCCCATCTCGTGTCCGGCCGGGCCGTCGTAGTCGTGGAAGAAGGCTTCGTTGTTGATGGCCGCGGCACCCACGTCGAGCAGGTAGGCCGGTGGGGGAAGCAGGTTGATCCCCGAGGAGAGGTTGATGATCCGGGTCCCACGGCGCGCCACCCCGAGCTGCTGGGCCACGTCGTAGTTGACGGCGTCGACGGCCAGCATGAAGTCCCAGGGTGCATACCCATGGATCGGGGGGCGCACGCCGTTCCTCCCTTCCGGCCTAACGATCGCCGGAGCCGGCCAGCCGCAACCCGAGACCGGCCACGATGACCAGGGGAGCGCCGGCCAGAAACGGCGCGCGCAGGTTGACGGAGGTGGCCAGGAACCCGCCGATGGCCGCTCCCAGCGGGGCTGCGCCGAGCCCCAGGAAGCGGAAGACCGAGTTGATTCGTCCCAGTAAGGGGGCCGGCGTGAGCCGCTGCCGCGTGGACACCGCGAGCGCGTTGAAGACCGCGATCGCTCCGCTGCTGGCGGTGAGGGCCGCGAACGCCAGCGGCGCGTTGGAGGTGAGGCCCAGGATCACCTGCGTGGCTCCCATGGCCAGGACGGCGAGCAGGATCGCGCCGGGTATGCCCAGGCGGCGCGCGGCCTGGCCCGCCACTATCCCTCCGACCACGCCACCGAGCCCGCCGGCGGCCAGCAGGAGGCCATAGCCCGTCGGGCCCAGGTGCACGATCCGGATCGCGTAGAGCACGAGGATGCCGTACCAGGCGCTGTCGGTTAGCCCGATCACGGCGGTGATGGCAGCCAGGCGGCGGAGGTTGCTCTGTCCGTTGATCCAGCCAAACCCCTCGGCGATCTCGCCCAGGATCGTCGACCGCCGGCCGTGCGGCCTTTCTCCCTCCCCCGCGATGGGGGAGGGTCCGGGTGGCCTTTCTCCCTCCCCCTTCACGGAGGAGGGTCGGGGTGGGGCTGTGGACTGCGACGGCAGGAGGCCCGACGCGCCTCCCGCGGAAACGGCCAGGGCGGCGGCCGTGGCGAAGGGCAGGAAAGAGGCGACCGTGAACAGGATCGAGCCGGCGGCCGGGCCCACGAACTCGTATCCCGCCGTCAGGGTGGCGGTCATCCGGCCGTTGGCGGAATCGAGCTGGTCGTCACGAACGATCGCCGGCAGGATCGACTGGGCGGCATTGTCGTAGAGGGTTTCTCCGGTCCCCATCACGAGCGCCAGCAGGTAGACCTCCAACAGGCTCCCGTGGCCCGAGAGCAGGACCAGGGCAAAGAGTCCCAGCACTGCACCGCGGCTGAGACTGACCCAGACCATGATCCTGCGGCGGTCGAGGCGATCGACGACGGTGCCGGAGATCAGCGCGAAGAGCAGGAAGGGCAGCGTGACCGCGATCGTGGCCCCGGCGACGGCCGTCGGGTTGGTCGTCAGCGACGCCGCCACCAGCGGTACGGCGGCCACCCGGATACCGTCACCCAGCGCCGAGGTGCTGATCGACAGCCACCAGCGCCAGAAGAGGCTGACTTTGAGCCCGGCCCAAAAGGGCATGCCGGAGGGCGCTTCAGTCCTCGACATGAAGCGCCGCCATCCTCTGCCTCAGGTGCTCCAGGCGCGCGACGAGGCCCTCCGGGATGGCCTCGAGGGCGTCATCCCCGGCCGGGTAATAGGCATTGAGCCGCAGCTCAGAAGTGAATCCGCCCGCCGGCCCGCGCAGCCAGAGATCGCTCGGCCCGGGATACATCTCGGTGATCACCATGCCGGTCGCGCCCCGGCACTCGCGTACCAGCGCACGGCAGGAGAGCGGGCTGGCGAAATCGATCAGGAACGGCTTGACCTCTCCGCGTCCCTGCATCCGGCCGAACACCCGCTGGGGCAGCCCGTGGCGCCGCTGCCAGGCGACCATCGAGGCGTAGAACTCGAAGGATTCGCGGTCGCCTTTCGAGTCGGGCAGGTCCTCGAGGCCGAACCGCCAGCGCTCCCGCTGGATCACGATCCCGTCGACCACGATCCTGGGCAGGTGATCGGCCACGTCGATCTCCATGGCCAGGACCTGCGGCCTCTCGAACAGGCCCAGCACGGCCGGCATGGGATGGTCCATGAAGAACGGACGCCGAAGGTGGAGCCGGCGGTCCGTCCCCCGGATCCGCAGCGCACAGCCGTGCGCCTCTATCAGCTCGGCATCGAGGTCGGCGATGGGAACGTCTTCGGCGTCCGCGCTCTGTCCCAGCCACTCCTGGTGGATTCGCACCCGCTGCAGTCCGGCTTCGGTGATCTTGCTCGCCCTGGTCGAGGCCAGGATGGCCTCCTCCGCGTCGACGAATGTGCTCTCAAGCGCCCGCCGGGCCCTGAGGGCCACGCTCTCCAGGTCGGAACGGTATGCGGCGGAGTGCAGCTGGGCCGCCAGGATGATGGGATGGACCTCCGCCAGGACGATCCTGAAGTCGCCACGCTCGACCGCGTCGGAGCCCGTGGCCGCGAGCATGAGGTCGGGCGCCGTGATCCACCCGCCCACGGATAGATCGACCAGCCCGGTGGCTTCGATCTGGGAGCGCGACAGCTCGAGCACAGGGCCGGGGGCAAGCCGTTCCAGGATGCGGGCCCAGAAGCGCCGCCACGCGGTTCGGTCAGGTGCGCCCGGTGGTTCGTGCTGGGGGAGACGTTCCAGCAGCTCGAGCAAGGGCATGGTCCGGCCTGCCAGGCCGGCCGCCTCCACGAGCGCCCATGCCGGACGCTGATAGGCCCGGGCCACCTCGCGCGCGTTCCACGCGATCAGGTCGAGCGCCGTACCAATGCCGCCGAGCGCGCCCGCGAGGCGCTCCCCGATCGCCAGGCCCTCGACGTCGCCCACGCACTGCTCGAAGAGGACGAAACGGTCCATGTACAGCCCTCCCGCGCCGCGGCGCGGGTTCAGCCCCAGCCGCTGCGCGCAGAGCCGCTCCAGCTCCTCGGTCAGCGAGATCCGCGCCGCCAGCTTCCCGACCTCGAAGCCGCGCAGCAGGTCGCTGATCCGGTCGACGAAGCCCAGCCAGCCGGCCCGCGCGGCACCCGGGGGTGCGGCCGCGACCGTCTCCCGGAACGCGGACAGGACTTCGAGCCGGTCGGCGGGCGGCTCCGCGCGCAGTCGGAGCAGACCAGTCGCCGTGAGCTGGCGGACGATCGCATCCAGAGCGGCCGGCTCCAGGCCAAGCCGGCGGGCGACGTCGAAACCGGATCGTCCGCGGCAGCAGGCGCGCAGCACCCGCGCACTCGAGGCGTTCAATCGGAGGCCGGGGAGGCCCAGGATCGTCACCCCGGCCCCGTTCTCCACGACCAGCGCGGAGCGCTCCAGAGGCAGCGCCAGGCGGAGCTCCTCGTCCTCCGCCATCGCTCGGTAGAGCTCGGCCACAACCCAGTGGCTCAGGTGGACGTGGCTCCGCAATGCCTCCGGCGCCAGGCGGTAACGCAGGGCGGGAACGCCGGGCTCGCGGCTCAGGCGCCCGTAATTGAGGGGTCCGAAATAGCTGGCCGTATCGTTCTTGGCGCAAAAGCGCTGCAGGTACCCGGTCAGCGTCGTCTGGGCGCTTCGACGCCGCTTCCCCGTCTGCTCCTCGTTCAGCAGCGGAAGCAGTCCGTGGCGGTAGAACGTGGGGCTGTTCATGTAGATGGCTTGCTGGACCCTCTCCTCGCGTCCGAGCTGGAGCAGGTGATCGGTCGCTGCCGACGACTCCTCGAGGAACGCCGCCCTGGCCTCCTCCGTCGAGCCCTGATGCAAGAGACGGTAGGTGGTCGGACAGGCCAGTCCTGCCAGGAGGTCGAAGGGAAAGCCCGCCCGCCGCAGCGAGAAGTCCTCGAGGAAACGCCAGCCGCCGGTTGCCGGTTGAGTCGCCTCTCGCTCGCGGTGGCTCATGACTTGCAAAGCTGGTACTCCCCGAGTATGAGGTCGTCCATGCCGCTGAGGTAGAAATCGTGGATCGCCTCCTGGGGGCTATTGGCCATCGGCTCCCCGGCCAGGTTCAACGAGGTATTGAGCACGGCCGCGATCCCGGTCAGCTCTTTGAAGCGCGTGATCAGCCGGTGGAAGCGGGCGTTCACTCGGGGGCGGACGATCTGCGGCCGCGTGGTCCCGTCCCGGTGGGAAGCCGCGACCAGCTCCCGGCGGCCAGCCTGGCTGAGACGCTGGGCGAGCAGCATGAAGGGCGAATCGAGCCGGTCCAGCAGGTAGCGGTCGCGCTCCTCTTCCAGGATCGAAGCCGCGAACGGGCGCCAGGTCTCGCGGCTCTTGACTCGAAGATTGATGCGGTCCTTCATCTCCTCGATCCCCGGATGGGCCAGGATGCTACGGTTCCCCAGCGCCCGCGGTCCGCATTCGGCACGGCCCTGGAACCAGCCCACGATCCGCCCCGCGGCCAGCGCTTCGGCCGCCGTCGCGGCGGGATCGGAGAGGCGGCGGGCTGGCAGCTTCAAAGTTTGGAGCAGACCGGCGATCGCGCGGTCGCCGAAGGCGGGACCCCAATAAGCGTGCTGGAGCGGCTCAGGCCTCGTCCCGGTCAGGCTCCAGTGGGCCTGGTAGGCGGCTCCCAGAGCCGTTCCGGCGTCGCCGGCCTGGGGCTGGACGAAGAGCTCATCGACGTCGCCGCGCCGGGCGATCCTGCCGTTCATCGAGCAGTTGAGAGCCACGCCCCCGCCAAGACAGAGGGGAGAATCGGGGACAGCCGATCCCAGGCCGTCGAGCAGCGTGGACACGGCGCCCTCGAGCGCCGACTGGAGGGACGCGGCCACGTCCGGATAGGGCGGGGTCAGCGCCGAACATCCAGGAGATCGTGCCGGGGCTCCGAACAGCGCCGGCAGCGGCGACTCCCGGTTGACTCCCATCCTTATCGCGGAGG
>Ga0209577_10005889_pt1 | contig 11378 bp, 7 predicted proteins | sample GraSoiAngelo_109_FD_185874 | JGI IMG/M metagenome (GOLD analysis project Ga0209577, IMG submission 185874) | Grasslands soil microbial communities from the Angelo Coastal Reserve, California, USA - 14_0903_12_20cm (SPAdes) (version 2) | ecosystem: Environmental > Terrestrial > Soil > Grasslands ... | reverse complement strand
CCACCGAGGTGCGCATTGATCCTTTTGGCCCCGTCGACTTGAGCGGATCGAAAAGCGTGACTCCGGCACAATCGATGACCTATCACCTTGCGGCGAAGGGTCCCGGAGGGACGCAGGAAATGGCGGCAAGAGTGACCGTAATGCCTGCCTCTGCATCAGCGCCTGCGCCCACGGGGGAAGAGGAGCAGTTGTTCGCCAGCGGCGGAGGGCGGCAGGATGTCTTCTTCGATCTTGACACCTTCGAGATTCGTTCCGACCAGCAGGACACCATTCAGCACGACGCCGCGTTTCTCCAGCAGCATCCCGATCTTCAGATTCTGGTTGAAGGTCATTGTGATGAACTGGGTTCTGCAGAATACAACCTGGCATTGGGCGAAAGTCGCGCCAATCAGGTGAGGAGCGCACTGGTTCAGGCAGGGATCGACTCCAGCCGTATCGACACTATGAGCTATGGGAAAGAACGGCCGTTCTGCAAGGAATCGAGCGAGGATTGCTGGAAGCAAAACCGTCGAGCTCACATAGTAGCCAAAGCTGAACCCCACTGAACTCGCAGAACACGGACTCCTCTGATGATTGTTTCGTCCCTATTACGGATTATGCGGCGCAATCTCGCCGTTACCGTGTTACTGGGAATCGCAACGGTTCCGCTCGCCCGTCCCACCCCAGCGCTTGGCTATCAGAATGCCCAGAACGAACAAGAGGAGCTCTTCAATCAGGCGCTACAAGCCTATAACCAGAACCGGCTTTCTGATGCCCGTACCCTCTTCGAGCGGGTCCGCGGGGTTCATGGTGAGGAGGCGAACAAGTATGTCGTCAAGATCAAGGCCTACATTGATGCCATGCAGGTAGCTGACAGCATCGTGCGCCGGAGCCCCGACGAACTGGACGCGGAAAATCTTGATTTCGCGATCAAGGAATACCAAGAGGCGATCTCGATCAAGGGCGATGGTCCTTGGAATCCGCAACAGAAACTCGAGAAAGCCAATGCTCTGCGAGCCAAGGCTGTGCAGCACAGCCGCTCCATTGCCGAGAACCGCGACAAGGAGTTTTGTCAGAAGGCGCTCGATGCCTCTCACGCCCGCCACTACAAACAAGCCGAACTCTTCAGTTGCCCGCTGGCGAACGACAATCCGGCGTATCTGTGTGGTGGAGACGAAGCGGTTCACATGTGCCAGGAGATGCGTGACTTGGCAAAATTGAATCAGGGAAAGGAAGAACCCGCGGGACCCGAAACAGATCCGAAACCAACGACCGACAGGGGGACAGCGGTCGATAAAGCGAAGAGTGCTTACGATAACAATGATTTCAAGCGAGCCCGCGCACTGTTCCAACATGTAAGCTCAGAAGACAAGCCTATAGCTGCCGAGTACGTTGACAAAATGGATCGATACGAGACTGCGATGCAGCAAGCGGAGAAGGCCAGCCGCGAACTGAAATATCAGGAAGCGCGCGCGGCTTACCAGGATGCAGCCACGATTAAACAGGATGGCCCCGGCGGTCCGGCGCAACGAGCGCCGCTGATGAATTTGCAGCAGGGGATTGACGAGTTCTACTCCGGCAATTACTCGCAAGCCGACCAGCAGCTGGAAGCTTATGCGAACGAAAGCAGCGAACGTGCTGAACTCGCGCGCTTCTATCTTGGCGCCAGCAAGCTGGCGAGATTTTTCGTTGACGGCGCGCGCGATGGAGCCTTGCGGGAGCAAGCTCTGAACGATCTTCGTGTAGCTAAGAAAGCAGGGTTTCAGCCCAACTTGCAGGAAGTGTCGCCAAAGATTCTGAAGGCCTACGAAGAGCTCTCCTTTTAAAGGCGGGAGCGACGAGTTGCGGATTTTGCCTATTGGCGGGTGATCAGCCGTCCCACGTCCGGCCTGTGGAAGACCACAAAATAAGATTGACCGCCCTGCGCCGGAACTTCTATATCCACCACTTTCTTTTCGCCCTTCGGACCCTCCACTTTCACCCTGTACTGACCTGCCGGAAGTTCCAATCGTAGCGGAGTTTGATCGTTCACGGTCTTCACCCGGTCGCCCTTCAGCGTGACCACGTCGGTAACTGTTCCCCAAGGTTCAGCGTTGATTACGGCATAAGTGGCCTCGGCAGTCGTACCAGAGTCCAAAGCGCGCGGGTTATTTTGTTGTACGTGAGAATTGCCTCCGGAGTTTGGCTTGGGCCAGAAAACTATATAGGAAACCACAACAAGAACCAGCACCGCCGCAGCGATCCAGATTCCCGGTCGGACCCAGGTGGAACGTGATGGCAGAAATTCCTTAAGGTCCTCGGGAATCCCACCGCTATGTTCCGGCAAGTGAAGGTTCGAGCCTCGCATTTCCGGCGGGATTATGTCATCGGTCGCGTGTTGGTTTCCAAACAGAAGAGTCGCCTGGGGCGTCCGCGCTTGCGAGTCCGGCGTGACGTTCACAGAAGCCGTGCTGTCCTCGCCTGGACCCCGGCCGGAGTCCTGCGGAACACCTTGGCTGGCGCCCAGCTTCCGTTCGACCTCCTCCCGGAGTGCCTCCCATTGCGACCGCAGATCGCGGGAGACCTGAGGGACCTCGCGACTAGCCTTTTGCAGCGCCTCCTGGGCTTCCTGTTTTTGATCCAAAAATAGATGCATGCGCGCATCAGCCAAAGCTTTTTCCACCGAGTTGGTAGCGCGTACGACTTGCATCTGGGCAGCTTTCTGCTGCCGCGTGCGCTCCTCGATTTCTTTTGCGATGCTTGCCGCCAGTTTCCGCCCCTGTGGATTTTCAGCGTCCACCTCGAGCGCCTCACCAATGGCTTTTCTTGCCTCGTCAAGGCTCCCCTTTTTCAAAGCGAGCTCTGCGCGATGCAGTGCGTCCTCATAACGTGCGTTTTCTTCTTGTGCACGTTGTATAGCGGCTCGAAGGTCTTGCAGTTCGGCGTTCGTCGCCTCCAGCTCCAATCCTCGCTGCACATGTTCCAGAGCCGAATCGTAATGCTTGTAAGTCAGCGCTTCCTCAGCCTGAGCCAGCGTCTGCTTCACCTGCTGGTGCCTTCTCTGCTGTTCCAGGCCCTGCTGCATCTCGCGCAGAAGCATGTTGGCTGCACTGTTTTGCGAGTCGACGCGTAGCACCTGCAGAAGTTGCTCCCGCGCACTAGTGAATTCCTTGCGTTCGATCGCGTCCGCAGCTTTCTGCAGGTAATCATCAACCCGTTCGTGCGTCAGTCCCTGCTGCAGTCGGGCAAGATCAAAAGCTAAGTCTTCGGCGCAGGAGTAGCGCTGCTCACGATCTTTCGCCAGAGCCTTCTGGCTTATGGTTTCCAGTTCCGGCGGATAGAGCTTCATGAATTTACTGAGCAAAGGCGGCGGCTCGTGGACAATTTTCATCAGCGTTGAACCGGTATCGTTTCCCTGGAAAGGCAGCGCCCCGGTCAGCAACTGGAAGAGAACCACACCGGTGGAGTACACGTCGGTTCTCAGGTCGACTTCCAGGTTGCCATTGAGCTGTTCGGGAGACATGTAGTAGATACTGCCCATCACCTGTCCCGTACGAGTCAGGCGGTTTCCCCCGACATGGGCGATACCAAAATCCACGATCTTCGCGGTGCCGTTTTTGAGGACGACAATATTGGCGGGCTTGACGTCGCGATGTACCACGCCGCGCTGATGGGCAAAGCCGAGGCCGTTGCAGACCTGCACCATGATGCCCAATTTCTCCCCTAGAGGAAGCTGTCGGCGCGAAGCGATGATCTCATCCAGGCTTTCGCCTTCAAGGTACTCCATCACCAGAAAGGGAAAACCGTCCTGCTCGCCGAACTCGTAGACGGTAACGATGTTTTGATGTTGCAGGCCGCCGGTGTACCTGGCCTCACGATAGAACCTTGCCAGCAATTCCTGGTCTTCTCCGAAAGCGCTGGTGAGGACTTTTAGGGCTACCGGGCGGCCGATCTGAGGATCCATGGCGCGGTACACCACACCCATACCGCCTCTGCCGATGACACCCACGATGTCGTATTTTCCGATGCGCGCAGGTTTGGCTAATGGCGAGCCCATAGGCGTGAACTCAGGATGCAAGCCCGATAGGTTCGGCCAGAAGTTAGTCCGCGGGAGTCCTGGGCTTGCAAGTCCTCTCGAAAGTTCTAACAGCCTAGCAGAAACCGTCAGGAATGCAAGGGTGAGAGTGCGTCAGCAGCGTCCTAATCTCCGCTCAGCGAGGCTGACCACAAAGGAGGCAAAGTGTTCGCAAAGATCGCGAAGCGATAAGTGTTTCAGGCTGCTTTTCCCGGGCGGATAGTCTACCCAAGGCGCGATTTGTGAGCTATTATGGCACGCTCATTCAGTCTCCCAGTACCTTCGACACCTGGGATCCAGTGCGGGTCTTGATGCCGCCTTCCGGTCGCACTGAAGGGCGGCGTCACTTCAGCGGAGTGCGTTGCGGTACCTCATGCAAATGCAGGGCTTCTTCCGGATTGCCACCACACTCGCCTTCTTAGCGGCTCTGACCACGCTGGGAGAGGCCGCGGATAGAGAAACAATCCAGCTACAAACCCAAGTGCAGGGTGTGCAAGACCAATTGTCCCGCCTGCAGCGGTCGCTCGACGAAAATATCGGGATCATTTCTGAGCAGATGAACCACAATTCGGAAAAAGTTCGCAAGCTGCAGGCTAGTGTGGACGCGATGCGTCGCCAGTTGGAAGAACGGAATAAACTCGCGAATACGCACGTCGACGACATGAGCTCGCAAGTGAAAGCCTTGCAAAACGCCATTGGCGAATTGAGAGCTCGTCTCGAGATTGCAATGTCGCCACCGGCATCGCAAACGCCAGTTCAGAGTCAATCTGCTTCGAAGGCGGCAGAAAGCCCGGCACAACAGCCAGGCGTTCCTCAACCGCAGCCGCCACCGGTATCCCCGGAAAAGCCGTTACCGGCTTCACCACAGCAGTCGGCGGCGAATGCGCAACCACAGCAGCCTCCGCCGCCGCCCGCGCTGGCCCCCGGCAACAGTCCGCCGCCACTTTCCGGCGCGGACTTGTATGAAGCTGCCATGCACCATTACGCCTCCAAAGATTTCGAAGCCGCCGAAAACGAATTCACCAAGTTTTTGAAGAGCGATCGCCAATCTGAAAAAGCGATCAGTGCGCAGTTCTACCTTGCAGAAATTGAATACCAGCAGCAGGATTTCGAGGGCGCACTCGACGACTACACCGAAGTGGCACCGCGGCTTTCCAATCCATCGCAAGCTGCCACAGCACAATACAAAAAGGCGCTCTGTCTGCTGGAAGTGGAGCGACAGGACGAAGCCATTCGCGAACTGCAGGCGCTTATGGAGCGTTATCCTCGCTCACCAGAGGCGGCGCACGCTTCGAGGAAGCTCCGTTCCTTGCAATCTAAACAGGGCGGCGGGGCACGACGGTAGCCTTTGGGCCTCCGCTTGCCTGTTTTTCTAAATGGCTTTCCACGTACGGCGCATGCTTGCGACTCATGCGTGTAATTAGTTCACAATCCCATTAAGCCTTTGCGGGAATTTCGTCCTAGGGGCTTCCCCTTATACTGTGGCAAATCGCAAGAAATCGTAAAGGCAAATCGTGCGGGGGGGAACCTAAACCTTGAGGATACACGGACTGATTCATTAGAGAACTCGCCATCTTTCGGATGCCAACAGCGCCCATTCTTCGCCTCATCCGCGTGTTTTCATGCTGGCTCGCGCCCGTCTTCACTTGAAAACCGAATGCTGATTCCCGGAAGGTGCAAGGCTTGAGCCTCGCCGCTCGAAGCAAGGGCAGCCAGCACTTGTGCAAAACTTTGTTTATCCGTCACCGCGCCCAAAAGGCCGTAGTGGCATTGTGAGTGCTATGGAATTCAATAGACGCGAGATGGATCGCTTGACTGTAAACCGTATGAAACACTTCAACTCGGTTTCCTATTCTAAGGGGGATATATACATGAAAGATGCCGGTGTTCAGTTGGCACGCCGTGAACAACAGATTGTGGATCTATTGATCCAAGGCTGCGACAACGCCGAAATTTCCAAGCAGTTGAACATGGCTAAACGGACGGTGAAAGCTCATTTCAACCGTCTTTTCCTGCGGTATGGCATCACCAGCGGAATTAAGCGAGTGAAACTCGCCACCCTTCTCTATCGGAGGCAGCTATGTTTGCAGACGAACGCTACGGAACACGCATCCCCAGCGAACGGGAATATCGCATCATCGAACTCGTTGCCCAAGGACTCAAGAATTGCGAGGTCGCGGATGCCATTGGAACCACGGAGCACGTTGTCAAAAACTATCTTCGCGTCATCTACGACAAACTCGGACTTTGGAACCGAGTCGAACTCGCCCTCTGGTACGAGGCGCGCCAGCACGAAAAGACCTTTAACGCATGTGATGGAAGTCTGGGAACGTAGCGTTCTCGGCCTTAGGCAAGCCCTTCTGCCTGCTCGTTCCGCGCGGCCAAGTAACGTTGGTTGATGATTTTCCAAACTGAACTACCGGAATAAAAGAAAGTAAGGTAGGTCTACTTGCAGCCGGACGACTGAAGATTCCTCAGCCGCTGTCCGGCTTCGGCGGAACCTTTCTTGGCGGCTGCGACCAGTAGAACTTGGGCCTGGTCGCAGCTTTTTGCTACCCCATCGCCCCGTGTATAAAGATCCGCAAGCACAACCAAAGCCGCGCTGTTGTGCTTGGACACAGATTTCCAGAGCCATTTCGCCGCCTCGCTTGTATCCCGCGCACGGGCACCCCCTTGTAAAAAAGTTGTCGCAATCGCCAGTTCTCGCGTGCCGGTGTCGCTCGATATTGGCTGCACCAGTTCCCCTCGGCGGGGCGAGGTGCTCGTGATGGGTTCAGGCGTTCGGCGGGAATCATTGATTAGCGCGCTCCTCGCGTCCGACGCCGGTGTTTTTTCTGCAGAAGGAGGCTTTGCCAATTCCGATTCAGATGGCGAACCGATAGAAGGCACCGACGCCTGATTCGTTTCGTTCGACTTTCCTTCCGGCTCTGGCGCGTGGCGCGCGGCCGTGCTCGAAACCCTCACCGCTGGACCTTGATAAGATGGGGCACTGGCTCTGCTTCGCCATTCGTAGTAAAAAAATCCGACCAACGCAATAACCAAAAAAACCGCGACAAGCGTCCGGAGCGGATGTTGCTTCTCGTCATAGCTGCCGAAACTCGTCAGAGTTTTTTCCCGCAGCCATTCCAGATCCGATTCTTCGGTCTCTGTCATTCTGCTAGTGGGGGATTGCGGGGGCAAAAGCACGCCATGATCGTTAAGCGGTAGCTCTTGTGGAACCGATGCCTCCCGTCGGGGCGCGCTCCCCTTCAGCGCAGCGCCGCAATAACCGCAAAACAACTGATCCAGCGTATTGTTGTGCCCGCAGCTCGAACAAACCGACGGACTGCGGAACGAGGGAACGTCGGCTATCGGCTCCGGGATTCCGACGGAGTCCGGCTTTGTCTCAACTGGCAACTTCGCCGATTTGCCATTTCCGTCACCCGCGCCTTGCAGTTCGCGCAGAAGGTCCACCACTGCTTGTTCACGCTTTTCCGGGGGACTGGTGTAGTACACCTCCGCCCATTTGCCCAGGTTACGACTCAGGGTGGCGTTCACCATGGGGTTCAAGTCCGGATTTGGTATCTGAGCGCCCGACTCCTTTTCAGGAAGGCCGGGCGATTCTGATCTCTGGGCTGACATGTCGCTTCGCATCATTCCACTCCCACGGGTATGCCGCTGTCAATTGCGCGAATGACGGTTAGATTCAGAGTAGAAGAAAAAGGCTGGATCAACCGATTAAATGTAGGTTGGAAAAGCGATTAACCAAACAACTTAGTCGCAAGCTTTGCGATACGCCGGTTCGAACTGGTCCAGTTGAGCGTCTCGCTGGCTGGTGAACTTGCCTTTCGGGGTCTTTCCATAGAGGTCCGCGCCCGGGCAGTAGTAAAGCGCGGTATGTAAGTCTACCCAAACCTGCGTCGACGGGTTGCCGCTGTAGACGGGTGCTGGAGGGGCTTCGGCGAGACCCACTGCCACAAGCATTTTCTCGAACAAAGTCAACTGCGGCTCAGGTGGTTTGCGCCGAGGAGAGGTCGTAGTAACCGCATTGCCAGAAGATGTTGCCGCTCTGGCTGACCCCGCTGCCGGGTTTGGCTGCTTCGACCAGACTAGCCAGCCTATTGCCACAATCACCACGACCGAGGCAACCCCGAGATAAATGTCGGCACGCCGCTTCCTCGACCAATACTTCCAGGCACCAGCAGGATGACGCTGCAGATCCAGCCACTCCTTGGCTTTGGCGGCCGAACTCCAAGGGTGCTTTGTCAAGCCCGTCGCTGGAGCGCCGGCAGTGCCGTCGACTCCCGACCCGTCCTCAGTGACTGAGGATTCGTCTTCTAACACTGTTTGAGCGGCAACCCGGGCGGGTTCCGCCAGCAAATCGGAGTCGTGCGCCATCCACGAACTGGCGGCGGATTGAGCGCTCGCAAACGAGTGCCTATCGGTCGGCGGGGGCAAAACCGTGTCTCTTCCGGACGGCGTTCTGACTTCCTCGCGGGCTTGGCTCATGTGCCACATGGAAGCGTATTTGCTCTGGATATCGCCACGCGGCGGCGAAGGCCGTTCCGTGCCACACTGTCCACAAAAAAGCACATCTGCTTCCAGTTGGTTCCCACACTCCATGCAAGCTATTTCCTCGCTCACTCGCTTTGCAACCGGCGCAGCTGCAGCCGATCCGTTCTTCCCGGCTGTGCTTTTGGGTTCAGTGGCGAGTCGTTGCAGTTCTGGTTCCAATTTCGTCAAGGCATCCAGCATGGTGGAGCGCTCAGTCGCTAGAGCTTGCTTCCACTCTGCTTCAGCCGCTCGCGCCTTGGATTCTGTGACCAGTCCTGCCATGAGTTGAGCGGTACGGATGTCGTTTTCCTGAAAGGCGTTCGCCGCGGAAAACTGGAGTTCGATGGAGCCCACGATCTTTCCTTCGTAGAAAATCGGAACCGCAATGAGCGCCTTGATCCCATATCTGACGCAAAGAGCAGGATCCAGTGCGGAATCACGATTCACGTCCGGACAATGCACACTCTCGCCTTGGCTCAGGCAGTGAGCCGACAGGCACGAATCGCTGTCGATGCGGGTGCCGATTCGACCCTTAGCGCTCCCGCTAGCAGCGCGGTAAACCAAGTGGTTCTGTTCCAGCAACCCGATTGCAGCCCCGGCAGCACGCGTGATGTGCCGGGCTCGGTCAGCGATCAAATGCAACGTGTCCTGCAAATCCATGTGTGACATCTGGATCTGCTGCTGAGTGGCTACGATCTCCGCCAGGGTCTGGGTGTAGTCCGATGCTGCGGATTCACCCAGTTCCGGGTGATCGAAAGTTTCTTCAGGTTGCGACTGGGGTTTTGCAGTTGAACTGCGACCTATTCGTGCATTCGCGGTGAGCAACTGATCGTTGTGCTCCTGCAGCACATAGGCAGCAGCCAGAAGCTTCTGGAACGACTCCGCATCGAGGAGCGGCTTACCATTAATTGTGGACGTTTCTTTCACGGCGTCGAGGTGACATGCTCCTGCTGCGCAGCACAGGAAATCGAATGCCTTGTTTTAGTGCAATCGGCCATCCAAAGAGGGGGAGTTGCAAGGCCTATACTTTGTGATTCTAACAGCCCGCGCAACCCCCCGGGCGGCTAGTTCTTAGGGGGCGGCCCCAAGTCAAGGAAAGCAGCTTTTGTTTCAATAACTTATCTGTTCGGGCCTACGGCTTCGTACACCACCATCCGGGCTACGGGATGGCCGTTGGCCCACTCTTCAGGAGCGTAGACTCGATGAGACTCGGTGTCGAGTGCAAGACTATGCACTTTGTTTTGGACAGGAAAGTCTTCAACTTTTCGGTAATGATCGGCGTCTTCCTGCTGAAAAATTGATATGGCGCCACTGTAGCACGCCGCGTAGATGCGCTTTAATCCCGAATCAAACTTGATGACGTCCGGGTCGGGCGCCATGGGCAAGTAGACGATGGGTTGGTGCTTGTCGAGATCGAAAACCGTCATCAAGTTGTTCTCTTCACAGGACAGGAACGCACGATGGTGCTCCGCATCGAGCGCCATACCGTGATTACCACGGCACCGTCCCACTGGGTAACGCCCCACAACTTCATCGGTAGCGGGATCGATGACTGCGAATATATTTTGATCTTGCAGGTTGACATAGACCTTGCGCGCGACCGGGTCATACTGAGGCATCCCGGTTTCGCTGTCGAATTTGAGGTTCTTGATGATCTTGTCCTGAGTTACATCCACCACCGCCTCCACTTTGCCGCGTTCGTCAGACACATACAACTTGTGAAAGGGCGCTGCGTAGGCGCTGCCGTCGGGTTTGTCCGCCGTGGACAGCTTGCGGATGATCTTCATCTGCTTCAAATCGATCACGCCGATCTTATTTTCGTGCCAGTCTGAGGTGTAGACCTTCTTCAAATCCGGCACGTACTCCACGCCTTCCACTCCGGGTACGTCGGGAATGACTTTCACCACCTGGTTGCTTTTTAAATCGATGACATAGAGGATGCCGGCACCGAGATGGGCTGAGAGCAGATAGTGGTCATCGTAGTCGATGGTGAGATAGTCAAAGCGTTTACCGGGGGGACCGGGCAGGTCAATAACGTCAATTTGTCTTAGACTCTGTGCCCACGCAAAGGCGGCCAGCAATAGAACTGCTGCGAAACGAAACCCCAGATCTCTGCAAGTGTCAAGAAAAGTCATCATCATCGGGTCTCACCGAACGGGTTCCAGTTCCTGTTGCGTCGCCTCTTCGCGGCTTAAGTAGAAGTGTACGGCTGGCGTAATGATCAACGACAGGACCATCGAGATTAGAATGCCGCCGATCACCCCAATCGCCAGCGGCTGCAGCATCTGAGACCCCGCACCCAGCGCGAAAGCCAGGGGAAGCATGCCCGCAACCGTGGCGAGTGCCGTCATGACAATGGGCCGCAAACGCCGGCGGCTTGCCTGCAGCATGGCATCTTCACTTGAGAAGCCCAGATTGCGGAACTTCTGGTCAGCATCGAGCAGCAGAATTCCATTCTTGGCTACGATGCCGATCACCATGATCATCCCCATGAACGACGAGATATTAAAAGTAGTTCGCGTGACGATGAGCGCGATAAGCACCCCAGATGTGGAGAGCAGGGCAGAAGCCAGAATGGCCACGGGCGCGGCGAAAGTGCGGAACTCGAACAACAGGACGATGAACACCAGCAGAATGGCCAGGATTGTCACCATCCTCAGATCGCGGAACGACTTCTGCTGTTCCTCGTACTTCCCGCCGTATTCCACACGGATAGTGGAAGGCAGGTGCATCGCGCTGACGGTTTTCTTTACTGCATCCATGGCGGTGCCGAGGTCTATGCCTTCGAGGCGAGCCGTTACCGCAACATCGC
>Ga0209577_10005888_pt1 | contig 11378 bp, 9 predicted proteins | sample GraSoiAngelo_109_FD_185874 | JGI IMG/M metagenome (GOLD analysis project Ga0209577, IMG submission 185874) | Grasslands soil microbial communities from the Angelo Coastal Reserve, California, USA - 14_0903_12_20cm (SPAdes) (version 2) | ecosystem: Environmental > Terrestrial > Soil > Grasslands ... | reverse complement strand
AATTCGCCCCCCTGCCGAGGCTGCGGAATAGCGATGGTTGGACGGATACGGTAGTAATTGGGTTCGGCAAAGGGCACCATGATATTCAGCCCGTCGGCGGCGCCGCGCTGGAAAAGCACGACGAGCTTCTTGCGATTGGGCGTGGGCGTCGCGGCGATAGCGCGGCGCAGGAATCCCGGCAGCGTGCTCATGCCGATCATGGCTACGCCGCCGTTCTTCAGAAATGCCCGTCGTGGTATGGTCACCGTGATTCTCCCCTCCGTGGCATCTTCTTTCAGCGTCTCTGGAATTCCGGCGCGCCCAGCACCAAGCCGGCGATCATGCCTTCGTTTACCTGCGTAATCGGATCATCCAGACTGGCTTGCAGCACGCGTGGATCGCTCATCTGCTTCTCCAGCGTCTCCCGCGTTTGTTGAGACGCTTCTCCTGAAAGCAAAACGGAGATGGCTTGATTCAGCACCGCACCGGGCTGCCTGGCAGCGTCGCCTCCCAGCAGCTCACGAATCTCCGTTCGCACGCCAGGCAACCGATTCCCCGCCAGCGCCAGCGAATAGTTCAGGCGGTTGAGCAAAGCTCCGGTGCTCACCCAGGCGTCCGCTTTATCCAAGTAACCCGTGGGCGGCTGGCACTGATAAAGCGGCTCGCCGATTCGGCCCGTCCACTGCACCAGCGCAAGCGGCACATCGCTATCCGCTCCCACGGCGCGCGCCGCCGATGCTACTAACTCGAATGGCGTTTTGATCTTGGCGCGGTAAGCCTCGCGCGACCAGAAATCCGGCGAGTAGATCATGGTGTGCAGAACGGCGCGGATATCGCCGGCGGTGCTCTCGTAGGTTTGCGCCATGCGGTCCACCAGAGCGGCTGGCGGATTATCGGAGACGAAATGTCGCGCAATCTCGAACGAAAGATGACGCGCTGTGTGCGGATCGCGCGCCAGCAGATCCAACACCTCTTCCCCATCCTTCATCCCGCCAGCATCGATCTTATGGCCGAGCACCATCTTCGGATTGGGATCATGGAGGCGTTCGTTAAACCAGAACTGCGGGTCCCGCTGCGGGTGCCGAATGGTCCAGCCCGTGAAGCAACGCGCCACTTCGACGACGTCCCCCTGTGAGTATCCTCCGTCGACGCCAAGCGTATGTAGCTCCATCAGCTCGCGGCCGTAATTTTCGTTCAAACCGCGCTCTTGCCTTTTAGCCTGATTTGGATTCGCGCCTAGAGGGCCTGGAGGAGGAAAAGGAGGTCTACCGAAAGGGCCCCCGAATCGAGCGCGATGGGCTCTGCGTTCCGCTTGTTCCTGCTGCAGGAGCCCCCACGCCTTGGGATCGACGCTCTGCCAGTTATCAAGAAAAAAAAGCATGGCCGGGCTTTTTGCCGTCGCCCCCAGAAGGTCGCGGAACTTGCCCATCGCGTGCGGGCGAATCGTGTCGCGCTCATAGGAGGTAAGCAGCCAGCGGTCCGCGCCCTTCCCGGCAAAGACGTTAAAGTGGTTGAACCAGAAATCCACCATCTGCTCGTAGAGCTGCTTTTCGCTGTTGACGGCGCGATCCATCTTGGCCATCGCCAACTCGGCGATCACGCGCTGCGGCGTTTGGATTTGATCGTATTTCATCATCGGATTGGCGCGGGGATTGCCAGAGACGCTTTGGTTATTGAGGTTCTTGGCGCCAGGCAGAAGAATTTCCGCAAGCTCATCGGGAGCCATCGTCTGCGCCGACGCTTTGCCCGCGCCCTGCTGCGAGTTTCCGCTGGTCTGCGCGCTTTCCTGCCGGGAATCGTCATTCGGCTGTCCAGAATTCTGATCCGTCATCTGTTCTCGCTGGCTGTCTGCGGTCTGCTGGGTCTCCGCAGCCTGCCGCGAGGCCTGCAGTTTCTCTCGTTGCTCTTTACGATATTGCTGCGGGCTGACGCCCTCGCGCCGGGCGGCGACTTGTGGCCGAGGGAATCTCTCTAAGAGCGCTTCGGAGGACATAGCGAGCGTCGGAAAGCGCGAGAGGCGCGATTGCAGTCGCGAGTCATTCAGAGATTCGGGATGAAGCTGCCGGTCAATCCACTTTGCCAGACCTGTATCTCTGACTCGTTGCAGGTCGCCCGGCCGCGGGCCATAGCCCAGGCGGTTCAGCGCATGTACGATGGCTTGGTCTTCGGTCAGATCGGTGGGCGGTAAACCCTTGAGACTTGTCGCCTGTCCCGAGCGGTTCAATTGCGGATCGCTAACCGCGTGTTCTGCGCCGCCCGCAGCCAGGTAGGGCAGCAGAATAATGAGACTGGCACACATCAGGCTAGTCAGTGCAGCGAAAATAACGCCTACCCGTGGTGAGGAATGCTTGCGTCGCAGTCTTTGTGCGGCCATTTTCGGGCTCCCGGCGAGTGACAAACTATTACGAGGAACGCCTGCAATCTCCTGAATTGTAAACCCATAGCGGAGCGAAAAGTTGTGCCCTCGCCGCCTTGCTGCGCAAGCCTAACTCCCTTCTTCTTCGCCATTTTGAGGGCAGCGTCCCGCCCCCGGAAGCGGGCTTTTAGGATTTCCAGTTGGGACGGGAGCCGACCAAACACTCTTCGATTTCGCCGACAGACCAGGGATGTAATCAAGCCAATTCGGACGCGGGCTGCCGCGCGGTCCCGGATGTCGCGCGGTACTGAATAAGGGCTAATCACCCTGAAGAAGAACTAGGAATAGAACAAGATAGCGTTTGAGGTTCTGCGTCAGCAGAAAATGCTCTTTGACGTGCTGATGCCCATTTTCGCCGAGTATTCTGGCAAAGGAAGGATTGGCAAGCAGAAACCGAATTTGGTAGGCCGTCCCTTCCACCGAATGCACCAGCATTCCCGTAAGTTTGTGAATGACTTGCGAGGGAATGCCTCCGACGGCCGAAGCTACTACCGGCTTCTTCTTCCATAGTGCCTCGCTCACCGTCAGGCCAAAACCCTCCCGCAGCGATTTCTGGATCACGATCGTTGATCCCCGCTGCAAAGCATTGATTTGCAAGTGACTCCAGGGCGGTAAATTGAGGATGTGTATATCTGGATCATCCGCGGCGGCTTGCTCCACTTCGGCTAACACAGCCGCGCCTTCAGGATCGTCCGTTGCGCTGCCGCCCGCCAGCACCAGCTGGCAATCTTCATATTTTTTCACCAGGCGATAAGCGCGAATCACGCCCACCGGATCCTTGAGCCGATCGAAGCGCGAAATCTGCGTGAGAATCGGCCGCGTGGGATCGAGATGAAATTGTTCGAGAACGTTGCGCACGAACTCGGGGTCGAGAGCGCGATTCTTGTCCGCCAGCGGATCAATGTTGGGGAAAAACAGATATTGCGGAATGCGCAGGCCGCGCGTGAATTGAGGCGACGAAAACAGCGAGGCGTCATAGCGATCTACCCAAGGCTTGAGAAAGTCCCACACCTGAGCGTTCGGATAGGAGAGATCGATGTGGCAGCGCCAAACCCAGCGGTGCGGGCCGGAATTGCGCTCGGCGATCAGCGCGACCGGCTGCGGGTCGTGAATGACGATGAAATCCTCATCGAACCGCATGCGGCGCCGGTTCTCTTCATTCGTGGCCAGAAACGTCTCGAACCAGTCTGCCGCGCCGTCATATGGTGCGCCGTGCAGGGCGTTGTGAAAAGCCTTGGTGATATGAAAGAACTTCTCGCCTCCGGTGATCACTTCCCAGCGCGTCGGCACATTAACTTCTTCCATCAGGGGAACAAGCCGATTCAGGATTTCCGCCACGCCTCCGCCCACTGCGGTGGAATTGACCATTTTCACGCGGCGTCCGGCTAGCCGGCGGGCCAGTTCCCGCAGCTCGTTGATTTCAGGCTCACCCACGATTGCGGCGTAGTCCTCGAGCACCGGCAGAACTGCGGACGGTTTGGCAACTTCAGTTGTGCTCATCGGCTTTCCGGCGGCTCGAGAACATCCAGAATGCCTTGGCGCAGTTCGTCGAGAGTATTGTTGTAGAAATCGATGCGATTGAGGCGGGCGGCGAGCCAGGGATGATCCAAGCTGTGCTCAATCCAAAAAGAGAAATCATTCGTCCGGAGTTGCAGCCGCAGCCTTGAATTGATGAAGTGATAGTGCAGCGACTGATGTCCCAGGTGGCGAATTCCTTCGGCCAATTCGGTGAGCGTCCAGGCTGGCGATCCCGATGACACCGTCACTTCTCTCGCTTCGCAGAAATAGAAAGCCTCAAATGCCCGGCGGTCCGCCGCTTGTGGGTGCTCTTTCAGGTAATCGCTGACAATGTCCGCCAGAATTCCGCGCAAGTCCTCGAGCGACACGATCTCACGAAGGTCCACGATGGCTAACTGCTCCGCCAGAGCCGCTTCACTGCATGCGCTCAGCGCCCACTGCGCAAAATCGCTGGAAAAAGACGTGTAATGATGCGCTTCCAGGCTTTGGAACGTATGATAAAAAATAGAGGCCTGCGGACAGCTCCGTAAACTTTTGGCTAACTCCCCGAGCGTTTCAACAGGCTCCGCCCCGATGCGAATCAGATAAGAGGCCGCCATGAACTGAAAGGGCTGGTCAGCTCGCTTCGCTTCGAGCAATGCCGTCATCGTGCTGGAAATTGGCCCGTCCTCCCCGTGAAATGGTTTATCGCGCGTCGCAAACGCGGTTCTACCGGTGAGATGCAACACTCAGCCCAAAAGACATCCTCGATCATCGAAATGCCCACTGCGGCTAATGCAGGGCCGAACCTGCGAGCTGTCCACTTGCAACCCATGGCCTTGGGCTCTGATTTGCAGGCCGAACTGCGCGCGGGGGAAGAGAGCAGGGTAGGCCATTCTAACGCGTTCTGTTAGATTCTCAACGGCAAATCAAGCAAAAAGGGCGAATGACGAACCCGCTGCGCAATCTGATCTTCTGGCTCTCGACAAAGAAAACAGTGACGCATAGCATCGGGCGCCTGGGCACGAGATATGGCTTCGCTCGGAGATTCATTGCTGGTGAGGCGCTCGACGAAGCGCTCCGAGCTATCGCTCCGCTTTCTCGTGACGGTCAGCCCATCATCCTCAATCATCTTGGCGAAAACGTCTCCACGCCTGAAGAGGCGCTAAGGGCCCGCGATGGTTACGTGCAGATCCTGCGCTCGTTGCGCGAGGCCGGCATCACCGGGAATATCGCTGTCAAGCTAACCCAGCTTGGGCTCGATCTCGATCCTCAACTGTGCCTCTCTTTGACGCATGACATTGCCGCAGCGGCCGCAGCAATGGAGAACAGCATCGAGATCGACATGGAGGGCTCCGCCTACACGGAGGCAACCCTAAGAATCCTGGAAGAAATACAAAAACAACACGGCAATGCTGGCGTTGCCGTACAAGCCTATCTCTTTCGCAGCCAGGGCGACCTGCACAGGCTAGCGCCACTCAAGCCGAAGATACGTCTAGTCAAGGGGGCCTATCGGGAACCGGCATCCATCGCGTTCCAGAAAAAGAGCGACGTCGACGGCAATTACCGGACGCTTCTGAATCAGATGCTGGACTGGCTCATTCACTCGGACGGCCCGGGTCTGCGTGTGGCTGTCGCCACGCACGATCCGGCGCTCATTGATTACGCCTGCGCAAAAATCCGGCAACTCAGTTTGCCCCCCAAACAATATGAATTCCAGATGTTGCTGGGAATTCGGCGTGACTTGCAGCAAAAAGTCCTCTCCCAAGGGCATCCCTTTCGCGTTTACGTTCCTTTTGGCGAAGCCTGGGTGCCCTATTTCATGAGGCGGCTTTCTGAGCGGCCGGCTAACTTATCCTTCGTCCTGCGAAGCCTGCTTGCGGAAAACAAGAAGACGAACTCCAATTAGCCGCAGGTATCCTACGAGCGCAACCTCTTTCGGGTGAAACCAGAGCGTCCTGAGCCACATCGATAAGTAATGGAGCCCTTGAATCGTAGCTCAGAGTCGTGTATCAATATGCCGCAATCAGAGCGTCTGCGCACATCGCCCAAAAGGGCCCGAGGACTTAAGATGAGAAATTCTATGTGGCTTTTGATGCCTGCCTTGTTGTCCATAATTGCCATCGCCGCTGAGTCTCCGCAACAAAATACTGAGGATCATCCAGCCTGGGCCTTCCTCGTCCCTGACGCGACTCCACCTGCGGGCACCGAGGCCAGCGGACCGATCAAAGTACCGGGCAGCACGAAGAGCTACACGCAAAAAGAAATCGATGATTTGGCCAATCCGCCAGATTGGTTCCCGGACGAGCACGGTCCTGCGCCGCAGATTGTTCGCGGCGGTGCCTCGAACAAAGGCTTTGCCTGCGGCTCCTGCCATCTTTTTGCCGGGTACGGCCATCCTGAATCGGCCAACCTCGCGGGTCTTTCCGCCGATTTCCTCGTGCAGCAGATGGCCGACTTCAAAAGCGGAGACAGAATCGATCCTGCCCGGATGAATACGATCTCTCAGGCCACCTCGGATGAGGATGCCAAGCAAGCCGCCGATTATTTCGCATCGCTCAAGCCGACCGTCTGGGTCAAAGTCACGGAAGCCGATACCGTGCCGAAGAGCTGGGTGAACGCAGCGCGCATGCGCCTGCCGCTGCCCAATGGAGGCACCGAGCCGCTCGGCAGCCGCATCATCGAACTGCCGCAGGATCCTGCACTCGCTACCGCACGCGATCCGAAGTCAGGCTTCATCGCTTACGTTCCGCCCGGCAGCATTGCCAAAGGTGAAATGCTGGCCACCACTGGCGGCGGCAAGACAATTTCCTGCACCGTATGTCACGGCGACGGCTTGAAAGGCTTCGGCAACATACCCGAACTTGCAGGGCAACACCCGATCTATATTGCCCGGCAGCTCTTTGGTTTCAAGGCCGGAACAAGCAAATCAGCCGCGGCCCAGCAGATGCAAAAAGTGGTTGAGAACCTGACGACGGATGACATCGTGGCGTTGTCTGCCTACGCAGCATCTCTGGCCCCCTAAAGGCGTAGGGCGCAGCTCGCTTTGTGTTTGCGGGAGCCTCGCTCGATCCATGTAAAATCTTTTTTAAGACGAGCACTTCTAGATACGCCGCGAGGTATTCTGGGGTCAGTAATGGCGGCTTGATTCAGGAGAACCCTTAGATGAGAAAAGTCATAATTGCTTTGCTCGCCTCGGCCTCACTTCTGGCGGCCCTTTCAACAGTAAGTTTGGCTGATCAGAAAGCCCAGACGTTTACCGGCGAAATCATGGATCAGCAGTGCGCGTTACTGGGAGGACATTCGATCATGATGAACCAGGGCGAGAGCGCCAAAGATTGCGCCAACCGCTGCGTGAGCATTGGCGGCAAGTATGTTTTGTTCGATAGCTCCAAAAAGACCCTCTATCAACTGGATGACCAGAAAAAGGCGCAGCTTTTCGCCGGCGCCAAGGTCAAGATTACAGGCACCTACGACACTTCTAGCAAAACAATACACCTCGCAAACATCCAGGCGGGCTCCTAGTTCCGGCGACGGAGCTGGTCGCCGGACGCCTTTTGTCAGCAGCCTTGAGGCCTTACACCCTCTTCGAGTCTGTGCGATAGCCCTTGAGGTGTGCCAAGGCTTCTCGCGCCATCGTTTCAACCACGTGGCTACTTCTGGTGATCCTGCCCATGAGCATCGCGCCTTGAATGGTGGCTATGCAAAAGTCAGCCATGCGATTTTCATCGGCCGCTCGGGCCAGGCGGCCTAGTGATTTTTCTCTGACAAAAAAAATGGCAAGCTTGTTTTTCGGGTTACGCCGGCAATACCCCGAAATTCATCTCCATACTCTCGAAGAATGGCTGCGTGAAGATGGATGGGACCGCCGGGCCCTGCGATTTCGCCCTCCGAAAGTATGATTTCTGTCACTGCAATAGGTCTGTTTTGTAGGTTGCGGCTCCAGTCGCGACATTAAGCCGGGGCGCGCAGTCGAGGGATAGCTCCTCGATTTTGCCGAACGATCACGCTCCACTATCGTGACGAAGACACCGCGCTTTTCGCTCTCGCCGGATACTCTCGCATGAATCCGTTGCGCCCGTTGATCATGCCGAAGCTGCCATCGGCGCGCACAGACATCTTCAGATTGTGACCATGATCGGTTTCGTTGATGTTGGCCAGAAACTGCTCCGGCGAGTTGTGGTCCGTCCCGCCTGCCGCCGAGCGGTGCAACTGCCAGAAATCCACCAGCCCCGGCGCTTCGTGAACGGTTTGCCAGTACGTCGGGTCGCCGCCTTTTCTCTCTCCGTTATTCATCACTGCGACCCTGGCGCGGATGGCATGCACCAGCTGTGGAGCTCCGGAGTGCGGATCGCCGTGCCGAGTCGTGTGAAACACGTCGAAGTTGCCCAGCAGATTATTGGGGCAAACCAGCGCGTGCTCTTGATTCCAGGTTAAATCGCCCAGATCGAGCAGCCGAAAACTCCCATACTGTACGACAACGCCCACCGATTCAAAATTCTCCGGCGTGGGATCCTGTTCCTTCAATTTGGCATCCCGGCAGAGCGGATTGGGCAAGCCTGCGCCGGGCGCCGCCTGCCGGGGCGTCCCTTGCATGGGAACTTTGATCAATTCGCCTGCCGAAGAAACGACCTCTACGTCCAGCCCGGGCACCGGGATCTTGTCTCCCGGCTTCGCCACCATGGCGCGGCCTTTGTCCCGCACTGCCATGTAAGCCAGAAATGCCGCCGAGCGGTTCGGCTGTAGCTCCACACTGTACGGCCCATGATCGACAAAATGACGAACCGGAATGCGGCTCGCAAGCTCCGCGGCATTGCCGACGTGGTCGCCATGATAATGCGAGATCACCATCCAATCGAGGACCGTCACACCAGCCTGCTTGAAGACCGTGCTAATGCGGTCGGCATCGCGCGTGATGGGCGCGCCGGAGGAGCTCGTCGCCGTCGCATCCGGCATGCCCTGGTTTGCCGCAAAACCCGTATCAACGAGCATCGACTCACCCGATGGAGTCACGAATAGCGTGGCCTGGCCGCCCTCCGTATCAATGAAATAAATATCGAGCGCGCGTTGAGCCTGGCCCTTTTGCACCGGTCCTTGCGCCCATAGAAAAGCCGGCAGTGGCACAATCGCAGCGAGCAGCACCAAAAATACAAGAGGTCCCAGAAATCTGCGCATGTCAGCCTCCATGCGAAATGCAAATGGTTTGTTAATGGTGACTACGCTACAGCGCGGCGGGCGCTGACGCAAGCCTCCGGCTCGAGTGGGCGTGCAGAAAATCGGAACTGTAAGTGGAACTAGGAAGCCCCGTAGGGGCCTGGAGGCGTGGTCACGTCCAGAGGTTGCGGCGTGATCTCGTATTCACGACAGGTCCGGAATGCGTCCAACGTCCACACGTCTATGCCCTCATCGTGCCGAAGAATATAGAAATTCCCATCCTCGGCACGGACACGGAAGTAGGTTGTGCCCGGAGAATACCAGCGGTCTTCTACCTCGGTAACTTCAAAGATCCGCCCTCGTAGCTCAAAACGCAAAGGATACTCGTCGGCTCGATAACCGGCATGACACTCTACGCGAATCTGAATTTTCATGCGCGGCCTCCTTCGCGTTAAATTCCGCCCCAGTGTAGCGCCGTTGCGAGCCCGCTGTCACGCTAAGCCCACCAAAATTCGCGCAATCTGGTGCCCTGCCCCCCACTGTTTCCAGGTCCTCGCACGGAGTGCCATGGGGGTCTTGTCGGCTCCGAACGCGCGGAGTAGACTCGCTTGAGCGCTCGCGCAGAACCTACAAAGCAATCCTCTCTCTGCCGAGAAAGGGAAAATCTTGTGGGCCCACAAGGGGCAGTCGACAGGTACATGGTGCGTCCTGAAAGACGCAATGTCCTGGCAGGTGAAAGTCCTGCCCGGGTAAGTGCCGGAGCGCCCGGTAGCAGGCTCCAACCGGGAGGAGAGATCCGACTGGGCCAAGCGGAGTGTCAAAAGCTTTTTCTACGGAAAGGGGAGCAAACCAGCGGGCCGCAACAATCAGTGAACGCGATAGCCTCGTCAAATACTCAGCCGAAAGGTGTTTGGGAGAGCCGAGCCGCTCATGTCACGGCGAAGGCAACAAACAACATCATAGACCGGAACGGATGTTGGATCTCCCCGGGGTCTCAGGCGACGGCACGGTGGGACAGAAGGAGAGAGCCTACCTGGCAGCCGAGTCGTGGCAAAGACCGAGCCTATAAGGTCGGAAGGCTGAAAGTGCGCGGAGCCGGGAGGGAGTCCGAGGTCCGTAGTACCGAGGAAGGCTTGCAAGAGAACACGCTGGAGCGAACCATGCCGGCAACGGCCAACACCCCCAACGAAAAAGTACGAGAACTCCAACGCAAGCTATGTGTGTGTGCCAAGCAGAGTAGGACACGGCGTTTTCATGCACTGTATGACCGGATCTACAGGAGTGACGTCCTGTGCGAAGCATGGAGGCGAGTGCGCAGCAACCGTGGGGCAGCAGGAGTCGATGCGGAAACCATCCAGGCCATCGTGGTGGTTGACGGTGTGGAGATAACCCGACGATCTTGTGCGTGACCTGCAGGAAGTGATTGTTTGCATGTGCGGCAGGCTGTACGGCAAGAGGGTCACGAAGCATCGAGCCAAGAAAGCCATCGAGGCCATGCAGTGCGAGTCGTGCTGAGCCATCGTATCGCGCTTGTCCCCACAGCCAGGCAAGAAGTGTTGTTGCGCCAGGCAGTGGGTGTCTCCCGCTTTGCTTACAACTGGGCGCTGGCCGAGTGGCAGCGGCAGTACCAAGGGGGCGAAAAACCCAGCGAAGCCGCTCTGCGCCGCCAGCTAGATTCCATCAAGCGCCAACAGTTTCCGTGGATGCTGTTGATTCCCAAGTCCGTGCCGCAGCAAGCCATCAAGAATTGCGGGGCGGCATTCCGGCGATACTTCCAGAAGCAGAGCCGCTGTCCTAAGTTCAAGAAGAAAGGCGTGCGCGATTCCGCACGCTTGGACAATGGCCCCGGCACCTTCAAGTTTGACGGCAAGCGAGTCCGTTTGCCGGTCATTGGCTGGGTGAAACTCAGGGAAGAACTGCGCTTCAGCGGCAAAGCGCTTTCCACCACGGTCCGGCGCGTCGAGGATCGCTGGTTTGTCTGTGTTCCTGTCGAGGTGGAGATGCCCGAACCTGTCCGCGAAAGCCAAGCGGCAGTAGGCATTGATCTCGGCGTGAGCACGGCGGCGACGCTATCGAGCGGAGAAAAGCTGGCTGGGCCGAAAGCGCTAGGTGTCCATCTGGAAAGACGGCAAAGGTTTTCCCGGTGGCACAGCCGGAAGCAGAAAGGCAGCAGCAACAGACGCAAATCGGCCCTGCGTGTGGCCTGCTTGCACGCACGCATCGCGAACGTCCGGCAAGACTGGTTGCACCAGACCACCACACGGCTGGTGCGCCAGTTTGGTGTGCTGGGCATCGAGGATTTGAACGTGCGGGGCATGATGGCGAGCGAGAA
>Ga0209577_10005886_pt1 | contig 11381 bp, 10 predicted proteins | sample GraSoiAngelo_109_FD_185874 | JGI IMG/M metagenome (GOLD analysis project Ga0209577, IMG submission 185874) | Grasslands soil microbial communities from the Angelo Coastal Reserve, California, USA - 14_0903_12_20cm (SPAdes) (version 2) | ecosystem: Environmental > Terrestrial > Soil > Grasslands... | reverse complement strand
GGTTCACGTCCGAGCTCTTCATGTGGTCGGCGGCGGCCCCGCGCTCGCTGCCCCACAGCTCTTGCATGCGCCCGAGGTCGTTCGCCTTCACCGCCGACATGAACTGCGCGAGCGTCTCCTGAGGCGATTGTGGCGCGAGCTTCCCTGGGCCGGCTCCCCCACCGCACGCAAGACAGCCCAGCGCGACGAGCACGGTCAGTCCCGTTCCAACTTTTCTCGACCGAGACGAGGTTCCCGGGCAAGCGAGTTGGAACGGGATCAGTCGTGGTCTCACGGACGTTCCTCGAGTGGGTCGGAGTGACCCGAAGGTAAGACGGCATGCGGCTCTACGTCAACATTGATCACGTCGCGACGTTGCGCGAAGCGCGCCGCACCGACGAGCCCGACCCGGTGCGGGCCGCGGCGGCCGCGGAGCGCGCCGGCGCGGACGGCATTACCGTGCACCTGCGCGAGGACCGGCGCCACATTCAGGACGCCGACGTGCGCGCGCTCGCCGCGTCGGTGCGCACCGTGCTGAACCTCGAGCTCGGGGCGGCACCCGACATCGTGCGCATCGCGGCGCGCATCGCGCCGTTCCAGGCGACGCTCGTCCCCGAACGACGTCAGGAGATCACGACCGAAGGCGGTCTCGCCTTGCAAGGCCCCAACCGTAAGATTGGAGCGGCGGTGCGGGACCTGAAGCGCGCCGGCATCCGCGTGAGCCTGTTCATCGACCCCGACCGCGCGACCATCGATCGGGCCGCCGAGCTCGAGGTGCCCGCGATCGAGCTGCACACCGGCCGCTACGCCCGCACGTGGCGCAAGAGCGACGCCGCGCTGCGGGCGCTCGAGCGCGTGGCGGCCCACGCCCGCGCCCGCGGCCTCGCGGTCCACGCCGGACACGGCCTGACCTACGAGAACGTGCAACCCGTCGCCGCCATCCCCGCGATCGAGGAGCTCAACATCGGGCACTCGATCGTCAGCAACGCGGTGTTCTGGGGGATGGAAGAGGCGGTGCGCCGCATGCGGCAGTTGGTCGACGAGGCCCGAAAGGCTTAGCTTGGTAGCGCCATGACCGGACCTCCCCCCAAACCGCTCGGCATGTCCGACTTCTTCGCCCTCGAGGCGGGGGAGTACCTCGAGCGGCTGGACGGGCTGCTCGCCGCGAGCGACAGCCCCAACGCCGACGAGGTGGTCCGCCTGGCTCGGGCGCTGCGCGGCAGCGCGCTCATGGCCAACCACCACGCCATCGCGCGCACCGCCGCCGCGCTCGAGGCCCTCGCACGCGCGGTGCGCGAGGGGCGGCGGGCCTGGGATGCGCAGACCAAGCAACTGGCGGTCCGCGGTGTGGACGACCTCAAGATCTTCGTACGCCGCGCGCCGGCCTGGAGCGACGCCGACACCGCCAAGGCCGAAGCGCTCGCGCAGGAGCTCGAGCAGCTCGCCGGGCGGCCCTCGGCCCAGGTGCGGGCCGCGGAGGCCTTGGGCCTGGACGCGGGCGCGCGGGCGTTCGTGGCCCGCGAAGGGGCGGCAATCGCGAGCACGCTCGACCGGGCGGCCCAGGCGCTGCGCGCCAACCCGCTCGCGCACGACCCGTTACAGCACGTGCTGCGGGCGCTGCAGCCGCTGCGCGGTCTCGCCGCCGTGAACGACCTGCCGCCGCTCCCCGACCTGCTCGAGGGGATCGAGCGCGCCATCGCCGAGCTGTCGCGCGCCGGCATCGACCCGCCTGCCCACGTGAGCGAGCTGTTTCAGGCCGGGGCCACGGCGATCGCCCGGGCCGCCCGCGAAGTCGCCGAGCGCGGCCGCCCCGACCCCGAAGGTCCGGACTTCCGCCAGTTCGCCGCTCAGCTCGTCCGGTTCATGGAGAGCGAGCCCGACGTGGTGTCGATCGGGACGCTCTACTACAGCGACTCGGGCCCGCACATCGTGTCCCGCGGCATTCCCGCCGCCCGCCCTTCGACCCTGGGCCGACTGGAGCTCGTGAGCCACGGCGACCACCTGCGCCAGGCGGCCGACTCGCTGGAACGCGCGCCGTCCGCGACCCAGCGCGAGCTGCGCGCCCACACGCTCGGCACCACGTTCCGCGCGCTCGCCAACGCCGGCGGCGGTGCGCTCGCCGACCGGGTGGCGCAATTCGCGGTCGCCGCGCGCGAGGCCGTCGCGTCCGGCGTCGCGGTCACGAGTCCGGCCGCCATTGCCGCCGAGCTCCGCCGCGCCGGCGACGTGCTGGCGCGCTCGGGCGGCGGCGATGAAGAAGCGCTCGCGGCGGAGCTCGATGCGATCACGACGGCGATCCGCGCCGTGAAGCCGGGCGCACCGGCGCCGCTTCCGCGCCCAGTCGCGTCCTCTCCCCCACCCGCTCCCCCTCCCCTTTCCCCCTCCCAAGCGCCGGCGCCGCGGGCCGAAGAACCGGTGCCCGAGACGGCCGACCTGGTGGGCTCCTGGACCTCATATCAGCGGCTGTCGGGGAGCGGGATCGGCCCCGCGTCACTGGAGGAGCTGTTCGCCGGCCCCCGGGCGACCGTTCCGCCCGCCTCGCCCTCCACGGAACCTGAGCCGGCGGTGGTCGACGTCCGCAGCCTGGTATACCGTGGAGACCGCGCGCTGGCGCGCGCCCAGGAGCTGCGCGCCGCGGCGCGGCAGGCGACCGGCGACTCGCTCCTCGCCCTCGTCGACGAAGTTTGCGACCTCGTTGCCCTCGCCCTCGAGCCCAATCCCGGTTCCGCTCGCTCCTAACCGCGCCGTCGCCTCGCGCTGGGCGTGGATCGTGGGACTCGGGATCACGCTCGGGCTCCTGGCGTGGGCGCTGCACGGCGTTAATGCCCGCGATCTGGTGGACGGCGTGCGCCGGGCGGACCGCGGGCTCATCCTCGCGACCGTCGCGCTCGCGACCCTCACGTTCCCGATCCGCACCGTCCGCTGGCGGCTCATCCTGCGCGACGTGGGCGGCGGCCCCTATCCCGTGGGCGCGCTGTGGCACGCCACCGCGATCGGCTTCATGGCGAACAACCTGCTCCCGGTGCGCGCCGGCGAGTTCGCGCGGGCCTACGTGGCGTCGCGCCAGCTCCCGGTGCGCTTCTCGACGGCCCTCGCATCGGTGGGGGTGGAGCGGGTGTTCGACGGGTTGATGCTCGTGAGCCTGATGAGCGTCGCAATCGCGTCGTCCGCGTTTCCCCACCAGGCCGACATCGGCCGGACGTCCGTCTCCGCGATCACCACGACCGCGGCCGCCTTTTTTGGAGTCGTGCTGGTGGTGGCGGTGCTGGTGGTGCATCGCCCCGCGCCCTGGCTCGCGCTGCTTGGTCGCGCGACGCACGCCGTCCTGCCCGCCCGCCTCGCGGATCGGATCACCCGGATAGCCGACGGACTGGTTGCGGGACTCGAGGTGCTCAAGAACCCGGGCCGCTTCGCCGCAGTCGTCTTCTGGTCGGTGGTGCTGTGGCTCGTAAACGCCGCGGCCTTTGCCGTGTGCTTCCGCGCGTTCGGGCTGCCCGTGCCCGCCGTGGGGGCGTTCCTGCTGCAGGGGATCATCGGGTTCGGCGTCGCGCTGCCGAGCTCACCTGGATTTGTCGGAGTGTTCGAGGCGGCGACGCGGGCGACGCTCGGCCTGTACGGCATCGACGCGACTCGCGCCGTGAGTTACGCCGTCGCTTATCACGTGAGCACGTTCCTGCCGATCACGCTGCTGGGGCTGTACTCGCTCTCGCAGCTGCGGTTGCGCCTCGGCGAGCTCCGCACCGCGGCGACGACGGGTGGTTGAGCGTGGCATCGCCCCCGGACCGCGTCCGCACCTCCGCTCACGCCAAGGTCAATCTCTTCCTCCGCATTCTGGCCCGGGAGGCGGGGGGCTACCACCAGATCGAGACCGCGTTCGCGCTGCTCGAGCTCGCCGATGAGGTGACCGTATCACGCTCTCCGGGAGCGGGGGACGTCGCGCTCACGGTCCACGGGCCTGACCTGGGCCCGGCCGAGGAGAACCTCGCGGTCCGCGCGGCGCGCGCCGTGCTCGACGCGACGGGTCACAGGTTCGGCGTCGCGATCGAGCTCACCAAGCGCATCCCCGTTCGCGCCGGTCTGGGCGGCGGGTCGAGCGACGCGGCCGCGACGCTGCATGCCGTGAACGCGCTGGCGGGCGACGCCGTGCCGCGCCCCGAGCTGCTCCACTGCGCGGCCCGGCTCGGCGCCGACGTGGGGTTCTTCGCGAGCGGCGCGCCCGCGGCCGTGGCGTGGGGTCGCGGCGAGCGGCTGTTCCGACTCACGCCGCCACCCCCCGCGCCGATCCTCCTCGCAGTGCCCACGCTGGGCGTCGCCACGCCCGATGCCTACCGCTGGTGGGACCAGCTCAATCCGGAGCCGCCGGTGCACGGCCCGGTCGTGCTCGCCCAAGACGCGTTCGCGACCTGGGGCAGCATCGGGCGGCTGGGCGGGAACGACTTCGAGATTCCGGTCTTCGGCAAGCATCCTCCGCTGCGGGCCCTGTTCGAGCGGCTCGCCGCCACGCACCCCTATTGGGTGCGGCTGTGCGGCTCGGGCAGCGCCGTGGCCGCGGTATACGCGAGCGAGCGGCTGCGCGACGATGCCAGGATGCAGCTGGGCGAGAAGCAGCAGCGGCTCATCGACACCGCGACGAGGGCCGTGCCCGCGGGCGGGCCGGAGCCCCTTCCCTAGTCGACGGCGGGACCGCTTTTTTCAAGGATGCCGGAGCAACTAGTGGGAACCGTGGTGCACTACTTCAAAGGACCGGGTGTCGCCGTGGTGCGGGTGACCGAGGGCACCCTGGCCGTGGGCGACAGCCTTCGGTTCCACGGACACACCACCGATTTCACGGCGTCGATCGTTTCGATGGAACTGAATCACCAGAAGGTTCCGCAGGCGAACGTCGGCGACGAGGTCGCGATTCAGGTGACCGAGCGCACGCGGCAGCATGATCAAGTCTTCAAGGTGACCCCATGAACGACGAGGCGTTCAATCTTTCCGTCCGCAAATTCCTGAAGCACTTCGGCGTCGACGCGCAGCGCGAGATCGAGAAGAGCGTCGACGCGGCCGTGCGCTCGGGCAAGCTCAAGGGTACGGAGACCCTGAAGGCGCGCGCCCGGCTCGAGATCCAGGGGTTGCCGCTGAACCTGGTGATCGAGCACGACATCACCCTGGCGTAGCGCCGGCATGCGGACGGCAACGCTCGCAGTCGTCGCCCTCGCTTACGCGTGCGGGTCCTCGTCGCCCGAGGTCGCTCCCCCACCCGTGCCCGCGGCGGCCCCCGGCGCCCCCACCGCGGCCCGGCCGTCGATCGTCGCAACCGAGCAGTACTACGACATCGATGGATCGAGCACCGGCGCGCTACGTGATCAGATCAACCGCCTCGGCCCCAAGGACGAGAGCGGCAAGTCGCGGGACGCGTTGACCGTGTGGAGTATCGAGTGGGGCTACGCGGCGACGTCACGTCCGGAGGGCTGCGTCCTGCGCGATGTGAAGGTCACGCTCAACGTCGCGATCACCCTGCCGCGCTGGAAGCCACAGGCGACGGCGTCCCCCGAGGTCGTGAAGGCGTGGCAGAGCTACGTGAAGGCGGTCCGGCTGCACGAGGCCGGGCACCGCACCATCGCCGAGCGCAACGCCCGCGAGGTGTTCGCCGCGCTCACCCCGCTGCGCGGGATGAATTGCGACCTGCTCTCCGCCGAGGCGTCGCGCGTGGCCGAGCAGATCGTGGCGGACGGGCGGGCGAGGAACCGCGCCTACGACGTGGACACCAAGCACGGGCAGACGCAGGGGGTGGTGCTGGGGCCGTGAACGACCTCCCACAAGCAGAAGCCCCCGAGAGGCCCTAGCCGACCCTCGGGGGCTTGCCGCTCAGTCGCCGAGGCGAGCGAGCGTTTCGCTTCGCTTGTGGCCGTTTGCTTGACTCACGGCCCCACCTCCTCGGGTGGTGTTCGACCCTACCGTACAATCCCGACTCGGTGCGCGCAACTGTGGTGCGCCCGCAACGTCGGCCTTGGGAAATCTTTGGACTCGGCAAGGAACGCCTGACCTGAGACGTCGTGTAGGGGCGCAGCATGCTGCGCCCCTACGGCTTACGGGGTCATAATGTAGATTCTTGCCGTCGCGCTGGCCCCTCGTCCAACGGCAGGACACCAGACTTTGGATCTGGGAATGGTGGTTCGAATCCACCGGGGCCAATTTCATGAATCGCTTCGTTCTCGCGACCCTCGCCTGGACCACGCCCCTCCTCGCCCAGAACACGCCGCTCGACGCCTTTCGCGGTAACATCGCGGCCATTCATTCCCGCAACCGCGCCGCCTATCTCTCGCACTACCTCCACACCCCCGCACTCGCGCGCGTCGGCCCAGACGGTCTGCGCCAGGGCTATGACACCTTTGCCGCGGGCGTGGGTACCTCGTGGCCAGATACCCTCGTAGCCACCCAGTTTCGCATCGTCCCGGTGACGCCCGACGTGGTCTACGGGGCGTACCGCTACCGCGTGGTGGACTCGAGCGGCAGCGTGCCCGGCGTGAGCGAGCGCGTGTTCGTTCGCACACCCGAGGGATGGAAGATCGCGGTCACCACCGCATTCCCCACGCCGGACGCGACGCCACCGCCCTTGGCGATCGTCGGGGCGACGCTGGTGGACGGGACGGGCGCCGCCCCTGTGCGCGACGCCGTGGTCGTGACGCGGAACGGTCGCATCGCATGCGCCGGCGCCCGCATGAGCTGCCCCGTTCCCCCCGACGCCGACACCATCCGTGCCACCGGCAAATGGATCGTCCCGGGCCTGATCGACACCCACGTGCATTTCTCCCAGACCGGCTGGGTGGACGGCCGACCGGACGCCCTCGACCTGCGAGCCCGCTACCCCTATGAGACGGTGGAGGCAGAGCTGCACCGGCGGCCGGACCGATTCTTTCGCTCCTACCTGTGCAGCGGCGTCACCTCGGTGTTCGACGTGGGCGGCTACCCCTGGACGCTCGACCTCCAGACACGCACGGGGCGCTCGACCACCGCACCGCGCGTCGTGGCCGCCGGGCCGCTGCTCTCGACCATCGACCCCTGGCTCAACCTGCCCGATCAACGCCAGTTCATTTATATGGCGGACGAGGCCACGGTGCGTCAGGCGGTCCGCGCTCACAAGGCATGGGGCGCCGCGGCCATCAAAGTATGGTACATCATGCCGCCCCAGCCGCCGGACACGGCGCGCATGTCGGCGCTGGTGCACGCCGCCGGCGACGAAGCCCGCAAGGTCGGGCTGCCGCTGATCGTCCATGCCACCGGCCTGTGGGAGGCGAAGGACGCGCTCCGCGCGGGAGCGCGGGTGCTGGTGCACTCGGTCTGGTCCGCACCGGTGGACGACGAGTTTCTCGCGCTCGCCCGCCGCGCGGGGGCGATCTACGTGCCCACGCTCACCGTGCCGGACGGCTATGGCCAGGTGACGGCGCGCCACTTCCTGCCTGACCGCGGGGCGCTGCGGTGCGTCGATCGCGCGACGCGCGCCAAGGCGTTCGCCACCGATACGGTCGCGCTCGCGCAGCGCGCGCCGCTGTCGATCCGGCAACGGCTCGGCCGCATCGTCCGCTCCCTTGCGCCCGGACTCGGCCGCACCCGCCGCCACGACCAGGGCGCCCTGAACCTGAAGCGGGTGTTCGACGCCGGCATCCCCGTCGCGCTCGGAACCGACGCCGGGAACCCGCTCACGCTGCACGGCGCGTCGGTGTTCCGGGAGCTCGAGGCGATGCAGGCGTCGGGGCTCGCACCGCGTGATGTCCTCGTCGCCGCGACGCGCAACGCCGCGCGGGCGCTCGACCTCGACAGCACGGGAACCGTCACCGGCGGCGCTGTGGCCGACCTGCTCGTCCTGGACGCCGACCCCCTCGCCGACATTCGGCATCTGCGCGACATCGCCCTCGTCATTCACCGGGGCGAGGCGTACACCCGGCGCGAGCTGGAATACCCGTAGCAGGAACGCGAAACGGCATCCGTGCGCCACTGCTCGCGCACGGACGCCGTCTTGTCCCGACGCCGCGTCAGGCCTGCAGCTTCTGCAGCGCGGCTTGCGCCGCCTTCTTGGCGACCTCCACCCTGCCCGACTTCCCCTGCTTCACGGCCTGCCGGAGATTCCTGATGGCAGCCTCAAGCTTGGGGCTGCGATGCTCCTTCTCGGCCGCCTCGGCGTGCGTCAACGCTTCTTGCGCGTGTTGGACCACGAGGTCCTTCTGTCCCGAGTTTCCCGCATCGATCGCGGCCTGGGTCTCCTTGACCGCTTCCGTGACGTGTTCCCCCTGCATCGCCTGGGCGGAGCTCACGGCACTGGTGAAGAATACAAAGGCGGCGGCCAGGGTGGCCGCCAGGATCGTTCGATTCATGATGCCTCCCTTGCTAAGTGGTGAGTGCGGCACCTTTCCCCAATGGTGCCCCGCCCTTGGTACAAGCGGCGGGTGAGGAGGGGTTCCATGCGCAACCGCGGCCAGGGCGGCCCGGGGGTGGCATCGACTGCTGCAGCGATGCAACTTTTCGCGCTGCACCGCCCGTCAACGTTCCTTCTTGCAAACGAGGTCTCGTCCCGCATGCACACGATCGCCCGCGCGCTCGTTGCCTCCGCCCTCGGCGCGCTGCTCCTCGCCGCCGCTCCCTCCCCTACCACCGACCTGCGCGGCTACTCCACCGACGCAGCGAAGGCCGAGCGGGACTGGGAGGCCAAGCTCCGCGCTATCCCGTCGCCCGACTCGTTGCGCGAGTACATGCGCCGCCTCTCGGCGCGGCCGCACCACGTCGGCTCGCCGTACGACAAGGACAACGCCGAGTGGATCCTCGCCAAGTTCAAGAGCTTTGGATTGGACGCGCGGATCGAGACGTTCGACGTGTTGTTTCCCACGCCCAAGGAGCGGGTGGTGGAGCTGGTGGCCCCCACGAAGTTCGTCGCCAAGCTGCAGGAGCCCCCGGTCGCGGGCGACCCCACCTCGAGTCAGCAGGCGGAGCAGCTGCCGACCTACAACGCCTACTCGATCGACGGCGACGTCACCGCCCCGCTGGTGTACGTGAATTACGGCGTGCCCGCCGATTATGAGCAGCTCGAGCGCATGGGCATCTCGGTCAAGGGCGCCATCGTGATCGCGCGCTATTTCGGATCGTGGCGCGGCATCAAGCCCAAGGTCGCGGCCGAGCACGGGGCCGTGGGCTGCATCATCTACTCCGATCCGCGGGAGGACGGGTACGCCCATGGCGAGGTGTACCCGCAGGGTCCGTGGCGGCCCAAGGACGGCGTGCAGCGCGGCAGCGTGATGGACATGCCGCTCTATCCCGGCGATCCGCTCACCCCCGGGATCGGGGCGACCAAGGACGCCAAGCGCCTGGCGGTGAGTGAAGCCCCCACGATCACCAAGATTCCCGTGCTGCCGATTTCCTACGGCGACGCGCAGCCGCTGCTGGCGGCGCTGCGCGGTCGCATGGCGCCCGCCGAGTGGCGCGGCGCCCTCGGCATCACCTACCACCTCGGTCCCGGGCCCGCCCGCGTGCATCTGCGGGTCAAGTCCGACTGGAGTCTGAAGCCCCTGTACGACGTGATCGCGCGCATCCCGGGCGCCGTCGCGCCGGACGAGTGGGTGGTCCGCGGCAATCATCACGACGCCTGGGTGAACGGCGCGGAAGACCCGATCTCGGGACTGGTGCCGTTGCTGGAAGAGGCGCGCGCCTACGGGCAGCTCCTCAAGCAGGGCTGGAAGCCGCGCCGCACCATCATCTACGCGGCCTGGGACGGCGAGGAGCCGGCCTTGCTCGGCTCGACCGAGTGGGTCGAGGCCCATGCCGACGAGCTGGCCGCCAAGGCCGTCGCGTACCTGAACAGCGACACCAACAACCGCGGGTACCTGAACATCGGCGGCTCGCACTCGCTCGAGAATTTCATCAACGACGTGGCACGCGATATCGAAGATCCTGAAACCAAGCTCACCGTATGGAAGCGGGCCCAGCTCCGTGCCATCGCCGACGCGACCTCCGCGGACGCCCGCCAGGAAACGCGCCAGCGGGCCGACCTACGCATCGACGCCCTCGGGTCCGGGTCGGATTTCACGCCGTTCCTGCAGCACGTCGGGATCGCCACGTTGAACCTCGGCTACGGCGGTGAAGGCGGCGGCGGCATCTATCACTCGATCTACGACGACTTCAAATGGTTCACCACCTTCGACGACACGTCGTTCGTGTACGGGCGCGCCCTGGCTCAGACCGTGGGCACCGCGGTGTTGCGCCTCGCCGATGCCGAAGTCCTGCCCTATCAGTTCACCGGGCTGGCCGAGACGGTGGCGAAGTACACCAAGGAGGTGGAGAAGCTCGCGAAGGACAAGCAGGACGAGATTCGCGAGCGAAACCGCGAGCTCGACGAGGGCCTGTTCACCGCAACCGCTGATCCGCGCGAGCCCGACGTGCCCCCGGCAAGGGAAGCTCTTCCGCCGTTTCTCAACTTCGCGCCGCTCGACAACGCGACCGACGCGCTGACGCGCGCGGCGGAACGCTACGAGAAAGCCCTGGGGCGCGCCCAGGCCAATGGCGGCGCGGCCCTGGCCAAGCCGGACGCGCAGTCCGTGAACGCCACCTTGCTCCGCTCGGAGCGCGCATTGACGACCGCGGCCGGACTGCCACGCCGGCCGTGGTATCGTCACGCGGTCTATGCGCCCGGCTTCTACACGGGCTACGGCGTGAAAACACTTCCAGGCGTGCGCGAGGCGATCGAGCAGAAAAACTGGTCCGAGGGCGACGCGCAAATCGAGGCCGCCGGCAAGGCGCTCCAGGCCACGGCGGACGTGCTCGAGCGTGCGGCCGAGCAGCTGGAAAAGGCGGCGCCGTGAGGATATGGAGGCCACCACCCGTCGCGGACCGGGGGGACTTGATGAAGGCGGGCCAATGTGATTAGCATCACTCCGCCTATACACGCGCTCCCTGCTCTGTATGCCTCTCCTCTCAGTCGAAGGTGTTTCCAAGCGATTCGACGGCGTGACCGCCGTGGACCAGGTCTCGTTCGCCGTGGACCGTGGCCAGGTGGTGGGATTTCTGGGCCCCAACGGGGCGGGGAAATCCACGACCATGCGCATGATCACTCAGTACTACGAGCCGGACACGGGTGACATCAAGCTCGACGGCGTACCGCTCGCCGACGCGGCGCGCGAGGCGAAGCGCCGCATCGGCTACCTCCCCGAGAACAATCCGCTGTATGGCGATATGCTGGTATGCGACTACCTGGGCTTCATCGCCGACCTGCGAGACCTCGCCGGCGCCGGGCGTCGCCAGGCGCTGCACGAGGCCGTCACCGGCACGGGCATCGAGACGGTGTACTACCGGCCCATCGGCGAACTCTCGAAGGGATACCGCCAACGGGTGGGCCTCGCGCAAGCGATCCTGCACCGCCCCGATCTGCTGGTCCT
>Ga0209577_10005885_pt1 | contig 11381 bp, 6 predicted proteins | sample GraSoiAngelo_109_FD_185874 | JGI IMG/M metagenome (GOLD analysis project Ga0209577, IMG submission 185874) | Grasslands soil microbial communities from the Angelo Coastal Reserve, California, USA - 14_0903_12_20cm (SPAdes) (version 2) | ecosystem: Environmental > Terrestrial > Soil > Grasslands ... | reverse complement strand
ACCCTGGGCGCAAGTCCTGAGGCCGCACACGTACGCCGGCGCGCTGCATCTCGAGCAACTGGAAACTTGATTCCGGATTGAAAGGTCTGCGACCGGTAAGCACTTCGTAGGCAATGATGCCAAGCGCATAGATATCGGCGGAGGCGGTGATCGGTTTGTTCTCTAATTGCTCCGGCGCCATGTAGAGCACGGTACCAGCCGTTGCACTGGTGCCAGTGCTCGGCGCCATGAGTGAATCTTTGACCTTTGCGACTCCGAAATCAATCACCTTCGCTTGCTCGTCGTCATCACTCAGCCGCTGAAGCATGATATTCTCCGGCTTCAAGTCGCGATGATAGATCGCCTTTTCGTGAGCGGCACTGAGAGCGCGCCCGATCTGCCGAAACAAATTCGCGGCGCGACTAAAGTCCATACCGGAAGCTTCAATCGCCGAACGCAGGTTTGTCCCCTCGACGTACTGCATGACTATGTACGGCTTGCCGTCTGTCATCTCGCCCGCGTCGAAGATGCCCACAATATTGGGATGATCAACTCGGGACAACGCGTCTATTTCATGACGAAACTTATTGACGATCCAGCTATTCTGTAGCGAGTCTTCAAGAAGCAACTTGACGACGACTGGGCGAGAAACTAATTGTAGGTCGCGCGCCAGATACACCACGCCCATTCCACCGCGACCTAACTCCTTTTCGATCAAGTAACGATTATTAAGGACCGTCCCAGCGGTCAATCGAACGCCGTGAGGTTCAGGCTGACTGGAAGCAGCTTTGATAGGTTGTTGTGTATCTTGATTCACCGAATACACCGTTTCAACGACAGTGTCTTAACCCTTAGGCATGAGTCCGGGATCGACGGCGAAACTCTATCACCAGTTATACGGGTTGACAAGAGAAGAACTTAAACAGATTTTCTCGTGTGGAAGGTGAAATTTTCATTGCCGCCGCGCAGTTGCTGTGCTAAAAGTCGTCGCTTGCCGCATAAGCCGGATGACATGAAGTGGCTTGCCGAAAAGCTCGATCGAAGGCACGGCTGGCTATTGCGCACCGTTGTGATCTCAGTCTTGTTAGGGACCTGCATGCTGAGTGGTTTGGCGCAGAGCCGCGGCCGCTTGAGCGGGGTTGTTCGTAACGCTTCAGGAGCAGCGGTCGCAGGTGTGGCCGTGATAGTGACGAATCAAGTTACGAGCGGCATCTGGCACGTGTCTAGCCGCATGGACGGAACCTATTCAATTCGTTTGCCGCCGGGCGCTTACCGCATCAAGGTGGCGGCTCCTTATGCAGCCAAATTTGAAAAAGGCAAAGACTATGGCGAGTTCAGCAGACCTCTGGGCGACGAATTGGAGAATGTCATTATCGAAGCCGGCAAAGACACCAACGTTGATATTTCCGTCGAAGAGAGCAAACCGGAGGAGTTACCCAAAACAAAAGAAGCTGAGCCGACGGGTTATGGCGGAAAGAAGAGCATCCAGTCAGAACCGCAGACGGCGCCCGATCGCCGCGAAGTGCGCGATCGTTGGCGCGTCGGCTTTCCCGAATATGAGAGCGTGCTCAAAGGCGACTATCCGATCAAGGGGAACAAGACGTTCCTTATTTTCTCGGCGGTCAGTACATCGATTGTCGAGCAGCGGCGCGCCCCCAGCCCTTCAGGTGTTAGCGCGGCCAATCCACTGAGCGGTGAATTCTTTGGACAACCGGAACAATTCGCAATCAACCAAACACTTCAGTTGAGTTTCGAGTTGTTCCACGGCGACACGGCCTTCCGGCCCCGCGATTGGGCGATCAAAATCTCGCCGACCTTCAGCATTCCCAACTATGTGAACGCGCGCGAGAACGGCATCGTCAATATCGATGTGCGGCGCGGCACCAATCGCACCGACACACATGTCTCGCTGGAAGAAGCATTCGCGGAAATGAAGCTCCGGGACCTGAGTCCTAACTTCGATTTCATCTCGGTGCGTGCCGGCATCCAGCCGTTCATTTCCGATTTTCGCGGCTTCATTTTTTCCGACAATAATCTGGGCGCGCGCTTCTTTGGATCATTGCGCAACAATCGCTACCAATACAACGGCGCGTTCTTTTCGATGCTCGAGAAAGATACCAACAGCGGGCTAAACAGGTTTGAAACCCGGCATCAGCACGTCTACGTCGCAAATCTATTTCGGCAGGACTTCATTCGCGAAGGCTACACGATTCAGGGCAGCCTGCATTACAACGACGACCGCGCGAGTATCAAATACGATCGCAATGGTTTCCTCGTGCGGCCGGCGCTGATTGGAGACGCGCGGCCACATTCGATCAAAGTTGGCTATCTCGGAATCAGCGGCGATGGACATCTCGGCAGATTAAATCTGACGCATTCTTATTTTTATGTTTTTGGCCGCGACGATCATAATCCGATCGCCGGTCGCAGCGTGCGCGTAAAGTCGAATATGGCTGCCATCGAAGCCTCGGTGGACCATGATTACTTGCGTTTCAAAGGCTCGTTCTTTTTTGCTCAGGGGGACGCGAATCCAACTGATGCGAAGGCAACGGGATTCGATGCGATCTTGGACGATCCTAACTTTGTCGGCGGACAGTTTTCATTTTGGAATCGCAACGGCATCAGGCTGACCCAAACGGGCGTTGGCTTGGTCCAACCCAATAGCGTCTTGCCGAGTTTGCGCAGCAGTAAGTTTCAGGGCCAGGCTAACTTTGTGAATCCCGGCATCTTTATTTACAACGCGGGCGTTGACGCCGATATTACTCAGCGCGTGAAAGCGATCTTCAACGTTAACTATCTGCGTTTCCATCGCACGGAATCGCTGGAATACATTCTGTTTCAGAATCATATTCGGCATGAAATCGGTTGGGATTACAGCGTGGGCGTTCAGTACCGGCCATTTCTGATCAATAACGTGCAGCTCACATTCGGCGCGTCGACGCTGCAAACCGGGCTCGGCTTTCGTGACATCTTCACGAACAGATCGCGTAATTGTCCGCCGAACATCGGCGACTTTTGCGAGCCCGCGGTAATCAATCCCGCGAAGCCTTTGTACTCGCTGTTTGCGCAGTTGAAGTTGGTGTTTTGATTTATGAGCGCGCGATTTCGTCTACTCAGTCTGATAACTGTGGCGCTTGGGTTGAGTGCCGCGCTGATGTTAAACGTCTCGCCGGCAGAGCGTACACGTTCGACCGTGATGACTTCAGAGTCACGGCAAGAGACTCGCTTAGCACGACGAGAGCTACGAAACGCAACTGCAAAGCTGCAAACTGTAGGAAAGGCCACTCCGAAACTAGAAGGATGTGTGTCATGTCACGCGAAGATTGAACCGATGCACAAGTACGGCACGACGGAGACGCTGGAACAAATCAAAGGTGACAAAGATGCGGTCGGGCTGACGTGCACTGCATGCCATGGCGGCAATCCCCTTCCGAAAAAAACCACCGATGATTCAAAAGAAATTGAACGAGTCAAACTCGCGGCCCACGTGCAACCGCGTTTTCCCCATGAATGGAAGCGCGACGGTAAATACACTGGCGCGAATCCCGCAAGCACGAACACGGTGCTCGAACGCGAGAGCATCGAGTTCGTGCGCTTCATAAATCCCGGCGATCTGCGCGTCGCTCGGCGAACCTGCGGCGGGGCGTGTCATGCCGTCGAGGAGAGAGGCGTCGCGCGCAGCATGATGACTCACGGCGCGATGCTTTGGGACGCAGCACTTTACAACAATGGAAGCTTTCCATCGAAAGACGCGCGCTTCGGCGAAAGCTACAACGAATCGGGCGCGCCTCGGCGTCTGATTCAAACGCCGGCGCCAACTGCGGAAGAGAAACGAGTGAAAGGACTGCTTGATTTTCTAGATCCGATCCCGCGTTGGGAGGTCTCGCAGCCGGGAAATGTTTTGCGCGTGTTTGAGCGCGGCAGCAGGCGTAGGTCGGAAGTCGGACTGCCCGACAAGGAAGAAGACCCTGGCAAGCCCGACAAGGGCCTGAGCCCGCGCGGCTTCGGCACCAACAACCGCACCGATCCGGTTTTTCTTGGCTTGCAGAAAACGCGGTTGCTCGATCCCACTTTGAATTTTCTCGGCACCAACGATCATCCTGGCGACTTTCGGTCATCTGGTTGCACTGCTTGTCACGTCATCTACGCAAACGATCGCGACGAGTCGCACTCGGCCGGTTATCACAGCGCCGGCAACATGGGCCGTACACAAACAGCCGATGCGAACATTTCAAAAGACGAATCAGGCCATCCGATCAAACATCAATTCACCAGCGCGATTCCGTCGTCGCAATGCATGGTCTGTCACATGCACCCGGGCACAAACATGGTGGCGAGTTACATGGGCCTGACGTGGTGGGACAACGAGAGCGATGGCGACAAGATGTACCCCAGGCAGCAACATAATCCCACTCAGGAGGAAGAGCGTCGCAAGCTTAACGAGAATCCCGAAGGCTCGAGTCTGCGCGGTCTCTGGTCGCAATTGGATTTCTTGCAGACGACGGGCACGCCTGAATTCAACAGCCAATTAAAGAACGTCCAGTTTGGCGATTCGCACGGTCACGGCTGGATGTTTCGCAAAGTCTTCAAACGCGATCGCAAGGGCAACTTGCTCGACGCTGACGCTCGTGTTGTCTCGCCTGAAGACCCGGACAAATTCGAGAAAGCGGTCCACCTAAACGACATCCACCTTGAAAAAGGAATGCACTGCGTCGATTGTCACTTTCGCCAGGATTCGCATGGCAATGGCAACCTCTACAACGAGCCGCGCGCGGCCATCGAGATCACGTGCGTTGATTGCCACGGTTCGCTCAAGAGGCGAGCCGCTGCACTGATTGCCCGACCTCAACCTTCCCCTCCATTAATATCCGGCCCATTTACATCCGGCCCAGCCGCCGCAGCCGTCCTGTCAAGGGACGTAATGCAGCGGCAGCAAGCCAATAAGCTGATAGAAACTGCCAAGAAGGACAAGAGTCTTGAGCGGATGGTCGGCGCAGACTATAAAGAACCGATGGTTGGCTATGATCTGAAGCGGGTTAAGGTGCGCGACAAAAACGATAATGAAGTGGCGCTGTTCGAAGTGATTAGAAACAACAACGTCAAGCGGCCGGATGAAAATGGCCGGGACGTGTTGTTGAATAAGGGCGATATCATTCAACACTCGATGGTCGTGCCCGGCCGCTGGTGGCGGGTCGTGCAAACCATGGACACCGTCACGCCTGGCACGCGCGACTACAGCGAGAAGTCGCGTTACGCAAAAACGATTCGCAAAGACAGCACCACTTGGGGCGACGTTCCCGGCGACGATAATCAGTTGGCCCATCGCGATAGCGACATGACTTGCTTCTCGTGTCATTCATCGTGGATGACGAGTTGTTTTGGCTGTCATCTGTCGATGCAGGCAAATCGCAAAATGCCCAATCGCCACAATGAAGGCGGTGAGTCGCGAAACTTCACGCAGTACAACTTCCAGGTTTTGCGAGATGATGTTTTTATGCTGGGCCGCGACGGCACCGTGACCGGCAATCGGATCGCACCCGTGCGCTCGTCTTCTGCAGTACTCGTCAGTTCGCAAAACCAGAACCGTGAATGGATATATTCGCAGCAACAGACGACCTCAGCCGAAGGCTTTGCCGGTCAGACCTTTAACACGCATGTGCCACACACCGTGCGCGCGAAAGAAACGAAACAGTGCAGCGATTGTCACGTCTCCGAGAAAAACGACAATAACGCCTGGCTGGCGCAGGTGCTATTACAAGGAACAAACTTCGTCAACTTCATGGGCCGGTACGTTTACGTTGCTGCGGATGACGCGGTCGAAGCAGTTGCTGTCACTGAACATAAGGATCCGCAGGCGGTCTACGGCAGCACGCTACAAAAAGTCGCCTATCCAGATGACTATCGCAAATTTGTCGAAGGCGGACGCGAGTTGAAAGAAAGCTACGAACATAAAGGGAATCCGCGCGTCCTGCAGGTCCAGTTGCGCGGCGAGTACCTCTACGTTGCCGCAGGCGAAGGCGGCCTTCGCGTTTACGACGTGGCCCAGATTGATCAGAAAGGATTTTCAGAGCGCATCACCACCGCTCCCGTCTCGAAATACGGACAGAAGTTCTATGTCAAAACAAAATATGCGACCGGCGTCGCCGCGCCTTCCACGCTGGCCGTTGACCCGGCGCGCTGGCGACTGAAAGCAGATGGCACGATGATCGATCCAGGCAGAGCCGCGAAACTTACGGGAAAAGATCGCGAGCAACTGGTCAATGAAGAGCAGCCAATTCACCCGTTGTATGCCTATCTCTACGTCGTTGATAAGTACGAAGGACTGATTCTGGTGAATGGTGCGACTTTGCTCGACGGTGATCCGCTGAATAACTATTTGCAGCGAGTCCTTGATCCAAGCAAGTACGCGAATGGCGCCTTCAATCCAGGCGGCGCGCTCAGCGACGCCAACAACATAGCGATCGCTGGCACGCACGCCTATATCACGACCGATCATGGATTAGTCATCGTGAGCCTCAACGATCCGCTCAATCCGAAGATTGTACGGCAGATTGGCGAGCCGGCGCTAAAACACCCGCGTTCGATCGCCATTCAGTTTCGCTATAGTTTCGTTGTCGATGACGAAGGTCTGAAAGTGATCGACATAACGATGCCCGCGGAAGTGCACTTAGTTGAAGGCGCCCAAGTGGCGCTGTCCGATGCGCGCGATGTTTATGTCGCCCGCACTTACGCATACGTGGCGAATGGCAGGCAGGGAATCGCGGTCGTCGATGTCGAACAGCCCGAAAAGCCGGCCCTCGATCAAATGTTCAATGGCGATGGCAAACTCAATGATGTTCGTCAAGTGAAGATCGCCATGACCAACGCGAGCTTGTTTGCCTATGTTGCCGACGGCAAGAACGGGCTGCACATCCTGCAACTGACCTCGCCGGAAACGATGCCGGAATACGCCGGCTTCAGTCCCCGCCCACAGCCCGTTTTAATCGCTACTCACAAAACGAAAGGCGAAGCGCTCGCGATTTCAAAACCGCTCGATCGTGACCGGGCCGTTGATGAAAGCGGCAATCAAGTTTCCGTTTTCGGCCGTCGGGGCGCAAGACCTTTCAATCTTGAAGAGATGATGAGATTGCTGCGTACGGAAGACGGCAAAGGCGGCCTCTTCCGAGTTAGTGATTTACCCCGAAACAACGCGCTTCCCCGGAATTAAGTTTCAGCGCTCTTTGCTGAACACGCCCAGCCGGACCCAATCCACTTCCGAACTTCTGGACAGAAAATGCCCAATCCTATTAACTCGCTTAAGAGCGCCAAAACTTTTCAAATTTTAACCTACATGTTTCATCCTGTCGCTTAGTATTTACTGCTAACATTTCACTTGATCAGGGACGACTATTGACTGAGTCGCGCAGACACAAACAAAAGCATAGAGGTCAGATCACGCTACGGCACATTCTTTGTTAACGCAATCTCGTAACGACCCACGCTGGGTCGAAATTAGCCTAGGACTGAGGGAAGCGATGGAGAATCTTGCGGGTCCTGGAAGAGTCCTCGCAGTTTTCCCCACAAACGAAATGCGGCGACCGTTTCCGATCGCCGCGAGTGCTTGATTTAATTGGTCGGGGCGAGTGGATTCGAACCACCGACCTCACGGTCCCGAACCGTGCGCTCTACCAGGCTGAGCCACGCCCCGACAAAAGTGCAAACTGGATTCTAGGTAGCGGCAGAGGTTATGTCAACGGGCGGGCGAGCGCTGAATATTCGCGAGAATGATAAAGCGATTGATTTCGCTCATTCGGGACGTGCTATCTCGATCCCGGTCGGAGCTTCGCTCTCTTCTTTGCGAATCTCCTGGATATGTCTGGCTCTGCGCATCGCGATTAGATGTCGCCGCACCCACCAGGCTACCGCGAGCACGCCCACAATTCCAATGATGAAATCGAATCGATGAAAAAAGGTCTTCAGCATGGGATTCGTTTCCCATTGCTCACCCAGTTTCTGTCCAATATATGCTAGCCCCAGACACCAAGGCAGCGAACCGGCGAATGTGTAAATAATAAAGCGTTTGAGATTCATCCGCGCCACACCCGCCGGAAAAGCAATGAACGTGCGAATCACCGGGAGCAAGCGGCTGGCGAAGACGATGATTTCGCCGAACCGAGCAAACCAACGGTCCGCCAAATCCAGATCGTGATGAGAAATCAAAACATAACGCCCGTACTTCTCAATCAACGGCCTGCCACCGTACATGCCGACGCAATACGCGACCAAAGAGCCAAGCACGCATCCGAACGCTCCCGCAACGCCCACCAACCACAAATTGAAACGGCCTGTGTAGATCAGGTAGCCGGAAAACGGCATGATTATCTCGGACGGCAGAGGGATGCACGCGGATTCGATCGCCATAAGCAAGACGACTCCCGAGTAACCAAGAGTAGATATCGTGGCCACGACAAACGCCGAAACGAATTCAATGATTCTGGCTACCATAAATGCGCTAAGGGCGAAGGGCAAAGAGCTATGGGCAAAAGCGCTAAGTGCAGGGCGCGAAGGTTATTGTCCCCATAATACAAACGCAATTGGTGTAACATCTGCTTTTCGCGGTTCGCTCTTCGCTCTTCGCTCTTCGCTCTTCGCTTTTCGCTCTTTGCTCCTACCTCCAGCCATGCTGGCCTATCAGCGGCACAAATTGGCACTGGCCATGATCCTCCAACTTATACGCGCTCTCAGTCTTGAGAGCCCGAACTAATTTCTGCGATTCTCGCGTGTCGCCAATCGGGATTACCAAGCGCCCGCCAGTCTTCAACTGTGCGATTAACGGACCGGGTACCTGCGGCCCGCCTGCTGCGACCAGAATCGCATCATATGGCGCGTGAGCGTTCCAACCCAGCGTGCCGTCAAACGCTTTCACGGTCGCATTGTAAATTCCCAACTCGCGAATACGTGCATGGGCTTGACGCGCTAACTCGCCAATTCGCTCGATAGCGTAAACTTGGGCAGCGAGCTGTGCGATCACCGCTGTCTGATAACCCGAACCGGCGCCGATTTCCAGTACTCGACTCTTCTTATCCAGCTCAAGCAACTCGGTCATGCGCGCCACGATGAATGGCTGCGAGATCGTCTGATTAAAATCAATTGGCAAAGCATGATCGCCATAGGCCCGGCCACGCAGTGCTTCGGAAACGAAAAAATGGCGCGGCACCAACCTTAAGGCATCCAGAACTTTGGGGTCACGGATGCCATAATAATCGCGCAAGCGTTCCACCATGCGCTCGCGGGGAATCCGATACTCGGCTTGCGACGCGTTGGGCCGTGGAGTTGGGGAAATCAAGTCCTTAACACTCAGGGACCGGGGTGACCTTCAGGTGTGTAATACTTCAGAAGAGGTCAGGTATTCCCACGATTCAATCTCGGATAGAGCGTTGTGATCGGTCATGTCGCTCTTAAGCGGCGTGATCGAGACATAACCCTCTTCGATAGCACGATAGTCGGTTCCCTCTTCCGCGCTTGACCTATAATACTGCTCTCCAATCCAAAAGTATGGCTTGCCACGGGGATCTATGTGTTCCGTGATTACGGGCCTGGCGTTCTTTATGCCTTGGCGCGTGACGCGAACTCCCTTGATCTCCCCGGGCGGCACGTTGATGTTGAGCAAAGTTCCTTCCGGAAGACCTTCACTCAGTATCTTTCTGACCGCCAGCAATCCAAAGTTTGCTGCTTCGGCAAACTCAAAGTGCTCTCGCGCAACAAGGCTCACCGCGATCCCCGGCACGCCCAGAATCGTCGCTTCCAGCGCGCCAGCAACTGTACCGGAATAGGTGGCATCATCGCCAAGATTGCCACCATGATTGATTCCTGAAGCACAAACGTGTGGGAGTTCGCTCTCTTGAAGAATCTTATTCAGTGCCAGCGTCACGCAATCGGTCGGGGTCCCATCAACCGTCCAGTGTCGTTCATCAATCTGACGGATTCGCAGCGGCCGAGCCAGAGTCAAGCTATGAGATGCTCCACTCATTTCTGCCGCGGGCGCGACGACGTAAACATCTCCAACGGCGCGCAACGCTTTTTCGAGCGCCACCAATCCAGCCGAATGAATCCCATCGTCGTTTGTTAATAAGATTCGGGTCACGTTTCGAATCAATTCCTGGTTAGGAATGCCAGCACACGTCCGCGTTAAGCTTTGAAAAGGTCCTCGGCTGAACCTCATGACTTTTGCTTTTGAACAGTGTGAGTCCGCAGGTCTAATTCGGACCAGGTTCTAGCTTGTCGGGCGTGGACGCGGACGCCCTTTCTTCTTGTTGCGCTTCCGTGCTAAAGCAGATTTGAGTTTCGCCTTTTGGCCTGGAGGCATGAAGAAAGCGTGCTTCTTCGCGTCCTTAATGATCTCCTCAGTCATGACCTTGCGTTTGAAGCGTCGCAGCGCACTTTCGATCGATTCACCTGGGTTAACATTAACTACCGCCATCTATTTCTCCAATTCTCGCTCTTAACTTGCTAAACCGTGTCCCCTTGCGAATTCCTATTTAACATGTGCTTGAGCGCCACGGTCAAGCCGAGACAAAGAAAGACCCCGGAACCACGGGGCATCGCGGGGTCTCTCACCAAAAGATCGCTTACCTTAGAGGGCAACGACGGCTGCTTCTTTCTTGCGGCCGAGGCTTTGGATCTGTACCGGCTTGTCACCATTTCCCGATTTAATTTGCTGTTGCTTTAGCACCATCTCATGGTAAAGCTTTCGCATCATTACCTTCTCTTCGTGCGCGGTCTTCGGCCCTTCCATCTCAGGTTTGTTTGGCCTCGCCAAATCGACCTCGTTCAGGACCAGCTTGTGAGCCGCGTCAGACAAAGGAACATTCTTGCCACCGGCAAAGATCTCGTGACGGCCATGCTCCTCGTACCACTTCGCGACGGTGGCGTTCTGATGCATATGCTCGATGATGTTCCGCCAGCCGATGCCGGTGTTGTAGGCACAAAAACTAATTTCACCTTCCTGGGTTCCGTAAGGAATGATGCACATCTCCGTCCGCCGGAAATCGTAATTGAATAGATCCTGGAACCACATCCCAGCGATGAAAAGAAAATTCCAACGATCAGCCCGGCGTTTTTCAATATCGTCCTTGCTCCGATCGCCGCTGACCTTGCCATAGTTTTTACCCGTCAAACCAAAAGACTTGTCGAACTTTTTGAACAATTCATATAGGTTGAACTGCGAAGGCGCATTGAATGGACGATAGTGCTTCAACAGGGTAAGCCCCATCATGATATTTGAAGCCCACTTCCCACGCGCGGCGTCCGTTATCTTCTGCATGTCCTTAACGAGTCCGGGAATATTCAAAAAGGCTGGGACAGGGCTCATTTCCCGAGTCTCCTTGTCGACCATCACGGCCGTTCCCACTCCGCAATTCGGA
>Ga0209577_10005884_pt1 | contig 11381 bp, 9 predicted proteins | sample GraSoiAngelo_109_FD_185874 | JGI IMG/M metagenome (GOLD analysis project Ga0209577, IMG submission 185874) | Grasslands soil microbial communities from the Angelo Coastal Reserve, California, USA - 14_0903_12_20cm (SPAdes) (version 2) | ecosystem: Environmental > Terrestrial > Soil > Grasslands ... | reverse complement strand
TTGATCATGGACGATGGCGTGGGGGCGCCAGGACGCGAGTCGTGGCGCCCTCTGTCGTTCTCAGACATCTCCGTGCGGGGGCTTGCCGCTCGTTGCGCGGATCGGCGGGCAACGCGCGCCGCCGGCACGTGACGCCCGGCCGTTGTGGCACGCGTGAGCCGGGATAGAGCGGCTCAGCTGCGGCGGCGCAGACGGACCGCCGCGGGCTCTCGCAGCTGCGCGGGCGCCTGCGGCTGAGCCATTTTCCGCACCCGGCCCTCGAACTCGAGCTCGCTCTTGTAATCGGCCTCCTGGCCGAACGTCGGCCCCTTCTGCTCGAGCACCCTGATGAAGGCGTCGACGAGCTCGGCGTCCAGCTGCGTGCCCGAGATGCGGCGCAGCTCGGCGACCGCTTCCTCGGGGCCCATGGGCTCGCCAAACGTGTCGCGCTTCGTCATCGCGTCGTACGTGCTGCAGATCGCGATGATGCGCGATGCGAGCGGGATCTCGCTCGCGATCAGCTGAGCGGGGTACCCGCGCCCGTCGATCCGCTCGTGGTGGTGCAGGATCGCCTCCGCGACCGGCCCGAAGCCGTCGAACTTGCCGAGCATCATCGCGCCGTCCTGCGGATGGCGGCGAATCACCTCCCAATCGGCGTCCGTGAGAGGCTCGGCGGGATGCAGGATGCTGTCGGACCAGGTGAACTTGCCGATGTCGTGGAGCAGGCCGGCGAGGTGGATGACCTCCTGCTCCTCCTCGCTGCAGCCGAGCTCGATCGCGAGCGCCTTCGCGTAGCTGGCCACCGCGGCCCCGTGGCGCATCGCCGTCGGGTCGCGAAGGCCGAGGCCCTCCATGAACGTCGACGGCACGGCCCATTGGAACGTCGCGAGCTGGCGCGTGCGTGCGTCGAGCTGCTCGGCGCGCAGCTGGGAGCGGACGAGCGCGGCCATCAGCCGCTGGAAGATCAGCAGCACCGGGATCGCGGCAAGCAGCGCGGAGATGCCGACGGCGCGGTACGCGAGCGCGAGCGCGATCGCGACGACAGCGACGGCCATCTCACCCGGGAGCGTCGGGACGGTGACTTCGCGCATCGTGCGCGTGACCGCGCGCCCCTCCTCCACCGTCAGCTCGACTGCGAAGATCACGAAGTTGACCAGCAGGATCACGCCGTCGGCGGCCAGCAGCACCAGCCCGAATACGATGCTCTGCGCAACGCCGTGGGCGTGCGTGCCCGCAACGTCGCCCGCCGCGAGGCGAACCGTGAGACCGCCGACGAACGCAGCGACTCCGAAGCCGGTGAGGTTGTTGAGCCATTCCCGTGGTGTGCGACCGGCGACGGCCGAGTGCAGCCCGATCGCCGCCGCGCCGCAGATGCCGGCGGGCGCCGGCCCGAGGAGCCCCATCGCAAGCGTCATCACCGCAAGCGATGCGCTCACGACGCCGTGGATGTTCTCGACGGTGAACCACTCGCCCGCGAGGGCGAGGCAGAAGAGGAGCACGACAAGCGAAAGCGGGCGCCATTCGTCGGGATGCGAAAGCAGCGCAGCCGCCGCGGCGGTAACCGCGAGGAGCAAAAGCTGCGCGGCGACCCAGGTGGTTCGTGCGCTGAACTTGACGGGGGGCATCGTCCGCTCTGTCGTACTTAACGGCCGACAGGCGGTCGTACTTGAGGATCGCGGAAGTCGGTCTACTCGGGCGGGTGCTGGTGGCCCGGCAGGGCCATCGTCTTGTGGGCGCGGCCCGTCGTCTCCGGTGCCTGCGCGGCACGTCTGCGCCGCGGCTCAAACGCGCTGAGCGCGAGCCATATGTACACCGCGCCGGCGGCCAACGCGGCGATGCCGAGCGCGAGGAACGCCGTCCGCGGCGAGCTAAGCGCGACGAGTGCGCCTCCGAGCGGTAGCCCAAGTGCAACCGCGACCGCGCCGAGAGATTCGACGGCGCCCATCAGGCGTCCGTGCAGCGCTTGCGGCGTCAGGCGCTGCACGAGGCTGATGATCGACGGCACGTACAGCCCGTTGCCAAAGCCGCCGACGAACGCCGCGAAGCACGCCAACGCGACAGTCGGCGCAAGCGCGAGGCCGACGAACGCCGCTCCCAGCGCGCACACGGCTCCACTCAGAGTGGTCGCGAGCGCCGGGCTCTTCGAGCGCGCGAACAGCAAGCTCGACGCGACGGCGCCCGCTCCCCAGACGGTGACGAAGAGGCCATACCCGCGGTCGCCTCCGTGGAGCGTCGCCTTGAGGAGGGGGACCTCGATCGGCGATCCAGCCTGGACGAAGACCATGGCCGTCGTGTCGACCACCAGCAGCGTGCGGAGCGAGCGGTCCGAGCGGATGTGCTCCCACGCGACTCGCAGGCGCGCGGTCACCGAGTCGCTGGCGGTCTCCTCGACGTGCGCCTTCAGATCGAGCAGCAGGATGCCGCACACGACGAACGTCGCGACGTCGATCAGCAGCGCGGCGGGCACGCCCGCCGCCGCCGCGACCACTCCTCCGATCGCGGGCCCCGTGACGAACGAGACCGAAAAGGCGACATTGACCGCTGCGTTTGCGTTTCGCTCCGCGAGCGCCGCGTCCCCGGGCGCCGCGGCGCCGTCCGCGTCAATGCTCGCCTCGGCGCGGGCCACCCTTGCGACCTCGGTGCGCAAGAGCGCGTTCGCGGCGAGCGCGGCCGTGCCGTCCAGCGCCGCGAGCGCGAGCACCGCGGCGAGGTTGAAGTGCCAGATCAGGAGCGCGAGTGCCGCGGTTACGAGCGCCTCGAAGAGGTACAGGCCGCTCAGCCCCCCGCGGCGCTTCGACGTCTCGACGTGCGCGACGAGAGCGGGCACGACGAATGCCGGAAGCGCCTGCCACGCGAGCAGCAGCCCCGCCACCGCGAGTGCGTCGTGCGTGTGGTCGAAAACGCCAAGCGAGAGTGCGACGAGGCCCAGCCAGCTTCCCAGGCGGTTGATCGTGTAGGCGATCAGGATGCGGCGCAGACGAGGCGAGCGCAGGGTTCTGCCCACGCCGCCACGCTACCCGCTGTCAGCTCGGGCGGTCGAGCGCTGCAGCGATCCTCGCAGAGCCGTACAGCCGACCCCCGCGGCCGGTACCACCGCGGCCGCGCGGCGGCGTGCTCAGTTCGCCGCGAGCGGCTGCGTCTTGAGATTGACGAGCGGGAGCTGCGGGTGGCGCTGGGCGAGCGACTGCATGAACGCCTCAGCAGCGCCGTCCTCGAGGTCGCCGCTGAAGATCACCATGCGGCAGTCCGGCGAGCGCGCCAGCACCTCCCAGAAGGCGGCGGCCTCCTCGAAGCGTGTGCCCTCGGGCAGCGTCTCGGCCAGTTCGCGCAGGACGATCGCGCGCTGGACCCGGTCGGCGCCGGCGACGAGGATCGGAACGGCCTGTTCGCCGGACCGCGCCGGCGAGAGGCGCAGCGACTGGGAGACCTGCGGGTATTCCGCTGCGGCATGGGGGCGCACCACGTACTCATGTTGCCCGTTTCCGGGGCGGCTGTCTGTAGGCAAAAGGTGCAAACCTCGTCGCCCCAAACGGGCACTGGCGTGTCGTCCCTTTGGGACCACAAGTTCGGTCCAGGGCGCGCGCTAGCGTTTCCAATCGATGGACAACGGCAAGCCAGGGGCCGACCGCCCGATCGACGTCATCATCGCGGACGACCACTCGGTCGTGCGCGACGGGATTCGCACCGTTCTCGAGCGCACCGACGGAGAGTTTCGCGTCGTCGGCGAAGCCGCCGACGTGCCGAGCACGATCCGCGAGGTCCGCGAGCTCAAGCCCGACCTGCTCACGCTCGACCTGTCGATGCCCGGCGGTTCGAGCCTCGGCGCGCTGCCGGCGTGCTTCATCGCGCACCCGACGCTAGCGGTCGCGATCCTGACGATGCGCGAGGATCCCGAGTACGCGCGTCAGGCGCTGCGAGCAGGAGCGCGAAGCTACGTGCTCAAGGAGGCCGACCCGCCGGAGCTCCTGCAGGCGTTCCGGATCGCCGTCGCCGGGGGCAACTACCTGCACCCGCGCCTCGGCGCGCTGATGGCGACGGGCGAGGAGAACCCCTCCGACGGCGTCGCGCTGTCCGAGCGCGAGCAGGAGGTCGTGCGCCTGATCGCCAACGGCTACACCAACCCGCAGATCGCTGAGCAGCTGCACGTCGCAGAGCGCACCGTCAAGACCTACCGCGCGCGCGCGATCGAGAAGCTCGGCTTCTCTTCGCGCGCCGAGATCACGGCCTACGTGCGGCGGGTCGGCCTCGCCGACTGACGGCGTCCGGCGCGGCTCTTAGTTCGCGCGGCGTCTATGTGGCGGGGCGTGTACCCGCGAGCGTCGCTTCGCGCCGAGCGAGGGGAACCGCGAGCGTGACGCGCATCCCGCGCCCGGGCGCGGGACCGAACTCGAGCTGCCCGCCGACGAGCTCGGCGCGCTCGCGCATGCCGCCCATTCCGAACCCGCCCTCGAGGCCGTCGCCGCGAGGCCCGAGCCGCGAGGCATTTGGCGGACCCTTGCCGTCGTCGGTGACGGTGGCCTCGAGCACACCGTCGCGCTCGGAGATGCTCACCACCGCGCGGCTCGCTTCGGCGTGCCGGCTGACGTTGGTGAGCGCCTCCTGCACGATGCGGTAAACCGTTCCCTCGAGCTCTGGATCCAAGCGGCGCTCCGGCGCGTCGTCGCCCAGTTGCGCAGGACCGCCGTTCGCTACCCGGGAAGCGGGCGCGGTCTCGCCCGATCCGTTGCCGTTGCCTCCGAGGTCGATCTCGATCGCCACGTCGAGGCCGTCGATCGCCTGCGCGCGGCGGGCCAGCGCCTGCAGGGCTGCGGCGAGCCCGAGGTCGTCGAGCGCGGCGGGCCGAAGCTCGGTGATGAGGTGCCGCAGGCCGTCGATCTCGGTTCCGAGACCCTCGAGCGCGGCGTCGACCGCCCGTGTGAGCTTCTCCGGGTCGCCCTCGTCGCGGGCATGCGCAAGCGCGAGCCGCAGCGCGCCAATTCCCTGGATGCTTTCGTCGTGGATCTCGCGTGCCCAGCGCGCGCGCTCGCGCTCACGGGCTTCGTTGCCGTAGCGCAGGCGCCTGATTTCGGTGGAGCGGATCTCCTCGAGCCGGCGCGCCAGGTCGGCGGCGAAGGCCCGAATGTCGGCGCGCTTTCTCTCCTCGAATCCGCGCTCGCTGCGAAGCGCGATGATCAGGCCCGTTGGCCGGTTCTCGACCACGAGCGGCTCGAGCAGCGCCCCACGCGCCTCGAGGCCGAGCTCATGCAGCCATGCTGCATCTTCACCGCGGGGTGAGTCGAACGCGTGCGATTCGCCGGAGCGGTACAGCGCGCCGAGTGCGCTGCCCGCGACGGGCACGATGTTCAGGCGCGGCCGCAGCTCGCCTTCGGAGGCGATCACCCTCAGCTCGGACTCCTGCTCGATCGCGATCGACAGCATCGAGGCCTCGAGCAGCCGCTGCCCTCGTACGGCAGTGAAGCGGATCAGCCACAGCTCTGATTCGGGCAGCACCGGCTTGATTATGCAGTGGGGGGCCGACCGAGCGCGGGCGGCGACGCGCCGGAGAGCGTTCCCGGCTCACCTCCGTTCGGTCGCCGGCTCGCAGCGCGAGCACGCTCGAGCAGTTCATCAGCGCTCTCCTCCGCGCGCCACGTCGCGAGGCCGATCGAGATCTCGAGCGGCTGGCGCTCGCCGTCGGCTTCGACCTTGATCGTGCGCAGTCGCCCGAGCGCGCGACGCGCGACGACCTCCCCGCGCGGGCCATCGGCCCCGGGGAGCATGACGAGCAGCTCGTACTCGCTCGGCTGTCCGATGCGGTCGAAGTTGCGCAGCTGCGGCGCGAGCGCATGGCCGATGTAGGCCAGCGTCTGCTCGGAGAGCTCCTCGCCGTGCTCGCGCGCGAGCTCGCGCAGGTTTCCGACCGTTACGAGCAGGCAGCTGAGCGGGGTCGCGTGGCGCGCCGCGCGGTTGACCTCCTCCTCGAGGCGCTCGGCGACGGCGCCCGCGGACAGCAGCGCCGCTCGGTCGCGGGTCGCTCGCGCCGCCGCAGGCGGCGCGTCGTTGTTCTCGAAGTCGCTAGCAGCCATGCCGATCTTTAGCTCGCCGCTCTCATGGGTAGCTCGCAGAGCGGTCCGTCGCCCTAACCGGACGACAGACTATGCACTTATCGTCATCTGCGGGACCGCTCTGGAGTGCTGCGCGCGCGCTCGCATGGGCGGGCGACAGGGGCGCGAGATCCATCGGGGGCCGCTGCTTGAATCGGCTCGTGCTCAGCGAGCTCGCGGTCGAGAACCTGCTGCTGATCGAGCGCGCGCGGCTACGCCTCGCGCCGGGTCTGAACGTTCTCACCGGAGAGACCGGCGCGGGAAAGACGGTGCTCGCGCACGCGCTCGACCTGCTCCTCGGCGGGCGCGCCCGCGCCTCGATCGTGCGGCCTGGCGCGACAGACGCCTACGTGGAGGGAGTTTTCGAGCTGCCCGCCGCGCTCACGGGCGAGCTCGAAGGCGAGCTCGAGCAGACGCTCGACGCGGGCGCGGCCGAGGTCGTGCTCGCGCGCAGGGTCGCGAGCGATGGGCGAACGCGCGGGTACATCAACGGCCGCGTGTGCACGATCGCCGACATGCGCGTGCTCGGTGCAGCGCTCGTCTCCTTCTACGGCCAGCACGAGCACCGAAAGCTCACCATCGCGACCGCGCAGCGCGCGCTGCTCGACGGGTTCTGCGGTCCCGAGCACGAACGGGTGCTGCGCGAGTGTGCGCGCACGCACGAGGAAGCCGGGCGGTTGCGCGCGGACGTGGAGGCGCTCGCGACCTCCGAGCACGCGCGCGCGCTCGAACTCGACCTGCTCGAGCACGAGCTCGCGGAGATCGACGCCGCGCAGGCCGACCTCGATTCGCATGAGCTTCTGGTCGGCGCGCGCGACCGACTGCGCCGCGTCGGCGAGCTTCGCGCTGCCACGGCGGCCGCGGCCGAGGCGCTCGACCCGTGCGAGGATTCGGACGCGCGGACGCGAGCGGAGGCGCTCGGAGGCGCCGTAGCGGGATTGGAGCCGGTAGCCGGCGTCGACGCGCGCTTGGACGCGCTCGCCGAGCGGCTGCGCGCGCTCGCGATCGACTCCGCCGACCTCGCGAGCGAGCTGCGGGGCTACGCGGACGGCCTCGACGACCCCGACGGGGGCGCGAGCATCGAAGGCTACGACGGCGACACCGCCGACGCGCACGCGGGGCTCGACGGGCTCGAAGAGCGGCTCGAGCGGGTGGAGCGGCTCGCGCGAAAGCACGGCGGGAGCGTGCAGGCGGTGCTCGCTCACCGCGAGCGCGCGGTCGCCCGCCTGCAGGAGCTGCGTGCGGCGGAGGCCACGGCCGGCGAGGAGGGCGAGCTTCTCGAGCGCACGCTCGCGGCGGGGCATGAGCAAGCCGCGAGGGTCCGACGCGGGCGCGAGCGGGCAGCGCCGCAGCTGGCGGCGGGCGTGGCAGGACAGCTCGCGGCGCTAGGCATGGCCGACGCCTCGTTCGAGGTGCAGGTGCGCGCGTGCGAGCCCGGACCCGCGGGCGCCGACGAGGTCGAGTTCCTGCTCGCATCCAACCCGGGCGTGCCGGCGGGACCGCTGCGCGAGATCGCCTCCGGCGGCGAGCTCTCGCGCGTGATGCTCGCGATCATGACCCTCGCGGCCGCGCCGCAGGCGGACGGGGCGCAGCAGCGGACGCTGGTCTTCGACGAGGTCGACGCGGGCATCGGCGGGCACACGGCGCGTGCGGTCGGCGAGCGGCTGCGCGAGCTCTCGGCGTCGCGGCAGGTGCTGTGCATAACCCACCTGCCGCAGATCGCCTCGCTCGCCGAGCGCCACTTCTCGATCGTCAAGGACAGCTCGTCGCGCCCGGCGCGCGCGAGCGTCCACGAGCTCTCGCGTGCGGAGGTCGTCTCGGAGCTCGTGCGGATGCTCGGCGCCGACAGCGACGACAGCGGAGCGCGACGCCACGCTCGCGAGCTGCTGCGCGCCGCTTGAGGCGCGCGGAGCTCCGTCGGCGCGGAGGCTAGACTCCATCGGCAGGGTTGATGCACTACTCCGACCGCCACGCGAAGGTTCCGAGCGAGACGCGCTTCATCTTCGTGACCGGCGGAGTCGTCTCGTCGCTCGGCAAGGGCATCGCGGCAGCTTCGCTCGGGCGGCTGCTCGTCTCGCGTGGCCTGACGGTCGGGCTGCAGAAGTTCGATCCGTACATCAACGTCGACCCGGGGACGATGTCGCCGTACCAGCACGGCGAGGTGTTCGTGACCGAGGACGGTGCGGAGACGGATCTCGACCTGGGGCACTACGAGCGCTTCACCGATGCGAATACGAGCCGCGCGTCGAATGTCACGGCGGGAGGGGTCTACGACACGGTCATCCGCCGCGAGCGCCGCGGCGACTACCTCGGCGCGACGGTTCAGGTCGTACCTCACATCACCGACGAGATCAAGCAGCGCATCGCGCTGATCGCCGAGTCCAGCGACGTCGACTTCGTGGTCACCGAGATCGGCGGCACGGTCGGCGACATCGAGTCACTGCCGTTCCTCGAGGCGATTCGCCAGTTCCCCGTCGACGTCGGCCGCCGGCGCTGCCTGTTCATCCACCTGACGCTCGTGCCGTTCATCGGCCACGCCGGCGAGCTCAAGACCAAGCCGACGCAGCACTCGGTCAACGAGCTGCGGCGCATCGGCATCGCGCCGGACATGGTCATGTGCCGTTCCGAGAGCCCGCTCTCGACCGACATACGCAAGAAGATCGCGCTGTTTGCGAGCCTTCCGCTGGCCGCCGTCGTGTCGGCGAGCGACGTCGAGAACATCTACAGCGTGCCGCTCGTCTTCCGCGAGCAGGGCGTCGACGACTTCATCCTCGACCAGTTCGGCGTCGAGGCGCCCGAGCCCGATCTCGCGCGCTGGGAAGAGCCGATCGTGCGCGCTGCGCGCGCGAAGGGCACGGTGCGGATCGCGCTCGCCGGCAGGTACGTGCAGCTCGCGGACGCCTACCTGTCGGTCTCCGAAGCGCTTCGCCACGCGGCGTCGCTGCGCGCCTTGCGGGTCGAGATCGACTGGGTCGACTCCGAGCTGATCGAGGGCCCCGACGCCACCGGCGCGCGCGAGCGCCTGCAGAGCGCCGACGGGATCCTCATCCCCGGCGGCTTCGGCGGGCGCGGGATCGAGGGCAAGATCGCCGCCGTGCAGATCGCACGCGAACAGGAGATCCCCTTCCTCGGCATCTGCCTCGGAATGCACGTCGCGGTCGCGGAGTTCGCGCGCAACGTCGCCGGGATGGAGGGCGCGAACTCCACGGAGATGGATGTCGAGACGCCGTATCCGGTCATCGACCTGCTTCCCGAGCAGAAGGAAGTCTCGAACCTAGGCGGCACGATGCGCCTCGGTGCGGACCCGGTGAAGATCCACACGGACTCGCGCGCGCGGGAGATATACGGCGAGGCTGTGGTATACGAGCGCCACCGGCACCGCTACGAGGTCAACAACCTCTTGCGCAAGCGGCTGGAAGCCGCTGGGCTGCGCATGTCCGGGACATCACCCGACGAGCGCCTCGTCGAGATGATCGAGCTGAGCGAGCATCCCTTCTTCATCGCGTCGCAGTTTCACCCCGAGTTCAAGTCGCGCCCGGAGCGCCCTGCGCCGCTGTTCCGCGACTTCATCGACGCCGCGCTGCTGCGCCGCGAGCAGGTGCACGCAGCGGACGGCACGCAGGAGGCTCAGGCCGGTGCTCGGGAGGGCGTAGCCGCCCAACGCGAGCTGCTGTGACGGGCGCGAGCGAAGGCGCCGCCGCGAGCCCCGAGGACGCGACGGCCGCGGGCAGCGCGGCCGGGCTCACGTCGCGCGCGAGCGGACGTGTCTCCGCCGCTGCGCCGCACACGCGCCGCTATCTGCAGGAGATCTTCGTCGAGCTCTGTCGCATCGACAGCCCCTCGCGCGGCGAGCGCGAGTGCGCGCAGCGCGTGTGCGAGGAGCTCGCCGCGCTGGGCGTCGACGTCGTCGAGGACTCGACGCCGGCGGTCACCGGCTCGAACGCCGGCAATCTGCTCGCGCGCATTCCGGCGCGAGCCGGGGCGGCTGCGCTGGGCGGCGGCGAGGCGGGCGGTGACGGCGAGGCGAGCGCAGGGGAGGGCGCCGCGCCCGCGCGGCGCGGCGCGCGCTGCGTGCTGCTGTGCGCGCACCTGGACACGGTCCCCGCGCTGGCGCCGATCGAGCCTGCGCTCGTCGAGGGCGTATACGAGAACGCCAACGACGGCATCCTCGGCGCCGACAACAAGGCCGCGGTCGCAGTGATCCTCGCGCTCGCACGCGAGCTCGTGCGTGACGGCGCGCCCGTCGACCTCGAGCTCCTCTTCACCGTCTGCGAGGAGATCGCGCTGGTCGGCGCGCGCGCGTTCGATGCCTCGGCGCTGCGTGCGGACTTCGGCTACGTCTTCGACCACGCGACGCCGATCGGCGAGGTGATCGTCGCCTCGCCGTCGCACTTCCGCATCGAGGCCGTCTTCCACGGCGCCGCCGCGCACGCGGGGCTCCGCCCACAGGACGGCCGCAGCGCGATCCTCGCGGCTGCGCGTGCGATTGCGGCGATGCCCCTCGGCAGCCTCGACGAGGGCGAATCGAGCGCGAACGTCGGCACGATCGCGGGAGGGAGCGCGATGAACGTCGTTCCCGAGCGCTGCGCGATCGTGGCCGAGGTGCGCAGCATGCGCGACGATCGCGCCGAGGAGATCGTCGCGCAGGTCGTCGGCAGCATCCACGAGGCGGCGAACGCGCCCGCGTGCGAATGCGACGTGGATGTGAGCGTCGAGCGGACGTTCTCGGGATACCGCCACGCGCCCGGAGCGACGGCGGTGCGCCTCGCGGAGGCAGCGCTGTCGGAGTGCGGTTTCAGTCCCGAGCGCGTCGCGAGTGGAGGCGCATCCGACGCAAACGCGCTGATCGCGGGCGGCCTCAGCGTCGTCAACCTCGCGAACGGCACCGAGCGAAACCACGAGCCCGGAGAGCGCGTGACGGCGCAAGCGCTCGAGGACCTGCTCGCTCACGCTCGCTAATAGAAGGCGCTACCGCCGCGCCTATCGCTGAACGCGCGCTTGCACGCCCAAGGAGGGCGGGCCGATGAGGCGAAGCAGCAGGCGTGAGCACGGCCCGCACAGGAGCCTCAGCAGCCGCAGCCGGCGAGGCGGTCGGCGGCGAGCGCGCGATCGAGTCGTTAACCCTCGACTTTCTCGCCTACCTCGAGCTCGAGCGCGGCCTCTCGCGCAACACGCTCGAGGCCTACCGATCGGACCTGTTGCAGTTCGGCGCGTTCCTGCAGATACGCGGCGTGGGCGTGCTCGAGGCGACGCACGTCGATCTCGCGGCGTTCCTCACGGAGCTTGCGCGCGGGTGGTCTCCCGACCAGCGGCGAGATC
>Ga0209577_10005883_pt1 | contig 11382 bp, 10 predicted proteins | sample GraSoiAngelo_109_FD_185874 | JGI IMG/M metagenome (GOLD analysis project Ga0209577, IMG submission 185874) | Grasslands soil microbial communities from the Angelo Coastal Reserve, California, USA - 14_0903_12_20cm (SPAdes) (version 2) | ecosystem: Environmental > Terrestrial > Soil > Grasslands... | reverse complement strand
CCCTGGCCCGCTACCGCGTCGGCTCTGCATCCTACTTCGATGTGATCAACGCCGACCGCGACCTGTTCACCGCGGAGCTGTCGCTCTCCGCGGCGCACTTGAATACGCTGCTGTCGCTGGTGCAGCTCTATCGGGCGGTGGGCGGCGGTTGGCAGACCGAACAATCCGGCCAAAGCGCGCCGCATCCGATGCCCGATACCAGCGGGGTGACCCCGGATCCTCCATCGGCGATTGCCCACACGCCGTAAGTCTCATGGCTAAGCAGTGCGGTCATCTGGATTTCGTGCGCACCGATCGACCGCGTAGTCGGGGTTGCGAGGAGTGCCTCAAGCTCGGCGACACTTGGGTTCATTTGCGCCTCTGCAGAACCTGCGGCCATGTCGGTTGCTGCGATGACTCGAAGAATCGGCACGCGACTAAGCATTTCCATGCGACGCATCATCCCATCATGACGTCCATTGAGCCCGGCGAGAATTGGAGCTGGTGCTACATCGACGAGCTGGGGATGGAGCTGCCGCCATGACTCGACTCGATCAGTAGGAGCGACGGTGGCTACCACTCTGCTGGAACAGCGTCGCGCGCAGATGTTTCCGAAACTGACGTCCGCACAGCTTGCACGCCTGGAGCGCCACGGCACCCGCCTGCAGACGCGCGTGGGCGAGATTCTCCTGGAACTGGGCGACTCACCGCGGGGTGTGTTCGTCGTGGCGGCGGGAAGTGTCGAGGTGCTGGCTCCACCGTCGGCCACTCAAGCCGCCTCCGGCTACGAGTTACTCTACCTGCTGAGCCCAGGGGACTTTACCGGCGAGATGAGTACTTTGCGCGGCACCCCTAGCTTGGTGCGCATCCGCGTGCGCGAGGCCGGCACTGTTCTATTGATCGACGCAGAGCAGCTGCGACGCATCGTGCAGAACGATGCCGAGCTCAGCGAGCTCTTCATGCGCGCTTTCATCCTGCGCCGTATGAGCGTCATCGAGTCCGGCCGCAGCGAGGTGCTGCTTCTGGGTACGGACCACTCCGCCGACACCCTGCGGTTACGGGAGTTCCTCACGCGTAATGCCCGCCCCTATGTGAATATCGATATCGAGCACGATGCCGACGCCCAGGCATTACTCGAGCGCTTTCACGTCCGGGGCGAGGACGTTCCCGTGGTGATTTGCCGGGGCGGCGAGCTGCTGAAGAACCCGAGCAATGCCGTCGTCGCCGAATGCCTCGGCATCAACGCCCCGGCCGCCGACGATCGCGTGCACGACCTCCTGATCATCGGCGCGGGTCCTGCGGGTCTTGCCGCCGCCGTGTATGCAGCCTCCGAGGGCCTGGACGTGCGCATCGTGGAGACCTTCGCTCCCGGCGGCCAGGCTGGAACGAGCTCCCGGATCGAAAACTATCTGGGTTTTCCGACCGGTATTTCGGGTGCAGCGCTCGCCGGTCGGGCGTTCTCTCAGGCACAGAAGTTCGGGGCACAGCTGAGCGTCGCCTGGCACGCGACAAGGCTCGACTGTGAGCGTTGGCCGTACACCGTCTACATGGTCGATGGCCGATCGATGCGCGGCAGAGCCATCCTGATCGCCAGCGGCGCGCAGTACCGTATGCCCGATATTGCCAACCTTTCGCGGTTTCTTGGCCGCGGCATCTACTATGCCGCCACGCATCTGGAGGCCAAGCTCTGCGTCGACGAGGATATCGTGGTCGTCGGGGGTGGTAACTCTGCAGGCCAGGCGGCGGTCTTCCTCGCCAGCTCTTGTCGTCACGTGCACATGCTGGTCCGTTCCGACGGGCTGGCCGAGAGCATGTCGCGATATCTCATTCGCCGCATCGAGGAGACCCCGAACATCAGCCTGCATACGCACACGCAGCTGACGGCGCTCGACGGCTCCGATCGACTGGAGCGCGTCTCCTGGACGCACCGTAATGGAGAACTCGAAGCGTCTGATCTCAGGCACGTATTCCTGATGACGGGCGCGCAGCCGAATACGGCTTGGTTGCAGGGCTGCGTAGTGCTGGATGATCATGGCTTCGTGAAGACTGGGCCCGACCTTGGCAAGGAACAGCTGGCGGATGCACGCTGGAGCCTGCCACGTCCGCCGTACCTGCTGGAGAGCAGCGTACCGGGGGTATTCGCCGCGGGCGACGTGCGCGCCGGCAGCGTCAAGCGCATTGCTTCGGCCGTGGGCGAGGGATCGATCTGCGTTCAGTTCGTGCATCGGGTGCTGCGCGAGTTCGCCGACGCGGGGAACCAGTCCGCGATCGTCGCAGCCTAGAGAGGGCGCGCGCCATGACCGAGGTAGCTAAATCCGAACAGTCTCTCGAGTCGCGTCTTGACGAGGCACTCGAAATGACCTTCCCGGCGAGCGATCCGATTGCAGTTCATGCGTCGGACCCGCGCCCCACTCGTCCTCCGCAACCTCGCGAGGAGACTCCTTAGTTAACGCGACGGGATCGGGAGTCGCGCCACATCCTGGTGTGTACCGCTCCTCGATCCATAAAACGGCGCGATACTACCTATGTAGCGTTTCGGAGCGCATACTTTGTCCGCGCACTGTTGGTCTTCGTAGCTTTGACTCCTTCCCTCAGAAATTGCCGTTGCGGAGAAACATCGTGACGAACCACTATCACGCTGCCGTTTGGATCGATCACCATGAAGCGCGGGTGTTTCATTTCAACGCGACGGATGTTGACGAGATCGTCGTGCATCCGGAGCATCCCACTCGGCACATTCATCACAAAGCCAACTCGATCGGCAGCGGGCACACCTCCGAAGATCACGCCTTCTTTCAGGACGTGATCAGTGCAATCGGTACCGCCAGCGCAATACTGGTCACCGGTCCGGCCAATGCGAAGACCGAATTGATCAAGCACATCCACCGCCACAACCCCCAGCTCATCGAGCGGATCGCGGCGGTTGAGACCGTCGACCATCCCACCGATGGTGCATTCGTCGCCCACGCGCGCCGGTATTTCCGGGCTGCCGACCGAATGAGTGCACAGACTGGGCGCGGCTGATCGTCGGTGGTGTCCAACTCGGACGCTGATTCCCCGATTTCTTCCGCACGCGGCCCCAACGCCTCGGCAATACGCCCGCAGAGCGGATTTTCGCGGACCACAGGGGTCGCTGACAGGGTCAGGGTCCCGCCGCGGACCTCCACACACTTGGCGCGCTCAGTTGGCGCGCTCAGTTGGCGCGGACCGCTAGACAGGACCTCAGGTACAAACCGGCCGCGACCTTCGCCTCGCGCGCCGCATTGAGGTTTCCCTCGCAGGCGCTGACCACCGCGCCCTTCATCAGGATTTGCCAGGTGCTGGCGAAGAGACCCGGATTCCTGATCCCCGCTTCCGCGGCCAGCTCCTTGAGAAATTCGCGGATGTTGGCGAGGTGTTGCGCCGCGGCGCGCCGCGAAGGGTGGCCGGGCGGATATTCCAGCAGAACCTTCATGAACGGGCAGCCGTCAAATCCGTCGGATCGAAACCAATCGGAGAAGAGGTCGAACGCCGCGAGCAGCCTCTTGCCCGGCGAGCGCGCCCGCCGGCAGACCTCCGACTTCAGCCACTCGACCGTCCACAGTCTCTCCCGCTGCTCGAGGAAGGCAGCAACGAGCTCCTGCTTCGAGCGGAAATGATGATAGAGGGACATCTTGGCGACGCCCGAGCGCTTGACAATCGTGTCGATTCCCACGTCGCGCGTGCCGCGCTGACTGAAGAGCTCGTATGCGGCCGCGAGCACACGCGCGCGCGCGCCGACCCGGGAAGCGGATGCTCCCGAAACGGAATGTCTCACTGCGGTCATGATTCGGCCCCCTCGCGGCTGACCGGAAAGCGTACCCGGTGACGGCCTCCCCGAGCGCTGCCCGGAGAGACTCGTTGACAGCATATCGCCGCGCGCGCTATACAGAATAGTCTGTATAGACTAGACCTCACCAAGCGCTCGAGCAAGGAGCTCGGCGCGCGGTTCAACGCCTCGTATCGCACCCATGACACCGAGCCTGGAAACGGAGGCATGCTGATTCTCAATCCGCTCGAAGCCTCCGAGCGGTCCGTGCTGGTCGGCTACGCCGTAGCCGTTCTGACGGTGGCTGCCGCATTGGCGGCTCTGCTCCTGATGCAGACCCGCTGGCAGGCCTCCGCTCCGGTTTCCCTGCTCCTCGCGGCGGTCATCGTCACGACCTGGCTCGCCGGAACGAAACCGGGGGCGCTCGCGACGGCGCTGGCCATCCTGGCCTTCACTTATTATTACGTCGGGCTGACCGGTTTGTCGGGCAACGCGCCGATACAAGCCATCCGGCTGCTCTCCTTCACCACCCTCGCCTGTTACGTCGTGTGGATCACGGCAACCGAACGGGGCGCCGCCGAGTCCTTGCGGCGCGCACACGATGGCTTGCAGCGGACCAACGAGGCGCTCCGCCTGGAAAACATGGAGCGCCGCCGGACCGAAGAGCAATTGCGCCTGAGCGAGGCGAAATTTCGCGCCCTGACGGAGAGCGCGTCTGCGGCGATCTTCATTCGCCACGGAGACAGGATTTCCTACGCCAACCCTGCGGCCTCGGCCATCACCGGCTACAGCTTCGAAGAGCTCAAAGCCATGAGCTTCTCCGACACCGGCCATCCCGATTTCCAGAACCTGCTCCGAGCGCGCGCGCTCGCACGGGAGAAGGGGGAGCTGGTTCCGGTGCGCTACGAGCTCAAGATCGTGACCAAGGCCGGCGAGGAGCGCTGGCTCGGCTTCACGGAAGGGGTATTCGAGTTCCAGGGCACGCCCGCCGTGGTAAGCATTGCCTTCGACATCACGGAACGCCAGCGAGCCGAAGAGGCGTTGCGCAAGAGCGAGCGACTCTTGCGCGAGGCCGAGGAGCTCGGTCACACGGGCAGCTGGGAGCACGATCTGGTCAGCGGCCGGATCGTCAACACCCCGGAGAACCATCGTCTGTTTTTCGGCGACGACGACAGCAAGGGCGCGCGCCTCGAGGACTACGTCGATGCCGTGCATCCCGATGATCGCGCGTACCTGACCGCACGGCGTGAGAAGCTGCTCGCCGAGGGTGGCCCGCGCGACATCGAGTTCCGGGTGATCTGGCCCGACGGCAGCGTCCACGTTCTCTTCGGCTTGGCCACCATCGTGCGCGATCGCTCGGGCCAGCCCGTGCGCGCTTACGGGACGAACATCGACATCACCGAGCGCAAGCGCGCGGAAGAGGCGGTGCGAGACAGTCGTCAGCTCCTGGACCTGGTGCTTGCAACTCTCCCCGTGGGTGTAGCGGTAACCGATCGGGCGGGCGACATCGTTCTGGCCAACGAAGCGTCGAAGCGCATCTGGGGCAAGGCCATGATCGTCTCCGGCCGCGAACGCTGGGCCCAGAGCATTGGCTTCTGGCATGACACCGGCGAACGGATCGCCCCGACGGAGTGGGCCTCGGTACGGGCGCTGACCGAGGGGCAGACGAGCCTGAATGAGCTGATCGACATCGACACCTACAACGGCGAGCGCAAGACCATCCAGAACTCCACCGCGCCGATTCGCAACGTCGAGGGACAGCTGGTCGGGGCCGTAATCGTCAACCAGGACGTCACCGAGCGTGCCCGCGCCGAGGAAGCCGTGCAGGAGTCCGCGAATCGCCTGCAACACCTTTCCCGCCGCCTCCTCGCCGTTCAGGAGGAAGAGCGCCGCCACCTCTCCCGAGAGCTGCACGACGAATTCGGCCAGCTCCTGGCCAGCATAACGCTGCACCTGCACGCAGCCCGGCGCGTCGCCGGCGAAGCGGCCCACGCGGCTCTCGACGAGTGCATGGCTCTGCTGCATCACGCCGGCGAGCAGGTGCGCACCCTGGCGCTCGAGCTTCGCCCGAGGATGCTCGAGACCGCGGGTCTCGATGCGACCCTGAGATGGCTTGCCGAACAGCACCAGCAGCGCACGGGCATCGCCACCGAGGTGGTGGGTCAGCTGAACGATGTGCCCAGCGAGCGGTCGATCGCCTGCTTCCGCGTGGCTCAGGAAGCCCTGACCAACGTCGCCCGCCACGCTCGCGCGCAACGCGTGTGGATTGAGCTGGACCAGAGCGACGGCAGGCTGGGCCTTACGATCCGCGATGATGGTGTGGGCTTCGACGTTGCGAGAGCCTTCGAGCAGGCCGGTAGCCGCGGTAATCTCGGCCTGTCGGGCATGCGTGAGCGCGTGGAGATACTCGGCGGCAATCTGGAGGTTGATTCGGGGTCCGGGCGCGGGACCCGGATCCGGATTTCGCTGCCCAACGCTCCCCTGGTCTGCGACTCGGCGGAGCGCGCGGCGTGAGCGCGCCGGCTAGAGTCCGCATCATGCTCGCGGACGATCACAAGCTCTTTCGCGCCGGTATTTTTGCCCTGGTGCAGACGCTGCGCGGAATCGAAATCGTCGCGGAGGCGGCCGACGGCCGCGAGGCGCTGCGCCTGGTCGCCGCCCATCGCCCCGATGTGGTCCTCATGGACGTCATGATGCCGAACCTGAACGGTCTCGATGCGGCTGCGCGGATCGCGCGCGCCTTCCCGCGCACGCGCGTCGTGATCGTATCCATGAACGCGGACGAGGATTCGGTGCTCAAGTCGCTGCGCGCCGGTGCGGCGGGCTACGTTGTCAAGACTGCGGATCCGGCGGAGCTCGAGCTGGCGATCCGCGCCGCGGCGCGCGGCGAGAGATTCCTGAGCTCGGCGGTATCGCAGCACGTGGTGGCGGCGTGTCTCAAACGGGTCGACCGTGAGCAGACCTCGCTCGAGCGATTGACGCCCCGCCAGCGCGAAGTCCTGCAGCTGATCGCGGAAGGCCATACGACCAAGGAAATCGCGGCAAGGCTCGACATCAGCGCCAAGACGGCCGAAAGCTATCGTGGCGAGTTGATGAAAGTGCTCGAAATCCACGACGTCGCGAGTCTCACCCGCTACGCCATCCGGGCCGGTCTCGTTTCGGTCGACAGCTGAGAGCCCCCGGGCGCTCCACCCCCGCGTTTTGCCGGCCGCATCCCCCGGGTTTCCCCGGGGTGCACGGGCGCGCTTTGCGCATTGAAGATATCGGCGCGACCGCGACAAACCGGGGCGTGTCTCCCCAGGGCTGGAGGAAGTTGGCGAGGGACAGCGGAGGGGCCGCCAATGGGCCCGAGCGGGATGGGAAGAGGCCACGGAGTGCCGCACGGGTCGCTCACGTCGTCACGGGCCCGGGAGGTGAGTTCCTCGCGTGGTCGGACACGCTGCCGGCAATGATCGGCCGCGAGACGTCGGCGATGCCGCGCACGACGCGGTCCTGGCTCGAGTTGGCGCACCCGGAGGACCGCAGGCGCTTGCGGCGCGTGGCGATCGAGACGGCCAGGACCGGCAAGGGTGCGGAGCTCGAATATCGCCTGCAACGCGGGCCGCGCGATTGGCTCCGCCTCCGTCACGTCATGGAGCCGCTCGTCTCGGAGCAAGACGCGAGCGGAGCCAGGCGGTGGCTGAATACGCTGCAGGACGTGACGGAAGCGAAGCAGGCTGGGCCAGTGCTGCCGGCGAGCGCCGAGCAGTACCGCGCGACTTTCGAGCAGGCGGCGGTAGGTATCGTCCAGAGCTCTCTCGAAGGCGAGCTGCAGCTGGTCAATCGAGCCTTCTGCCTGATGACCGGTTATCCGCGCGCTGAGCTCGCCCGGCTCCACATCCGCGATCTCACCCACCCCGCCGATCTCGAATCCTCTATGGAGGGTCGCAGAAAGCTCATCCAGGGAGACGGCGCGCCCTACGAGAGAGAGGTGCGACTGCGGCGCAAGGACGGCTCGTACCTGTGGGCGCTCGTCGCGACCTCGATCGTGCGCGCAACCGACGGCCGTCCCACGCATTTCGTAACCGTCCTGAGCGACATCTCCGAGCGCAAGCGCGTCGAGGAGGAGTTGAATCGCTTCCGCGCCGCCATGGACGTCACCGTCGACTCGATCTTCCTCAGCGATCCGAGGACCATGCGCCTGCTGTACGTCAACGATACGGCCTGCCGTCGGCTCGGGTACACCCGTGAGCAGTTGCTGCAGAAGCCTCCCTTCGAGCTGCTCGGCAAGACGCGCGAGCAGCTCGGCCGGGAAGACGAGGAGGTCATCGCGGCGGGCGAGCGCGGAACCCGGACCGAGACGCGCTACCTCCGGCGCGACGGCAGCGGAGGATGGACCGAGCTGTACCGCAGGGCGCTCTCCACCGAGAGCGGCGTGCTGATCGTCACGATCGCGCGTGACATCACCGAGCGCAGGGCGCAGCACGAGAAGATCGAGCGCCTGAACAGGGTCTACGCGATGTTGAGCGGCATCAATGCCGCCATCGTGCACATCCGCGACCGTGACGAGCTCTTCCGCGAGTGCTGCCGCATTGCGCATGAGGCGGGCGGCTTCGACGCTGTCTCTATCCACCTCATCGATCCGCAGAAGCTGATCGCGGAGCCGGTTGCCTGGCACGGCCGCCAGGAAATGATGGAGTGGCTGCGGCAGGGGCGGTTCTCGGTTGGGGTCGAGAAGTCGGCTGCTCAGAGCCTGCCCGTCGAGTTGATCAAAACCCGCAGACCGGCGACCACCAACGACGCGTTGCACGACCCGCGCGTGCAGTTCAAGGACGCACTGGCCAGGTTCGGGATCAATTCGGTCGCCTTTCTGCCTCTGATCGTCTCCGACAGGGTCACCGGGGTCATGACCATGTACTCCCCGCTCAAGGGCCATTTCGACGAGGCGGAAATCAGGCTCCTTTCCGGGCTGGCGGCCGACATATCGTTCGCGGTGGAGCATCTGGAGAAGAGCGAGCGCGCCACTTACCTTGCGCTCTATGACGAGCTCACCGGTCTTGCCAACCGGCAGCTGCTGGCCGAGCGTCTCGGGCAGTTCATTCACGTGGCCCGGCACGCCCAGGCCAGGCTGGCACTGGCCCTCCTCGACATCGAGCGCCTGCGCTCGGTCAACAATTCCCTCGGGCGGCGCGCGGGGGATGCGCTGCTGCGGCAGGTCGGCGAACGGCTGGCGCGGGCGGCCGGCGCGACTGCGACCGCCCGCGTCGCGTCTAACCACTTCGCGGTGGTCCTGCCGTCGGTCAGGGACAGGCCGGACGCGGGTCGAAAAATGGCGGCTCTCACGCGCGCCTGCTTTGCCGAGCCCTACACCGTGGACGGAACCGAGCTCAAAGTCAGAGCCAGGACCGGACTGGTGGTGTTTCCGACCGATGGCGCCGACACCGAAACGCTCCTCGTCAACGCCGAAACGGCGCTGCGCAAGGCGAAGCAAACCGGCGAGCGGCAGGTCTTCTACACGCCCGACCTGAGCGAGCGCACCGCGGCGTGGCTGCCCCTGGAAACGAAGCTCCTGGGGGCGCTGGAGAAAGACGAATTTGTCCTGTATTACCAGCCCAAGGTCGACACCTCGACCCGCAGAATCGTCGGCCTGGAGGCCTTGCTGCGCTGGAAGAGCGCCGACTTCGGGGTGGTGCCGCCGGCGAAGTTCATCCCGCTGATGGAAGAAACCGGCATGATCCTTGACGTAGGTGCGTGGGCGTTGCAGCGCGCCGCACTCGATCACCGCAGCTGGATCGAGCAGGGCCTCGCGCCGCTGCGCGTCGCAGTCAACGTTTCCCCGGTTCAGCTGCGGCAGCACGATTTCGTTCAGGCCGTCGCACAGGCGATCCAGAAAGGTGTCACTCCCTCGGGAATCGATCTGGAGCTCACCGAGAGCCTCGTCATGGAGGACGTCGAGGAAAACATCCGCAAACTCAACCATGTGCGCGACCTCGGCCTGCGGGTCGCCATCGACGACTTCGGCACCGGTTACTCCTCCCTCGGGTATCTCGCGAAGCTGCCGGTTCAGGCACTCAAGATCGACCGGTCCTTCATCATCTCTCTCCTGACCGATTCGACAGCGAGGACGCTGGTTCAGACGATCAATTCTCTCGCGCACACGCTGGGCCTCGAGGTGATCGCCGAAGGCGTCGAGGAAGAGGAGCAGGCAAAGGCCCTGCTCCTGATGCACTGCGACCAGATTCAGGGCTACCTCATCAGCCGACCTGTGCCCTTCGACGAAATGACCCGTCTGCTTCGCGTGAGCCGGCTGGGAAACGGTACCGTCAGGTAGTATTCCGGTATTCCGCCATCTCCCTCGCCTGCTGGCGCGGGGCACGCTCGCCGCAGCGAGATCGATGCGATCCTCGCGCAGACCATTACGGATCCCGTCTCGCCAGCGTTCATGGCACCGCCTGCGAAGCGGCCGGTCGGTGTTCCCTGATCATCAGCGATCGGCTCGCGATCATTTCAGTTGCATCAATGTTCGCCGTTCTCGACACACGAGAGCTACAAGCGTCGCGGAGACTTCTCCTCGTGCATTCTTCGACGATGCAGGCGACAGTCATGAAGACTTATCGATGGCTCACTCTCAGCGCGGCGATCGTCATAACGGTGCTCGAGGCCTGGTTATTCACCGGCGCGAGCGCCTCGCAACCGTCGGACGACGCCGTGGGCAGGGGGCAGACCCTGTATTCGAGCTATTGCGGCGCCTGCCATCAGCCGAATGGCGAGGGCATGGCCGGCGTTTTCCCGCCGCTCAAAGGAAGCGCCGTGGTCAACCGAGCCGATGCGACCAAGCACATCGATATCGTGCTCGGTGGGCTACAAGGCGCGCGAGTCTCAGGCGTCAGCTACACGAATCCGATGCCTGCATTTGGGGCCACGCTGAGCGATGCCGACATCGCAGCGATCATCGACTATGAGCGCGCTGCCTGGGGTAATCACGGCAGCCCGGTTGCCCCTGCTCAGGTCGCCAGCGAACGTGCGCGCTTGAAGTAGCCGAGAGAGTTCATGCTCGCCATTGTCCGCATTGCACTCAGGCGACTGTACACGTTTCTCGTCGCGGCCCTGCTCATTCTGCCGCCCGCTGGGGAGGACCCTTGTCATCAATGATCCGCAACTCTATTCATGCCCTGAAGAAAGCCGTTGGCAAAGTCCCCCATACCTTTGCCACCGTGGGTGCCCTGGCCGTATTGACGCTGACCTTCAGCACAGGACACGCCGCGACCCCGTCGGTCAGCCGAGCTCGGCTGTGCGGATTGCTGGTCGTTAATAACAATCTTTGCTAAAGTACGCTATAGTACCTACGTTGACCCTCGGGATCGGACCCACAGAGATGAATGTCTCGCTTACCCCTGAACTCGAAAAGTACGTTCGACGCAAAGTCACCTCCGGCCTCTACAACAACGCGAGCGAAGTGATTCGCCAGGCTCTTCGGCTTCTCGTCGAGCGAGAAGCCGCGCCCAACGGGCAGCGCGTACCTCAACCAGCGAGCAAGCACGAGATCCTCGCTAAGCTCGCGGCATTGGAGAAGCCGTTGCGTGAGCGTGGGCTCACATCGCTCGCGCTCTTTGGATCGGTCGTGCGCGGCGCAGCCC
>Ga0209577_10005882_pt1 | contig 11382 bp, 10 predicted proteins | sample GraSoiAngelo_109_FD_185874 | JGI IMG/M metagenome (GOLD analysis project Ga0209577, IMG submission 185874) | Grasslands soil microbial communities from the Angelo Coastal Reserve, California, USA - 14_0903_12_20cm (SPAdes) (version 2) | ecosystem: Environmental > Terrestrial > Soil > Grasslands... | reverse complement strand
GTTCTTAGCGCTACCGCCGGCCGGGCGCGTGGATACTCTCGTGCCGGCACCGCCTCCACCTGGACGAGCTCCCGCTCCGGCGCCACCTGCACCGCCGGGCTTTCCTGCACCGCCGGCTCCACCGGGTCTTCCCACTCCACCAGCGCCACCTGCACCGCCGGGCTTTCCTGCACCGCCGGCTCCACCGGGTCTTCCCACTCCACCAGCGCCACCTGCACCGCCGGCTCCGCCGGGTCTTCCGACACCACCAGCGCCACCCGCACCGCCGGGACGACCAGCGCCGCCTGCGCCACGAGCGCCCTGACCCCCGAACTTATTCGCCGTTTGCCTGTTCCCGTAAGGTGCATTCCCGCGGTGTTGCGAATTGTGCTGCCAGTTGCCGCCTTGGCGATTGACGTTGCGGTTGAAATTGTTGTTACGATTGAAATTGTTATTGTTATTGATGTTGACGTTGCCGCCGTTCCAATCGCAATTGCCCCAGTTGCCGCCCCAGGCGCCCCAGGCGGCGGCACCCAAAGCAATTCCCGCGCCCCACGCTAAAGCTGTCCCTGGCACGTAGCCTGGGTAGGTGTAAGGATAATAGGGATAGGCAGGAGGAGCAGCCCCATAAACGACCTGCGGATCGTATGACGGGACGTAAACTACGTCGGGATTCGCTTGCTGAATTTCGATCACCTGCTTGCCACTCGCGACTGTCTCGGTCTGTACGACCTGCTGCGCACTAGTCTTTAGATTCCCGGTGCCCTGGGCTTTTGCACGCATCCGCTGAACTGCGTCCATCACATCAGATTGCTGCGCCAGGAATGCATTTCCCAAGTCCGTTGTCCATTGAATATTGTCCGCCATGCGCGTAACCACGTCCGGATAAGCTACCAGTCCCTGGATGCTTGGGTCCCACGGCTGCTTTGACACGGCATCTGCTAGCGCTTTGTCTTTCAAGTCTGGGTTCTTAGCCATCCACTGCTGGAGCTGGATAACTTCGAGTGGATAAGTGGAAGCAGCGAGCGTTTGAGCCAGCAGCGGATCCGAGTAAAGAGCGATCGGTGCAACCAACGAATTCAATTGGTCATTAGGTAGCTTGGGAGCCTGTTCCGTGTCGGAGGTTGTCGTCGTAGTCATCTGTTGCGACTGGGCTTGTTGTGCCAGTGCGACTGAACAGGTCGATTCCCATAGTCCGATGGATAAAATGACCGTCAGGCCGTGAAACAATTCTCTACGGAATCTCGATTGAAAGATTAGTGGCTTCATAGGTTTGCTGGCTTTCTATATACCGTTTACTTCATCCCAAGCGTTGGACAAGATATTGTTTGAGCCGACAATAGTGAATCAGACCTTGAGGCTGCAAGCATTGCCCCGAAGGGCAAAACAAATCCAGCATTCGCCGGTCCAAGGCCCAAAGATCGCGTTGACAGCTGGCGTTCTTGCTTTGCATCAGGCTTGATTAAGGGTCCCTTTTTATTAAGAATCTAATTTTGCGTTGTTTGTTGCGCGATTTTCTGCGGCGATTGGACGCATCGAAACCCGAGGTGATTTGTGCCGGTGTTGACTTCACCTTTCCCGCGCGTGCCAACGATGTAGCGTGAGCAATACTGATCGTTGCAAAGGAACGAGCCGCCACGATGCACGCGCTTTTTCTCATTAGGCTCGGAAGGATCAAATGGCGAATCCGGACCTTGGGGATTGTTCGTAACGCCGCCTTTGTCCGCGAGAGTCTTGTAGTAGTCAGGGCGATACCAATCGCTGCACCATTCCCAGACATTGCCAGCCATGTCGTACAGACTGTAGCCATTCGCCGGAAACGATTTCACCGGCGCGACGCCGGTGTATCCATCTTCAACCGCGTCTTTCACTGGAAATTTTCCTTGCCACGTGTTCGCCATCCATTTCCCACCGGGACGAAATTCGTCGCCCCACACGTATGTTTTCCCTGATAAACCGCCGCGCGCAGCAAATTCGAACTCCGCCTCAGTCGGCAAACGTTTGCCCGCCCATTTCGCGTAGGCTTCCGCGTCGGGGTAAGCGATCTGAACGACCGGATATTTTTCTTTGCCTTTGATATCGCTCTCCGGTCCGAGCGGATGCCGCCAGCTCGCGCCTTTCACGTAACTCCACCATTGATAATGATCGTTCAGTGCAACTTCATGATCGGGCGGCGCGAACACAACTGAGCCTGCAACGAGATTTTCTGCCGGCGCAGTGGGAAACTCTTCTTTCGTTGGCGTACGCTCCGCAATCGTGATGTAACCGGTTGCTTTAACGAATTTCTCGAACTGCTCGTTTGTTACGGACGTTGCATCCATCCAGAATCCATCCACGCGAACGCGATGAATCGGTTCCGAGTCACTCGAGGCCATCGGCATTTCATGGTTCCCCTGCCCGTTCACAGCGGCGCCCATCGAAAATTCGCCGCCGGGAATCCAGACCATTCCCTCCGGCGCTTTGTCCGGCGGAGAATTCTTGTTCGGAATCGTCGGCTCGAACGAAGACGACCCGGACGTTTCCGCGTCACCGTTAGCGACACAGATACATAAACAAGCAATCAGAATATTACTTTTCAAATTCTAATACTTGGTCAGTTTGTCAGCGAAACCCTACAATTCTTTCCCGGCTATCTCACTGGCGTTATGATTGTACAAATTTACACCCCGTCGAGCGATAGCAATATTGGACCTTAGTCCTATTTGAGCATGACTCTTTTGGCATTGCGTCATCTCGGGGAGCGATATCGTTCGAAATAGTAAGTGATCGTAAAGCTGATCTGGAATTTTTTGGCACCGCCATTAAGTGACTTTTCCAGCGTCGCGCTTAGAACAAGCGGAATGTTCGAGATGCGTTTGGCTATACCCACGTCTACCGTGTGAATCCAGTGGTCGCCGCCTTCAAAATCGACCTTCGCTTTGTACTTCGTACCGACTGACCAATCGTAGGGAAGGATTACGGTGCTCGGCAGAGACAACTCAAGATAGCGCTGTGACGCGACATCATGTTCTTCGGCAACCGACTGGCTGTATTCGACAGTCGGAGCCAGCGTGAGCCACTTCGTAATATCGTGCCCGACAGCCCAAAGGGTGTGGAGGCGCCACACACCTTCACGAAGCGCGGGACTGGAAGCAGTATCAGCGTGCAACTCAATTCCACCGCCCGTTCGCCATCCTTCCTTGAGGCGAAAAGCGGTGCCTGTCCCAACCTCGATATCGCCGAGACCGCCTATGTCGGCGTGGCCCGATTCTTCATTCCGTCGCTCATAAACGACGGGTAATTTCAACCGTACAGCCCAGTCTTGCCGGTCGCTCAGAGGCCATCCCCATAATCCTGTCGCCGTCCACGTAGCTTTTTTCGTACCGTGTTTGAATTCATCCCACTCCGTATCCAATGAAGTGTAAGACCCGATGATGGTCCGATCGTTTAGTTGTTTCAGTTGCTCCGCAGCGGCTGCAGCGTCAGAATCCGTGGCTACCTCCGCCGCGGGCAACACGCCTGCCGCAATTAAGCTCAGGCTGGGAAACAGGCACCGGCCCAGGGAATTCAACGAAGTCGGAAAGCACACGCGCACAGGTTGCAATAGGCATCCAATTTACGATTGTTTTAAGTTACAAGCTAATGATGACAACATAGCGATAGCTGGTTTTAGGACGCGTCATTTCCCGAGACGGTTCAGGACATTTATCATCGGCTCACTGGGAATTCGGATCACGCCAGCAAATGGATGGTCCAGCTCTAGGACCAGAAAAACAGCACACGCGACCGAGAAAGCCCCGGCAATCAAAGCGAGCGTATTAGTGGCTTTGGTCGGCGCAAGCAGGCTAAAGCCAAAGAAGATGACCACGAGCCACAAGACCAGTGCGATCAGCAACGGCTTCGAAACCGACGAAACTGCCTGCGCCTGCACCATGGCGCGAATCTCGGCGAGTTGCATCATCAAAGTCGCCGCCTGCGTCTTAAGAGCACGTTGCAATTCGTTGTGCGGTTCAAGATGACTCACTGTCTCGTAAATGGCATCCCCCATCTGCTGGTTGGGGTCGAGCCGGACTGGCCCGCTTCGCTCCACTGGCCAGGTCCGCCGGACTCCATCGGCGATAGCGTCCCGAAGGGCATGACGCGCGTCCGTTGTCTCCGGTCCGTAAAGCCTTAACACTCGATCAAGCAAAGCGACTTTGGCAGCCATCTGCATCACTTGGCTTCGGGCGGTGTCAAAGGAACCCTTAGCCGAACTGATAAGCAGCCCAAGGAGTATGGCGGTCATCGTAGCGACAAGCCCCAGCGCTAATTTCATGGCGTCTTTAGACTCAGCGCTGAGTTGCTCCTCGGGAAGAACTCGAGCCAGGCGTCCCCCTAGAAACGTCACAGCAACGAGAATCGCGAACAAAATGACGGAAACAAGGGTTATGATCATGAGTTGGCTACCTTTGAGGTATCGTATGGTCGATATCTGCTGGGGAATGTACGATTGAAGTTTAGGCCTACTTCACGGCCGGATCTTTTCAGTAACTCGATCACGCGCCGAAGCAGAAATCTAATCATTTTGCGACTTACGGTTGAGCCAGACCAGGCAGCCCAACACGGATGAGCTTTGAGAAATCAGGAGAATCGTTGGCGGCGATTGCGCGAGTGTCGATCAGGCTTCGCGCTTTTAGCTCGGCAAAGGGAAGCTCGTCGGTGACGATGAAGTGGCGCTCATACATTAGCTCGTCGCCTTTGCCATTGAGCAGGATGCGCCAATCCCACGGTATGCGCTCCTTTGGTGGATGCTGCGTTCGGATGCTCGTAGTGCAATTGGTGGTAATGGCGTTATACCAGCGCGGTTTGTTCCGCAGAGCGTTAAGCGAATGGATGTATTCAAGGAAACGTTCGCGCGCGTGCTCCGGGGAAATGGTCGTGTGGTAAAGATAGATGTCCTCCTTGCGGTAGTTCGTGCGCACGCGAATCACGTCGCGCTCATCGGCCACGATGTAGATGAGTTCGAACTGCCGGTAGAGGCCTTCGATAGCGGAATAGGTTTGGCCAAGCTTCCTTCGCGTCTCGATGGAGAAGCAGAGCGGCGGCGCGTCAGTGAATTGGAAGCTGACGATAGGATGCGCGATCCAGGGTGAGCCCCAGTAATCGATCGCGAGGTCGATGCCGGTGATCTGCGAAATGCGCACGGTGCGCGTCTCCCAATGCGGCGTGTACTCGGTCTCGGTCCGGTAATCGCAGTTGCGTACATTGTGGAAGGTTACTTCGTCGCCTTGAATGTCCGCCCACGCCTTCTGAGCCACGTCCGGCTGCCAGTCGCTATCGTTGGTCGGAGAAAGCGTCATCCACCATGCAAGCACGCCACCGAAAAGCAGCACGCTAACACCTACTTTACGCCAGAACGGCCTAACGAATACCAGCGCAGCCACGGATGCTAGCGCCAGGAGTCCAGCTATAAACTTGTTCGCATTGCCGAATGGAGCATCAAACCACACAGCGCCAAATGCCCAGGCAATAGCAATGATGGCGGTGAAGAGGACGAGCAGCTCACCGACCCAGCGAATGACTCGCACCAGATTATGCATTATGAACGTTCCAAACGATCACACCTAGGAGCGCGGATTTCGGAGGAGTCTAATGTGATGCGGCGTTGAGTTGAAGAATGCGATGGACCTCGGCGATGGCTTGCGGGTTGAGAGGTGAGCCGTGACCTGACGGAACAATGCGTTCGCTCTTAGCCCCATCGAGATGGCTGCTCCAGTAAGCCACAACACCGTCACTGCTATTAGGAGTGTCCCCACGGCCGCGATCACCTATGATAGAGTGATAGGGAATTTGTTTCGTCATCGGGATCTTATTGATTGCTACAACGAAACGGTTGTTCGGGGCCAGCGTGTCCACGCTATTTGGAAGACGCTTCAACTTCAGCGCCGCCGGGTCGGCTGTGAGCGTTTCGCGCAATGTCCGACCGATTGTGAGCATCCTCGATGGCGTTCTCACTAACATCGACCCGATGCGTCCGATCCAATTGCTGGCCAGGTCGCTGCCGCGATGCGGCGTGGACATGAAGACCACGCGCCCAATATCGCGGCGATGATTGAAAATCAGAACCTCTTCCAAAAGGTGTTTGCTCTTGGGATCCATCGGCGTTTGAGCCGGAGGATGTCCGAAAGCCTCGAGCCAGAGAGTCGTCCCGGCATCGGTAAGCAAAGTGTGGGTGATGGATCCGCCCATGCTATGAGCCACTACCACCATCGGTTTGCGCAGCGGAAATTTCTTTTCGATGGCGTCGAGCTCCTTTCGCAGGATAGCTGCCGAGTACGGATAAGGATAGCCGCTGGGATAGCTGTAGAACCAAAACTGGTAATTCCGTCGCATGTCTTTGTCGCCGCGCAGATCGTTCAGCATCGGGACCCAGGTGGCTGGTGTATCCATGAGACCATGGATGACGAGCAGGACGGTCTTGTTAGGATTGTAAGGTTCGAGCCGCGCGACACGGGCGGTCGCGGCATATTCCTGCGGCCGGAGGAGACGGGCTAACCCAAGCTTCTGGGGCTTTTCCCGGGCAAGCAGCATGGCATACGATGCAGTGAAGTCTGCGGCAAGAGGGTAGCTATGGCCGTCAACGCGGACTGATTCCGCGGCCAACGGATCGTTGATCGAGATAACACAGCGGGAACCTTCGAACTGCGCTGTCGCGGTAACACTATAATAAATGTATGGCGGAGTGAAGAACGCACTGGCTTGTTGTGCGGTGAGTTCTCTCTTCGCCACGAGTGGCGCGCCGATTCCGTCCTTCCTCACGTGATCCTTCACATAGGTGCCTTTGAAATTGAGTTCATCGGCCGGAATCAAGTCGTAGAGGGCCAGGTTCCACTCCGGGCGCGGATCGCGCTTCCACGTAAGAGTAAATTCGCCATTCGCCCCGACGCGCATCGGCTGGGTCCACGGATCCAATTTCGCGTCGCGGACAACGGTGAAAATACGTGCGACGGCAAAATTGTAGTCCCGGCGTGCTTCTGCGTCCGCTGGGTTGTGATCAAGCCGCCGTAAGGCGTCTCGCGCGCCAGCTATGAACGCGCCGAGCGCGAGGGTTGGCTGTTTCTTTTCTTGGGCCAATGCACTATCGATTGTTTGCGTTGCGATCTGATCCGCTCCTGAGCTGGGCGGCAATGGGGCTGGTCGTTTCTCCGACACGACGGCGATTTGTGCGCATCCGGCAAAAAAGGTGAGACATGTGCCGGCTGCGATGGCGCGAATACGGATAGATGTTCTTGAATGTTTAGAATTCATGAGATTTAGGGGTCTTGAGCAGAGTCGTCGGTACTCCTGTAAGCAATGTGCCATGCCTGCAGCGACGTGCCTATAAGACTTTAGGCCTATGGCAGCGGTCGCCGTTTTCTAAAACCTATGCGCTTGGATCGTCAGATTTCGGACTGGAATAGAGGGCGACCAAGCGTGCGATCAGGACCGCTACGTAGAGCAGTCCGGTCATCGCCTCCATGGCCGCAAGCCAGCGCGCAAGTCTTGAGACGGGCGTGATGTCGCCGTAGCCGACTGTGCTCAACGTAATGAAGCTAAAATAAAAGCCTGTGAAGCCGCTCATCGAGTGCGTTCCCGTGTTTGTGTTGAAAGAGAAGGCTCCTCCTGGCGTTAACTGATCCACGAGCCAGTAAGCCATCGTCCACATCAAACCCAGCATCAGGTAAGCCGAAATGCTCGCACAGAGCACTTCAGTATTTACCGATGGAGCGCGCAGGATGTAGCGCAGCAGGTGCCCGACGACAAAGGCAATCAGTATCAGCCCGCTAACGAGGAAAACCACAGGCGGAATCAGATCCGGCCGAAAATGATTTATCCACCTGCCGACGATCGCCGGGAAGGCAAGCACAATCGCGATGATCAGGGTGCGTTTGCGCTCCGCGACAGCAAGAACACCGGCAACGAGGACCAGCGAAAACAAAGCGGATACAATGAGATCGCCACCTTTGATTTCCTCAACGAAAGGCGCACAGATGAAAAAGGCCACGAGCGCAATCAGGAGTTGCACCGCGGAAAAGCGCCGGAATCTTAGTGGCCATCTCATAAATGATGTTGTCATGTTGAGCGAAGCGAAACATCTCTGTTCATGGTCTCTGGGGAACCGCCCGAAAAAACATTCAGAGATTCTTCGCTTCGCTCAGAATGACATAGCTTATAGTCGCCGCACTCGTTTCACTGACCGATTTCTTCCGTACGATTAACCGTTATTTTACAAAGCTGGGTTTCTCGATCGGTTCGGGGCGTTTGCCTGTCGGGTAGAGCAGCGTCAAAGCGAAGCGGACGCCCCAATTAGCGCCGTAACGCGGAGTGTCGGCGTAGTATTTGCCGCCGATTTGGAGACTGATTGGCTGCTTCCCAATTTTCAGAATCTGGCTGATTTGAAAAATGAGCGGCACGGTCCATTTCCCGTCGTCAGACGTGGCGTTCCAGTTTGCCGTAGATTCCGAACTGAGGGTGAACGTGGTATGGGTCTTGGTTGTGTAGGCTATAAACGGCTGAACGAACATCTGGTTGAGGCTGCTGCGGTGTTCCTCGATTACGACTGACCAGAGCTGGTTCATTAGCGCGCCTGCAGTCCAGGGGCCCGCCTGCTTCAATACCACTAGCGTGGGTCCGATGGAGAATGTGCCCGTGCCGAGAAATGGATGCGTTCCGGTCGGATAAAGAAACACCGGGCCAAGACCCCAGATCAGTCCGAATGGACCCGGATTCTTAGGCGAGAAAAAGAAGCTTTGGGTTGTGTCGCTAAGACCATCCTGCGAACGGTTTTGCGGTTGCAGTGGCGAATTCTTCGGCAGGTTCGCGAAGTAGAAGAGATCGTGTTGTGAAACAATCGGAAAGATTGTGCGCAAAATCAGATTCCAGTCTTTGCTAATTGAGATTGGAATGACCGGCTGAATGTTAACCGTAAACTTATAGCCATTACCCGTAGGGCCGTAGCCCCAGTCCTCGTTTGCCTGAAAAGGCACGCTGATGAGCGAGGCGATGGGATTGGCGAGCTCCTTGGCCAACTTATCGGCCTCAGAGGCCTCTGCGGAGGATTCGGTGACCGCGCCCAAGCTAAGATTCTGAGTTGTCGTAACAGGCAAGCTAAGCACAACACGCTCGCCCGGAGCAGCAGGTTCGCCCATCACGTTACCGGTGGTATCGACTTTCGAAGATTCGGTCGCGCGAATCCCGGGGGCCACTGAGAGAATTCCAAGTGTCAGGACCGTGACTCCTACAACTAGTTTCATAGGCCCGATCGACGCTCACCCGGGTCTCTTCCTGCCAAGGAGAGGCGATCGCTTCTCCCTGGGGGAGAAGGTGAGGATGAGGGCGCCTGGAATAAACAGCGTGAGCGATTTCACTTTTGAAACCGATTGTAAAGGGATTTCGGGCGGCTTCACATGGTCTCCTTTATCTTTTCGGCGGGTTATCAACGAGGACAGCAGCCATCAGACTGCTGCCCTCGGTTAACTGCGACTGTTGTTACCAATCTCCCAGGGACGCCGTGCCCATCGGACCAAAACCATCGAACTGATCAACCTCGATGTGCTGGGGACCCGCCGTCTCGAATTGCATCGTAGGCGCCGGGTTCATCAGCTGTTGGCCCGGCTGAGCCTGCTGGCTGGCCTGCTGCGCGGCAAGCGCCCGTTTATAGGCGTTGAATTGCTTTTGTCTGCCGACATAGATCCGGTCCTTCGTACCAGTCGGATACACATAATACAACTTCCCGTTGTACTTCACGGCCGAGCATCTGCCCTGGGCAAGTCCACTCACCGCCTGTTGCTGCTTCGGGGTCGCGACCGTGATGACCTTAAAGCCCGACTGCGAGAGCAAGGACTCTTTCTGGGCGGTTTGGCCGGTGCCCGTGGTCTGACACGCTAGCAATAACGCCAGGACTGCCCCGATACTGGCGATACCTGTTAGTGTTAATAGTTTTTTCATATGTTTTGTTTTGGGTGTTTTTTTTGTGTTTAACTTTTATGGAAACGAAACGACGAAGTTCCAAGCATTGATTTTCAGCGTCGGGGCAATCATGCCTCTGTTTACGCGTCTTCTGTCACTAGCTACCAATCTCCCAAGGATGCCGTGCCCATCGGACCAAAGCCATCGAACTGATCAACTTCGATGTGGTTCGGCCCCGCAGTCTCGTATGTCATCGTCGGGGCTGGGTTCATCAGTTGTTGACCAGGTTGACCCGCCTGGCTCGCTGGCTGGCCGGTCTGCTGCGCTGCGAGCGCCGTCTTATAGGCGTTGAATTGCTTTTGTTTTCCGACGTAGATCTTGTCCTTTGTTGCGGTGGGAAACACGTAATACAACTTTCCGTTATACTTCACCGCCGAGACCCTGTACTGGGCGAGTCCATTGATCGCCTGTTGCTGCTTGGGGGTCGCGACCGTTACGACCTTAAAACCTGACTGCGCAAGCAAGAACTCCTTCTTGGATGCGGTGAGCTCGGCCTGGTTAGTGGTGGCGGTCTGGCACGCTGTAATTAGCGCAAGGACCGCCAAGGCACTGACAGTACTTGTTAGTGTTAATAGTTTTTTCATGTGTTTGTCACTTAAGAGTGTTGTTTGTGTTCTTAATCCTAGTAGAAAATTAGAGCTGAGTTCAAGATATTAATTCTCATCGTCGGCCCCTGAAACCTCCGCCCCCACCGCGACCGCCCCATCCTCCGCCGCCACCGAAGCGATCACCGCCGCCGCGTTGGAAGTCCTGGAAGTGTTGGCTCTCTTGCCCGCCTCGCTGCCGATTCTGGGCCTCGCGTTGCATATTTTGCATTTCGGAGGACGAACCTCCGCCAGATCGATTGTAGCTATCGCCGCCTGAACGGTTGTAGCTGCTCTGACTGGAACGGTTGTAGCTGCTCGACGCTGACGATCGTTGCTGGGAACTTTCCGTTGACGACCGTTGTTGGCTACTTTCCGCCTGCTGCCAGTTTGGCTTTGCACTACTCATGGAATTCCAGCTCCCATTGTCGTACTTCTGCCAACCATTACCGGTGTTCTTGTAAACATTACCATCGTGCCCGGCATACATATTGCCGCTGGAGGTCTTTGCCGCTGCACTGTTCCCCCAGGCCGTGCTAGAAGCAGCCACTTTTCCTCCCTGTGAATCCTCGGCGCCTGCTACCGTTCCATTAGCGGTGGAGTAATGGCCCATGGTAGCGCTTTGGTTTCCACGCGACACATAGGAGCTGCCCCATTGAGCCGTCGGGCTGGAGCCTTGTCTGGTCTGAGCATAGGTTCCCGTATAGGGGTTATAGGCCTGTGCCGCACTTCGGCTGCCGTAAGGTGTTGACACCGTGCCGCCGCGTGCGGCGGTACCGGTGTACGGGTTATACGCGGCTCCCCTCGTCGCCGATCCGTAAGGGCCATAGGCAGTCTGCGACCAGCCATAAGC
>Ga0209577_10005881_pt1 | contig 11384 bp, 9 predicted proteins | sample GraSoiAngelo_109_FD_185874 | JGI IMG/M metagenome (GOLD analysis project Ga0209577, IMG submission 185874) | Grasslands soil microbial communities from the Angelo Coastal Reserve, California, USA - 14_0903_12_20cm (SPAdes) (version 2) | ecosystem: Environmental > Terrestrial > Soil > Grasslands ... | reverse complement strand
CAGGCGATGATCAGCGTGGTGGAGCGGGGCACGGCGCGCGGCGCCGGGCGCTTCGGCGGCAGCATCGCCATCGCCGGCAAGACCGGCACGGCGCAGAATTCCCACGGACCGGACCACGGCTGGTTCATCGGGTTCGCGCCCGCCGACAAGCCCGAGATCGTGGTGGGCGCCATCATAGAGTTCGCCCGCGAGGGACCGTATGTGGCGCCGCTCGTCACGCGCGTGATCGGGCACTACCTGGGCGTCGACACGACGGCGGCGTCGAACGTCCGGATCGTGCTCCCCGCCGACACCGCGCCGCATTCCAGGCAGCTGCTCCCGGGCCCACCGTCGGTCGAGGATTCCACGATCGTGCCGATCGCGCCCACCGACACGGGCGTCACACCCCCCGATACCGGCAATGCGACCCCCGCTCCACGAGATCGATAAGCCGCTCGTAGCGGTCACCGTCGCGCTGGCGGCGTACGGGCTCGCGGCGCTCTATTCCGCCGGCCAGACGGACGTGCCGACGTTCGTGTCGACCATCTGGCATAAGCAGCTGATCTGGCTGGGGGTGGGGCTCGTGGCGCTGCTCCTGATGTACCGCACGTCGCCGCGGTTGCTCGAGTGGGCGACGCCCTACGCCTACGGGATCGGCATTCTGGTGCTGCTGATCACGCTCACGACCGGCACCGGCGCCGGCACGGCGGCGAGCGAGCGCTCCTGGATCTCGATCGGCGGCGTGCGCCTGGGCCAGCCCGCCGAGCTCGCGAAGCTCGCCGTCATCCTGATGCTGGCGCGCTGGTTGGCGGAGCGCCGCGAGGCGCCCGCCACGCTGCGCGACTTGGTCCCCGCCTGCCTGATCGCGGGCGTGCCGACCCTGCTCGTCGCCAAACAGCCCGACCTGGGGAGCGCGATCGTCTTCATCACCGTGCTGTTCGCGATGCTCTACTGGGCGGGCACCAAGCCGTCTTTGCTGGTGCTGCTCGGATCGCCGGTGATCGGGTTGGTGCTGGCGTTTTCGACCGTGGCATGGGGCGCGTGGATCGTGGTGCTGTTCGCACTGCTCTTGTGGTGGCGTCCGTACGTCTGGGAAGGGCTCGCGGTGATGCTCGCGAACGTGGTCATGGGCGTCATCGCCGTGCCGTTCTGGCGTCGCCTCGCGCCCTACCAGCAGAACCGCCTGCTCGCCTTCCTGAACCCCGAGGTGGACCCGCGCGCCACCGGGTGGCACGTCATCCAGTCGAAAATCGCCATCGGATCGGGTGGGTTCCTGGGCCAGGGGTTCACCCACGGGCCACAGAAGCGGCTCGCGTTTCTCCCGGCGCAGCACACCGATTTCATCTTTCCGGTGGTGGGCGAAGAGCTCGGTTTCGTCGGGGTGATCGTGGCGCTGGCGCTGTTCACAGCGCTCGTGCTGGTGTTGTTGCGCGTCTCACGCCGGGCGACCGATCCGTACTCGAGCCTGTGCGTCTTCGGGATCTCGGGGCTCCTGTTCACGCACATCATCGAGAACGTGGGCATGACGGTGAACCTGCTGCCCATCACCGGCATCCCGCTGCCGTTCTTTTCATATGGCGGCTCGTTTCTGCTCGCCTGCTCGTTGGCGGTGGGAATCTCGCTCCGGGTCGCATGGGAATCGCGCCAGTCAGGCTATGCCGAGCTATGACAACGAGTTACGCGAACGGGGCTAGCGCTGATCGAGGCCCGCTCCCAAATTGTCGCCTTCTACCCCCCCTCTATGGCGCGAATGGCCTGGTTCAAGAAAGAGCGCAAACCGCGCACGTCGGAACGGGTCAAACTGGAGATCCCAGCCGACGCGTGGGAGAAGTGCGACGAGTGCGGCCATATCGACATCAAGGATCGGTTCGTTCGGGCCCTGAATGTCTGCCCCAATTGCGGCCACCATCGCCGCATCTCCGCTCAGGAATACATCGACCTCCTCGTGGACGAGGGCTCGTGGCACGAGCTCGACACCCGGCTCCGGTCCACCGATCCTCTGCATTTCGAGAACTACAAGCAGCGCCTCGAGACCGCGATCCATAAGGCAGGGCCGCTCGAGGCCGTGCGCACCGGCTACGGCCGGTTGGACGGGGTACCGGTGGGCGTGGGCGTGATGGATTTCAACTTCATGGGTGGCTCCATGGGCTCGGTGGTAGGGGAGAAGCTCGCCCGGGTCGCGCGGCGCTCGGCCGAGCGACGGACGCCGCTGATCATCGTGTCCGCTTCGGGCGGGGCACGGATGCAGGAAGGCGTGCTGTCGCTCATGCAGATGGCAAAGACGTCGGTCGAGATCGCCCGGCTGCGCACGATGCGTGTCCCCTTCATCTCGATCCTCACCAACCCCACCACCGGGGGAGTGTCCGCCTCCTACGCCATGCAGGGGGATGTGATCCTGGCCGAGCCGGGCGCGGTGGTCGGATTCGCGGGGCCGCGCGTGATCAAGCAGACCATCGGGCAGGACCTGCCGGAGGGCTTCCAGACCGCCGAATTCCTGCTCGAGCATGGGATGGTGGACGCCGTGGTGCCACGGAGTGAGCTGCGCGACACCACGGGACAGCTGTTGCGCCATATGGCTGGCCGGCGACCGGCGGAGGCTGCCGACTGAGTCTGCTGTCCTTCGAGGATGCCTGCCGCTTTCTCTTCGCACGACAAGGGAGTCGCATCAAATGGAGCCTCGGACCGACCGAGGGGCTCCTGCGCGTGCTGGGCCATCCCGAACGGCACTTCCCTTCCGTGCACGTCGCGGGGACGAACGGCAAGGGGTCCACCTGCGCCTTCGTGGCGGCGGAGCTGCGCGCCCGCGGCCTCAAGGTCGGGCTGTACACGTCGCCCCACCTGGTCTCGGTACGCGAGCGCATCGAGGTGGACGGCGTGCCGATCGGCGAGGAGGCGTTCGCCGAGTGGACGAGCTTCCTGCAGCCGGAGATCGAGCGTCTCGATGCCAGCTTCTTCGAGGCGACCACCGCGATCGCCCTGGCCGACCTCGCGGCGCGGGGCGTAGACATCGCCGTCATCGAAGTGGGACTGGGCGGGCGACTCGACTCGACCAACGTGATCACGCCCCTAGTCTCGGTGGTGACCAAGATCGCGCGCGAGCATACCGACTACCTCGGCACCGACCTCGCGGACATCGCCCGGGAGAAAGCGGGCATCGCGAAGTCGGGCGTGCCGTTCGTGACGGGGGAGCGGGACCCCGCGGTGCGACAGGAGCTAGCGGCCGAGGCGGGCCGGCGGGGTGCGGCGCCCGTGATCCTCGTCGACATTACGCGACCTCCGACGCGACGCCTGGGGCTCGTCGGGCGCCACCAGCAGGCCAACGCGTGGGTCGCGCTCGAGGCCCTGAACCGCCTGCCACCCCCGTTCGGACCGGCCGGCGACACCTGGCCCGAGAGCTTCGGGCGCGCCTATGTGCCCGGCCGGTTCGATGTGCGCGGCAAATGGATCTTCGACGTGGCCCACAATCCCGACGGCGCGCTGGTGCTCGCGGAGACCCTGCGCGATTGCAACCCGCCGCGCCCCCGTCACGCCCTGGTCGGCGTGCTCGGCGACAAGGATTATCTCGGCATGATCGACGCGCTCGCGCCGCAGGTCGATGCGTTCGTGTTCACCGTCCCCGACACCGCGCCGGAGCGGCGGCGTTGGGACCTGGGACGGCTGGAGCGCGAGCTGGGCGGGCTCGCGGTGGCACGCGCATTCGAGCCGAGCTTCGCCGGCGCGCTCGAGCGGGTCGGCGTGGGCGCGGCGACGGTGATCGTCACCGGGTCGTTTCACACCGTCGGCGACGCGCTGGCCCGCTTGCCCGGCTTCGCGCCGGTCGCGTAAATTGTTGCGATGCAAGGACAAGCCCTACCAGGGTTTCGCGACTTTTATCCTGAAGAACTAGCGCTCCGCAACTACATTTTCGCCACTTGGCGCGACGTGGCGCGCCGCTACGGCTTCCAGGAGTACGACGGACCCCCACTGGAACCGCTCGAGCTCTACACCGAGAAGAGCGGCGAGGAAATCGTGCAACAGCTGTACGCGTTTCGGGACAAGGGGGAGCGTCAGGTCGCGTTGCGGCCCGAAATGACGCCCACCCTGGCCCGCATGGTGGGCGCCCGCGCGCAGGCCCTGAAGAAGCCGATCCGTTGGTTCTCGATTCCCCAGCTGTTCCGCTACGAGCGGCAGCAACGGGGCCGCCTGCGCGAGCACTTTCAGCTCAACATGGACGTGATCGGCGAAGCCGGTCCGGCGGCCGATGCCGAGATCATGGCGGCCGTGATCGACATCGCGCGAGCGTTCGGGCTGACGCCGGCCGACGTCCGCCTGCGGGTGTCCGACCGCCGGATTCTGGTGCACGAGCTGCAAGAGCGGCACGCGGTGGCGGCCGGCGAGATGCTGGGGGTCCTGAGCGCGCTGGACAAGTGGGGCGACGAGCCGGCGCTGACGGAGCGGCGGCTGCAGCGGGCGCTGGGCGACTCCCCTGAACGGAAGGGCTCGGTCACTGCTTTTTTGAGCCTCTTGGCCAAGGAGGACTCCGCGACGGTAGAGCGGCTGCTGGGGGCTCCGGCGGCGGAACCGCTGCGGGAGTGCCGCACGCGGCTCGACGCGATGGGTCTCGGAGACTTCGTTACGGTCGACTTCCGCATCGTGCGCGGGCTCGCCTACTATACCGGGCTCGTGTTCGAGCTGTTCGATGCCAAGCGGTCGTTGCGGGCGATCTGTGGAGGCGGCCGATACGACTCACTGATCCAGGAGATCGCCGGGGTCGATCTCCCTTGCGTCGGCTTCGGGATGGGAGACGTCGTCCTCGGAGAACTCTTGAAGGAGCACGGGAAAGCCGCCGAGGCGCCGAGTCGACTCGACGCCTTTTTGATTGCGGTGGGCGGCGAAGACGTGGCTCCCGTGCTCAAGCTCGCGCACGAGCTGCGCGATCGCGGCATCGCCGTCGAGTACGCGTTGCGGGACGCCCCGATCGGCAAGCAGCTCGAGCTCGCCGTGGCGCGGGGCGCCCCGCGCGCCGTGATCGTCGGACCCGACGAGCGCAAGGCCAAGGTGGCCGTGGTGCGGGATCTCACGAGCGGGCGGCAGCGCAAAGTGGCGTTGACGAAGGTCCGTAAGGGTGTGTTCAAGTGAAGGCCCAGGCCCAGAAGATCACCCCACGCGCGCAGGATTTCAGCGAGTGGTACAACGACGTGATCATGCAGGCGGAGCTGGCGGATTACTCGCCGGTGCGCGGTTGCATGGTGATCCGGCCGCACGGCTACCGCATCTGGGAGCTGATGCAGCGGGCGCTGGACGACTTGTTCAAGGCGACCGGTCATCGCAACGCCTACTTCCCGCTGTTCATCCCGATGAGCTTCCTCGCCAAGGAAGCCGAGCACGTCGAGGGGTTCGCGAAGGAAGTCGCGCTGGTGACGCACACTCGCCTCAAGGCGACCGGGAAGGCTGGCGCCCAGGCGGTGATGCCCGACCCCGCGTCGGTGCTCGAGGAGCCGCTCGTCATACGGCCCACGTCCGAGACGATCATCTACGCGATGTTCGCCAAGTGGATTCAGAGCTACCGCGATCTGCCGCTGCTCCTGAACCAGTGGTGCAACATCGTGCGCTGGGAGTTTCGGACCCGGCTGTTCTTGCGCACCACCGAGTTTCTCTGGCAGGAGGGACATACGGCGCACGCGACGGAGGCGGAGGCCGAGGCGGAGGCGCGCCAGATGCTCGGCGTGTACCGTACGTTCCAGGAGCAATGGATGGCGATGCCCGTGATCACGGGCCTGAAGACGGAGAGCGAGAGGTTCGCCGGTGCGCTGCGCACCTACGCGCTGGAGGCGCTGATGCAGGACAACAAGGCGCTGCAGGCGGGCACGTCGCACAATCTCGGCCAGAACTTCGCCAAGGCGTTCGGCGTCCAGTACCAGACGGCGGCGGGCGGACTGGAGCACGTGTGGAATACGTCCTGGGGCGTTTCGACGCGCATGATCGGTGGCCTGGTGATGACGCATTCGGACGACAACGGCCTGGTGTGTCCGCCCAAGCTGGCACCGGTGCAAGTGGTGATCGTGCCGATTTGGAAGTCGGACGAAGAGCGTGTTCAGGTGCTCGGCGTGGGGGACAAGGTGAGGGCCGAGCTCACGCTCGCCGGTTTCCGGGTGGAGCTCGATGCGCGCGACAGCCTCAAACCGGGCGCCAAGTACTTCGAGTGGGAGGCCAAGGGCGTGCCGCTGCGGCTCGAGCTCGGGCCGCGCGACGTAGCGGCGGGACAGGTGATGACGGCGCGGCGCGGGGGAAGCAAGGCGCCGCTCACGCTCGACGGGCTCACACGCACCGTCGCCACCGCGCTGGACGAGATCCAGGCGTGGCTGTTCAACGCCGCGAGAGAGCGGCGCGAGGCCCACTCCGTCCGGGGTGTGACCAAGCAGCAGTTTCTCGAGTTCATGCAGGGCGTCGGCGGGTTCGCCTACGGCGGGTTCTGCGGCGCGGCGGCCTGCGAGGCCGAGATCAAGCAGCAGACGGCCGCGACCGTGCGTGTGCTGCCCGATCCCGAGTTCCGCTCGCCCGAGGCGCCGCGGACGTGCATGTGGTGCGGCAAACCGAGCGTCGCGGAGGCGGTGTGGGCGCAGGCGTACTAGGCGCCGGTATGGAAGCGGCGGTGCCCTTGTTCTTGTAGCCGAGGCGGCTGGCGACGGCGCGAGATGGGCGAGGGAGCGACGGCTCGCTCCCTCGCCTCCACACGGGGCTCACGGTCCGGGCAGCCGCGGGTCGTCAGTGTCCGATCGGATGGGTCGTGGGAAGCGCCTTCCCAATGGACGTCGCCGCAGCCGAGCACTCGGGGTGGCCGAACCCGCTGGCGCTCACACCGTTCGTGATGTCGTAGATGATGTTGTCGTCCGCCGCCGTCCGCTACGCCGGCCGGCACGTGGTCGAGCTGCAGATTGTAGCGCATCTTCCAGGCGATGTTGTGGTCGGCGCAGGAAGCGTCGCCACTCACGCCGAGGCCGCCGACGAGGGTCCCTGCGGCGTCGTACAGCGGTAGACCGCCCCCGAACACGTTGGTTCCGCCGATCCGCTTCCCGACCATGAAGTCCTTGCGGGTGCCGTAGTCGGCCGCGTCGCCGCCATAGGCAACCTCCTCGTTGGTCGGGTTGGCTTCCTGAAGTCCGAATAGCGTTCCGCCCGGCTGGGTGGCGGCATAGAGATTGGCGGTCGAAAGGGCGAGATGCGGCAGGCTGAAGGCGTTGGCGGTGTTCGCCTTCTGGGCCGCGATCACGCGACTCCCTGGCCACTGGTCGGTCGACGTGGCACCCGTGAACACGACGGCGACGACGAGGCCGTTGCGATCCACGACGGCCGCCCACATGTCGAGATTGAAGCCGCCGTTGGCTTCGTCCCGGGCCTGGACGAGCGCGGCCTTGAGCGGCTCGAAGCCGGCGACCCGACTCAGGCTCAGGTCGAGCGTGGGACCGCTGATGCTGTTGTCGCCGCAGGCCGCCAGTGCCGCGAGCCCGCACGCGGCAACGCCGAGCCGCGCAACTTTGGGAGTGAAGGAATGGAGACGGAGCATGACGGGATCCTCCGGGTTGTAGGGTGGCGCACGGACCCGGGTATGGACGGTCTTCAGGATCGGAGTGGCGTCGTAGTGCAGGCGTCAGGGCGAAGGCGAGGAGGCCGTTCTCGGGCCGGCCGAAGAAACTGCGTCCGCGACGGCCGGCTCGCGAGCCGCGTCGCGAACTCGGGCACTGTGGCCACGCGCTCGTGCGCGCGGTGTACCGCCATCTCGGCGTCACCCGCCACCGGGCGAAGGTGGTTGAGTACCGCGTGGCGCAGCACCGGGCTATTTTGCGCGAGCGGCTCACCGCGCTCCGAGCGGCTCCGCAGGACCCTAAACCAGCTCTGAAAACGACTCTGTTCCCGCGAGGCCGCGCTAACCGATTGTCACCTCACTCCTTCCCACTGTGGGCGCAGGCGTACTAGGGTTCGATCCGGCGCTGCTCCGCTCCATCGCGGAGCGGGTCGGCACGCCCACATACGTCTACAGCGCCAACCTGATCCGGGCACAGTATCACGCGCTGCACGATGCCCTCAAGGACGTGCCCCACCGCATCTGCTACTCGGTGAAGGCGAACGGCAATCTCGGCGTCCTCAAGGTGCTGCGCACGCTCGGCGCCGGCGCGGACATCGTCTCCGTGGGCGAGCTGCGGCGCGCGCTCGCGGCCGGCTTCGAGGCCGGCGCGATCGTGTTCTCGGGCGTCGGCAAGACGGCGCCCGAGCTGGACGAGGCGATCCGAACGGGCGTCGGGTACTTGAACATCGAGTCGTCGGCGGAGCTCGACGCTGCCATCGCCGTGGCGCGGCGCGGCAAACGGCGCGCCTCCCTGGGCATCCGCGTGAACCCCGACGTCGCAACCGAGACGCACCCCTACACCAAGACCGGTGAGAAGACGGCCAAATTCGGCGTCCCGTACGACGAGGTGGTGAGCGTGGCGCAGCGCATCGCGGCCGAGCCGCTGTTCACGCTGCGCGGCCTGGCCATGCACCTGGGCTCCCAGATCACCGATGTGGAGCCGTACCATCGCGGCACCGTGAAGCTGCTCGAGCTGGTGACGGCGATTCGGGCGTCCGGCATCGGCACGATCGACGCGCTCGACGTGGGAGGCGGGTTGGGCGTCCGCTATCACAACGAGAAGGCGCCGACGCCCAAAGCGTTCGCCGACGCCGTCGCGCCGCCCATCCGGCAGGCGGGGCTCGCCCTGATATGCGAGCCGGGCCGCTACCTCGTGGCGAACGCCGGCGTGCTGCTCACTCGGGTGCTGTACCGCAAGCACGCGGGCGGGAAGGAGTTCGTCGTGGTGGACGCCGGCATGACGGACTTCGTGCGGCCCAGCCATTACAACGCCCATCACGACCTGGTCCCCCTCGATGACGGGACCCGACCCGAGGAGCTGGTCAACGTGGTGGGCCCGATCTGTGAGTCGGGGGATTTCCTGGCGCTCGATCGCAAACTGCCAGGCGTGGCGCCGGGCGAGCTGCTCGCGGTGCTCGGCACAGGAGCCTACGGCTTCGTCATGAGCTCGACCTATAATCAGCGACCGCGGCCGCCCGAGGTGCTGGTGGAAGGCGATCGCTACTACGTGGCGCGCCAGCGCGAGACGCTGGACGACCTGCTGCGGGGTGAAGTGCTCGAGCCGACGACGTGGTATCACGCTGGCCCCGCGGGCGGGAAGGGCACGGGATGAACCGCATCCTCATCCTCGACTATGGATCGCAGTTCACGCAGCTGATCGCGCGCCGGGTGCGCGAGGCGCACGTGTACTGCGAGATCCACCCCGCGGCCCGCGGCACGGACCTGGGCTTCATCCGGCGGTTCGATCCCAAGGGGATCATTTTCTCGGGCGGCCCGAATTCAGTCTTCGATCCGGGCGCTCCCACGGCCGACCCCAAGGTCCTCGACCTCGGCGTGCCGGTACTGGGGATCTGCTACGGGATGCAGCTCGTGGCGCACCTCGCGGGTGGCGAGGTGAAGCCTTCGCGCCAGCGGGAGTACGGCCGCGCCGACGTGACGGTGCGCGAGGCTGTGGGTCTGTTCGCGGGCTTCGAGCCGGAGGCGTGCATCACCGTGTGGGCGAGCCACGGCGACCGCATCGAGCAGCCGCCGCCCGCGTTCCGGGTCACGGCCTCGAGCGCCAATGCCCCGGTGGCCGGGTTCCAGCACGAGACCAAGCCGGTCTTCGGCATCCTGTTTCATCCCGAGGTCGCGCACACGCCGCGCGGGCGCGAGATCCTCCATAACTTCCTGTTCCACGTATGCGCGTGTGCGCCGGATTGGACGCCCGGCCACTTCATCGACCAGGAGGTGCAGCGCATCGCGACGCTGGTCGGGCCCGAGCGCCGCGCGATCTGCGGGCTGTCCGGCGGTGTGGACTCGGCGGTGGCGACGAGCCTGGTGCACCGCGCCATCGGCGACCGGCTCGCCTGCATCTTCGTGGATCACGGGCTGTTGCGGCAGGGCGAGCGCGACCAGGTGGAGCACACGTTCCGCGCGCACCTCGGCATGGATCTGCGGGTAGTGGACGCAAGCGCGCGCTTCCTCGAAGCCCTGGAAGGTGTGGACGACCCCGAAGAGAAGCGTCGCCGGATCGGCCATACGTTCATCGACGCGTTTCAGGATGCCGCGCAGCACGTCCCCGGCGACGTGGGATTCCTGGTCCAGGGCACGCTGTATCCCGACGTGATCGAGTCGGCGTCGCCCTCGGGGGGGCCGTCCGTCACCATCAAGACCCATCACAACGTCGGCGGGCTGCGGCCCAATCTCCCGTGGAAACTGATCGAGCCGTTACGGGAGCTGTTCAAGGACGAGGTGCGCCAAGTGGGCCGCGAGCTGGGTCTGCCCGACGAGATCGTGGGGCGGCATCCGTTCCCCGGCCCGGGACTCGCCATCCGGGTGCTCGGCCCCGTGACGTCGGAGCGGCTCGAGCTGCTGCGTCGGGTGGACGCGATCTACATCGAGGAAATCCGCGCGGCGGGCCTGTACGACCAGATCTGGCAGGCCTTCGCGGTGCTGTTGCCGATCAAGTCGGTGGGCGTGATGGGCGACTTCCGGACGTACGATCATGTCGTGGCGCTGCGGGCGGTGACGAGCCGGGACGGGATGACGGCGGATTGGTTCCCGTTCCCGCATGAAGTGCTGGGGAGGATTTCGAGCCGGATCATCAATGAAGTGAAGGGGGTGAACCGGGTGACGTACGACGTGAGTTCGAAGCCGCCGGCGACGATAGAATGGGAGTGAGGCGTCGTGGGGTGAGGCGTTGTCGGGTGATTCGTTGTCGGGTACTGCGTTGCCGGGTTCTGCGTCGCCGAGTAGACGCCTCATCCGGCAACGCGTCATCCGGGAACGCCTCACCCGACAACGCCTCACCCTAGATATTCTTGTCCTCCAGCAACTTGAGGAACTCCTGCGGGGTGCCGATCTTGGCGAGCTTGTCGGGTACGTCTGATTCTTTTGCAAACTGGGCGATCTTGCCGAGCACCGGTAGGTACTGGTTGGACACTTCGAGCGGTGGGGCCACGATCAGAAAGAAGTAGTGGACCGGTTTGCCGTCGATCGCGTTGAAGTCGACCCCCTCGAGCTTGCGGCCGAAAGCGACGCGCAGCCGGTTCACGGCGAGCGCACGGCAGTGGGGAATCGCGATGTTGTGACCGATCCCCGTCGAGCCGAGCGTCTCGCGCCGCTTCAGCATCTTCACGAGGGTCTGCTCGGCTTTGTCGTCCAGACTGAGCAGGGCAACCAGCTCCTTCAAGACGTCGTCCTTGGTGCCGCTTTGCAGCTGCAGGTTGATCGCGTCTTGTGAAAAGAACTCGCGCAAGCGCACGTGCGGTCTCCAGTGCGTGAACGGCGGCGAAACGTAATGAGTGGTTGCTCCTCGCGC
>Ga0209577_10005879_pt1 | contig 11384 bp, 10 predicted proteins | sample GraSoiAngelo_109_FD_185874 | JGI IMG/M metagenome (GOLD analysis project Ga0209577, IMG submission 185874) | Grasslands soil microbial communities from the Angelo Coastal Reserve, California, USA - 14_0903_12_20cm (SPAdes) (version 2) | ecosystem: Environmental > Terrestrial > Soil > Grasslands... | reverse complement strand
CGAAACCGTTGAAACGGTTCTGAGAATTTTGTGGTAACCGTCTAACCACCGGCTTGAAACCGGGTGTGAATGATAGTCATTGGCAATGTGACCAGATCACCAATTCTTGGATCACAAATCGATTTAACTTCTTATATGCGTTGAGTGGTAATATCTGGTCGCCAACGCGAACGCGGTTCTGATTCGCCAAGGCTCACAGACTGAAGTCTATGCTACAGAAGATGACCGACCTACGCAGCGATACTGTTACCAAACCAACGCCCGCAATGCGGCGAGCTATGGCCGAAGCCGAGGTCGGCGACGACGTTTACGGCGAAGATCCTACGGTCAACCGTTTGCAAGAGCGCGCGGCTGAAATCTTTGAGAAAGACGCAGCGCTTTTTGTGCCGACCGGTTCCATGGGAAACCAGACGGCGGTCAAACTGCACACCAGACCCGGGCAGGAAGTGATCATCGAAGAACGCGGCCACATTTACAATTTCGAAATGGCCACGATGTCCGCGTTCTCCGGCGCCTTGGCGCGTCCCGTGAAAAGCAATGACGGCAGTGGAATTCTCACCTGGGATGAAATCGCCGGGGCACTTCATCACAATACTGCTTATTACGTTGCGCCGACCGCTTTGATCGCGCTCGAGAACTCGCACAACCTGGCCGGAGGTTCGGTGCTGACGCGGGCACGCACGGAAGACATTTGCGCGCGCGCGCATGAAAAAAACCTCCCCGTGCATCTCGACGGCGCGCGAATTTTCAACGCCGCGGCGGCGCTGGGCGAAAGCGTCGCGAATCTCGCGCGCCCGGCCGACTCGGTAATGTTTTGTTTGTCGAAAGGTTTGGGCGCGCCGGTAGGTTCAATGCTGTTGGGAACGCGGGCGTTCATCGACGAAGCTCGCGTTGTGCGCAAGATGCTCGGCGGCGGCATGCGTCAAGCCGGCGTGCTGGCCGCCGCCGGCCTGGTGGCGCTGGAAGAATCACCAAAACAATTACCGGAAGATCACGCGAACGCAAAACGACTGGCCGAAGGAGTCGCCGAACTCCCCGGCGTGAAAATCGATCCTGAAAAAGTCGTCACGAACATTGTGATCTTTGACGTTGCCGAAACCGGACAGACGGCCGATGCCATCTGCGCCCAACTACGCGAACGCGGTATCTTGGCATCCGGCTTCGGCTCATCAATCCGGATGGTCACGCACTGCGATGTTGCGCGCGCTGACATCGAAAGGGCTTTGCGGGAATTGCGGGCCGTCCTGACTAGCCATTGATGGATTGATACGCATGTATCTGTTCACCATTCGGTCAAGGGTCAATCCCAAATCAAAAGCTGCCGCAAAAAAGCGAGAGTTGGGCGGTGCTTATGTGAATTGTTATATTTCATTTAAGGATTTTGACGCCGCTGAGAAACTGGCCAAGCTATTAATTAGGGATGCCGGTTGGATTCCGGAAGAACGTACTGATGCTTGGAAGGTCCAAAAGGCCAAACTCACAACCAAAGACGATAAGCAATATTATTCTGAAGCCCTCAAGTATGGTTATTGTCTCGTTTTCCATACGTGGCCGAAAGGGCGAAGGTAGTCACTTTAAGCGTCCATCGATGGATTCATCTGCTGTTCGAAAACCTAACCTCAAAACCGAAGCCATTGCTGGCATTACAACCTTCTTCACGATGGCTTACATCGTCATCGTCAATCCGCTGATTCTTTCGGCCGACGGCAAAACCGGAATGGCATTCAGCGGCGTGCTGACGGCGACGGTGCTCGTGTGTTTCGTCATGACTTTGCTGATGGGCGTTTATGCGAAGCTGCCATTTGCGGTCGCACCCGGCATGGGGATCAACGCGTTCTTCACTTATACGATCATCCTGGGAAAGGGAGTGCCGTGGCCGACGGCTTTGGGAATTATCTTTTGGGCAGGCGTTTTCTTTTTGCTGATTTCGGTCACGCCGATCCGCGAATCGATCGCCAAAGCCATTCCTACCGAGATAAGAATCGCGGCCGCTGCGGGGATTGGAGTCTTTCTTACTTTCATCGGTTTGAAGAACGCGGGGATCATCGTTTCGGATCCGGTCACCTTCGTGAGAATCGGGCTGATTGGAAAACCCGCCCTGTTGACGATCCTTGGCGTCGGTATTTCAGTTTTTCTGATCTCGCGGAAGAGCCCATTCGCTTTTCTCGCCACCATTGTGATTGTCACGCTGTTGGCGTGGGCCCTCGGATTGGTCGTGGCGCCGCCGAAGCTCCTGAGTTTGCCTGATTTCAAGAGCGTCTTTTTCAAGCTCGATGTGCTCGGCGCTTTGAAGCTGAGCTTGTTGCCGTCAATCATCGCGATTCTCTTTACCGACCTGTTCGATTCCATCTCGACGTTCATCGGCGTGGCGCATGCCACGGATTTGTTGGACGAAGAGGGTCATCCGCGAAATCTGCGCGAGGGATTGATCGTCGATTCGTTGGCTACGCTCGGCGCGGGACTGGCAGGATCGTCTTCGGGAACGGCTTACATCGAGAGTGTCGCCGGAATTCGCATGGGCGGACGCACAGGTTTGACTTCGGTATTCACCGCCCTTTGCTTTCTGCCCTGCCTCTTTATTGCGCCGCTCGCCGGCATGGTTCCCCCTTTTGCCACCGCGGCGGTTTTGATCCTGGTCGGCGCGGCGATGTTTACCAGCGTGGGCCAGATTAGATTTTCAAAAATCGAAGAAGGCGTGCCGGCCTTTCTGACTCTGATCTTGATTCCGCTAAGCTTTTCGATCACGCAGGGAATACTGTGGGGCTTCATCTCGCATGTCGGTTTATATCTGATGGTCGGTCGCCGTCGCGACATTCATCCAGTGATGTATGCATTGGCTGCCGTGTCGATCGGATTGCTCGTGCTGGAACGAGTGAAGTTTGGCTGAAATAACTGACCTATGTTCACCTTCATCGAATCATCCGCCTTCCAGCGAGTCTGTCCGGTCTATTTGGACGATGGTGAATACTCAGAATTACAGCAATTTATGATGCGGAATCCAAAGCCGGCAAAGTTGTTCCAGGTTCAGGCGGAGTTCGCAAACTGCGCTGGGCACGGCCAGGTGGGCAAGCGTGGTGGACTGCGTGTAATCTATTATGTGCGCTACGAACCAAACGAGTTCTGGATTGTCAAGAAAAAGCGATGAAACACAGTAATCTGAATCTTCTACGCGGAGTTCTTGCTTTCGGGCTCGTCAGTAATTTCAGCCTTCAGGTCGCCGGCAGTTGCCAGGAAGCATCTGGTGCGCAACCAGTCACGATTGCCTTCTTCGATGTCCCCAATCTTCCGGCGCGGATTGACGAACCTAAGTTGCGCGAGAGTCGCCCGGGATTTGTGCTCGAGTGCGCAGTTGCTAACCGATCAAGCGAGCAGTTGCTCGGCCTTCGCTTGATCATGCTGGTCGTCGATCACTCCGGCAAGTTGCGAAGCCGGATAACCTGGACTGAAGAGTCTGAATTATCGAGCTATTCAATCAAGGGGTTCGCATTTCATCCAATCATGAAGGGAGAATTGCGCAGCACCGATCAGTTTTATCTGGGAATCGAGGAAGTGATTGGACAGGAAACGATTTGGCACACGGTCGGGGCCGAGAAAGCACTGCGAGCTTACTCCCGCAGCCAACCCGATGTCATGCCTGAGGTGCGAACGATGGCCAACAAATTCGATCGTTCGCCAGATCAATTTGCTCCGCTTAAGATAAGACCTTGACGAAGAGATGAGCCGAGCCACACGAGGATGCGGATGTGCGATTGCGGTGCTCATAATTTTGTTGGGCGCGAGCGCAATCGTGGGCTGGAAGTGGGTGCTCCCGTGGTGGCGTTCGCGGCCGCCGAAACCTGCCGGCGAGTTGCAAGTGCACGTGCTCGACGTCGGACCGATCGAAGGCGATTCCGTCTTGATTATCTCGCCGGCCGGCAAAGCTGCTTTGATTGATACCGGGGACACTGGCAAGGGCAAAGTCGTACTCGATGCCTTGAAGCGTTACCAGGTTGAGCGTCTCGACTACTTCATCGCGACTGAGCCACATTCGGATCACATCGGCGGCGCGGATGAAGTTTTGAAGGGAGTTAAAGTTGGAACAGTAATCGATAACGGCGTCGATCTTTCGACGCCCGCGCCGGCAGCTGCGGCGAACCCGAATGGCAAAGGTGCGAAGGCGAAAGCTACGTCCACACCTCCGCCACCGAAGAAGGGTGCGGTGACCGCCTGGTTCGATAAATACCAAGCGGCGATGAAACAAAGCGGCGCGCAATATGAAAAGGCGCAACCGGGAAAGAAGTACGATCTCGGCGGCGGCGCGATTCTGACGGTGATTGCTCCCAGCGAACCATTCTTCACCAAAGAGCAGATGAAAGCCGGCGGCAACGAGATCAATGCAAACTCGATCGTGCTGCGACTCGATTACGGCGACTTCTCGATGCTGTTCATGGGCGACGCCGAAGCGCAGACTGAGCAGCGCCTGCTCGGCAAGGACGTCCAACTGAAAGCGAACGTGCTCAAAGTCGCTCACCATGGATCGAAGTACGCGACTTCAGAAGAATTTATTAAGCGGGTCAAGCCTGAAGCGGCAATCATTTCCGACGGCGCCTGGAATCGTTACGGACATCCGGCGCAGGTGGTGCTGGATCGCCTGAAAGCCGCGAATGCGAAAGTCTATCGCACGGATTTGCAGGGTGAAATCACGATTGCCACCAAAGGCAACCTTGATTCGGCTCATTTTTACGAAATCAAGCCGGCAACAGAAACAAAGGAAGACATTTGGGCCGGACGCGAGGGCCAGAAGGACGATTCATCGCGATCCGGCTTCATCACTTACGGTGATTTTGGGCCGCCACCGAAACCTAAGAAGAAATAAGAACTAAATAGTCAGCAAACATGTAGGAGAAGATCATGACCGCTTTAATCTCTACTGCCGCGACGCTGAGTCCGCTTGTTAATGTTTTTAAAGTTAGCGCTGGCCCGCCAAAGACCATAATCGTTCCGAAAGCTTCGCAGTTAGCGGCTCTTCAGGAAGTAACGATCACCGGAACGCTGCTTAAGAAACAAATAGAGACGTTGGACCTTAGTGCGGGAACACGGACGGCGCACCTAGCAGGGAACAACGGCGTGTACAAACCAACACCTGGAGATGGCGATCTTCATTTTTGTCTCGGCACTAAGCAATTAAAACCCCATGTTGCCTGTGAACTGCAAAACGCTAAAGCCTTTGTGCCTCTCTTCAATCAAGCGGTCGGCGCAAAGATCTCAGTTACGGGATTCTTTCGCTGTCTCTTCGAGCATCCGGGATTTCGCGCGAATGACGACGCCCACTGTTTCGAGATTCATCCAGTGCGGGCAGTCACGATCAATGGAACTATCCACCCTTTTGACGTCGACGTGCCGGACCAGAATTCAATTCATACGTGGCTCGATCCTAATCCGCTAAACGATCAGGACAATCGAATCAAGGTCAAGTACGACAAAGCGAAAGATACCTTAACTTTCGACCATATGGCCGGCCAGGATGAAAACTATGTGAGAGTATCGGGCGCGATAAGCAAAATAAAAGTGTCGTCCGCGGCCGGTACTCTCTCGTCCTTCGTGCTGAACAGTGGCGATATCGGGCACGACATCACGGCATACTGCCTGAGTGGAACGACTGCCGCGGCTCAATTGAAAGCGCTGAAAAACCTGGGCGCATCGCAAGTCGACATGGTCGCCCTACGAAACATCGACTTGCAGGAAGCGCTAAAGAGCAAGTACACGATCAACCTGCTGGCCATCGATATCAAGAACGCTTCGCCTCTAATGGCGCCCGTTTCGCTGGCCGAACCGGCAGCATGGTTGGTATGAACCGGCTAGACTAAGGAATTCCGAACTACTTGCATCAATTGCCGGGTTGTCCCGTGAAGACGTTCTTGTCGATCTGCTGCGGATTGCCAAGCACGACAAAGCGAAAGTTGTGCATGTACTTTTGCGCGACGCGTTGCACGTCGGCGGGTGTGACGGCGCGCAACTTTTCCAGAAAGAGTAGCGAGTTGCGCCAGCCGCCGCCGATCAATTCGTATTGCGCCAGCTCGGCAGCCTGCGCGGCATTGGTCTCCTGGCTCATGTAGTAGGTAGTGAGAAACTGCGCGATCACCGCGGTGATATCGTCTTGATCGATCGGCTCGCGTTGCAGCCGTAAGATTTCATTGAGCATGACGCGTACCGCCTGGTTCGCGTCGACGGCCGTCACGTAGAGACCACCGATGTTCGCGCTCTGGCTGCGCAAGAAAGCATCGGGCGCGTACGAGAGGTTTCGTTTGACGCGCACCTCTTCAAACACGCGATCGCGCAAGAGCGACGCCGCGACGCGCATCGGATAAATGTCGGGCGACGTGATCGAAGGCGCCCCGAATATTCCCTGGATATAGTTGGTCGGCAGCTCGCGGCTGGTTACTTCTACAGTCGATGCTGTGAAAGAGATCGCGGGCGGTGTTTGCAATTTGTATTCGCCGCGCGCGAGTTTGCCGAAGGACGCGGCTATCCTTTGCTTCAGTTGCACCGGATCAAGATCGCCTACCACCACCAAAAGCAAATGCGCCGTCTGGATGATTTTCTGGTGGTAGGCGCGCAGATCGTCGGCCGTCAAGCGGCGTACGCTCTCGGCCGTTCCTTCGGGCCGATTTAAATACGGATGACCCGCATAAGCGACGCGCTCCTGCAATCTCTGCAAGTAAGAATCGGGCTCGTCAGCATCGTCGCGCAGGGCCGCCACCATTCGCGCCTGCACCAGCGCCACGTCGTCTTTGTTGAATGCCGGATGTAATGCTACGTCGGTGAAGATTTCCCAGGAGCGATCAAAATTAGAACGCGTCGCGGTCAGCGAGAGCACCGAGTAATCGTAGCTTACGCTTTCGCCGATGACCGTACCCATGCGCGATAGCTCTTTGCGCAGACGTTCGCGCGGAAAACCCGTGCTCGCTTCGCTGGCAACGTTGAGCATCAGCGATTCGATGCCGGCGTTGTCCGCATTTATGTTTTCAACTCCGCCGCGAATGAAGAGTCCGGCGGCCACTGTTTGGCTACCCTCGCGGCGCTTGACCAGCACCTTGAGGCCGTTCACATCGAATTCGGAAACCAGCGCTGCCTGTCGAGCAATGATCGACTGGAAATCCGGAGTGGTCGCCTGAGTCTGGGTTGATTGTGCGCGCGTTGCCGGCGCCAGCAGGACGATAACAAACAAACAACAGACAATAAGAGAAAGCCATTTTCCATTTGTCATTTGACATTTGTCATTTGTCATTTTTTCGATCTCTCGTTTCGTCACGTCTCAACCTGTTCGCAATTGTGAGACTAAGACAGCATTCATATCGTCATTAGATCCGCTCGCCAAATGCCAAATGGAAAATGTCAAATGACAAATGGAAAATGATCTTTTACTGCCCTATTAGATCCTCCGGCGTGAGCTTCGTTTGCTGCTGTGCCTGCTCTGAGATAAGCGCCAGCCCGACGTGCGATTTGCCCTGAATATACGTCGTGATATACCGGCTGATTTCGGCGCGTGAGGTGCGGCGCAGATTGCCTAGATAGCCGCGGAAATAATCGATGCCGGTCGATGACCACCAGAAGCCGAGCGTCTTAGCGTACTCGTCGAACTTCTCGCGCGAATAAAGGTCGTCGGCCTCGAGCAGGGCCTTGGCGCTCTCGAGTTGCTCATCGGTGTAATAGTCCTTGTCATTGAAGTGAGCAATCTCATTGTAGATGGCGCGTAACGCTGCCTTCGCTTTGTCCGGAGTCGTCTGCGCGACGATATTAATCGGTCCCACGTTTCGCTGCGTGTAGTAGCCGATGGCCACTCCGTTCACCAACCCGCTGTCAACCAGGTTGCGCTGAAAACGTGAATCCGGCTGTTGCATTATGAACGAGAAGACGTCGGCAGCATAGGTAGCGGCGTTGTCCTTGCCTATTGAAGGACCCTGCCAGCCAATCTCCATGATTACATTTGTTACCGGCTGCTTGATGATTGAGCCTTCGCTCTTTGGCAGCGGTGGATGCTCGACCAGAGGGAATTCGACAAAGGGATCTTTCTCGCGGCGCGGCCATTCGCCAAAAAACTCCTGCGCCGTTTTGTAAACATCCGCGGCTTGCACGTCGCCAGTGACGACCAGCGCGGAGTTGTTCGGCACGTAGTAACGCGATTGAATCAGCCGCATCATCGCCGTCGTCGCGGTCGATACGGTTTGGCGATTACCTAACGCCTGCTTCCGACTCGGATACTTGTAGAACAGCCGCTCCGTCATCTCTTTGTTCAGGTAATAGGCCGGCTCTGATTCGTTGCGATCAATCTCGCCAATCACAACCTGGCGTTCGCGCTCGAACTCCTTCTCGTCAAACAACGGATAGCGAGTCGCGTCGCGCATGAAGTTCATCGCGGCGCGCAGGTTCGGGCTGGTGGTCGTGAAATAATATTCGACGACTTCTTCGCGCGTTTCGCCGTTGTAGGCAATGCCGAGCTGCCCAATCTTTTGCAGGTATTGTTCCTGGTTCGCGATGGCGCGATTGGCCTTGAAGAACATGTGCTCGTAAAGATGCGAGAGCCCGTTCAGTTCCGGCGGCTCAGTGAACGAGCCGTTGCGCACCGCCAACTCGATTGTGACCACGGGCACGGAGTGATCTTCGAGGACGACGATTTCGAGCCCGTTCGCGAGCACTTTGCTCGCAATCTCGGATACCGGTTTCGCGATCGCGGTTTTGGTGGCGGCTGCGCCCTGGGCTAACGGAACTGAGTTGGCTGGTTGCGCCGCGAGCGGTGCGATGAGTGAGCTGGTAAGCGCCAGAATTAAAAAGATTCGTTTCACGTTAACTCCGCATTGTTGTTTTAAGAATCAGCAAGAGAATTTACCACAAAGGCAGCCAGAGACGCAGAGTGGCGGCATTGTCTCTGATCTTTGATCTGTCCTTCGTGATTTCCTTTCAACCGGGAGCAATTCGATGTCGAGCGAGAGAAAATGGATGTTCAGCTTGAAATGTCAGAACCGCCTGCGGTAGCGGGCGGTTGATCTCTGGTTTTGGCGGCAATCGATGACTAAAGATCAACCGCCCGCTACCCGCAGCCGGGCATGGGGGCGTTTGCCCTTAATGGCTGGGCGGAGCTGCGTGAGCAAATTGAAGGTTGTAATCGACGGTTTGCTCACACGGTTTGAATGAGATCTCGCTCTTCAAGCTCTCGGCTTCGGGCTGGACTTGGCGCGCAGTGCTGAGTCCTGACGGATCGGGTTTAGTTTTGTACACTCCTTCCCGTAGCGAGACAGTGAATTCTATGGTTTGGCCGGCAATGCAATGTATGGCAGATCGTAATCGACAGTTCGCTCGCACGGTTTGAATGAAATCTCTCTCTTCAGGCTCTCGGCTTCGTGCCGGACTTTGGCGCGCAGCGCCGAGTCCTTACTGATCAGTTTCAATTTTGTAGAATCACTCTCGTCTGTAGTGCGCGAGACTATCCAATAACGCCCAGGCGCGATATTGCCAATCACGAAGCTGCCATCAGCTTCCGCCGCGACTTCGAAAAACTTCAGCACGTTGTCAGCGTCTTCACGTTCGGCGGGCGCCAGATAGACATGGATGTTTTGCGGCAGTTGTTGGCCTTCGGAAGTGGAGACGCGACCGCGCAGGTTCGCGCCACCTTCGGCGATCACAATCGTGAGACCGGATATTTTGGCGCTCGTTCTTACGTTGAGGCCATCGCGAGCAATGTTCGCGTGCGCACCCGCCGATGTCGAAAGCTTTGGCTCCGCCTCACCCAGGTTGATTGCCCTGACATACCAACCTGCGCCGGGCAGGCGCGCATCCATACGATATGTTCCGGCGATCAGATTACGAAAAACGATTTCACTCTTATCGTTCGGTGGAACTTCAACAAGAGTTGGAACTAGAGCCCAAGCTTCAAGCGCTGCGGTGGTTTTGTCTTTCGAGTTTGGCTGATCAGGATCACGGCGAGCGCTGATCAGCGTCTCACGTAGGGCGGTTTCCCGATGCCTTCCGCAGTTTGATTTGGAATCAAGTTCGAGATTGACGCGTCCGCTGATCGATGCCAGCGGCGCCAGGGCGAGTTCCAGTTCAGTTACATCCGCGCCTCTCACGGATATTCGCTTCGTTGCCGAAGCTGATGCGTCGCCATTCGGTCCACCGCCGGCGCGAGCAGCGATTTCATAATCGCCGTCCGGAACACCGTTAACCTGGAAACCGCGATTCTCGTCCATCGCGTTTGCAGTAGCGACCAAAGCGTGACTCGTGCTGTCAACAATCAAGACGCCGGGAATATAAGTAGGGTTGGGTTGAACTCCGCTAACGCGGCCGCTAATCGAGTGTCCAGGCTCGCCACGATAACGGATGTCGGCAGTTGCCTCCTCGCCTAAACGAACCACGAATTCAACCGCCGCGTCTCTGGTCGAAGCAGGCGCATAAGTCGGCACGTCGTTTCCATAAGGATTAGCGGCGTAGCCGGAAACATACTGCCCCTGACCGCCGGCAGAGACTACGTAGCTGCCCGGCTGTAGTCCGTAGAGTCGGTAGTAGCCACGATCGTCGGTCAATCTCTCTCGCGATGACATCGCTGTTGACAACGTCTTGCCTTCCGCCTCGCGAACGCGATAGGCACGCACAACGACATTCACAATCGGGTCGCCGGCAGCATTGGTCACCGTGCCCGCGATTACGCCGCCTTTGATTAGTTTGATTGTGATGGAATCGCCGGGCCGGTAATAAGGCTGTCGTTCATTCGAATCCCATGGCGTTGGGGTTTCCGAAACGTATGACGGCGAGCTAGCGAAGATACGATAAACGCCCGCGTCCAAACCCTCAGCTTTGAAGTAGCCTTCGTTGTCCGTTGCGGTGCGCCGCGCGCCTGACGCGCCCCACGAGCCAACGGACACGGCCACGCCGGGAAGAGGTTGGCCAGACTCATTGACGACTCGTCCAGTAATTGCGCTCGAGGCGGGCGGTTTCGACTGCGAGGTGTCGGTTGCTTGTTGGGCGCTAACGGTTGCGACCGCGAGAAACACCAGCGAGTGAGCGAGCAACGATGCACCGCGGGTATGAGAGTTTCGATGTAACATCAAGGTCCCTCCCTGGGAGTCAAGTCGAGGGTGAACGTAACCTCAGTCTCGGTATTGTCAGCGACGATTACCGGTTGTCGTTGCATTCGAGGAAGTCCGCGTGGTAGAGCCGTCTGGGATCCTAACGAAATAATCTGCAAGACCGCCTCATAGTTGCCGGCGGCGACGTGCTGGATGACGAATCGCCCGCGCGAGTCAACTTGTCCGACGCCACTTGTCACGCCTTCGCGCGTCAGCGCCACTCTAAGCATGATGTCACTGGGCAGCGTTCCTCCCTCAATTTTTATTTGACCGCGAACAACGCCG
>Ga0209577_10005876_pt1 | contig 11391 bp, 11 predicted proteins | sample GraSoiAngelo_109_FD_185874 | JGI IMG/M metagenome (GOLD analysis project Ga0209577, IMG submission 185874) | Grasslands soil microbial communities from the Angelo Coastal Reserve, California, USA - 14_0903_12_20cm (SPAdes) (version 2) | ecosystem: Environmental > Terrestrial > Soil > Grasslands... | reverse complement strand
GCAGCGTCGAACAGATCGCCGAGGAGCTCGGTCGCACGCGTGTACAGGTGCAATCACTGCTGCAACGAGCACGCGCCGGGTTGCGTGAAGAGCTCGGAGAGCGCGATGACTGACGGCATCGAGCGCGATCTGCGCCGGCTGGACACCGACCGCAGGCTGTCGCCGGCGCTCTATGAGCGGCTCGAAGCGGCGTTGCTCGACGAGGCCGACGACGGCGCCCTGTTCGACGCCCTCGACTCGCCCCGACCAATTCCGGCGACGACGCGCGCCCGGCTCGAGCGAGAGCTCATTCGGGAGCCGCACGCAGGGCAACGTCGTGGCCGCGTCCTCCTCGCCATCGCCGCCGCCGTGCTCGTGGTCGCCGGCTCGGTGGCGGTCGTGCGAAATGGTCGGTCGGGCTCGAACCAACAGGTCGCCGCCCGCTCGCCTCGTTCCGTACCGGCGCCCGGCCCTCCTCCCGTGCTCATGGCACCGACGACGATCGCCGCCCCGGCGCCCGCCGCGGGTGCGTCACCCACCAACTCGCCGACGACGAGGCACAGCACGACGACCACGACGTGGGACTGCGGCCTGTGCGCGGGAAACGGCGCCGCGCCCTCTGGTGCGCAGGGTGCCGCGGCTGGCTCCGCCGGCAGCGCCGGAGGGCAACCGGGCTCGGCGGCGATGGCCGCGGCGCCGGCCCCGGCCCAGGTCTCGACCGTCGAGCCGTCGTCGGGGCCGCGGCGGGGCGGCACGGTGGTGACGCTGACCGGCTCCGGGTTCACCGGCGCCGGCGGCGTGCGGTTCGGGTCGATGTCCGCCGCCAACTTCACGGTTGTCTCGGACGCCGAGATCCGGGTGATGGCTCCGCCGTCACCAGGTCCGCAGAAGGTGACGGTCTCCGTCACCTACCCGGACGGGACAACGACGCCCACGTCCGACAGCGGCCCGTTCTTCACGTACACCTAGCCCTCGCACTCTCGAGGAAATAGCTGTCGAATTTCGACAGCTATTTCCTCGAGACGGAGCTACTTGTCGACGCGGGGCTCCTTGGGAAGCCCCAGCACTCGCTCGCCGACGATGTTCCTCAGGATCTCGTCGGTGCCGCCGGCGATGCTCATGGCCGGCTGGCCGAGCACGAACTCGGCCCACGCGAACGTGCCCCACTCGCCGCTGTCGGCCACGAGACGCTCGCCGAGCACCAGTGAGACGTAGTCCGAGATGCGCCGCAGGTTGTTGGTGAGCGAGAGCTTGGCCATCGACATCTCGGGCCCCGGAAGCTGACCGGCCTTGATCTTGGCCATGGCCCGCATGTTCGTGTAGCGGGCGATGGCGCCGTTGGCATAGATCTCGGCGAGGGCCTGGCGGACGAGCGGGTCGTTGTTGCGGCCCATCTTGCGAGCCAGCTCGATCAGGCGCTGTGCGCCGACGACTCCGGCGCCGCCACCGCCACCGCCGATGGCCGCCCGCTCGTTCATCAGCGTCGTGAGGGCGACCGTCCATCCCTCGTTGACGTCGCCCAACCGGTGGTCGTCGGGGACGCGCACCTCGGTGAAGAAGACCTCGTTGAACGACGCGCCGCCAGTCATCTGCCGCAATGGCCGCACGTCGACCCCGGGGGCGTGCATGTCGACGACGAACCCGGTGAGGCCTTTGTGCTTGGGCGCCTCGGGATCGGTGCGCATGATGATCTCGCCGATGTCGCTGTACTGGGCACCCGACGTCCACACCTTCTGGCCGTTGAGCACCCACTCGTCGCCGTCGCGCTCGGCGCGGCCCTGGAGCCCGGCGAGGTCGGAGCCGGCGGCCGGCTCGCTGAACAGCTGGCAGCCGATGATGTCGCCCCGGTACATCTTTTGCAGGTAGGCGTCCTTCACCGTGGCGGTGGCGTGGGCAAGGATGGTCGGCGCCACCATCCCGAGGCCGATGCCGAAGGGCTGCTCGGAAGGTGTGTCGAATCGGGCGTTCTCGGCCTGCCAGATGCGGTCATAGGACGACGGCAGCTCGCGGCCCCCGTACTGCGACGGACCGGTGATCCAGCCGAAGCCGGCGTCGAACACCCGTGCGCGCCACGCCTTCGCCTCCCGAACCTCGTCCAGCTCCTCCTCGAAGGTCTTCTCGGCGAGCAGCCCGACCTTGTCGTTGCCCTCGCCCCACGCCGTGGTCTCCTCCTGCCGCGGCTTGGCGTTGGCCTCGAGGAAGGCGACGGCCTGGGTGCGGAACTGGTCTTCGGTGACGGTGTCGGCGGCCATGGGCGGAAGGCTACGCGCGGCGGTAGGTTGCCGGCATGTCCTCTCGCGACCGGCTGTGGCTGCGCGTGACCGTCGGCTGGACGCTGTTCGTCTGGCTGGTCTTCACCAAGAACATTGTGGGCGACCCCAAGCACTCGTTCAGCTTCAAGGCTGTGCACGTTGCTCTGGCCGTCGTCTCCATCGTTCTGGCCCTGGGGGTCTGGGCGATCGCGGCCCGGAGCCGCAGCGGTGACCGCGAGGAAGTCCGCGACTAACGGGGAGGGAACATGGCTGTCGAATTGCCGAGTGTCCACGAACGAGCACTCGAGCACACGGGGCGGTACGTCACCAGCGTGAAGGACGGTCAGTGGCACGATCCCACGCCCGACGAGGAGTGGGATGTCCGCACGCTGGTCAACCACGTGGTGAGCGGCAACTTCTGGGTCGCACCGCTCGTCGAGGGCAAGACCATCGAGGAGGTCGGCGACCGCTACGACGGCGACCTGCTGGGTGACGATCCCGTCGCCGCCTATCAGCAGTCGGCGAAAGAGGCCGCGGCCGCCGTCAACGCCCCGGGGGCCATGCAGGCCTCGTGCGCGGTGTCGTACGGGCCGGTGCCCGGCGAGGTCTACGTCGGCCACCGCTTCATCGACGTGCTCATCCACGGCTGGGACCTGGCCAAGGCGACGGGCCAGGACACAACGCTCCCCGCGGACCTGGTCGAGGCCGCCTTCGAGGTCGTCGAGCCACAGAGGGACCTCCTGGCCGCCAGCGGGATGTTCGGCAGCGACGTGAAGGTGCCAGAGGGGGCAGACCGCCAGACGCAGCTCCTGGCCGAGCTCGGCCGCCGCGCCTAACTGGGTGCTGCCACACCGCAAGGTGTGTTGACAGCACGATTGCCGGCAACCGGCGTTGGTGTTCGGATTGAGCCGTGGAGGTACTGAGGCTCTGGCTGGGGGCGGAGCTGCGCCGCCGCTGGCGCGCGCACGTCGCGCTGGCGCTTCTGATCGGCGTCGTCGGCAGCGTCCTTCTCACGGTGGCCGCGGGTGCCCGCACGACCGCCACGGCCTATGACCGGTTCGTCAACCGACAGGCGATACCGACGGTCGAGTTCGACAGTCTCGAGCCGGGCGCCGTCGAAGCTCTGCGCAGCCTTCCCGCCGTCGAGGCCGCCGGCGCGTACGCGCCGATGTTCGCGGCCCCCAAACGCGAGGGCGTCCTCGCCGGTCAGGACTTCATCGTCTTCGCCGCTGCGGACCGGCAGTACGGGCGCACCGTCGACCGCCCGATCGTCCTCCAGGGCCGGCTTCCCAGGCCCGACGCGGTGGACGAGGTCGCCGTCAACGCGGCAGGCGCCGCCAAGTACAAGATCGCCGTCGGTTCACAGACTCAGTTGTCTTCTTTGGCGTTCGGAGAGCGCGATGCACTGTTCGCCGGTCACCTCGACCAGCTGACATTCAGCGGACCGACGCCGACAGTCCGGGTCGTCGGTGTCGTACGCACCCGCCTCGACCTCGGCCACGTGTCTTACGCCGCCAACTATTTCCTGGCGACGCCCGCGTTCTTCGACGCCTACGGCGACAAGGTTGCCGACTTCACGCCGCAATTCGCGGCGCGTCTGAAGAATCCGGCCGACGGCGCCCACTTCGTCGCCGCTGCCCGTGACCGGGTGCAGCGCGATTTCCCGAACTCGGCCGACCAGTTCAACGGGCGTGTCGTGAGCGAGGGGATCACTTCTATCCGGGACGCATCCCGCGTGCAGGCGCTCTCGCTGACCCTCGTCGTCGTCGCCGCCGCGATCGCGGGCCTCCTCGGCCTCGCGCTGATGGCCGTCCGCTCCGTCTCCGCCATGTCGGCCGAGTTCCCGGCACTCCGGGCCATCGGTGTCGGTCGCACGGGCTGGACGCGCATGACGGCTCTGGCGTCCCTTCCTGCTGCTCTCGTGGGCGCGCTCGTCGCAATCGTCGGCGCCACGCTGGCCTCGCCGCTGTTCCCGACCGCGGTCGCCCGCCAGACGGGCCCGCCGCCCGGTGTCAGCTTCGATGCCGTGACGCTGCCGCTCGGTGCCGCCCTCATCGCCCTGTTCGTGGTCGGCGCCGCGGCGTTGGCCGCCTATCGCTGGCGACCGGTGGCCTCGGTGCAGGGCGGGCTGTACGTCGGGCCTTTCGACCGTCTCGCCGGGGCCCTCCCCCCTTCGCCGCGCATAGGCGTGCGATGGGCGCTTCCGCGCCGCGATGCCACTGCCGGTCCTGGTAGGGCGGCACTCGCCGGCGCGGTGATCGGTGTGTGTGCACTCGTCGCCGCCCTCACCTTTGCGGCGGGGCTCACGCACTTGGTGACCACGCCGTCGGCGTACGGCTGGACGTTCGACGTCGACGGCGGGGGCGGCTCGGATGTCAATCAGACAAACCACCTCCGCGACTCGCTGCTTCACAACCCGGCTGTCGGCGACGTGGGTCTGGCCCGCGTGGCCGGGTCGGCCCACCTCGACAACGCGATTGGCGACACGTACGGGTTCGAATCCGTCCGCGGGCGCATCGGCCCCGCGGTGCTCACCGGACGGGCCGCCGCGACCGACGACGAGATCGTCCTGGCGGCGAAGACGGCACGCCAGCTCCACAAAGGCGTGGGCCAGACGGTGCATCTCGTATTGGGACCCGGCGCGCCGCCCGCGACGCTCCGTGTCGTGGGGATCGGCATGCTGCCGACCATCGAGAGTGACCGCTTGGCCGTCGGCGCGGCGATGACGAGAACCGGGCTCGAGCGCATCGCCGGCGACAACCAGTTCTTCGCCGAGAACACCCACGTCGACGCCCTCTTCCGCGTGAACCCTCGGGTCAACCGGGCGCGCGCACTGGCGCAGCTCCGGAAGGACGGGCTCATCAACCAGACCGCCGCGCCACCCGGCGACGTCCACAATCTGGACCTCGTCCGCTCCTATCCGCGATGGCTGGCGGGGTTCCTAGCCGCCATCGGTTTGTTGACGGCCATCAATGCGCTCGTCGTGACCGCCCGCCGGCGGTCACAACAGGTGGGCGTGCTGCGGGCTCTCGGTTTGACCCGGGGTCAGGTCGTCGCTGCCGTGTCCACCCAGGGCGCCGCCCTCTGCGTGGTCGGCGTCGTGGTGGGCGTGCCCCTGGGCGTTGCTCTCGGGCGCTGGACGTGGTCGCTCAGCGCCCACCAGCTCGGGGTTGGTGAGGGCGCCGTCGTGCCCGTCGCCGTGCTGGTGATCGTGCTCGGTGGCGGTCTCGGCCTGCTGCTCGCCCTGGGCGCGTCGGCGGGGTGGTGGGCGGGCCGTTCCACGCCGAGCAACGCACTTCGCGTGCCATAAACGATTCGCATCGCGTTCTCCCTACGATGCAGAACGTGGAGGGCAGGTATCGGCCGAAGGTCGTGGTGATCGGCGCCGGGTTCGGCGGGATCGGTGCCGGCACCCGCCTGGCTGACCTGCCGGTCGACACGACCATCGTCGACCAGCGCAACCACCATGTGTTCCAGCCCCTGCTCTACCAGGTGGCGACGGCCGGGCTGAGCCCAGCTGACATCGCCCTGCCCGTGCGCGCCATCTTTCAGGACGACGACAACGTCGACTTCCGGTGGGCGGCGGTCGAGAGGGTCGACTTCGAGCAGCGCCTACTGCACGTCGACACCGGCGGCCCGTTGCCCTACGACTACCTGATCATCGCCGGCGGTTCGGAGACACGCTGGTTCGGCATCCCGGGCGTGGAGGAACACGCCCTGGCGATGAAGACCTTGGAAGACGCTACGCGCCTCCGCGGCCACATCCTGGCCCAGTTCGAGAGGGCGGCGGCCGAGCCGGAGGAGATCGAGGAGGGCGCGCTCACGTTCGTGGTCGTCGGCGGCGGTCCCACCGGCGTCGAGCTGGCGGGTGCCCTCGTGGAGCTCTTCGAGGTCCTCGCCCGCGACTTCCACCATCTGGACATCGGCCGCGCTCGCGTCGTGCTCGTCGAGGCCACCAACAGCCTGCTGAACGGGTTCACCGAGAAGTCTCAGCGGTCGGCGCTGGACACGCTCCGGGACCGTGGCGTGGAAGTGCGCCTCGGCCAAGCCGTCGACCGGGCCGGGCCTGGCCGGGTGCACTTCAAGGACGGCGAGGTCCTGGCGACCAACACCCTGGTGTGGGCGGCCGGGATCGAGCCTGCGCCTTTGGCCGAGGCGACGGGTCTGGAGCGGGGACCGGGTGGGCGCATCGTCGTGCGGCGTGACCTTCGCCCGCCCGGCCACGACAACGTGTTCGTGATCGGCGATTTGGCCCACGCCGTCAACCACAAGGGCGAGCCGTACTTGCAGATGGCGGCGGTTGCGCTCCAGCAGGGCCACTTCGCCGGTCGGCAGATCGGCCGCCTGGTGCGCGGCCGGCGCCCGTGGAAGTTCCGCTACATCGACTACGGCGAGATGGCGACCATCGGCCGCAACGCCGCTGTCGCCGAGCTCGCCTTCCACATCCGGCTGCGCGGCATCCCCGGCTGGTGGGCATGGTTGCTCGTCCATCTGGTCCGTCTCATGGGGTTCCGCAACCGCCTGAGTGTGCTGTTCAACTGGGCGTGGAGCTATCTCAGATACGACCGCCAGGCGCGCCTCATCGTGCAGCCTGAGGCCCAAGAGTCACATCGAGCGCCAGTGTCAGACACCGGCACGCGCCCCCGGCCTTGAGGAACTCGCCGACGTCGCACACGACCACGTCGAATCCCCACGACTCCAACTGGCGACCGACCTCAGGCGGGCACGACGGCATGACGACGGTCGTGTCGACGACGACCGAGTTGGCGCAGAAGGCCAGGGCCTGGTCGAGGTCGAGAACCAGCAGCTCGGGCACCAACGCCTCGACGACGCGCTGCCCGTAGCGGTCCCATCCATCGGGCGCCACCATTGCTCGGCGCCCGTCCAGCGGGCAGAACGTGAGGTCGAGGTGGTAGAGGCGCTCGTCGGCCAGCTCGACGGAGCGGACGGCCGCGCCCGTGAGTCGGGACAGATAGGCGTGGGATGCGGCGTCGGAGCGGAAGCGGTAGCCGGAGAGGAGCACGCTCCCGAAGGGCAGGGCGTCCCCGGCCCCTTCGTGGTGTACGTGCTCAGGGAGCTGGTCCACGGTGAAGCCACGGGCCTCGAACCAGGCGACGTCGTAGCGAACCTCACCCTGGCGCTCGGGGTGCCGAAACCTGCTGGGAACGAACTGCGTGCCACTGACGACGCCGGCGTTGGCGGTGAAGACGATGTCGGGCAGGTCGGTAGCCGGCTCGAGCACCTCGATCGTGGCCCCGGCCTGTTCGAGCGTGCCCTTGAGGTTCTCCCACTGCTGTCGGGCCCGATCGGCATCCACGTTGACCTCGCGATGCATCCACGGGTTGATCTCGTAGAGCACGCCGAAGTGCTCCGGCGGGCACATCAGGTAGCGGTGTCCCCAGCTCAGTGGGAGCGACATCTCAACTGCAGAGATGCTCAGCCAAGAGCCGCAGGAAGAGGCCGGCATCGGTGACGATGCCGAGGGCCTGGTGACTGCCCCGGTCGGCGAGCTTGGTGACGACGGCCTGGTTGATGTCGACGCAGAATGTCTCGACGCCCGCCGGCAGGAGGTTGCCGGTGGCGATGGCGTGGAGCGTGGACGCCAGCATCAGGGCGACGGCCACGCCGGGGACCAGGGCGCGCATGGCGTCGGCAGCCTCGACGACGTTGGTGTAGACGTCGGGCAACGGACCGTCATCGCGGACGGAGCCGCCGAGTACGAACGGGACCTCGAGCTGCACGCACTCGTACATGACGCCACCAGTGAGATAGCCGTCGGCGACGGCGGCGGCGATCGATCCACGGCGCCGTACCTCGTTGATCACGCGCAGGTGGTTGGCATGGCCGTGCTCGATCGGCAGGCCCTGCTCCAGCAGCACGCCGAGAGAGGTGCCCAGCACGTTCGACTCGATGTCGTGCGTGGCGAACCCGTTGCCCGCGAACAGCACGTCGACCCAGCCTCCGCGCACGAGCCGGGCCAGGTCGGGCCCAGCGCCGGTGTGGATGACCGCAGGACCGCACACGGCCAGCAGCTTCCCGCCCGCGGACCTGGCGGCTCGTATGCGGTCGGCCACCTCGCCGACCAGCAGCTCCTTTGGCTTCTCGGAGGAGACTTCCGAGGCCATGAACTCGAACGGGTTGGCGCCGCGAGGCCGCTCGAGCGGCTGCACGCGCACGCCGTCGAGGCCGACGACCACTTGGTCGCCCACGCATACGCGGTGCATGGGCGTTGTCGCGGCCCCGCTGTCGTGGACGACGATGGCGCAGTCCATCTCGGGGCTGGCAACGTCGGCCCATTGGCCGCCGAGCCGCACCTGGGTTCTGAGGTTGGTCGTCGAGTAGAAGCCCTCGGGGAGCACGCCGTCGCGGTCACACTCGGCGAGGGATGCGTCCGCGTCCTCGACCCGGTTGGCCCCATGCAGCTGGAGCTCGGTGGCGAGCGTGGTCAGCACGCCGTCGTCGGCCTCGACCTCGATGCGCGCCCTGCTGGCGTCGGTGCTGGCCCGTCCTATCTCCACGTCGACGATGCGGTACTCGGCGCCGGCGTCGAGGATGGTGTCGAGGACCTTGGCGAGGATCAGCGAATCGATGATGTGCCCCTCGACCTCGAAGGTCTCTGTCGCCATCAGCGGACTCGACTGTGGGGCGGGCGCGGAATCACCCTTGCAGTATGGTGCCGCTGCCATGGGTCAGCCCATCACCGTCACCGAGAAGCCCGGAGGCCGCGACGATGTCGTGCTCTTCGACCTCAACCGCAGCCTCACCGGCATGGGCCACGAGCGCTACCGCGCCGGGCAAGAGATCCTCGGCGAGCGGCCGCCCGACGAGCTTGCCCGACGGCTGTTCGCCCACGGCGGCGTGGAAGCGGTGCACATCTACTCCAACGTCGTGACCGTCGATCTGGCGCCGGGCGCGTCGCGTGAAGGGCTGGGCGACATCGTGCACGCACTTTTCGTGCACTACGACCACGATGAATCGGCGCCTGCGGCGTCCGAGAACGCCGAAAGCGTGACGGAGGCGTCCGAGTAGGGGACCATAGGGTCGTGGTCAACGACCCATGGGCCGCCGTCCTCGAGCGGCTCGACGACGCGGCAAAGCTCACCGGGGTCGATCCTGACGTCCACCATCTCCTGCGGACGCCGCGGCGCATCCTGGAGGTGGCGGTGCCCGTGCGCATGGACGACGGGCGAGTCGAGGTGTTCACCGGCTGGCGCGTGCATCACGACACCACCCGCGGCCCGGCGAAGGGCGGCATCCGGTTCCATCCCGATCTGACCGCGGCCGAGGTCTGCGCCCTCGCCGCCGACATGACCTTCAAGACGGCGGTGGCGACGATCCCGTTCGGGGGCGGGAAAGGCGGCGTGCGCTGCGACCCGAAGCGCCTGTCGCTCGCCGAGCTCGAGCGCGTCACCCGCCGCTACACGCTGGAGATCCTGCCCCTGCTCGGCCCCGACAAGGACATCCCCGCGCCCGACGTCAACACCGACGGCCGGGTGATGGCGTGGCTGATGGACACCTTGGCAATGACCATCGGCCACGACATACCTGGCAGCGTCACAGGCAAGCCGCTGTCGTTGGGAGGCACGCCCGCCCATTCGGGTGCGACGGCCAGCGGCGTGCTCACGTGCGCCCGGGCCGCCTTCCTTGCCCTCGACATGTCGATCCCGGGAAGCCGGGCGATCGTGCAGGGCTTCGGCAAGGTGGGCGGGACGCTCGCGTTCCTGTTGGCGTCGGCGGGCATGCGCGTCATTGCTGTGAGCGACGTCGGCGGCGCCGTCCACAACGCCGGCGGCCTCGACCCCGTCGAACTGTCCGACCACGTGTCGGCGACGGGCTCGGTGGTGGGATTCACCGGCGGCGAACGGATCGACGAGGTCGACATGTGGGCCCTCGAGTGCGAGCTCGCCGTTCCAGCCGCCTTGTCGTGCGCCATCACCGACGACATCGCGGCCCGGATGCAAGCCAAGGTCGTCGTCGAAGCGGCCAACGGTCCCACACTTCCGGACGCCGATCCCGTGCTCGAGCGGCGGAGGATCGTCGTCGTCCCCGACATCCTCGCCAACGCCGGTGGGGTGACGGCGTCGTACTTCGAGTGGGCGCAGAGCAGGCAGGGCTATGCGTGGGACGAGGAGACCGTCGCCACCCGCCTGCGCCGTTCGATGGAGGATGCCTTCACCGCCGTGTGGGCCAAGGCCGACACGCTCTCGGTGTCGCTGCGCCGGGGGGCTTTCGCCCTGGCCCTCGAACGGCTGGCCGCGGCCATCGAGGCACGTGGTTTGTTCCCCTGATCTGGGAAGAACAAAGGTATGGACGTGACGAACGGAGTTCCGGGCGTCAACGCGCCCGATCCGAACACCTATGAAGAGTTCTGGCCTTACTACGTGAGCCAGCACCTGCATCCCGCCACGCGGGCCATTCATGTGGGGGCGACGAGCGCCGCCGTGGTGTGCGGAGCCGCCGGGTTTGTGTTCTTCAACCCACTGTTGGTGGCCGCCGCCCCCGTCATCGGCTACGGGCCAGCGTTCGCCAGCCACTTCCTCATCGAGAAGAACAAGCCCGCCAGCTTCGGCCATCCCGTCTGGTCGTTCCGTGCCGACTTCCGGCAGGTGCGCAAGTTCTTCACCGGCCGCCTGGAGGCTGACGTGCAGCAGGTGCGCAAGGCCCTGCACCTGCGCCCCGAGCAGCGCACGCTGGCCGAGGCGGCCAAGCGCCACCTGCGGGCCGCTTGACGTACCCGAACAAACGTTCGATAGACTTCGGGTGTGGCTCTTCCCCAACGGGCGGTTGGTGAGGGCCAGGCTGCAGCGCCCCTGGTCTCGCCTCCGCTTCGCTCCGGCTCGCTCGGGGACCAACCCGAGCTGAAGAACCTGGCCCGGCCGATCTCGCTGGCTCGCGAGCGCACGCTGCCCGTGCTGCCGGCCCTGGCTGACCTGCTGCCCGAAGGTGGGTTGCGACGAGGATCGACGGTGGCGGTCTCCGGCTCCAGCTCGCTGGCACTGGCCCTGCTGGCCGGGCCGTCCCAGGCGGGGTCGTGGTGCGCGGCGGTGGGACTGCCGTCCCTAGGTTTGGTGGCCGCCGCCGACGTCGGTGTCGCCCTCGAGCGCTTTCCGCTCGTGGCCCGGCCGGGTGACGAGTGGCCGGCGGTCGTGGCTGCTCTGGT
>Ga0209577_10005874_pt1 | contig 11391 bp, 9 predicted proteins | sample GraSoiAngelo_109_FD_185874 | JGI IMG/M metagenome (GOLD analysis project Ga0209577, IMG submission 185874) | Grasslands soil microbial communities from the Angelo Coastal Reserve, California, USA - 14_0903_12_20cm (SPAdes) (version 2) | ecosystem: Environmental > Terrestrial > Soil > Grasslands ... | reverse complement strand
TGATTGTGCAAGACAGGTTTGGAGGCCAGATCCTTGGGTTCGACATCGATCAAGCCAGCGACGAAGGCGTCCTGAGCGAGTACCGCGATTTGAATAACGGTAACGTGCTGGCTGCCGTCGAGACCTTCAGTCAGACGACGGGACAGATTATTAAGGTCGTCGTGAGGACTCGTCGGCAGGATGATTTCGTCACCCTCGGTGTCGTAGGAAACTCTGTCGGTCTGGTGGAACGCGAACATCCGGTGAGCTTGGGGCATGTTGTGCGCAGCTTCCTTCTTCTCAACCCTCTTAACTTAAATCAGGTGACCGGCAGATGGACGCCACCGGTGGGGACTGATCACCTGGTTACTCTCGTTAGCCGAAACCAGGGCACTTCGAATAACGCAGTCTGGGCGATTGACGTGAGCGGCAACTTCCGGCCGACTGTGTTTACCTCCAATGTCTCCGCGAACACCTTCGGGCTGGTTATCGAAGTCACCGACCCCGATTTTACCTCTGGAGCCGACCCGGGCTTCACGCCACTTTGGGAAATCCATTTATTCCCGGCAAAATAGCCACGGTTGATCTGACCACGGGCACCTTCACGAAATTTACGAGCGTCGGCCTCGGTGACGTGAACGGCTTGGCAGTTGATCCCTCCACCGGCACCGCCTGCACTACGACGGAGATTGACTTCAGCGTGGAGTTTTACAATCTGGCGAAGCAGACTGGGTTTGCGCAGCCGCTCCCCGGCGCCACGAATCAATTTTTTAGCGGCGCTGACGTAGAGTTCGATCCTGTGAACCACCTATTCCTGGTGGCACAGCCGAACTCCAGCACCTCGTCGAGCGGCAGCAGCATCCACGTGTATGACGTATCGGGCAACCTGGTCGAATCGATCAACGGATTAAATTTCTCCAACGCCTTCAATGTGATTCCTGCGCACATCGCGCTGAATCCCGGGAAGCGTACTGGATTCGTAGACGGACCGGATGTCGCGGCCGGCCAGATACAATCTTTCACCTACTAACAGCGGTTTCACACAAGGTCCGGCGAAATCGTAAGATTACGCGAAGCAGGACGGCGGTACAGCTACCATAGGCGCTTGTTGGCGAATGCGTGGCCTGATCCAGATTTGAGATAACGCTCGAAGGCTTCTGCCTTGCCTCGACCACGGAACGCGATGTAGGTGGTCAGTTTCCATGGCCTGAACTTTGAAGTATGAGAAGATTTTCCTCTGTTGTGCTCTTGGAGACGTTGTTTGAGATCAGTGGTTGTTCTCACATAGCGTTCACCTCGCGAGGAGCGACTTTCAATAAGATAGACGTAATGCACTGGCCCTTCTTCGCTGAAACTTCGGAGGGCGTCCTGCTTCGCGCAAGCGAGCATCTGAGTCCTGCGAAGCGCCAAGCGCGAAGCAGGACGGAGGGGGTGAGATTCGAACTCACGAGGCCTTTCGGCCTTCCGGTTTTCAAGACCGGCGCGATCAACCGCTCTGCCACCCCTCCGGAAAAGCTGTCTCTTGATTTTGCCATCGTCAGCGCAATCGGCAACCAGCTCCAGATTGTAGGGCAAGCGCTCCGCTTGCCATTTTTTGGATTGGCAGGCGAAGCGGCTGCCCTACACCAGAATTGCTCCTCGACATGTGGATATGTTCATGTGAACTTAGTGCATGCCGCCGAGCAAGAAATTCCGACCTGTCGTTACGGAAACGCCACAGAGCCACGCAGCGATTCGGGGGCGCGGCGCGTCCTGGAGCCCAGCGAACCGCTTCGAAAAATTGCACGTCGATTTAACCGACGTGGACGTTGTCGAGGCCGCTTGCGAGACCGAAGAGACGCCGCGGCGTCCCACCCAATATCTTCGCGACGGAACGAAATCGATTATTACCCGCAATACCAGTCCGGATGTCGGCTTTGAAACCAGCCTGAATCCGTATCGGGGGTGCGAGCACGGATGCATTTATTGTTACGCGCGACCGACTCACGAGTATCTCGGGTTTTCCGCTGGCCTTGATTTCGAAAGCAAAATCATGGTGAAAACCAATGCAGCGGAGTTACTCCGCGCTGAACTGGAGTCCCCGCGCTGGCAGCCGCAGACGCTGGTGCTGAGCGGCGTGACCGATCCGTATCAGCCGGTCGAAAGAAAATTGCAGATCACGCGCGGTTGCCTTGAAGTGCTTGCGCACTTTCGGAACCCCGTAGCGATCATCACAAAGAACCATCTCGTCACGCGCGACATCGATCTTTTGCGCGAACTCGCAACATGCAACGCCGTCGCGGTCAATGTTTCAGTGACCTCGCTCGACCAAGATTTGCAGCGAACGCTGGAGCCGCGCACCACCGCGCCGCAAGGTCGACTCGACGCGATCAGGCGGCTTCGCGAGGCAAAGATTCCAGTTGGCGTGATGGTTGCGCCCATAATTCCGGGACTTACCGACCATGAGGTTCCGAAAATTCTAGAGGCATGCGCAAAAGCAGGCGCGCAATTTGCCGGTTACACGATTATCCGTCTCCCATGGGCGGTTGCCCAGTTGTTCGAGAACTGGCTTGAAGAACATTTCCCAGAACGCAAACACAAGGTCTTGCAGCGCATCCGCTATCTTCGTGGAAACCGTTTGAACAACTCTCAGTGGCACACGCGCATGACCGGCGAAGGAATTTTCGCCGAGCAAATCGCCTCGTTGTTCAAAGTCGGTTGTCGTCGCGACGGCATCGGCGAGCGGCCGACGCTTTCGTGCAAATCATTCCGCCGATCGACAACTCAGCTACGCCTTTTTGCATGAAGATAGTCGCGCAAACCAGGCCGTGGTCTTTAGTCGTTAGGACAGTGGCACTCGGCTTTTGATGCTGCAGTGGCCTGGGTTTTGGATTGACTGCAAACCTTGCGCCTGGTGGAATTGATGGCGTGTGATCCCATCAAACCACACGGGAGGAAAATCAATATGTCATTTAAATTGCCAACTCTCGCTGTCATTCTATTAGCAGCGCTTGAAATCGCGCCGTTAAGCTCGGCGCGAATCTTTCTTGCCGGGAGAAATTACCCAAGCGGCGGGACTCCGCTAGCTGCTGTGGTCCAGGATTTCAACAACGACGGAATTGCGGACATCGCCAGCGCCAACGGGACCGTGAGCGTTTTCCTGGGAAACAGCGACGGCAGTTTCGGTTCGGCGAACACTTTTGTGGTGGGACCATTCGCGACGGAGATAGCCAGTGCTGACCTTAATGGGGATGGGAACGCCGATCTGGTGGTAACTGATGACAGGCATACGGCCAATGTAGTGCTTGGGCATGGCGACGGGACTTTTGGTCGCTCGTCCAAGATCCAGTTGGATGGCCAGCCACTGGGAATCGCGATTGCGGACCTCAACGGCGACGGCATCCTCGATTTGGCAATCGCGCTTTTCGGACCAGCCAGACCCCCCCTTGGCGGCCAAGTTGCGGTTCTACTTGGTGTAGGCGACGGGACTTTCGCAGCTCCCGTCTTTTATGACCTAACCCCCTACCAGGCGGTGCGACTGGTCGCGGTCGATCTGAACCATGACGGGAAATTGGACCTGGCGATCGCATTGCAGCATTTCGGCGGTTTTGCTGTACTGCTAGGGAACGGGAATGGGACTTTTCAGCCGGCCGTTACTACCGTGCTGGGAGACTGCAACGACATCGCTGCGTCTGACTTTAATGGTGACGGAAATGTTGATCTCGTTCTCACGAACATCGCCACTGTGCAGGTTGCCTTGGGTAATGGGAACGGCACTTTCCAACCGGCAATCGGGTATGACACCAACGAAGCAGCGCAAACCGTCGCGATCGCGGATCTGAATCGCGATGGCGTGTCTGACCTGGTGGTCGGCGGAAATTACACTGCGGTTTTGCTTGGAAATGGCGACGGTACTTTTGGTTCCGCTGCCCGTTATGGAGTTGGCCAGCGCTTCGCGAGGATTGGTGATTTTAATCACGATCGAAATCCCGATGTGGTCGCTAGCGGCGATTTTTCCGCGATCGGAGTCGCGTTTGGCACAGGAGATGGCACTCTTCGTGCACCCAAGCCGTATCCCGGAGGCTACTGGGGATTCGACACGGCGGATTTCGACGGAGATGGCCACGCTGACGTCGTCGACGGGGCGCCGCTTTCGTTTATACGAGGACTCGGCGATGGGACCTTTGCCGCGGGAGTGCCGATCACGGGACCTGACGCGCGCTTTCTCATTGCGACGGATTTCAATGGCGACGGCAAGCCTGATCTTTTGGTTACTCCCTTGCTACGTAACGACGTTGGCATTTACACGCTTCTGGGTAACGGCGATGGGACCTTTCAGGCGGCTCAGTTCACTGGAATTTCCTTCAGCGACGCCGAGATGAATCCAGTAGTTGCCGATTTCAATAACGATGGCCAGATGGATGTCGCCGTAACGGGCGTACTCTCCGACCAGTTAGCCATTCTGCTTGGAAAAGGCGACGGTACTTTTGAGACCGCGATCTATTATGACACGGGCCGCATTCCGCAATCGCCAGTTGCTGCGGACTTCAACGGTGACGGCAATCCCGATCTGGCGGTTTGCAACGCCTATGACGGCACAGTGGGGATTTATCTTGGGCAAGGGGACGGAACTTTCGCGCCGCCTCTAATCTTCGGGACAAACGGTGTCGTTTACAGTGCGGCTGGCGACGTCAACCAAGATGGCAAAGCGGATTTGCTCATCGCTGGTAATTATTCGACAACCCTTTACCTGGGAAATGGCAACGGCACGTTTCAGCCGCCTCAAAGCATCTATCCCAATTACGGTCCCGTGAAAGTTGCGGATGTCGACCACGATGGTCGTCCCGATGTCACCGTCTCAGTAGGAGCTGCTGGCGGGCTTGTTGTATTGCACGGCAGGGGTGATGGCACCTTCGGATCGGCCGTTGTATACCCGATTGGTGGCGTGTCTAGCAGCTATTTCGCGCTGAGCGATCTAAACGGCGATGCAAAGCCGGAGGCGATTGTGAGCGATAACGCGTACTCGTTCCTCGTTCTGCTCAATATCTCACACCGGCGGTAGAAAAACCTGTTCCCGGCCGAGCAACAATCGCGAATCGCCTTGCCGAACGCGATGATCGCGAGAATGTCAGGGGGCTTTGTCGCTTGATTATATCATTCGCAATATGACGGCAAATCCGCGGTTGGCGATCTCCAACCGCCGGCGCGCCGTGCAACATTCAGATATAGCGGCGCCTGACATAGCATGTCACGTCTCCCTAGCGTATCGCGATCGCTCAAGCTTTTGTCGGCAAAATGGCAGCATGGGGATGGAATCGCAGAGCACCTGGCGGACCGCTGTGAGCCTTTAGGCTGCATTTGAGGTAAGATTCGAATCGATGAGCGCGCGACTGAGTGATTACGATTACGTTCTGCCGCGGGAATTGATTGCGCAGCGCCCGCTTGAGCAGCGTGAAGATTCCCGGATGCTGGTTTTGCATCGCGCTGAGCAAAAGATCGAGCATCGGCAATTTCGCGAGCTAAAGATGTTTTTGAAACCCGGCGATCTCCTTGTGTTAAACGATACGCGCGTACTCGCAGCGCGGCGATTTTCCGATGATGGCGGCGTCGAATTCTTGTTCCTCGAGCGCATCGGTCCAAGACGTTGGAGATGTATGGTTGCACCAGGTCGCAAAATGCGCATCGGTGCAACGACAACACTCAATAACGCGTGCTTTCGTGTCGATGAAATCACCGCAGCCGGCGAGCGGATCGTCACGTTCGATAGAGATATCGATGTTTATGCCGGCGGTTCCATGCCGTTACCGCCGTATCTCAATCGGCCAAGCGATGAATCGGACTTCGCGCGGTATCAGACGGTTTTTGCGCGTAAGCCCGGTGCCGTGGCTGCGCCTACGGCTGGTCTGCATTTCACGTCCGAGATTTTGAGTCAAATCCCGCACACGTTCGTGACGTTGCACGTCGGACAGGGAACATTTCTCCCCGTGCGCACCGATAACGTCGCGGAGCATCGAATGCACGCGGAGCATTTCTCCATCTCGGCGGAGACCGCAGACAAGATTAATAACGCGCAACGGATCGTCGCTGTGGGGACCACAACGGTGCGCGTTCTGGAAACCGCTGCGCGTAAAACTCGACTGCGTGGGAAAATTGTAAGGCAAGCGCGTCGCTCGCCATCGAGAGGCGAAGCGCCAGCGCTACAAGAATTCCAATCGGATCGGATTGAACCGCTATCAGGCGAGACAGATCTGTTCATTTGTCCGCCATTTACGTTTCGCAGTGTCGGTGCGCTATTGACGAATTTTCACCTGCCGCGCTCGACTTTGCTGACGCTAGTGAGCGCATTTGCGGGGCGCGAATTTATCCTTCGATCCTACGAGGAAGCGGTACGTGAGCGTTATCGCTTTTTCAGTTACGGCGATTGCATGCTGATCCTGTAAAAACGGCCACGAATGGACACGAATTAGAGCTCACGGACCCGAAGCCTGGCGTACTCGTAATGAATTGTTTGTCGGGAGCCCTCTATTCCTTCGGCATTCGTGATCGCGGATTGTCTGATAGCTGATTCGTGTTTATTCGTGTCCATTCGTGGTTAAAAGGATCAAATGGGCGATCGACCAAAAGGCGAACTGGTGATTCAAACGATCGCCATGCCTGGGGACACAAATCCGAATGGCGACATTTTCGGCGGGTGGGTGACGTCGCAAATGGACTTGGGCAGCGGGATTCTCGCGGCGAAGACGGCGCAAGCGCGTGTGGTTACCGCGGCGATGGAAGGAATGTCGTTTCTGCAACCGGTTAGGGTGGGCGACACCGTGAGATGTTATGCACACGTGGAGAAAATCGGACGGACTTCGATGACCATACCTGTCGAAGTTTGGGTGACGCGTTACATGACAGGCGAAGAACTCCGTGTCACGCATGGCGTCTTTACGTTGGTAGCGGTCGATGAATCGGGAAAACCGATTCCGGTCAAGCGCGGCAGCGCGTGATCGTTAGCAAACTCAACTGTAGCGGCGCTCTGTGAGCGCCGTAGAATGGGCACTTGATTTCGACGGTCACAGACCGCCGCTACAGTAGGTGTGCGCATGACCAACTTCGCTTACCTCTTTGAGCGCTTTCCATCATTCGGGCAAACGTTTTGCTATCGCGAAGTGGCGGGGCTTGATCGACAGGATGTCGCCCCGCCCATTTTTTCGATCCGCAAACCGAAAAACGAGCCGCCACAGGATTGGGACACGCATATCGTCAAACGGGTCCATTATCTTCCGGAGGAAAAGGAATTGCTGGAAGATGTTCGACGCGCCGAAAAAAAACAAAAGCTCGGCACGAACATTGTGACCGCGCTCGATGAATGGGGGCGCCGCACCGATTTCCTGCGACTGTACCAGGCGGTTTACGTTGGTCTACGCTTGCGGGAAACGGGCGTTGGTCATGTCCACGCGCATTTCGCCGGCATGGCCACGCGGACGGCTTTCTGGATCAATAAATTTTTTTCTATCACTTTCAGTCTTACCGCACACGCGAACGATATCTTCGTGCCGACACATTTTGAAATCGGATTGGACAAACTCGTTGATACGGCACGGGCAATCATCACGGAAACGGACTACGCGGCGCAATTCTTGCGTGAGCGATTTCCAGATCGCGCCGGTCGCGTCCACCGCATCTACAACGGCCTTGACCTCTCCAAATTCGGGCGCGCAGATTTTTTCTCTCTTCCGCCGCTGATAATCTCAGTGGGCCGTTTGATTCCAAAAAAAGGATTCAGCGATTTGATTCGTGCCTGCGCGTTGCTGGCGGAACATGGCAAATCGTTCCGATGCGAAATCATGGGCGAAGGCCCACTTGAAAACGATTTGCGCAACGAAATCGCGCAACACGGTTTGCAGCGCTATGTCATACTGGCTGGTACAAAGCCGCAGTCGGAACTCCGCCGGCGTCTTGCCGCGGCAAATGTTTTTGTGCTCCCAAGTGTGATCGATCCCGAGGGCGGAATGGACAATCTGCCGACGGTCATCATGGAAGCAATGGCTACGGGACTGCCGGTCATCTCGACGAACATCGGCGGGATTCCAGAGATGGTCATCGAAAACGAAACAGGTTTTCTGGTGCAGCCCGGCGATGCCGTCGCCATGGCTGACGCGGTCAGCAAAATCATTGGCGATGCTTCGCTGGCCCGGAGACTTGGACAGTCCGGGTACGAGCGAGCGCGAACACTTTTTGCGATTGACAAAAATGTGCGAGAGTTATACGCGCTACTCTCGTAGCGGCGTTGTCTAACGCGAACCATTGTAGCCATGGGCCTGTGGCTCCCCGGACTTTTGCTCAAAGAGGACCGCCCAACACGGCGGTGGCTACAGGAAATCGCGAACGCAGTTGAGGGCGTTAAGATAAACACGGTGCGGGCCACCCCGCATCAGTTCTTCGCTAATCAGGCTGACGGGATCGTTGCCTGCGGCGGGCATCAGCTGCGGGATTCGCCTTTCGCCGTTCTGTACGCGTGAGACCTCCAGCAGATCGCCGCAACTCGCATAGGTGACGCGAAATTCCACGTCGCCGCTGGTCAATGCGACTTCGTGAACGGGTTCGCCGTCATGTTCACGCAGGTCGACATCAATGTGTTGTCCTGACATTTCGTTGAACCGCAACTCGTGTGCAGATCGCACCTCATCAATCTGCCAATTCAACTGCGCTGCCAGCCAGCCCGCAAACAGGATAGCGGTTGATCTAAACCCTGGTGCAAAATCGATCCGCACGTTGCTGATTTTGGCCAGGCGGTGATGTGAGGCGGGATGGTCGAAGAATTGCGCGAGCGCGAAGCGAGCGTTGTCCAGCCGGGTCCAATTCAAGTCGCACAAGACCAGGCGCTGCTTTGCTTCGCGTTGAGCTGTTTCGACGAATGCCATTTGTGCGGGAAAATCCTTCCAGCCGTGGCTGTCGTAGATGAGTCGGTCGACCCACTCCCAGAGTTGTGCGTCCATCGGATCATGGAGTTCCCCCTGCCACCACAGATAAAATGGCAGGTCCGAATCCAGATTGGACAGGATGATGCTCGGCAGTTGTGTGGCGCATCCGCCTTTCAGACGAAACGAAATTTGTTCGGAGCAAACCTGCTTGTTTCCGCCACGGCTGACGTGGCAATGCGCGCTGATCCAGGCATCTACGCGGTCTTCCTGGGACTGGCAATCGGCTTCGATCACAATCGCGCGGCAGGCGTGGTTTTCGGTGATCCTCGCCATTAGTTGTGTGTTGTTGTTCAGTGAACCCGGCTCTTCGCTGTAAACGGCAAGGTTCATGAGCGAAGCGCGCATCATTGCGCCTTCGCCCTCTCGCCAGAGTTTTTTCAGCTCGTGCTCAATTTTTCCGATTTCGACTGAAGTGCCTAACGAATATGTTTCAGCAATCGCAGGCATATAGCGCTTTATAACCTCCTCCACGCACCGCCGTCGCGGGCGAGCAAGTCATCGGCAGTTTCCGGTCCCCACGATCCGGCGGGATAGAAACATAACTCCGGCGCATCTTTCTTCGCGTGCCATGCTTCCTCGATAGGGTCGATGAACGCCCACGCTTCTTCTACTTCATCGCGGCGAGCAAAGAGCGTGGCGTCGCCGCTCATCGCATCGAGCAGCAAGCGTTCGTACGCTTCCGGACTAGGCTTGCCAAAGGAAGTGCCATAATGAAAATCCATCTTCACCGGTTCGATGCGCAGACTGGTTCCCGGGATTTTTGCCAGCATTCGCAATGAAATTCCCTCGTCCGGTTGGATGCGAATCACGAGCACGTTTTGGTCGATCTTCACAGTCTCCTTGTTGAACAGAACTGCCGGAGCTTTTTTGAAATGGACGGAAATCTCGGTGGCCGATTTCGGTAAACGTTTGCCGACCCGCATGTAAACGGGCACACCTGCCCAGCGCCAATTATCGATGTTAATGCGCAGCGCGACATAGGTTTCGGTCATCGATTTTGGATCGACGCCTTTTTCCTGGCGATATGCCGGGACCGGTTGACCGCCGATCGCGCCTGCGGTGTACTGGGCGCGCACGACATTCTTCGCCACTTCGGGTCCGATGATGCGCCGCAGCGCTCGGACCACTTTGACTTTCTCATCGCGAATGCTATCGGCGCTGAGATCGGTTGGAGCTTCCATCGCCACCAGGCAAAGCAACTGGAGCAAATGATTTTGCACCATGTCGCGCAACGCCCCGGCCTTTTCATAATAACCGGCGCGGGCTTCCACCCCGAGCGTTTCCGCCGCCGTGATCTGGAGATGATCGATGTAGCGCGTGTTCCAGAGCGGCTCGAAAATCGCGTTTGCGAATCGCAGCACTAAAATGTTTTGCGCCGTCTCTTTGCCGAGAAAATGATCGATGCGATAGGTCTGACTCTCGTCGAACGCGGCTTTGACGATGCGATTTAATTCGCGCGCCGAAGCGAGATCGGTGCCGAATGGTTTTTCGATGATGACGCGCGCCCAGCTGCCTTCCTCGGCGCGATTTAATCCGGCGGCCTTGAGATTCTTCAGGATAACCTCGAACTGGTCCGGCCCGGCGGCAAAATAGAAAAGTCTATTGCCGCGCGTACCCCGTTTGGTGTCGACCTTTTCCAATCGTTCGCCTAACGACTTGTACCCCGCTTCGTCGCCGAACTCGCTCTGATGATAAGAGAGGGATTGTGAAAACGTTTTCCAGATTTCATCGCGCACGGCTTGGCGGGAAAATTCCCGCACGGCTTCCTCCATCTCCTTCCGAAAATCATCGTCGCTCTTCGGCCGGCGTGCGAAACCGATGATTGCCACTGCGGGCGGCAATTCGCCCTCGGCGGCAAGATTGTAAAGCGCGGGAATCAATTTCCGGTGCGTCAGATCGCCAGTAGCGCCGAAGATTACGATGCTGCACGGCTGCGGCACCGCGCGCGTCGACAATCCTTCGCGCAACGGATTCATCTGCTGCTCAGCGGAACGGTTCATGAATCAACCGCAGATTACGCAGATCTTCGCAGATTACATAGTAAGAATCTACTGTCGTGGCAATCCGCCTGCCGCACCGAAGCATCAATCACGATGTGGACATTTCGTTCGTTCGCGATGGAGGTTCTCCAAGCGATCGAACGGTTGGAGCAAGGCCCGAATCGGCCAACGGAGTAGCTAAGTCTCGGATACAGATTCAGCTCGGCAGCGGAAATCTGCGCGTCAGCTCGCGTACTTTTTCGCGGACGCGATTCAGGGCCGGTTCGTCGGTGCGATTTTGCAGCGCTTCGGCGACGAGATCGGCGATCTCGAGCATCTCTTCTTCTTTCATTCCCCGCGTGGTCACCGCCGGGGTTCCGACGCGGATGCCGCCGGGTTTGAAAGGCGAGCTGGTATCGAACGGTATGGCGTTTTTGTTCACGGTGATGCCGGCGCGATCGAGAACTTCCTGAGCTTCTTTGCCG
>Ga0209577_10005873_pt1 | contig 11392 bp, 8 predicted proteins | sample GraSoiAngelo_109_FD_185874 | JGI IMG/M metagenome (GOLD analysis project Ga0209577, IMG submission 185874) | Grasslands soil microbial communities from the Angelo Coastal Reserve, California, USA - 14_0903_12_20cm (SPAdes) (version 2) | ecosystem: Environmental > Terrestrial > Soil > Grasslands ... | reverse complement strand
GGCCTGCGCCGCCGCGCCGACGAAACCCCGCTCGAATTCGCCGGGGCCATCGGCATGCCTGAAGTTTTAAAGATAACGCGAGCATACAACCGCGTGCGCTTCGGCGCTCAACATTTGACCGACGCCGAGGCCGCCGAAGTCGAGCGGTCTTTGCAGGGCATGGAGGAAAAGCCGTGAACCGTAAACCGTGACGAGAGAAATCCGGTCTTAACTTGTCACGGTTTACGGTTCACGGTTCACGACTGGTTTTATGAAGAAAGTCGGATTCATCAGCCTGGGCTGCCCGAAGAATCTCGTTGACAGCGAGGTGATGATGGGGCAGCTTCAACAGAAGGGCTACGAGATCACGGGCGACGCCGCGGAGGCCGAGACGCTCGTCGTCAACACGTGCGGCTTCATTGACGCGGCGAAGAAGGAATCAATCGAGGCCATCCTCGAAGCGGCTCGTCTGAAGACAGAAGGGAAGTGCAAGCGGCTCGTCGTCGCGGGCTGCCTCGTCGAGCGCTACCGCGAAGAGCTGCGCGCGGAGATTCCCGAAGTTGACGCCTTCATCGGCACGAGCCAGATAAACGACATCACGACCGTCGCCGACGAGCGCGTCAATACGCGGCAACTTCCGGTGCTTCCGCTCGGCAACCAGACGGCGACGTACCTCTACGACGAGCGGGCGCCGCGCGTGCTCGCCACGCCCGGCCACTACGCCTTCGTCAAGATCGCCGAAGGCTGCGACCGCCCCTGCGCCTTCTGCTTCATCCCGCAGATGCGCGGCCATTTCCGCAGCCGTCGCTTCGGCTCGGTCGTCGCGGAGGCGAAGCAACTGGCGGCGAAGGGCGTCAAAGAGATCATCCTCGTCGCGCAGGACTCCTCGCGCTACGGCGAAGACCTCGGAGAGCGCGACGCGCTCGCAGCGCTCATGCGCGAGCTGTGCCGACTCGAAGGCGTCGAGTGGGTGAGAGTGATGTACACCTACCCGACGCACATCAGCGACGCCTTCCTCGACGTGCTGGCCGAAGAGCCGAAGGCCGTCAAGTACCTCGACATGCCTTTGCAGCACGCCTCGCAGAACGTCCTGCGGCTGATGAAGCGCGGGGGAAGTCGCGCCAGCCTGGAACGGCTCATCGGGCGCGTGCGCGAGCGCGTGCCGGGGCTGGCCGTGCGGACGACCTTCATCACGGGCTTCCCCGGCGAGACGGAAGAAGACTTCGAGGAGCTACGTGCCTTCGTCCGGGGCGTTGAGTTCGACCGCGTCGGCGTCTTCACTTACTCTGACGAGGAGGGTACGCCCGCCTTCGAGTTGCCGGACAAGGTTGACCCGAAGGTCGCCAGTCGCCGCCGCGCGCGCCTGATGAAAGAGCAGTCGCGCATCTCGCTCCGAAAGAACCGCGCGCGCGTCGGCGAGACCGTGCGCGTGCTCTTCGAGGGCGCATCCGACGAGACAGACCTGCTCTGGCAGGGGCGCACCGGGGCGCAAGCGCCCGACATAGATGGCTGCGTCCTCATCAACGACGCGCCCGAAGGCCGCAACCCTGAGCCGGGCGACTTCGTTAACGTTCGCATCACCGAGGCGCAGGAGTACGACCTCGTCGGAAGAATCGTTTAAAAGCAGTCAGCGTTCAGCCATCAGCCGTCAGCTTTTCCGTCCCGGCGCTTGAGAGGGAAAGCTAATGCTGTCATCTGTGTCAGGCGAAAGCTGAAAGCTGACCGCTGAATGCTGACAGCTCTTAATGCCGCGAGCCAAAGAAACGAGCGACGTGATAAGCCCGCCGTTAGTCGAGACGGCGCGCGTCGTCGTCGCGCCGGGCAGGCGGACGGCAGGTGATTACTTCGCGCTGGCCGTGGCGACATGCGGCGTCGGCCTGATCCCGCTCGCGCCGGGGACGTGGGGAGCGGGCGTCGGCGTCTTCGTTTACCTCGCGGTCGTGCGGCTCGCCGAGTCGGCTTTCATGCGCGGCGGCGCGCGCGGCCTTCAGGCGTCGTCGCTCTCTTTTCAAGCGCTGCTGACGACGCTGCTGTTGGTCGTCGTCTTCGCCGTTTCAATCGTTGGGACTTGGGCGGCGACGCGCGCGGAGAAGCTTCTGGGGAAGAAAGACCCCGGCGCGGTCGTCGTTGACGAGGTGGCGGGGCAGTTGGTCGCGTTACTGTTCGTGCCGTGGGGCGCTGGGTGGTGGACGCTGGCGGCGGCCTTCGTCGCGTTCCGCGTGTTCGACATCTGGAAGCCGTACCCCGTCAGGCGACTCGAAGGCTTGGGCGGCGGCTTGGGCATCATGGCCGACGACCTGCTCGCGGGCTTCTACGCGGCGGCGCTCGTGTCACTGCTGAACGCAATTCAGATTTTGTACTGACCCGACGGAGGGGCGAGATGGGAGAGACTAAGAATCAGAACACGCAAGCCGAAGCGGCCGCGGGCACGCCGCAGCGCGACGCCGAGGCGACGAGCAGCGAAACCCTGAGCGACATCGAGGAGAGCGAGAAGGTCTCGACCGGCGGCGGCAGCGCCTCTGAGAGCAGCCCGCTCGAAACCTCGACGCCCAGCCCCGACGCGGGCGGCGAGGGCCGCGCCGACGGAAGCGAGACGGGCGGGCCGATGTGAGCGTGAAGTAGTCAGTAGGCAGTAGCCAGTAGTCAGTAGTTTGCGCGCGGCGGACGTTGCCGTTGTTTACCCTGACCGCTCGGCTCAGAAAGGTTTTTCTACTGACTACTGGCTACTGCCTACTGACTACTTTCCTATGCCTAACATCAAAATTTTTGTCTCCGACGACGTGAACGAGAGCGGGCTTGAGCCACTACGCTCCGCCGGGTTTGAGGTCGAGAAGCGGACGGGGCTGAAGGGCGAAGAGCTGTCCGAAGCCGTGGGCGGCTGCGACGGGCTGATCGTGCGCAGCGAGACGAAGGTGACGGCGCAGTTGTTGGAGGCGGCGGGCCGTCTGCGCGTGATCGGGCGCGCCGGGGTCGGCGTGGACAACATAGACGTTGCGGCGGCGACGCAGCGCGGCGTCGTCGTGATGAACGCGCCCGACGGCAACACGATGACAACCGCCGAGCACACACTCGCCCTGCTGCTCGCGCTCGCGCGGCGCGTGCCGCGGGGCGACGCCAGCCTGAAGGCGGGGCGCTGGGAGCGCAAGAAGTTCGTCGGCACGGAGCTGCGCGGCAAGACGCTCGGCGTCGTCGGCCTGGGGCGCATCGGGCGCGTCGTGGCGAGCCGCGCGCGCGGCTTCGAGATGAGGGTCGTCGCCTTCGACCCGTTCGTCGCGCCCGAACACGTGCGCGACGCCGAGATCGAACTCGCGCCGCTCGAAGAGGTCTGTGCGCGCGCCGACTTCCTGACCGTCCACACGCCCCTGACGCCGGAGACGCGCGGCATCGTCGGCGCGAAGGAGTTCGCGCGGATGAAGCCGGGCGTCTATGTCATCAACTGCGCGCGCGGCGGGCTGGTGGACGAGCGCGCGCTCCACGCGGCAATCAAGGAGGGGCGCGTCGCGGGCGCGGCGCTCGACGTGTTCGAGGAGGAGCCGCCGCCAGCCGACCACCCTCTGCTCGCGCTCGAAGAGGTGATCGCGACGCCGCACCTCGGCGCTTCGACGAAGGAGGCGCAAGAAGGCGTCGCCGTCATCGTGGCCGAGCAGATGAGAGACTTCTTTCTGACGGGCGCGGTGCGCGGCGCGGTCAACGCACCCGCGGTCGGCGCGAAGGAGCTTGAGGCGCTCGCGCCTTACCTGTGGCTGGCCGAGCGGCTGGGGCGCTTTCAGGCACAACTCATTGACGAACCCGTCCGCGGCGTCGAGATCGAGTACGCAGGCGAGGCCGCTGGCCTGGATGCCTCGCCCGTCACGCGCTCGTTCCTGGCGGGGCTTTTGAGGAACATGAGCGCGCGCGTCAACGTCGTCAACGCGCTCGTCATCGCGGAGGAGCGCGGCATCACGGTCACGGTCTCGCAGCGCCACGGCGCGGCGGGGGAGATTCGCGAGCCGGTCAGGACGCGAGTCCGCGCGGTCGCGGGCGAGCACACGGTCGCGGGCGCGCTCTTCGGCCAGCGCTCGGACGGGCGCATCACGGAGATTGACGGCTTCCGCATCGAGGCCATCCCGGCGGGCAACATGCTCGTCACGCGCAGCAGCGACGTGCCCGGCGTCATCGGTCGCGTCGGCACGATCCTCGGCAACCACGGCGTCAACATCAGCCGCTTCCACCTCGGAAGACGCGAGCGCGGCGGCGAGGCGATGGCCGTCGTCGAGGCGGACGCGCCGCTCGACGAGGCCACGCTCGAAGAGCTGCGCTCGTTCGGGCCGGTCATCTCGGCGCGTCGGATCGTGCTTGAGTAGTAAGGCCCCGGCGCTTACTCGACGATGAAGCTTGTGCGCTGCGTGGCGGTGGTCTTGGCCGCGCGGTCTATGGCGGTGAGTTGCAGGACGTAGCGCCCGGTCGGGAAAGACGCGAGGGCCAACTCGGCGGCGTAGGGGATGCGCGAGGCGTCGGACAGTCCGTCGGTCGCGACCTTCTTGAGCGGAGCGGTGAAGACGGGCTGGTCGTCGCGGAAGATTTGTATCTGGAGCGCCACGTCGGGCTGCGCCGAAGGCCCAGGCGATGCGTTGTAGATGTAGGCCATGAAGCGAATCCAGGAGGTGCGCGCGAACCTCCGGTCAACGCTGAGCAGCACGCCCTTCGACATCTCTTCGGCCTTGACCGTGTCGGGCATGTCGGCCCCTTTGCGCTCGCCGATGAAGACGCTGCTGAGCGAGAGCCGGCCCGGCTTGAACTCAGGGATTTCGACCCACTGCATGGCGCTTCCCGTCCGACCGCCGCGAGCGTCCCGCGCAGCCACGCGCACCTGGTAGAGTCCGGGCGGGACATGAAGCTGATAACTGAAGACCGCCTTGGATGAATCCCTCTGCCGCGTGTCCGGCGTGGCGGCGTCGGCGTCGCCGCCGGTGACGTTCAACTGTTGGCTGAAGCCGCGGACGGTCTTGCCGTTATCGTCGAGTACGACGCCGAGCACGTCGAAGGTCGCGCGGCGCTTGTCGCCCTGCTCGAAGGTCAAGGCCGAGAGGTCGAGTTCGACCGAGGCCGTCAAGGCCGCGCCGCCGTCCTGGGCGCTGACGAAGTTGAGCGCTAGCGCGGTCGGCAGCGCGCCGCGCGGCAGGGGCGCGCGCAAGGCCGCGAGCAGGTCGCGCTCGGCGGGCGGCTTCTGCTTCTCGACGCTCTCGCCCTCACTCTTTTTCTTCTTCTTCTCGGCGGCGGCGGGGCCTTCTGCCGGCGGAGCGTCGTAGAAGCCGCGCCGGACGATGACGCGCAGGTCCGGACGCCCACGCACGCTCACCTCGACGTTCCGGTACTTCGGCGCGCCGTGCTGCTCCGCACCCGCGGCCTCCGGCCTCCACGCCAGGAGGTAGTAGAGCGCCGTCTCTTTGAGCGCGCCCGACACGGCCCGCGAGAGCGCGTTCGTGTTGACGAGCGCCCGCCCGCCCGTGTCGGCGGCCAGCGTGTAGAGCGGCGACTGCATCTCCGAAAGCTCGCTCATGTTGACAGACGCGAGCCGCCCGCCGGGGTCGAAGGCCACGTCCGAGGAGGCGTCCGGCTGGCCGGTGCGCAGGCCCTCGGCGTCGAGCGAGTAGATGACGACGCCCGCGCGCGCCGCGGCGTCGGCGACGCGCCGCATCCAGTCGCGCGAGACGCTCTCGCGGTCGTCCACGAGGAAGCCGTCGGAGATGAAGAAGAGAATCTTGCGACCGGGCAGGGGCGCGGAGCCGCGCACGGTCGAGTAGAGCGAGGCGAGCGTGTTGAGCGAGACGCTGTTCGACTGCCGCATGATCGAGCGGGCGCGCTCCTGAACCATTGACTCGGCCATCGGGCGCGTGAGGGCGGGGAATTCCCTGAGCACGACGTCAACGAAGTAGTCGGTGACGGAGAGGTCGAAGCGCTCGACGGCGAGCGCCTGGACTTCGCTCATCGGCGGCCTCTGCATGTCTCTGACGACGTAAGGGCGCGTGTTGATGCGCGAGGCGGCGGCGCGCAGCACGGCCTTGTCGTTCGTGAACTGCTGGAGGAAGCCGACCTGCCCGCTCGCCGAGGTGACGGCGGCCTCGTCGTTCTGCCCGATCTCTTCGTTAATGAAGCGGAGCAGCGTCTTGTTGATGCGCGCGGAGTTGCCGGCTGAGAGGTGCAGGTCGTCAACGAAGAAGATGACCGTGCGCCCGCGGTCGAGCGGCAGCGCCGCGCCCGGCCCCGCGCCGCTCTTCGTCCCTCGCGCCGCCGCGAGCTGCGCGTCCTCGTTGACCGCCCCGGCCTCGACGCGCTCGAAGAAGGCGACCTGCCGCGCCCGTCCGTCCACGCGCAGCTCGAACTGTTCGGGCTTGAGGCCGTCAACGAACTTGCCCGCGCGGTCGAAGACCATCACGTCGGTCTGCACGAGGTCGGAGCTGATGCGCACGACTTCTTCGTCCCCCTCATGCGGCGCGGGCTTGCCCGCGTCCTGCGCGCGTGGCGCGAGAGGCGCGAGCAGGCAGACCGCGGCGGCGAGCGAGATTAACAGACGCGTGTGTAAGAGCGTGCAGGAGAGCATGGCGGAAAACTCGGAGCCGGTCGGGGAAACGACGCCAGAAATCTTACCACGCCTGCCGCGGCGCGCGTGAACGAAAACCGGGCCGGGCGCGAACCCACGTGCCGAAAACTTTCCTTCCGTACAAACGTACTATTCCCCGCACGCGCAGTCCGAGCTTTGAACTCTTCGGACGCCTGCGGCGCTGTCGGTTCACCAGCCGCGGAGGTCACGGCTAAAGTATCTTGAGCGAGCAGAAACCCACACTCAAACTGGATAGTGTCACCAAGCGCTTCGGCGACTTCGCAGCCGTCAGCGGGTTGAGCCTGACGGTGCGCGCGGGCCGCGTCTATGGCCTGCTCGGCCCGAACGGCGCGGGCAAGACGACGACCATCCGCATGATCGTCGGCATCACCGCGCCCGACGAGGGGACGATTGAGCTGTTCGGCCAGCGCGTCAGCCCCGCCCTGCAAAACCGCATCGGCTACCTGCCAGAAGAGCGCGGCCTCTACAAGAAGATGAAGGTCGGCGACCAGCTCAGGTTCTTCGCCGAGTTGAAGAACTTCGCGGGCCGCGAGGCCGAGGCGGCGGTTGACCGCTGGCTCGCGAAGGTGAAGCTCTCGGAGTGGAAGCGCAAGAAGGCGTCCGAGCTGTCGAAGGGCATGCAGCAGAAGATTCAGTTCATCGCCGCAGTCCTCCACGACCCAGACCTCCTCATCCTCGACGAGCCGTTTTCCGGCCTCGACCCCGTCAACGTCGAACTCCTCAAAGACCTCGTGCTCGAACTGAAGGCCGCGGGCAAGACCATCATCTTCTCGACACACCAGATGGAGATCGCCGAGCGAATCTGCGACGACATCTGCCTCATCAACCGCTCGCGCAAAGTCCTCGACGGGCGTCTCCGCGAGATCAAGCGCGGCTTCGGGCGCAACGCCGTGGCGCTCCGCTGCGAGGGCGGCGACGGCGTGCTCGAAGACCGCGCGCTCGTCGCCAGCGTCGTCGAGCACAGCGACGAAGTGGAGGCGCTGCTCGCGCCGGGCGCTGACGCGCAGGAGCTTCTGCGACGCCTCCTCGCCGCGGGTGCTGCGGTCACGAAGTTCGAGCTGGTCGAGCCGAGCCTGAACGACATCTTCATCGAGGAGGTCGGGGGCGGCGAATGAGAAAGTTTCTCGCGGTCGTCAAGCGCGAATACGTGCAGCGCGTCAGGAGCCGCATGTTCCTCGTCGTGACCGTCGGAGCGCCTTTGATGTTCGCGCTCTTCACGGTCGTCCCGGCTATGATCGCGGGCATGAAGGCCGGCGGCCCCACGCGCATCGCCGTCGTGGACGAAACCGGGCGCATGTACGAGCGCGTGCGCGACGCGCTCACAAACGCGCGCGACGAGGGGGACGAGGCGGAGGAAGGGAAGCCGGAGGCAGCCAACCCCGTCGGCCAAAACAGTAGCGAGCGCATGAAACAGGCGGCCAAAGCGGGCGAGCAGGATTACGCCGTGGAGCAGGCGTCGCCCGACGGTCGGACGACCGAGGAGCTGAAGCGTCAGCTAGACGAGCGCGTGAAGAGGGACGAGTTGGATGGCTACCTCGTCCTGCCGAAAGATGTTCTTGAGGGCGGCGAGGCGCAGTATTACTCACGCAACGTCGGCGACGTGTTCACGCGCGGGCGCGTCCAGGATGGCCTGACGAAGGCCGTGCGCGACGCGCGGCTCGCCGAGAACAACGTCAGGCCGGAAGTGATGCGCGCCGTCAACCGGCCCGTGAAGATGGCGACGACGAAGGCGGGTGGCGGAGGGGAGAAGGCCGACAACGGGCAGGGCTTCTTCCTCGTCTTCGGCGTCGGCTTCGTCATCTACCTGACGATCCTGATGTACGGGCAGGTCATCCTCGGCGCGGTCATCGAGGAGAAGGAGACGCGCATCGCGGAGATTCTGTTCTCCTCGATCCGCTCGTTCCCGCTGATGTTGGGCAAGCTCATCGGCGTCTCGCTCGTGGCGCTGACGCAGTTCGCCATCTGGGGCCTGGCGTTCGCGGCCTTCGCGCTCTACGGCGTCGCCGTGCTCGCCGGGCAGGGGATGAAGGTCAGCCTCCCCCACGTCCCGGCGAGCGTCTTCGCCTACCTCGTCCTCTTCTTCCTGCTCGGCTACTTCATCTACGCGACGATCTACGCGCTCGTCGGCTCGATGGTGACGACGACGCAGGAAGGCGGTCAACTGGCGATGCCCATCATCCTCCTGCTCGTCGTCGGCTTCTACCTCGTCTTCCCCGTCGTCCGCAGCCCGAACTCGCCGCTCGCCTTCTGGGCCTCGATGATCCCCTTCTTCTCGCCCATCACGATGCTCGTGCGCATCACGACGCAGACGCCGCCCTTCTGGCAGATCGCGCTCTCGCTCGCCATCGGCTTCGCCACCGTCGTGCTGCTCGTCTGGCTCGCCGGGCGCGTCTATCGCGTCGGCATGCTGATGTACGGCAAGCGCGCGACGATACCCGAAGTGTTCAAGTGGATACGCCAGTCGTAAAAGCGTTCAGCGTTCAGCAATCAGCTTTTCATGCTCTGAAAGGCGGGCTTAAAATGCGGAGCTGACTTTCAGGAAATAAAAAGCGGAAAGCTGAGTGCTGAACGCTGATTGCTAACCATGGGAATCGAGGTCGAGAAAAAATACAGGCTCACGCGCGAACAGTGCGAGTCCGTGCGGCGTCGTCTGGAAGAGGTCGGCGCGGAAGGCGAGGGTGTCGCGGAGTTCGAGGAGAACACGATCTACACGGGGCCGGGCCTCGACCCGCGGCGTCGCGTGCTCCGGCTGCGGCGAAAGGGGGGGCGCGCCTTCTTCACATTCAAAGAGCGCGAGCCGACCGCGTCGGCCATCAAGCGGCAGCGCGAGGACGAGACCGAGGTGTCGGACGCCGGCGCACTCGCCGCCATACTCGAAGCCCTCGGCTACCGCCCCGCGCTCGTCTATGAGAAGCGGCGCACGACCCGGCGCGTCCGCGGCGTCGAAGTCGTCATTGACGAGCTGCCCTTTGGACTCTTCCTCGAAATCGAGGGCGACGAGTCGGCCATCCTCGACGCCGAAAAACTACTCGACCTCGAAAGCACGTTGGCCGAGCACGCGCCCTACCCGGAGCTGACGCTGCGCCACGGGGTGAAGAGAGACGGCGTGGTCGAAGCCCGTTTCTAAAGAGCGCGCGTTTCAAAAAGAAGCGGCTTCGCTCCAAGTCGAGCGAAGCCGCTTTCGATTCAGAAGCCGAGCGCCTCTTACATGCCCATGCCGCCGCCCATGCCGCCCATGCCGCCGGGCATCGCGGGCGTCTTGTCGTCTTCGGGAATCTCCGAGACGAGCGCCTCGGTCGTCAGCATGAGGCCGGCGATAGAGGCCGCGTTCTGCAAGGCCGTGCGCGTCACCTTCGCCGGGTCAATCACGCCCTCCTCGACGAGGTCGCCGAACTTCTCGGTGGCGGCGTTGTAGCCGTAAGACTCCTTCTTGCCCTCGCGCACTTTCTCGACGATGACCGCGCCCTCCTTGCCCGCGTTCTGAACGATCTGGCGCAGCGGCTCTTCGAGCGCGCGGCGCACGATGGTGACGCCGATCTGCTCGTCCGGATCGCCCTCGCCGTCCGCGCTCGCCTTGAACTTGTCGAGCGCCTTCGCCGCCCGCACGAGCGCGACCCCGCCGCCCGGCACGATGCCTTCTTCGACCGCCGCGCGCGTCGCGTGCATCGCATCCTCGACTCTCGCCTTCTTCTCCTTCAACTCCGTCTCGGTGGCCGCGCCGACTTTAATGACGGCCACGCCGCCGACGAGCTTGGCGAGTCGTTCCTGCAACTTCTCGCGGTCGTAGTCCGACGAAGTCTCCTCGACCTGCGTGCGGATGGTCTTCACGCGACCCTCGATGTCCGAGGCCTTGCCCGCGCCCTCGACGATGGTCGTGTTGTCCTTGTCAACCGTGATCTTCTTGGCGCGCCCCAGGTCTTCGAGCTTGACGTTCTCAAGCTTGATGCCGAGGTCTTCCGAGATGACCTTGCCGCCCGTCAGGATCGCGATGTCTTCGAGCATCGCCTTGCGGCGGTCGCCGAAGCCTGGAGCCTTGACCCCCGCGACGTTCAGCGTGCCGCGCAGCTTGTTGACGACCAGGGTCGCCAGAGCTTCGCCCTCAACGTCCTCCGCGATGATGAGAAGCGGCTTGCTCATCTTGGCGATCTGTTCCAGGAGCGGCAGAAGGTCTTTCATCGAGCTGATCTTCTTCTCGTGGATCAGGATCAACGGGTTGTCGAGTACGGCCTCCATGCGCTCCGGGTCGGTGACGAAATAGGGCGAAAGGTAGCCGCGGTCGAACTGCATGCCCTCGACCACGTCCAACTCGGTCTGCATCGTCTTCGACTCCTCGACCGTGATGACGCCGTCCTTGCCCACCTTGTCCATCGCCTCCGCGATCAACTCGCCGATGGTGCTGTCGCCGTTAGCCGAAATCGTGCCAACCTGCGCGATGGCGTCGCCCTTGACCGGCTTCGACATGCGCCTGATCTCTTCGGTGGCGCGCTCGACTGCCTTGTCAATCCCGCGCTTCAGGGCCATCGGGTTCGCGCCCGCCGCCACCGTCTTCACGCCCTCGCGGAAGATGGCCTGCGCCAAGACGGTCGCCGTCGTCGTGCCGTCGCCCGCCACGTCAGACGTTTTCGACGCGACCTCGCGCACCATCTGCGCGCCCATGTTTTCGAGCGAGTCCTTCAGCTCGATCTCCTTCGCCACGGTCACGCCGTCCTTCGTGATCGTCGGGCTGCCATATTTCTTATCGAGCACGACGTTGCGGCCCTTCGGGCCGAGCGTGATCTTGACCGCGTCGGCGAGCTGGTTGACGCCGCGCAG
>Ga0209577_10005872_pt1 | contig 11392 bp, 14 predicted proteins | sample GraSoiAngelo_109_FD_185874 | JGI IMG/M metagenome (GOLD analysis project Ga0209577, IMG submission 185874) | Grasslands soil microbial communities from the Angelo Coastal Reserve, California, USA - 14_0903_12_20cm (SPAdes) (version 2) | ecosystem: Environmental > Terrestrial > Soil > Grasslands... | reverse complement strand
TCGTGACGTGGATATCATAATCCGCCGCGCGCCAAGATCGCGAAAAGGCGGTCGTATCCTAGTGACGGCTGCTTAGGCAAGGCGTTGTACCTTATCTCCAAGACCAGTGCAGTTCGTCTTTTGGATCAAATAGGCATCGGAGCGGCAAACCGATCCACCACCGGGTCTTGGCTCCGACTAGTACGGAGACGAGGATCCGCGGCGACTGCGATTCTCATATATAAGGACCGGTGCAAGTTAGGACTGGGGCGAGATTGCCCGAAATAGGAAGCTCGATTCGTGGAAGTGCATGAAAACAATCGTGGAAACGTCGGGAATCTTGGGCGACCGCGCCGTGACAGTGTAGGATCCTAACAACGACAGGGCAGCGTTCTAACCTGTTCCGAGGATGGCGGGGATAAACTCTGAGCCGGGGAAGGAAGGCGCGGTGTAGCCGAGCCAGTGTTGAACGTCGGTTGACCAAAATACGACGGGAATTGTGAGGGCGAAACTCAGCCAAAATTTGTCGCGAAACATGGCAACGGAGTGCCCGGCGTGACGGTCGTGGCTCCCGTGAATGTGTGACATCTTGTGACCGGCGTGTGGGTCGCAGGCCTGTCCGTGATCACTGTGTGTCGAGTGTTCCATTATTCTTTCCTGGAGCCGCAGACTCGACTGTAAAAATGTTGCATTTGAGGCTGCCGGTCACGGTGACCCAATTATCTAGAGCAGTCCCAAAGCACGGCCGAAATCAACGCGCCGAGCCCTACTACCGCGAATATCGAGCGGATTGCGTGCAAACGATGCCAGCGATCACGCAACAACGCCCAATCTGCTGGAGGGGATTCGGATGTAGTTGCCCGCACCTGGATGTTGATAGGATTGATGAAGACGGCCCATACAAGCAGCATCCCTGCAAGAGAAAGCAACCCAGCCAAGGAGAGAGCGAATATCGCGCCCCGTCTGCGAGTAAGGAAGGCCACCACGAAGGTCGAGAGGAATGCTCCAATCTCGACAGCTCCGACCCTCGTCCCCCAGTTGCGATAAAGCGTATTCTGCACGGTAACGAAGAGAGGCCCGGGCAGGGTGACCTTCCCCGCCCGCGACATCAAGTGGCCAAGAACCACGCCCGCTGCGAGTGCTGTCAGTAGAAGACTGATGGACCGAGCCGAAATGAGGGCCATACGTACTCCCGATTATGAACCTATTCCTTCGCACCGTAGAGCTACTCCCTTCAATGGCCCCGCGGACGTAACCTTGCCCGATGGTGAGTGTCGATTGCGTAGCGTCAGTGCGCAGCCAAATAGGTCCCCGTCACATATCCCAATGTTGCCCCTATGAGGATGTCCGAGGGGTAGTGCTTTTTCGCTGGGTAGCGCGAGAGACTGACTCCCGTTGCCAGCGCATATGCTCCCCACTTGACCCATTTTTTCTTGGGATATCGGTGAGCGACCACCGCCGCAAATGCAAAACTGGTGGCTGAATGCCCGGATGGGAAAGATCTTCCGCCGCCCCAGAACTTTCCCGTGCTGTTCGGTGTGTAAGGAAACTGGCGATCGAACGCCAGCTTGAGAGCCAAGTCTGCAGTGCCAGCCGCTCCCATGGCAGCGAGTGCTTTAAATCCAGTATCGCGCAAATAGGAATGGTGTTTGCCACACCCTATGCCATAAGCGAGTGCAGCTGATCCAAGCTCCAGCCCGAGACCGACGTTTGACCACTGCCCTGCGGTTTGCTGCAAGGGTTTCGATTGAATGCGATTGTCAGTAGGCCGGTCGACCTTTGCGATCAGCACCCCGGTAACTGCCAAGATTGGCAGCTCCCATTTCAAATTGCTGGGACGAACAGCGCTTCGGGGAACAGCTTTTAATCCGTGCCCGAATTGCGAAGCTTCAGTCCAGGTTTCGTGGGAAAACCCGCGGATACTGCAGCCCGAATCTTTGGCCGTCTCTTGTGCGTGTGGTTGTTGATTCTCCCGCACCTGCTCTGAGAATCCGAGCATGGCGGAGCGCGCTTCCACGTTTTGCGTCTGTTCACCAGATGAGTCGGCCGTCTGAGCGAACGATGTCCTTGGCCCATGAAGTACGGCGGCAAAGATGAGCAAAGAACACACGAGAAGCCGGAAAGCGCATGTGATTCGGGAAATGGGCATGATTTTCAAGACTCCTCTCGAACTCAGATGCAATCTCAACCGCAAGCGCTGGGATGGATTACCGTCAGAACTCAAAATCTAAAGAAAACTGGATTTGGCGAGCGCCGGTTCCAGCGATCGGTTGCCTAAATCCTGGTATCGGAGTCAAACCCGAGCCGAACACCGGATTGATCTGGGAGACGTTCGCACTGTTGAACAGGTTGAAGAATTCCGCTACCACGTCGAGGCGTTTCACACCGCCAAACGGGAAGTACTTGAGAACGCGGAAGTCCATCGTGGCCAGTGCGGATGTGTTCAGAGAATTTCTGCCCAGGCCGAGTGGTCTGGCCGAGAGGGGAAAGGCGTGACTCTGATTTGAGTCAAGACCCGTCAACGCGTTCACAGGCCGGCCACTTTCGAGTGTCAGAATCGGTGCCACTTCAATATGGCTGAACGCTTGCGTGAGCCATCCGGTGTTTTCTTCTGATTTCCCGCTCTTCTCCTCTTCGTCACCAATAGGCAACTCCCACAGCGCGTTGAAAACAAAGCGTTGCTGCTGTTGTTGGCGGGACACTGCATTCTCCGCGCGAAGATCGAAAGGATTTTGGGGTTGCTCATCGAAGTCAGAAGCATCGTCGAATGTTTTCGAAAGTGTGTAGCTCGCCGAGAACGCCAGCTCATCGCTCATCCGTCTGTTAAGCGTGAATGAAACGCCGTTGTAGCTCGAACTCGCTGAATTCTGGAGTTGATAAATGTCGCCGAACTGGGCGTTGAGCCGCCCAGGTGAAAAGACTTCTCGCCCAATCTGCTGTGCTGTCGGGTTTGGGATACCAAGGCTAGCGGCGTTCGCAAACGTCAGGATTACTGGACGTAACAAATTGATGTTAAGCGTTCGAGGCAGCTTAACGCCATGAACAAACAAATAGTCAGCGCGGAGCGTAAGATCCTTTGCCAGCAAGTATTCCGCACCGGCGCTGGCTTGTTGGCTGTAGGGAGTCTCCATGCGCGGATCGGGTCGGAAGATAGATGGGGCATTCCCAGAGGCAGGCGCAACAAGTGGCCCGCCCTGCGCTGCCGCGAAAAGGCTGGCTGCTGCGTTGCCATCGACTACTTGCTCGAATGCCTGTGAGCCGTTTTTCTCAATGGCTCGCGTCAAATTGGCGAGAACGTAGCGGTCGAAGAAAACTCCATACCCCGCACGAAAAACCCATTTAGGAGACGGACTCCAAGCGAGACCAATTCGCGGACTGAGGTTATTCGTGTCTTGATTGAAGCCGGCAGGCAAACGCTCAAAGTCGTAACGCACGCCCAGATCAACTGTCAGTTGGCGGCCGAGGGACCAATGGTCCTGTACGAATCCGCCGACACTTGTCACCGGACAATCCACGTTCGAATTCCCGAACGCCTGCCGAAACTGATTAGGATTTCCCGTAAGGAAATCCCCTAGGGAGCCAAAGAGATACACACCATCAAAGCCGTCCTTCACGTTGGCTCGCAGTCTGATGCGATTCACTGTTCCGCCGACTTTCCAAAGATGTTTTCCTCGCGTGCGAGAATACGTGTAGCTCGCTTGATAGTGATTCTCGCGACGTTCGCTGTTCCCTGCATAGGGCCGCCCGAAGGCAACCAGTCCAGCGATGTCAATCACCGGCCCCAGAGGCTGATTCGTGCGCAAGACCGGATGGCGCGCGGCCCCCTGAAAGCGCAAGTCGCTAACGGCTTCCGAACTTAAGACCGTTGTGAGTGATCCCGAAAGAGCGTTATCGCTCGTGAAGCTGCTGCCTCGCGCGCTTGCGTCTATGAGGCCGCTCGTGTTGAACGCATCGCCTGATTCCTTGTCGTTTGTAAAGGTGTATCGCAGCATCAGAGCGGTATTTTTCGTGACCAGGTGATCGAGCTTGCCCGCAGCTTCCGTTTCCGCACGCGCAATGGGAGAGAAAGCTGTCGTGATCTGGCGCGTTGCTAACCCTGGAGATGCTCCCGTCGCGAGGAGGGCATTTATGGTTGTGGCCGCAGTAGGGTCAATATCTGAGCCGATTTGTCCCCGGTTGTGTTCTTGTTCGAGGGTGACGTAGTAAAACCTTTTGTCCTTGATGACCGGTCCGCCCAGAGCAAAGCCAGCGCGGAAGCGCCGAAACGATGGTTTGCCAGACTCGGTTTCGAACGGATCCCGTGCATTGAATGCGTTGTCCTGCGAAAATAGGAATGCGTCGCCGTGAATCGTGTTTGTCCCGGAACGAGTGATGACATTGATCGAACCTCCTGAGGCGCCACCCGACTCTGCTGACAGGCCATTGTTGACGACTTGAAATTCCTGCACGATTTCCGGCGAAAGCTCAGTACGACTCGAACCTGTATACTCGTCGTTGTTGTCCAGGCCATCGATAGAGAGATTGTTGCTCCGCGATCTCAGCCCACCGAAAGTGAAGCCACTGCCGGTAAGTGGCGTCGAACCACTTGCGCCAGAGGTTATCGGTGAACTCGAAACGCCTGGTGCAAGTAGAACGAAATCCAGGTAATTGCGGCTCCGCACAGGCAGTTCTTCTATCCTTTCTTGATCTACAGATGAAACGACTGACGACTGTGAGGGATCAAGTGACGAGGGCTGGGCGCGGACGGTCACTTGTTCAGACGCCGAGGCCGGAGCGAGCACGATGTCGAGACGAACGGTTTGTCCGAGACTCGCTACAACGCCTGCTTGCCGATAAGTTGAAAAGCCTGTTTGTTCCACTCGCACTTCATAGCTGCCGGCAGCAAGCTGCTCCGCTCGAAAGAAACCCTGCTCATTAGTTGTTACAGTCCGAGATCGATTGGTTAAAGGGTTGTGCAGCGTAACCTTCGAGTTGGGAATGACAGCGCCGCTGGTGTCGCTCACAATGCCCTCAAGAGTTGCTCCAACTCGCGACGCTTGAGCGGCGGCGCGAGCTGCGCAAAACAACAAGGCGAACAATACGGCAATGCCGATAACAACATGACCCGCGGAAAACGAACGGCAAACCAGAATCATCTTGAGTCACCCAGTTCAATAAATGGTGGAAGAACAGAAACATCTATTGGTTGAATTGCGAGGACGATACATCACGGCGCCGTCAACAGACGAACCTATCGTTGAGCGCGTTTTCGGATCAGCTATCGCAGATTTCTAGATACGCAGTGGGAGGGGAGGGGGACTCGTCGCATCAAAAATCAGCAAAGGGAAACTGTATGGCGCGGAAAAGAAAGATTTCTGGGCGCAGGAAGCGAATACACTCTTTGCAACAAAATCAAGCAGCGCAGATTTGAAGACGAACCGCGCAAATGAGTACGCCACTCCCACACACAGTGCAAGAACGACCAAAGCGTACTCGGTATCGTTCCCTGTTTGGATCGTTCGATCCCAGTTGTCGAACAGCTCGACCAGCGGACAGACAAGGCAGGTAATGAAAACAAGTGTGATCATTGTCCGAGACACCCAAGATCGCATACCTTCGAGTATAGCCCAGCGGTTTCCCAGGGCGGTAGGCAAAAGCTACTAAAAGCTACTAACGAAGCGCACGAGGCCTGAATCTTTGTTGCTGCAAATTGGAACTATGCAGACAGCAGATCAGAGAGCGCGTGTACGCGGCTTATCCGAATATCGAGGCGAGGCAGGGCACGACGAGACGGCGATAAGCTGCATCGATCTCTTCAGGCGAGACCGGATTCCTGGAATTTAGCCACCACGTCAGCACAGAGGTGTATGCGGACACCAGAAAGTGGGTTACGAGTTCAGGTGAGACGGGAATACTAGCGCGCTTCCGCCTTTGCAGTTCCAGTTTCAGTTCATGCGAGACTATTCCGGCCAAGACGGAATGAATACGCCGGCGCACCACGGCTTCGGCGTTTGATCCCAGCAATGCACGGTTAACCCGCTGGTATTCTTGGGCATGCTCGAACATCGGCAAACTGAACCCGATGATTCTGTCTTATGAGTTGCGAGGTGGCGTCCCTGAGACTTCCTGGCCGGATTCGAGAAAACTCTGCAAGTATTGAAATCCGTCGAAGAGGAGTTCGTCCTTATCCTGGAAATGCATGTAGAAGGTCGAGCGGCCCACATCAGCACGGTCCAGAATTTCCTGCACCGTAATGGACTCATATTTCTTCTCAAGAATGAGTGACATCAAAGCCTTGTGCAGCGGCCTTCGCGTTCTTTGCACGCGGCGATCGGCTATTCGTTCTGTCACGACACACTCCCAATGCCCTCATCGAACAAATAGCTCCGCTTTGTTCAGAAATGAACAGTTCGCGTCGCCTTGTTCTTCCATGAAGACTTGCCGCAGCTTACGCTAGCAGATGGACATATGTCCATTTACGGATAACTATCCTGGAGAAACAACATGTTTGAGACGATGGGATACAGCGCAGCGCCTGGCACGACAGGAATCGTCCTCCACCGGGCATTTTGGTATGACGCCTTCGTGTGGCTGGTGTCATTTGGCAGAGAGCATTCTTACCGGGAAAAGACGCTCGACCTGGCGGGCCTGAAACCTGGCGAGTCGATCCTGGACATAGGCTGCGGTACCGGCACACTTGCCATTGCCGCCAAGCGACGTGTCGGCGCCGCTGGCAGAGTCTATGCAGTTGACGCGTCGCCGGAGATGCTTGCCCGGGGGGTAAGAAAGCCGATAAGGCTGGTGCCGAGGTTGTCTTCCAGAATGGCATCGTCGAAGCCCTGCCGTTTCCCGAGGGTCAATTCGATGCGGTACTGTCCACGGTCATGCTTCATCATCTGGGTCGCAACGCTCGTCTGCAGTGTGCTAACGAAGTGCGAAGAGTTCTGAAGCCCGGCGGACGGGTGCTGGCCGTCGATTTCGCACCGCCCGCAAAGGGGAAGAGGGGCCTTCTTGATCATTTTCATCACCACGGTTATCTCAATATCCAGGACCTCGTTAGCCTGCTGGCGCAGGCAGGCTTGAACGCTGTACAGAGCGGTGCAGTGGGAATGGGCGACTTGCACTTTGTTCTCGCCACGGCCCCGGCGACGACATGATTACGCCGATTTCAACCTACGAGGGAGAACTATGAATGGGCTTCATCACCCGCGTTCCCGAGGCGAAGCAGCATTCCGAAGGATCCGAAGGAGACGACGACGATCCAAAGCAGCCGATTCGCAATCGAAATTCCGGAGTATGAGCGGACTAAGAAATGGGCCTTGCCGTGGAAGCCACAAATGAGAAACAGTGAGTCTTGATCGCATCGTTCCCAAGCTTGGGACGTAGGTTCGATCCCCACCGCTGTAGTCCGCTACCAGCTTTCTGCTTCAGTGGTAAGGACTTGTCTGTTTCGCGCGTGGGCAGAAGTGGGCCATAAGAGGTTCAGCGGTCGGCTCATAAGTTCGAAAATCTCGCGGAACGGCCGGCAAGCCGACAAAGCAAACAGCAAAGACGAGAAAAAAGCGTAGCGTGCCTGTTGCGCTATGTCCCCAGCAGGGTGCTGAGAACTCGGGTGCTCTAACCGCTGAGAGTCGGGAGAGCTGTCTGGCACAGGTCCCGAGAACTCCTGTGATCTCCATCCTGGGTAGAGGATCCTAACCATTCCTTCTTGATTAGATACTCATCCCGCCTGCAAGCCTTAATGGCCGCGAAAGTGCCAGGAGAAGGCAAAAGAATTCAGATAGGAGGCGGCACAGCTTCTCTCTTTTCTGTGATTTCCACAAGGACTGGTCTCCAGCAACCCATGACGCTTCAGCGCCTTGCGCTTGCCTCCGGCACTGCCACGCGCCCAGAACCGGACGGAAGGCAAGTTGCTCCCAGTTCCCCGGTGAAAAATCGCCTCGTTTTGGCGTGTGGGGTCTTGCTGAGCAGTTGCTTGTCGGCGACTGCGCAGACCGGCCCAACACGTTTGACCCTGACGCCGGAACGCACCAGTCCCGTCGTCGTGGCGACTGCGGCCTCGGCCAGCTTGCCCCGCGAGCTCTTTGTCCAGGCCCTCTCGCTCGATCAGCAACCTTCGCGGTTTTCATTCCTGCTTGCCGCCATACGCAACCGCGACCACAAACTCGAGCGCCTCTTCCAAGCAGACGTCGTTAAGACTCCCTTCATTCGGCAGACGCGCGTGCCGATCTTCGGCCTCTGGGGCGGGCGGCTACAACTGGGCGCCTTCGCCAACACGCGCAACTTCGAGAACACCCAGCTTGATCCTTTCTGCTCCGACCGTTTCCGTCGCATCGGCGCCACTCGGCTGCGCGCGGTCGGGAGCCGCGGCGTCAGCCTGACGTTTCGCCTGGACCGCGACGCGTTCTCGCCTGGCCCTGTCAACACCTGGCGGTGTCTCACCTGGCTCCTCGGCGCTGGTCCGAGCTGCCCTCTCTAACTAGCCTGCCCCGGGCTTGGCGGGGCTGTAGTTCGCCAAAACTATGGCCGACTTTGAAATCAATGACTTAGCCGCTCTCCCGCCACTGTTCTGTTATAACTCCTAGCCATGTTTCGATTCATCGGCCTGTGCTTCGGAACGCTGATTCGCCTCTTGCGGGCCCGTCGGAGCCTGTTACTCGAGAATCTGGCGCTACGTCAACAACTCGCCGTCCTGAAGCGTCGGCATCCGCGACCAAGACTAGACCTGCTCGACAAGCTCTTCTGGGTCGCCATTCGTCGATTTTGGTCCGGATGGCAGCAGTCCCTCATTGCGGTCACGCCGGAAACCGTGGTGCGTTGGCACAAGGCCGGATTCCGTTTGTACTGGAAGCTGATGTCCAGAGTCAGGAGGCCCGTCGGGAGACGACAGACATCGAAGGAAGTTCGGGAATTGATTTTCCGGATGGTCGTTGAGAACCCAACGTGAGGAGCGCCACGCATCCATGGCGAGCTACTCATGCTCCGTTTTGACGTTTCTGAGCGAACGATTTCTCGTTGGATGAAACGGACACCTCGAGATTCGGAGCCGGACAAGCGCTGGCTTACCTTTCTCCGTAATCACCGGGAAGCGATTGCCGCGATGGACTTCTTCACGGTTCCGACGATCGGGTTCATTCGCAGGAGCGACTCGGCGGGCTACACCATCGTTACAATCGAGCCGCCTAGCCCGGACCGACTTTCCGCCGGTCCTTTATATATGAACGCTCCACGCGCACTCGGGGTTCGTGCCCTCCAGAGTCTTCTTGCTGTATCGAGGCGGTGATCGTATTCAGACTTACTTTACCCAAGAGCGCCCCGTTTTTGGTCCCTGCTGAAGTTTTGGCGACGCACAGCTCTATCGAATGGCGCGCCAGTTGGCCGGCCCGGAGGGTGCCGACGACATCGTGCAGGACACGTTCTTGCGCACTCCTGAAGGCCGGTTGCAACCCTTGACGACGAAAAGCTAGTGCAGTATGATGGAGCCGTAATGATGGCAAAGACGCAGATCACCCTTGAAACTGAGATGCAGCGCCGTGCGCGCCAGCGCGCCAATGATCTCGGGGTGTCTCTCGCAGAATATTTCCGCCGTCTAGTCGCACGTGATCTTGCTCGTCCTGAAACAGCAGCTCGCGTAGACCGTATTTTCGACCTCGGAAGCTCGGGCGGGTCAGATATTGCGAGCCAGAAGGATTCCATGATTGCCGAGGCCTTTCATTCCACACGCAGGAAACTTCGTCGTCGCTAGCGCTCACGCGATATGAGCCTTTTTGTCGACACTTCCATTTGGTATGCCGCCGCGGACTCTTCCGACCGCAGCAACGCTCGCTCAAAAGCGATTCTCAGGTCTGGTGAAACCCTGGTGACCTCGGATCACGTTTTGGTCGAAACATGGACGTTGCTTCACCACAAACTTGACCGCAAAGCTGCGGAGGGATTTTGGGAAGGCCTGAGGAGTGGGATCGCCCTAATCGAAGCGGTCACTTTGGCGGACCTGGAGGTTGCCTGGGATGTTGGCGTTTCTTGGCGTGACCAGGATTTTTCCATCGTCGACCGCACCAGCTTCGCTGTAATGCGGCGTCTCGGTATTGACCGGGTCGCATCCCTCGATGCTCATTTTGCCGTGTTTCGCTTTGGTCCAAAACGTCGGCAATCCTTTCACGTCGTGAGGTAACAGCTGGTACAGCGAGCATTGCGCTCGGCACCGAAGGCTCCCTTTATGCCGAAAGTAGCGTGCACGGATTTGTTGCCATCATAATTGCGGTCACTTATGGGTATCGCTACAGGCACACTGCTTGGTCCCTATCGGGTTGCTGACAACAATCAATGGAGAGTGGTACGCCTGATTGACCGCCCGCATCGACCCTCTAAATCCAACGGCGATCTCGGGAACATCCGCAGTAAATAGGTAGTAGCGGAACTGACGTACGATGTCGTCGCTGGCGGTCTGCTGATACAGAACCCTTACGAACGCGGGCCGGTTTTGTGCTCGGCAAGCATGGCGTCCGTTTGCCTGCCTACCGAACCCCAAAACTCGTCTTCCGCGAGTTGCTTTGACGCGAGACCTTCCGCAAGCAAGGTGTCCAGTTCTTCCGGTGTCCCGGCAAATCCCGTCACGGTGCGTTGTTCAACGGCCGTCAAAGCAGCCTCGACAACCTCGTCAACGGATTTGTAGGCACCGCGGTCGAGGACAGCTCGAAGCCGGCGCTCTTGATCAGGCGTGAGATGAATCGTCATGTTTTGCTGCTCCGCGGGTTCGTCATCTTCAGGGTAGGGGAAAAAATGACTTGAGGCAAGTCGAATGCGGCTCCCGGTCGGAGAACTGCACGCCTTGGTGCGGCGATATTTATTAATGATAACGCCGAGCAACAGGACTGCCGTGACGGTGTAGGATTCTAACCAAGGACAGGGCAGCGTTCTAACCAACTGAACTACGTCCCCAGCCGTGGAATCAACAACTTACGCTAAATCCTTGCAAAGAATGGCTTTGCATGGTTTGCATATAGCGCACTCTCGGCTTACGGTGCATACGGTAGCAGCTGTCCCTGCCAAAACCACCCATAAACCGCCCATAAAAATCGGCGCGCCCATGCGGGACGCAGCCGATTCGCAATCGCTCCTAACCTCCGTGCAAACAAAAGACCTATATTGGAAACAAAGGCACTTAAGTACTCGTCAGTGCCAATCATTTAGCAACGTTTTCTGTCAGTGGATTGAGTTTTGATTGAGGTGGGCCGCCCTCCCGGGGAGCGAAAAACAGGCGTCCAACAGTCACGGACTAAGAAGTGGCGACAGTGATAGCGGAAGCGAAACCGAAGTAAGTACGGCCTCATGTACGCGCTTATGGCCCGGGTGCTCGCTCCGTGTGGGCGAAGTAATCGCTATTCGCATCGAGCCGTATTCTGACGGCCATTCTACAGTCTCTCTCGATTGCCGG
>Ga0209577_10005871_pt1 | contig 11393 bp, 13 predicted proteins | sample GraSoiAngelo_109_FD_185874 | JGI IMG/M metagenome (GOLD analysis project Ga0209577, IMG submission 185874) | Grasslands soil microbial communities from the Angelo Coastal Reserve, California, USA - 14_0903_12_20cm (SPAdes) (version 2) | ecosystem: Environmental > Terrestrial > Soil > Grasslands... | reverse complement strand
CTGATAAAACCTGCCATTGATTTTCAATGTAGCTTCGCACGCATACGCGCGCGCTAGCAGTCGGACTCTTCTTTGTCCCGTCGAGAAAGATTCGTCACCACCGGGCACGACAACACGGTCACCGGTACTAACGCTCTCGCGAGGAATATAACCGGCTCATCCAATATTGCCATAGGTTCAAACGCAGGGGTAAACCTTACCACGGGCAATAACAATATCGATATTGGTAATAACGGTTTTGCTGGCGAGGCCAACACAATTCGCGTCGGCGCGGATGGAACTCAGACGAAAACATTTATCGCACGAGTCAGCATGACCGGGATTAACGGCTCAGCGGTTAAGGTAAACAGCAAACCTGTCTCGTTCGCCGAGTAGTTCGACATTTCAGAATTCCCGGAAATTCCGTGGTGCTGGTACATTTCCATCAGACTACCAGCTTTGTCGTAAACGCGAATCGCTCCATGGTGTAATCGGCTGTAAAGCTCGGTGTATTCGATTATTTGAGTTGAGAGCTTAAAAGTGATCAGGCGCCCCGGTCCGCAAGACAAAATCAAGCAATCGTGAAGGCACGGTTTTCGCCTCACAGATTATAACCGCAGCTTTTCGCGACGTTTTGAGGAAGAGGTGACCAAACACGAAGAGGCAGCGTTCTTAAAAATCGCTCTTTTGCTCCGGCGTCTCTTTGCTCCGCTCTTCAAGAAAAGTGCGGATCAGAATTAGCAGCTCTGTGATTGCGCGCACTTCTTCTTTGATATTGCGCTGCAGCATCCGAATGAGGCTGACACCTTGCGGGGAAAGCGATTCGTCGCGCAAAAGAAGTTGCAGCACTAATAACGTCGGCCCCAGTGGCTCGCGAAGTCGGTGCTCGATAAGCGTGATAAGTTCCGCGTTCATAGCTTCGCGCGTTTGTTTTCCATCCAATTGCACCGCGTTTTTATGACCGGACCGCCGCATCGATTCCTCTCCAAATAGTTATTCGGATAAAACCCGCCACAGAGACGTGCCCGCAGCGATGCGAGCAAGATAAATCCGCAAGCTGAAAGTCCGAGTCTGCCAGCGGTTATATCTATCTGGTTACTGTGGAATAAAGGCGAGCGCATCGAGATCGTGGACGGGGATTTGCCCCACCCTGGTAGCCATGCATGTGGTAATATCCTACGTGACGATCGACCGAAGGTGGTTGTTGTCGATCCCGCCGCCCCCTTTCAGCCCGTAGAGCCCATTGCTCGGATTGAAGTCCGCCGCTCGTACCAAATTTGGAAGACCCGTTGGACCGATTAGCGTCGCCATGCCAGTCGTTTTGTTGTAGCTGTGGAAGGAAAAGTTATCGATGCCGAAAAGCGCATCCATCCCATCAGTTGCCAGGCCTCCTCCGTTTTGGAAACCAATGCCGGTTAACCCGGTCTAAACTGCCTGGCCTGTCGCGGTTTTGATGGTGTAAAAGTTTTGATTTACACCAGAGACGGCATACATGAACCCTATCGTCGGATTGATCGCCATATCTGTAAGAATAGCCCCCAGAGGGCCGATCGGAGTAACCAAAGCCGTGGCCGGATTGTCGATCACGAGATAGTCTGGGTTGGTTGGATCTCTAGTCACTCCGTAAAAGATGCCCGTGACTGGGTGGTATTTGAGGCCGGTTATGCCATAATTATTGCCGGCGGCATCATTCAGCGGACCCACTGTCGTAAACACGGCGCCGGTGGCTGGGTCAAGGGTATAAAGAATACCTTGAACGCCAAACGTTCCCGACGCGACATAAAGCACAGCTGGTGTTGGCGGCCGCGTGGGACGAGGCCTGGGCGTCGGTGTCGCCCGCTGCGGGACCGTAGCAGTTGCCGCTGGCCTGCCCTTGACTATACCGTAGCGGCCGGAGTCGCTGTGGCTGTTGCCGTTACCATGGACGGCGCGCATGGTTTTGAGTAGATCTCGAGCGCGAAGCCTACGGCTAACAGCGTGCGTCTCATTGGGCCTTTTGCATTGGACCAGCGAACTCATGGAAAGGCGAGCAAAAACCATAAGCCCCTACTCCGCCGAGCCGTTGACATTGTGTTGACCGTATCACCATCTATTTTGTTATCGTGGGAACCCATGTTCGCAACTGTGCGATGGATCGAATGTGCCAAAGAACATCAATCTGGCGCTAGCACGGGGAAAGTATTTCGTTGTGCGGACAGATGGAAACCTGACGCCGTTTCTAAAACCAGAAGCGGCGATTCAACTCAATCGCCGGCAGCTCGGGATATGATCAGTAGTTCGCTGATGGTTTATTCAGATTGATCAGTTACGCGCCAGAGACACTCGAAATGCGAATCTGTATTAGAGGTAATTAGAAACCTCGCGATCCGAAGGGGCAAATAATTCGAAGGGGCAAATCCATGAAGCAAACCAAAGATATCACGAGCGCCAGTTTTCCTTGCTGCACGCCGGAGCATAATGTGCAGCAAGCAGCCGAGATGATGGCCAAGGCACGAGTGCGGCGAGATTGCTGTAGTCGAAACGGAGGAGAATTTAAAACCCATCGGCGTGATCACCGATCGCGATATCGCCTGGCGTGTAGTGGCTACGGGCAAAAGCCCGGGGCAAACGAGCCTGCGCGATGTCATGGTGAGCCTCCTGTGACCATTACACGCGAGGCTTTCCGTGCTTGATCAGCATTACAGGAGGTCAGACAACAGATGAAACAACACGAAATCACTGTTCCTCAAATCGGTCTCATCGCGGGCACGCGGGCAATGCTCGGCGCGGGCATCGCGTTGTTGCTTTCTGAAAAACTGAGCGGCGAGCAGAGGCGAGCGATCGGCTGGACGCTAGTCGCGGTCGGCGCGTTAACGACGATCCCACTTGCGCTGCAATTGTTAAGTGACGACGAATAATCGCGACGCCCAGCTGCCTTGGCTCTTAGCGGCCGCGTCCGCTAACCTTGTGTCCAGGATTTATCGGAAACGTATCCGTTCGTAAAGCCGATCATCACCATAATCTCGCCGTGCCAGTAGATCCAACTGTCGAACTCTCCCAAGTCTTGGAGTCCCATCTCGTTTTTCATTTCGGCAGGTTTTCCGAGAATCTTTTCCACCTGGGCTTTGGTCATGCCGTTGTGAATCCTCTCGTAGTTCTGCCTCGTCACTTTCGACTTGAACGGCAATGCGGGCGCTGCAGGCACAGGCATGACTAAAATAAGCACGATGAGCAGGGCAAAACGCGCGAGTGTCTTCATCTAATCCAGCCTTTCATGCATGAAAAGCTCACTGCGTTTCTGGAACTTGAAGCAGCGGTGCGGATTTTCAACCAGAGGGTTTTCGTTAGTAATCGGGAAAGCGCCGCATTTTATTGGCGAGCCGCTGATCAATCCCAACAAATTCAAAAGGCTTTCTGCCTGCTAAGGTTCGATATGAAATCCCGCAACGCGGTCTAAGAAACTTAGTAGCTCTTCGATCGCGCGGGCTTCTTCTTTGACACCACGCTGGAGCACCTGAATCATTTCGACGGCGTGCGGCGAAAGAGACTCTTCGTGCAACAGAAGTTCGAGCGCAAATAACAGCGGACCCAATGGCTCACGCACTCGGTGAGTGACAAGCTTGATAAATTCCGCTTTCGTAGCTGCTCCTCGTTTCGTCGCCTCGGGCACCCCAGCGTTTGTCCGACGCACAGCTTGGTCGTGCTCGTCGACGAATTGGACGGTGGCTTCGATAACAACATCGTCGAAAAAACATTCCGCAACTCGCCGTGCGCCGTTCTGCGCGTCGATATCGAAACGAGCATTCGTATCGCTGAAGCGTGGAAGCCAGGTATCAATAAAATCTCGGCGAACCAAACAAATCTCCCGGATCAATTCGTCTAGTTTGTGACCCTGCCGCCAGCGCTTCCAGCCATGCGCCTGGGCGTCACGCTTCGCCTCCCTCTTGGTGTCCTTAGCCTCGGGTTGCCTGAGGAGAGCAGCCAGTTCCGAGCAAAGCTCTGGTAGATGATCAAGCAGCTGTGTATACGTGAGATTATCTGAAGCGGATATGTTCGGCTGCTGGTCGATCGCAGCGATCCAGGACTGAAGGATTTCCTCGCGATGGCTTAGCACGAAGTCACCGAATCCAGCGAACATTGGAAGCGCAGACTTCTTGTAACCGGAACGAGCGATGGCGTACCCCCCTACTCTTATTTCGGATGCGACGAGAAGGTCGGTCGTGGTCCTACCGAGGCGCGAAAAAGATCTGCGCTTCCTCCCCGTTCGATTAGCGCCTAGCCGCGTTGTGCCAACGCCGACGCCGCCGGAGCAACCTAAACGTGCTTCATCGCCGCTGGGCATGTGATCGAAGTTTGGCGCGCCGGAATCAATAAGCGTTATGAAGATAAAGAACAAGATCGTACCCGCGCCCGCTCGGGTACGGTTTCCCGTTGATTTCGAATCCGTAGTCGGACGCAAAACTCATAATGCGCTCATCGGCCCGGGTAGTTGCGAAAATGTTCTTGTTCTTCGCAAAAGTGAGTAACTCACCGACAATGCGCGTGGAGAGTTGTTGTCCCTGGTGCGATTTGGCTACAACAACCCAACCCAATTCTACAGGGTATCGCTCCGCTGGCACGGTTGCTCGTGCAGCCATGAATACCCTGTGACGGTATGCTGGACGGGGATGTTTTAGAGCGCCTGCTCCGACAAGTTGACCATCTATCGTCCGAAGGAATAACAGATGAGACGCTTTGCGGATGCGTTGTGCCAACCCTTGTGGATCGACGGCGGCACCTTCGATGACAAGTTGCTCGAAACCGGTCAAGGCCTGCGGAGTGCAGTCAGAGGGCGAGAATATTGACGAGATTAGCATCTCAATGCCGAGTTACTTCCCCTCACAACAGAAGTGCGCATGGGCGCATTTTCAAACCGCGCACCGCAACGGGCTTTTCAACCGATCGACCTATTGCCCCTTGGACGCTGTGCGTTCCTATCTCGAAAATTGATAGGCGCGAATCTTCGGAGAGCCGCCGCTCCAATTGTCGAACGAAGCACCGGCTGTGATCTGGAATTTGTCGTTGCCAGCCTGGCCCCACACATAGCTTCCAACGTAATCGCCGCTGCCTTTGCCGCTCCACTGGCCGTACATGAACCCGACTTCGCCGGTGCAATACACTTGATTCAGTGGCGAACTGATCATCTCGGAAGGCAAATCTTTTCCATCGGCTGCAAGATTTTCCCGCCGAGAATTCGAACCGGTACTTAGTTTTCTGACAGGCACTGGCCCGACATCACTTGGCGCCAAATATGCAACCGGAAACAGGCCGAGGGGGGCCATTCCGATTTGCACGAACGCACTCTCGCTAACCAGTTGCGCCCCATCCGACCAGGCTCGCAGCGGGCCGTTGTGAAGTAGAAGGGAGCTGTTGGAGCCGTTGAGAATCTGCGGTCGGTAAATGCTGAGATTGGAAACTCCATCGAGCGGCGTCACAGCGGATGCAACGCGATGGTGCGCTGATCCAGAGTGTTTGGCCTGCTGCGCTGCCAGCGGGAAACAAACACCGAATAACCCGAGCGCAAGAACGAGCGCACCCCTGAACATGCGAGAATTCAAAACCAAATCGGCGCAAACGCCAGTAAAATTTTGGGCGCCGCGTAATTGGTCAATCGCGACTCGTGAATCGTCGGGGCCGGCGCGCCCTCGCGCCGAACTGTCTGAAAGCAGGCCCGCGTCTATTGTTCCGATTCAACACTCCCGACCTTCAACCTTTCAACGACTCTTTAAAATAATCGATGGTCTGTTTGATCCCCTCTTCGAATTCGACCCGTGGTTCCCAACCCAGGATTTTCTTTGCGCGAGTGATGTCTGGTTGGCGCACCTTCGGGTCGTCCACTGGCAATGGCTTGTAATCGACCGCGGACTTCGTTCCCGTGATGCGAATGATTTCGTCCGCGAATTGTTTTATCGTCATCTCCCGCGGATTACCGAGATTAACCGGCTCGTGGAAATCGCTCATCGCGAGTCTGAAAATTCCGTCGATTAGATCCGACACGTAACAGAACGAGCGGGTCTGCGAGCCGTCACCAAAAACGCTCAGCGATTGACCGCTCAAAGCTTGTCCGATAAATGCCGGCACGACGCGGCCGTCGCGCAAACGCATCCGCGGGCCGTAAGTGTTGAAGATTCGCACGATCCTGGTGTCCACGCGATGGTAGCGGTGATATGCCATCGTGATTGCTTCCGCGAATCGTTTTGCCTCGTCGTAGACGCCGCGCGGCCCGATCGGGTTCACATTGCCCCAATAATCTTCTTTTTGCGGATGCTCGAGAGGATCGCCGTACACCTCGGATGTGGAAGCGAGAATGAACGCGGCGTTTTTGTCCTTGGCCAGACCCAGCGTGTTGTGCGTGCCGAGGGCGCCGACTTTGAGTGTAGGGATCGGGAGTTCCAAATAATCAATGGGGCTGGCCGGCGAGGCGAAGTGAAAAACATAATCAATCTTTGGTTCCGGCAGAAAAATGAAATTGGAGACGTTCTGTTTCACGAAGCGGAAATTTTCGTTTCCGACAAGATGTCCAATGTTTGCCGTGTTGCCGGTCACCAGATTATCGATGGCAATGACCCGGTGACCTTCCGCCAAAAGCCGGTCCACCAAGTGCGAGCCAAGAAAACCCGCGCCTCCGGTAACGACGGAAACGGGTTGCGAAGTTTTAGCCATTTCCGGTTTGTTCTAATGGCAGCCGCCCAATTTTACCAGCAGGAAGTGGGCTCGTTGAATCGTAAAATCGTGAATCGTTGATCCGATATCCGATTTAACGATGTAACAACGTAACCAGTTACGACGATCTTCTCATTCGTTATTCGACATTCAGCATTCGTCATTTTAATAAAGCGCCATGCGCATTCTATCCGGGATTCAACCCAGCGGTGCTCTGCACATCGGCAATTACTTTGGGATGATGCAGCCCGCCGTCGCGCTGCAAACCGAGGGTGAAGCGCTTTATTTCATCGCCGACTACCATGCACTTACCAGTTTGCGCGATCCGCAAGCGTTGCGCGCGAACAGCCGACGTGTCGCGCTCGATTTTCTGGCATGCGGACTCGATCCGGAACGCGCGACGCTTTTTCGGCATTCAGATGTGCCGCAGGTGACGGAACTCGCGTGGATCTTATCGACAGTAGCGCCGATGGGGTTACTCGAGCGCGCCCACTCGTACAAGGACAAGCTCGCCCGAGGTATGAGCGCAAATGTCGGGCTCTTCAGTTATCCGATCCTGATGGCGGCGGACATCTTGATTTACGATAGCGATGTGGTGCCGGTGGGGAAGGACCAAAAACAGCACATCGAGATTACGCGCGATCTCGCGGTGAAAATGAACGAAACCTTCGGCCCGATTTTCAAGTTGCCGGAACCGCGTATTCGGGTTGCGAGCGAAACAGTGCCAGGGATTGACGGCCAGAAAATGAGCAAGAGCTACGGCAACAACATCGACATTTTCGGCGACGAGAAGGAGATGCGGAAACGCGTGATGAGTATCGTCACCGATTCTGCGGCGATGGATGCGCCGAAAGATCCGGAGCAATCGACTATCTTCAAGCTCTACTCGCTGGTGGCATCCAAAGATGAAATCGCAGACATGCGCGAACAATTTGTAAAAGGCGGCACTGGTTACGGCGATTTCAAAAAACAGCTCTTCGATAAACTGTGGCAATATTTTGCGCCGATGCGCAAACGCCGCGAAGAAATTCTGAATGACAAATCGTACATCGACGACGTCCTTGCCCACGGCGCAAAACGCGCCAACGAAATTGCCAAGCAAGTCATGGAACGCGTCCGCGAAGCAGTCGGCTTGCGTTAGCGATTTTTCAATAGCCGTTTCGGCGCTGTGTTCCGCCATGCTGCCGTGAGCGCCTCGTGCACAAGATCCATCCTCGCCGCCGGAAGATGAATGTTTGTGCTGCCTCGCCGGCCCCAGGCGCCTTTCACGGGTTTGAAAACCTCGGGATTGCTCTGAACAAATTCCGTTTGCTCGTCCCGGCTCAGCTTCACGACCGCCGAATCCTTGTTTGGATATCCAAGCGTTGCGAAAATTTTTCCGCCGACGCGAAAATCGGGATGACGCATGTGTGCCGATTCAATCGCTTCCGGAAAGCTTAACGCCAGTTTGCGAAAATCATCCGGCGTCATACATCCCCCACTCTATCACGCTACAGCGTTTGTTCGATCCAGCGTCAGCTGTCTTTGGAAAAGAAAAGCGGGAATCCGAACGATACGCCGACGAGCAATGTTCCAATCGCCCGCAACCAGAGAAGCCGCACGCGCAAACGTTTTTAAAGGCAAAAATCGGTCGAGCGACTTCGTTTCCATTCTGATAGGATCGACTAAATGACAATTGTTCGCATTCGCGTCGTTCCCAACGCCAAGGTTGACAGTGTCGTTGGCGAACATGCTGGCGCGATGAAGATCAAACTGCGCGCGCAGGCGGTCGAAGGAAAAGCAAATGCAGCGCTGATCCGTTTTCTCGCCGAGCAATTAGAACTGCCTCGGCATTCGATCGTGCTGGAACGCGGCCGAAAATCACGCGACAAAGTGATTCGAATAGATGGCTTGACCGAAGAAGATGTACGCAGGCGAATGCGCGCGAGAGATTGAGAGACAGCTGAATATACGCTGCGTCAGGGTTTGATTGTCTATGTGCACGCGTAGATTGCGCATGTGGTTGATGAGCAAGACGACGAGCGATTTTATCGCGACACGGAGAGTGTCGCCTTTACCAAACTAGACGATCATCAGCTGTCGTTGCTTGAACCACTTGGACAACGGCGTGTCGCAAGCCGGGGCGAAGTCGTGTATAAAGCCGGGCAGCGGGACATCGGCCTTACCGTTGTTTTGCGCGGCGAAATACAGGTCTTCGAGCGGCGGGATGACGTGGAGCAGGAGCTCGCCGTCGCGCACGAGCGCGATTTCATCGGCGACGTAGCGATGTTGCAAGGGACATCGACGCTCGCGACGGCGCGCGTAACATCGGACGAGGCCGAAATCCTTTACGTGCCCGCTGATAAACTCCGGCGCGCGCTTGCCGAGGTGCCACGGGTTAGCAAACCGATCGTGGACGCGCTGATCATGCGACGACGGCGACTGCGTCGCGATCGCGAGTTTGCAGGACTGCGTGTGCTCGCTGCGCGGGGCGCGAGAGAGGGACATCAGCTCGACGATTTTCTCGACAAGAACCACATCCCGCATCGTCTGATTGAATTGGAGAGCGACCAAGGCCAGGCATTGAGCAATCGCCTTCACCTGACCACTCGCGATCTCCCGGTCCTAATTACTCCGGTAGGCGCTCCGTTACGCCGGCCGTCCTTGCGCGAAGTCGCTCAAGTGGCCGGTTTGCTTCGGCCGCTCGCGCTTCAGGATGAAACGGAAATTTTGTCGGACGTGACAATCGTCGGCGCAGGACCCGCCGGACTCGGTGCAGCGGTGTATGCAGCATCGGAAGGCCTGAAGACAGTTGTTCTGGAAAGTTACGCGCCGGGCGGACAGGCAGGCTCGTCCTCATTGATCGAAAACTTTTTTGGTTATCCAACCGGGATTAGCGGTGGCGAGTTAACCTGGCTTGCTCAACTTCAGGCCTACCGCTTCGGCGCGAAATTTTCCACGCCGGCGCAGGCGCTCTCGCTTCGATACAATACCGACGGCGAATACAGCGCGTGCATTGACATCGAAGGTTGTCCGGCAGTTCTGCGCGCAAAAGCTGTGCTTATCGCCACCGGAGCGGACTATCGCCGGCTAGACGCGGAGAACCGTGAAGGTTTCGAAGGAGTCGGCGTTTATTACGCAGCGACGGCGCTCGAAGGCCAAATTTGTCGAAACGAGACAGTGATCGTGGCGGGCAGCGGCAACTCTGCCGGACAAGCTGCAATGTTTCTTTCCGAGGGCGCGGCCAAGGTATTGCTGGTGATACGCGGCGATGACATTACGAAAAAGATGTCCGACTACCTCTCGCGTCGCGTGCAAGCGCAACCTAATATCGAAATTTTTTATCGAACAGAGATTCGAAAAATGTTCGGTGATCAAAAGCTCGAGGAAGTCGAATTGGAAAACACGCAGACAGGCGACCGTCGGATGATCAAAACGCCGGCGGTATTTTCGATGATCGGTGCGCGCCCATGTACGGAATGGTTGCCTTCGGAAATCGAGCGGGACGAAAAAGGATTCATTAAAACCGGCACGGACGTCGCTGAATCACCAGCATGGCGCGCAAACAAACGTCGACCTGCTCCGCTCGAAACCAGTCTTCCGGGAATTTTTGCAGCCGGCGACGTCCGTTCCGGCTCCGTCAAACGTTGCGCCGCAGCTGTTGGCGAAGGCGGAATGGCCGTAGCCGGAATCCACATGAGCCTGGCCTCACGAAGTAACACATCAGCGAACACGCCATCGTCACACTAATCGATCATGAGTATCCGAGGCTGCTCTCATTTGGACGCGATCGAGTCGATCAAAGGGCCACAGCGCCGCGAATGCGAAGAATGTGTGAAGATCGGCAGCTACTGGGTTCATCTGCGGACGTGCCAGACATGTGGAGTCACGCTGTGTTGCGATAGTTCGCCGAATCGCCACGCCACAAAACATGCACACACCAGTGGACATCCGGTAATCGCGTCGGCACAACCGGGCGAGCGTTGGTTATATTGCTATCCGGATGAGGCGTTCTCCGAATACTGAGCAGAGAATTGAGGCCGTCGTCGTTGTTTCTCGCGTGAAATGAGCCGCCTTGGCGAGCGGAAATAAACATTGACACCCAACCCGCCGGCCAGCATACCGGACGAAAACAATGCCGCGGCCCTCTTAATGTCGGTTGCTCCGCTCATGGGACACGGGATCGCGTTCAACAGACAGGAAAACATCATCATGAAATCGATTACCATCATCTCCATCACATTATTTGGCTTGTTATCCGTTGGCTATGTTCACGGCCAAGCTTCACCGAAGACCGCCGCAGGCGAAAAGCCCACTGCCGTTGCTGGAGCTGGCAAACGGAGCGACGTTTATCATGTCCATTTCACGAAGGCCGCGCTGGGCAAAGCCGTGCAATTGGGCGATTGGCTGAAAACGCCCGATCCCAGCAATCCGATGCCAGATCATTTTATTGTGCTTCGCCATCAGAACGGCGACGCATGGGATTACGTGGTCATTACACATCTCGGATCAAAGGCGACCGTGGAAGCTGCCGGTACGGCTGTGCCTCCCGACAAACGTAACTTGAGCGCTTGGCATACCGACACCTTTGTGAACGGTCCTTCCTGGGAGGAATTCACTAGGGCCATGGGCATCGACGCTGATTCGAAATCAAGGACGACGGGCTCCGTTTATGTGGTTTCCTACTATCGCCCTGCTCCGGGTCATCGCGAGCAATTGGAAAAACTGCTCGGTCAAGGACCAAGCGCACCAGG
>Ga0209577_10005870_pt1 | contig 11393 bp, 7 predicted proteins | sample GraSoiAngelo_109_FD_185874 | JGI IMG/M metagenome (GOLD analysis project Ga0209577, IMG submission 185874) | Grasslands soil microbial communities from the Angelo Coastal Reserve, California, USA - 14_0903_12_20cm (SPAdes) (version 2) | ecosystem: Environmental > Terrestrial > Soil > Grasslands ... | reverse complement strand
CCCGCCCCGATCTTCCCGGTCACTCTCCCGGCGACGCGCACTTCGGCGCGAGCAACCCGCTGGAGAACGACCCTCACTCCACCGTCACACTCTTCGCCAGATTGCGCGGCTGATCCACGTTGCAGCCGCGGCGCACCGCGATGTAATACGCGAGCAGCTGGAGCGGCAAGACCGTGAGTACGGGCGTCAGCAAGTCGAGGGTCTCCGGCACCTCGACTTTATGGTCGGCGAGCCGTGCGACGCCGGTGTCGCCCTCGGTGACGACCGCCATCACGCGCCCGCCGCGCGCCTTCACTTCCTCGATGTTGCTCACGACCTTCTGGTAGACCGCGTCCTTGGGCGCGATGAAGACGACCGGCATCAGGTCGTCGATCAAGGCGATCGGGCCGTGCTTCATCTCGGCCGCGGGGTAGCCCTCCGCGTGGATGTACGAGATCTCCTTCAGCTTGAGCGCGCCCTCGAGGGCCACGGGGAAGTTATAGCCCCGGCCGAGGTACAGGACGTTCGCCGCCCGCATCATCCGCTCGGCGATGTGCTCGACTTCGGGCGCCTTCGCCAGCACCCGCTCGACCAGCTCGGGGAGCTTGGCGAGCGCCCGCACCACTTCCCGGCCCTGCAGGATGGAGAGCGACCGCAGCCGCCCCATCTTGAGCGTCAACAGCGCCAGCGCAGCGATCTGGCTCGTGAATGCCTTGGTCGACGCGACGCCGATCTCCGGCCCGGCATGGAGATAGATGCCGCCGTCCACCTCGCGCGCGATGGTCGAGCCCACCACGTTCACGAGACCGAGCGTGCGGGCGCCGCGCCGCTTCGCCTCGCGCAGCGCCGCCAGCGTGTCCGCCGTCTCTCCGGACTGGGAGATGCCCACCACCAGGGTCCGCTCGTCCACGATGGGGTTGCGGTAGCGGAATTCCGACGCGTATTCGACCTCCGAGGGGAGGCGGGCGAGCTCCTCCATCATGTATTCGCCGATCAGCGCCGAGTGCCACGAGGTCCCACACGCGGTGAACACGATGCGGTTCACCTGGAGCAGCTGCTCGTCGGTGAGGTTGAGCCCGCCGAGCCGTGCCGTGCCCTCTTCTTCGAGCAGGTGCCCGCGCAGCGTGTTGCGCAGGCTCTCGGGCTGCTCCATGATCTCCTTCAGCATGAAGTGCGCGTGGCCGCCGCGCTCGATCGTGGCGAGATCCCAGTCGACCCGGGTCACAGCCTTCTCCTTTTCCACGCTGCGCAGATCGAGGATGCGGTATTCGGTCGGCCGCACCACGGCGATCTCACCGTCGTCCAGGTAGACCACCGAGCGGGTGTGCGCCAACACCGCCGAAGCGTCCGAGGCGACGAAGTTCTCCCCCGAGCCGATCGCGACGAGCAGCGGCGAGCCGTTGCGCGCCGCGACGAGCGTGTCCGCCTCCTGGGTCGAGATGACCGCGATGCCGTAGGTCCCTTCGACCTGGTTCAGGGCCCCGGCCACCGCTTCGACCAGCGTGCCACCCTTCGCCAGCACTTCCTCGATGAGGTGGACGAGCACTTCGGTGTCGGTCTCGGAGCGGAACACGTGCCCGCGCTGCCCCAGCGCCGTACGGAGCACGCCGGCGTTCTCGATGATGCCGTTGTGCGCCAGCGCCAGCGTGCCCCCGCAATCGGTGTGCGGGTGCGCGTTGACGGTGTTGGGAGCGCCGTGCGTGGCCCAGCGGGTGTGGGCGATGCCGGTGTGGCCGGGCGGGAGCACAGCCCCGAGCTGCTGTTCGAGCACGCTGATCTTCCCGGGCGCCTTGTGCACCTCGATGCGCCGGTCGTCGATCAGCGCCACGCCCGCCGAGTCGTAGCCGCGGTACTCGAGGCGCTTCAGCCCCTCGAGCAGCAGCGGGGCCGCCTGCCGGGGCCCGGTATAGCCTACGATGCCGCACATAATCGCCGTCCCTCGTCGACCAGCTCCCGCGCCAGCGCGCCGCTCGGCGCCTCGGCGATCAGCCGGATGATCGGTTCCGTGTTCGAGGGCCGCACATGCAGCCAGCGGTCGCGCCAGGCGAGCCGGAGCCCGTCCTGGACGTCGGCCTGCGCGTCCGCGAACCGGCGGCGGAGCGCCGCGTACACGGGCTCGAGCGCGGGGCCGCGGGCCGCTTTGGCCTTCACAATCGTATAGCGCGCGGCCGCCGCCACCAACTCGCTCACCCGTTTCCCGGTCCGCGCCAGCAGCTCCAGGACGAGCGCCGCCGCCACCGGCGCGTCCCGTCCCGCGTGCAGCGCCGGGTACATCACCCCGCCGTTCCCTTCCCCCCCGATGACGGCCGCAAGCCGCAAGACGGCGCGGGCGACATGCACCTCGCCGACGGGTGTGCGCACGAGCTCGGCGCCGAGCTCACGCGCCGCGTCTTCCACCACCAGACTCGTGGACAAGTTGCACACGACCACACGTTTCACGTTGCCCGTTTCCCGTTTCCCGCCGAGCACGCTCCGCACCGCGAAGGCCAGCGTGTAATCCTCGCCAATCGGGGTGCCGTTCTCATCCACGATCGCCAGCCGGTCCACGTCCGGATCCACCGCGATCCCCACGGCTGCCCCGGTGCGGCGCACCAGCGCAGACAGCTCGCCCAGGTTCTCCGGCACCGGCTCCGGCGCCCGGGGGAACTGACCGTCGGTCTCCAGGTTGATCCCCGTCACGGTGCAGCCAAACCGCTCGAGCAGCGCGCGCATCGGGGGTCCCCCGGCGCCGCGCACTGCATCCAGCGCCACGGAGAACTTCCGCTTACGAATCCGCTCGACATCGATCCCTGGGAGTTGGAGAACCGCATCGAGATGGCGCTCCACCGCGCGGTCATCCGTCGAAACCTTGACCGCCTTCGACCGCCCTCGACCGCCCTCGACCGCCAGTGTTTGCACCCGCGCCCCTTCAGGACCATCGAGAAAGATCCCGTCCGGCCCGATGAACTTGAGCGCGTTCCATTCAATCGGATTATGGCTCGCGGTGATGGCGATCCCGCCGCCGGCGGCGTGGTGCTCGACGGCGAGCTGAACCGTAGGGGTCGGCGCCAGGCCCACCTTGACCACGTCGCACCCGACCGACCCCAGCCCGGCGATCACGGCCTGCTCGAACGCCGGGCCCGACGCTCGGGCATCTCGTCCCACCACGACCAGCGGAGCGCGCTCCCCGGCCCACAGACCGAACGCCCGGGCGTAGCGCGTCACGACCTCGTCGGTCAGATCCTTGCCCACGATACCGCGCACGCCGGACACGCCGACCATCAGGGTGTCGGTCATCGGCGCAACGTAGAAAGGAGCGGAGGGCGCGTCAATCGAACGCGCGTCAGCTGCGGCGGGCCTCGAGCGACCGGGCGGGCAGGTGCAGGGGCCGCGCTTCCGGCGTGGTCACGGGGAGCGCCGCTTGATCGGGGAAAGCGGCGAGGAACCCCGCGACGGCGCGCGGGTCGAACTGCACCCCCCGCATGTCCTCAAGCTCCTGCATCGCCCGCTGGACGGAGAGCGCGGGCCGGTAGGGACGCACGCTCGTCATCGCATCGAACGAATCGGCGACCGTCACGACTCGCACCTCGAAGGGAATCGCATCGCCCTTGAGGCCGTCGGGGAAGCCCTTGCCGTCGAGCCGCTCGTGGTGCGACCGCACGATGGCGAGCGCGCCCGGGGCATCTCGCATCAGCGGCCCGAGGATGCGAGCGCCGATCCCCGGGTGCTCCATGATGTGCCGGTACTCGGCATCGCTGAGCTTGCCGGCCTTGTGCAGCACCGCCTCGCTCACACCGATCTTGCCGATGTCGTGCAGCTCGGCGCCGAGTGCGATCAGGTCGATCACCTCCTGGTCGAGCTGCAGCTGCCGCGCGATCCCCAGCGAGTAGTTGGCCACGCGCACAGAATGGCCGCGCGTGTACGGGTCCTTTTCTTCGAGGAAATGCACCAGGGCCTGCAGCCGCTCCAGCGACAGCTCTTCGATGCGGTGCGCCTGTTCCTGGACCCGCTCCTCGAGCTGGTGCTGGTACATCCGGTTCTCGAGAATGAGGCGGCGCTTGTCGAGCGCCTGCATCACGCGCGCCCGCACTTCGTCCAGGTGGAACGGCTTGGCGACGTAGTCCAGGGCGCCGAGTTGGAGGCAGGCGACCGCGCTCTCGACCTCGGCAACCGCGGTCACGACGATGACGGCGGTGTCGGGCCAGCGAGCGAGGATCTCGCGCAATAACGTTACCCCGTCCATTTGGGGCATCCGCAGGTCGGAGATGACGAGCGGGACGGGGTCGTGGTGCATCATCTCGAGCGCTTCGGTGCCGGACCCGGCCTCGGCGCAGGTGAACCCCTCGCCTTCGAGCAGTCGCACGAGCACGCGACGCAGCCGCGGCTCGTCGTCCACCACGAGGCATTTCACGGCGTTGGGTTGCGGCATCGGTGCGAAACGTAAAGGTCGCTTGCTCGGCGCGGAAGGCGCCCTTACGTTCCCGCCATGACCAAGGTATCGGGGGAGGACCTGATCCGGCGTCTGGCGACGCGCGCCGTGCACGCCGGACACGTCGCCGATCCCCTCGCCGGCGCCGTCATGACGCCGATTTATCAGACCTCGACCTACGTCCAGCAGGGCCTCGGGAAGCACAAGGGCTACGAGTACGCCCGCACCAGTAACCCGACTCGCGAAGCGCTCGAGCGGAACATCGCCGCGCTCGAAGGCGGGCGTCACGGGTTTGCGTTCGCCTCCGGGCTCGCGGCCGTGGACGCGGTGCTCAAGTTGTTGTCGCAGGGCGACCACGTCGTGAGCGGCGAGAACGTGTACGGCGGGACACACCGCCAGATGACCCACATCTGGGCGCGGCACGGCCTCGAGTTCAGCTTCGTCGATGCGGCCGATGTCGACAACGTCGCCGCCGCCGTGACGCCGCGGACCCGCATGGTGTACGCCGAGACGCCCACCAACCCGATGATGCGGCTGTGCGACCTGCAGGCCGTGGGCGAGATCGCGCGCTGCCGCCATCTGCGTCGTGGACAACACCTTCGCGACCCCCTGCTTCCAGCGGCCCCTCGAGCTCGGCGCCGACGTCGTGCTGCACTCCACGACGAAGTACCTGAACGGCCACAGCGACATGGTCGGCGGCATGCTGGTCGTGAACGCCGACGAGGTCGCCGAGCGCATCGGCTTCATCCAGAACGCGTCGGGGGCCGTGCCGGGACCGTTCGACTGCTGGCTCGCGCTCCGCGGCACCAAGACGCTCGCGCTGCGGATGCGGCAGCACGACGCCAGCGGCCGCCGCATCGCCGACTGGCTGACCCGGCATCCCAAGGTCGATCAGGTCTATTACCCCGGCCTCCCCTCCCACCCGCAACACGACCTCGCCTGCCGCCAGATGAGCGGCTTCGGGGGCATGATCTCGATCGAGCTGGGGTCCGTGGAGCGCGCACGACGCCTGGTCGAGCGCACCAAGATCTTCGCGCTCGCGGAGTCGTTGGGCGGCGTGGAGAGCCTCATCGGACACCCGGCCTCGATGACGCACGCCAGCGTGCCGCCCGAGATGCGGCGCGCGATGGGCCTCACCGACAGCCTGGTGCGGCTGTCGGTCGGCATCGAGGACGTCGACGACCTGATCGCCGACCTGGAGCAGGCGCTGGAGGCGGCGGGATGAGGTGGAGCGGAGCAGCATCGCGAGTCACGGGTCCCCACGCTAAAGCGTGGGCTCGGCGAGGCACAACGCTAAAGCGTAGTGTGCTTCAGCACAGTGCAGTGCCGAGCCCAGGCTTTAGCCTGGGAATACTGCGCGAAACAGATCCCGTTACGCAGCGTAATGAGTGTCTACTCTATAACAGCAGGAGCATTACATGACCGGCCCCACGTCGCTGCCCGCCGCGCGCCCCCGCAAGATCCTCACGCAGATCGCGCCCGTCGCGTGGGAGCACCCGGCGGACCGCGCGGCACTGCAGACGCTGCGCTCCGTGCCGGGCTTCGACGAAGTGGTGCGAAAGATCTACGGTTTCTTCGGCGAGCGGGGGATCCGGCTCTTGTTCCAGGCCGACGCGGTACGGGTCGGCCCCACGCAGTTCCCCCGGCTGAACCAGCTGTACGCCGACGTCGTCACGTCGATGGATTGGCCCGAGCGGCCCGAGCTGTTCGTGTCGCAGACGCCGTTCGCGAACGCGGGGGCGTTCGGCATGGACAAGCCGTTCATCGTGATCAATTCGGGCACCTTGAAGCTGCTCGACGACGACGAGCTCAGGAACGTGCTGGGGCACGAGCTGGGGCACGTCATGAGCGGGCACGCCCTGTACCACACGATCCTCGTGCTGATCCTGAACGTGAGCCTCGGCGCGCTGCCGTTCCTCGCCGGCATCGCGATCCTGCCGATCCAGCTCGCGCTGCTCGAGTGGTTCCGCAAGAGCGAGCTGTCGTCGGATCGCGCCGGCCTGCTCGCCTGCCAGGATCCCGCCGCCTCGCTGCGCGTGAATCTCAAGTTCGCCGGCGGCGGCGACATGTCGCAGATGGACCTGAACGCGTTTCTCGAGCAGGCGAAGGAGTACGAAGAGGCGGGCGGCGCGCTCGACCGCGTCTTCAAGATCCTGGGCGTGCTGGGGCGCTCGCATCCCTTCAACACCGTGCGCGCCGCCGAGCTGCAGCGCTGGATCGCCCAGGGCCACTACGAGCGCATCCTGGGGGGCGAGTACACCAGGCGCGGCCCCGAGGCCGAGGGGCGGCCGATCGACAAGGACATCGACGACGCGCGGGACCACTACATGAAGGAAGCCAAGGCCGTCGTGGAGGACGTGGTGGACACCGCCAAGCGCGCCGCCCAGGCGTTCGCGGAGGCGCTCCGGAAGAAGTGAGGATCCTGGTCGTCGGCGGGGGCGGCCGGGAGCACGCGCTCTGCTGGGCGCTGAAGCGCGACACTCCCGACGCGACCGTGTTCGCCGCCCCTGGCAATCCCGGCACCGCCCAGGTCGGCAGCAATCTGACAATTGACGTGGTGGAGGTCGGGACGGTGGTGGAGGCGGTGAAAGAGCACCGCATCGACCTCACCATCATCGGGCCCGAGGCCCCGCTCGCCGCCGGCCTCGCCGACGCCCTCCGGGCCGCCGGCCGGCCCGTGTTCGGCCCCGACAAGGCCGCGGCGCGTATCGAGTCCTCCAAGGCGTTCGCCAAGGAAGTGATGCGGCGTGCCGGCGTCCCGACGCCCGCAAGCCGGACGTTCGACGCGCTCGATTCCGCCCTCGCCTACATCCGCCATCACGCCGAGCCGCTCGTCGTCAAGGCGTCGGGGCTCGCCGCCGGCAAGGGGGCCGTGGTGTGCGCCAGCCGCGACGCGGCAGCCCGTACCGCCCGCGCCATGCTCGCCGAGGGCGCGTTCGGAGAAGCGGGGCGGGAGATCGTGGTGGAGCAGTTCCTCGAAGGAGAAGAGCTGTCGGTCTTGGCACTCACCGACGGTGAGCGTATCGTCGTGCTGCCGGCGGCGCAGGACCACAAGCGTCTCGGGGAGGGAGACGCAGGACCGAACACCGGCGGCATGGGCGCGTACTGCCCGGTGGGCATCGCGACGCCGGCCTTGCTCGAGCGGGTACGTCGCGAGGTGCTGGAGCCGACCTTGCGGGAACTCGCGGCGCGCGGGGCGCGCTACAGCGGAGTGCTGTACGCCGGGCTGATGGTGTCGGACGACGGTACGCCGTACGTGCTCGAGTTCAACTGCCGGTTCGGCGATCCGGAGACGCAGGCCCTGCTCCCGACGCTTCCCGGGCTGACGCGGCACCTGGTGGAGATCGCGACGGGAGGTTGGCGACCCGATCGTAGCACGCTCGACGCCACGCGGGCCGCCGTCGCCACGGTGCTCGCGGCCGCGGGCTATCCGGACAAGCCGGAGCGCGGCGCGGCGATCAGCGTGCCGCGTGACGTGGAGCCCGGGACGCTGGTGTTCCACGCGGGGACGTACCGCGACCCCGACGGCACGCTGCGGGTGCACGGGGGGCGCGTGCTGACAGTCACAGGGCTGGGCGACACGGTGGCCGAGGCGGCGCGGCGCAGCGCCGACGCCTGCGAGTTGATCGTGTTCCAGGGCAAGACGTACCGGCGGGACATCGGGTGGCGGGAGATCAGGAGGAGCGGTGCCGGAGCTGCCAGAGGTTGAGACGATCGTCCGGGAGCTCGCCCCGCGGCTCGAGGGCTACCGGATCGCCCACGCCCGCCTCACCAAGACCGACGTGCTGCGCCGCGTCTCCAAGCCCCGCCTGCTGCGCACGCTCAAGGGCAACACGATCGAAGAGGTGATCCGCCGCGCCAAGCACGCCGTGTTCCGGCTGTCGAGCGGCCACAGACTTATTGTGCAGCCGCGCATGACGGGCTCGCTCGTGGTGTACGATCGGGCGCTCACGCGCGACGAGGCGAAGTACGCGGTGCTCACCTGCACTATCGACGACGGTCGGCTGCTGGTGTACCGCGACGTGCGCCGGCTCGGCACCGTGTGGCTGGTGGACGAGAAGGGGTGGGACGCCTACACCAACCGCATCGGCCCCGAGCCACTCGAGGAGACGTTCACCCCGTTCGTGTTCGCCGAGCGGCTCAAGGGCACCCGAGCCGCGATCAAGAAAGCCATCATGGATCAGCGCCGTATCGCGGGGGTTGGCAATATCTACGCGAACGAGGCGCTGTTCGAGGCGGGGATCGATCCGTCCAAGCCCGCCGACACGCTATCGCTCGACGAATTCGCGCGCTTGCACGCGGCCGTGACGGACGTGCTCCTCCGCGCGGTGGACTCATCGGGGACGACGGTACGCGACTACCGCACCGGCACGGGCGAGCCGGGGCGGTTTCAGTTCGAGCTGAAAGTGTACGGCCGCGGCGGCGAGCCGTGCGTCACGTGTGCCAAGAAGCTCGTCACCACACACACGATCGACCTCCGGGCGACGACGTTCTGCCCGAACTGCCAGCGCTAGGCCACGCTCACGGCACCACCCGCTGCGGCGTCGAACCGTGCCCGGTCGTCGTGTTGCCCCAGCACCAGAGGGCTCCGTCAGTGGTCACGCCGCACGTCCAGCTCGACCCGGCGCCGATCACCTTCCAGTTGTGCCCGCCGACGACCCGAGCGTCCCCTCCAAATCCGTGCCCGAGCTCGCCGTAGGTGTTCTCGCCCCAACAGTACCCGGCGTCACCCGGGGTCACGGCGCACGCGTGTAACCACCCAGTGCTGATCGCCGTGAAGCTGACGCCGCTGCTGAGCAACTGCGGGGACGCGCCGAAATCGTAGCCCCAGCAGTACGCCGCGCCGTCAGTGGTCACGCCGCAGGTGTTGTTGTAGCTGCCGGCGTTGACCGTGGCAAAGCTGTGCCCACCAGTGACGGCCACCCACCAGGGCGGTGCCTGGGGAGTGTTATGGGTCCCGTCGCCGAGTGCGCCAAACGAATTTACGCCCTTGCAGTAGGCTGCGTGTGCCGTGGTGACGCCGCAGGTGTGGGGGCTCCCGGCGCCCAGCACGGCGAAGTCGTGTCCCTCCGTGTCGAGCGGGCTCGCGTTATCCCAGCAATACCACGCGCCGTCGGTGGTCAGGCCGCACCCGTTCGTGATCGTGGTGAAGCGGTACCCGCTCGCCACCGGTTGCGGGCTCAACACCGGCCCCCCCCAGCAGTAGGCGTCTCCACCTGTGGTGAGGCCGCACGTGGTGTTGCCCCTGGCAACGAGCATGCTCCAGCGGTGCCCTCCCTGCACCGGCACCGGAGTCGGCCGGAAGGTCGTGGTGCCGTCGCCGTTGTTTCCTCCCGGGCCCCAGCAGTAGGCTGTGCCGGCGACGGTGAGGGCGCACGCGTTGATGGCTGTGGTCACCGTCGCGAAGACGGGTGAAACCGTAAACGCCGGACTCGTCGCACTCGCGAGCGCGGCGGCCGAGGCCGCCAGCGTGTAGCCGCTCCCCGGGCTGTCCACGCGCAAGTCGGCAAACGTCGCGACGCCGTGTACCGCCTGGACCGTCGTGGTCCCGTCGAGCGTACCGCCGCTCGGGTTCGCGGCCAGCGCCACCGACACCGCTTGCGTCGCGCTTGGCACGGTGCTGCCGAACGTGTCCTGCACCGCCACCTGCACGGGCGGCGACATGGGGACCCCTTCGTTGACGATCGCGGCAGGCGGCGTAACGAAGCTCAGCCGGCTGGCGGCGCCCACGATGGCGAAACGCGCGCTGACGCCGGACGCCGGGCCCGCGCGCCCCAGGAGGCGGTAGTCCCGCCCCGGCTGGTCGATGCGTAAGTCGCCGAACGTCGCCACCCCATCGACGATTTCCGCCTCCGTGGTCCCCGACAGAGTGGCGCCGGGCGCGGGGCTGGTGCCGATCTCGAGGCGCACGACTCCTCCCGGGACCGCGTCGCCGGCCGCGTCGGTTACGGTGACCTGCACCGCAGGCGAGATCACTCCGTTGGCTTCGATCCCCGGCGGCGGGTTGGTCGTGAAGGTCACGAGCGCCGGCGCATGGCCGTGGCCCAACAGCCCCCACCAGCTGGGGTCGCGGTCGGACTCGGACGTCAGCTGCGTCTCTCCTGAGCCGTCGGCGGTCACCACGAAAATCCCCGAGCCGCTCGCGAACGCGATCTCGCGCCCGTCGGGCGACCAGCTCGGCGCGTCATGGGAGTGCTGGCTGTTCGTCAGCTGCGTTTGCGCCGAGCCGTCGGTGTTCATCACGTAGATCTGCGATATGCCGCCCCGGCCGCTCGCGAACGCGATCTGGCTCCCATCGGGGGACCAACTCGGGCTACGGTCGGACGCCGGATTGTCCGTCAGCCGCGTTTGCGCCGAGCCGTCGGCATTCATGACGTAGATCTCTTCGTTGCCGTCCCGGTTGCTGGTGAACGCGATATGTCGTCCGTCGGGTGACCAGCGCGGGCCTTTGTTGACGACGGGTGCCGGACTGCGGGTCAGCTGGGTCAATCCAGAGCCGTCGCCGTTCACCACGTAGACCTCGACGTCGCCGCGAAACCCGGACGTCCTGTGGAAGGCGACTTGTCGCCCGTCGGGCGACCAGTTCGGAGCGTCGTCGAAGTCGGGACTGGCGGTCAACCGCGTGACACTCGAGCCGTCCGCGTTCATCACGAAGATCCCAGACTTGCCACCCCCGGAGCTCTCGAACGCGATCTGCCGCCCGGCCGGCGACCAGCTCGGCGACATGCTCGCCTGAGTCGTCAGCTGCGTCACGCCCGACCCGTCACCGTTCATCAGGTAGATGTGGAATTCCCCCCACCTCCAGAACGCGATCTTGGAGGTAGCCGGGTTTACGACCTGGGCACTGGGCCGGAACGGCCGTGGCGCCGTCGCCTCATCACGTTGACACGCCTGGGGAACGAGCGCCAGGAGGACGAGCGCTGCCGGAACGACGCGACGCATGGAGGGACCTCGAGCGTGGGGGCCAACGGCGACGGCGCCGCAAGTGAAATGCCCACGCCACAGG
>Ga0209577_10005869_pt1 | contig 11396 bp, 8 predicted proteins | sample GraSoiAngelo_109_FD_185874 | JGI IMG/M metagenome (GOLD analysis project Ga0209577, IMG submission 185874) | Grasslands soil microbial communities from the Angelo Coastal Reserve, California, USA - 14_0903_12_20cm (SPAdes) (version 2) | ecosystem: Environmental > Terrestrial > Soil > Grasslands ... | reverse complement strand
GAGCGGTGGCCGCGGGTCGGCCTCGCCACGGTTGGGCCAGAGCGACATCGCCCGCTCGGTCATCGCGGTGATCGTCAGCGACGGGTTGACGCCGAGGTTGGCGCTCACCGCGGAGCCGTCGCAGACGTGCAGGCCGGGATGGCCGAAGACGCGCTGGTAGGCGTCGATCACCCCGGTCCCCGGCCCGTCGCCGATGCAGCAGCCGCCGAGGATGTGCGCGGTGATCGGGATGTCGAGGATGGACTCGTTGAGCGAGCCGCCGGGCACCCCGCCGATCGCCTCCGCCGCCAGCCGTGCCGCCCGGTGCCCGATGGGGAGGTACGTCGGGTTGGGCTCTCCGTGGCCCTGGGTGCTGCGCAGGTGGGGGCCGCGACGGTTGCCGCGGAGCATGATCCGCAGGCTGTTGTCGAGGCTCTGCATCACCAGGAGGATGACGGTGCGCTCCGACCAGCGCCGCACCGAGAGCGACTGCAGGAAGGTGCGCGGATGGGTCGCCGCGGCGATCGCGAAGCGCAGCGGCCGCGGCAGCCTGCCGGGACCGACGAGGATGGTGGCGAGCAGGCCCATGGCGTTGCTCCCCCGCCCGTAGCGCACCGGCTCGATGTGGGTCACCGCGTCGGGATGGATCGACGAGGTGATCGCCACCCCCCGCGAGAAGTCGGTGGTGACCTTCGGGGTGGCGGCGCCGAGGATCGCCTCGGAGTTGGTGCGCACCACGTGCCCGAGCCGCTCCGAGAGGTGGGGCAGCCGTCGCTCCGCGCGGGCGTCGAGGAGCAGCCGGAGGGTGCCGAGCACCGCCGCCGAGAGAACCACCTGCTCGCCGGTGATGGTGCGCCGGCGGCGGCGGATCCACGCCCCGGGGCGCTCGGTGTCGACCGCGTAGCCGCCGCCGGGGAGCGGGCGGATCCCCACCGCCTGGGTCTCGGCGAGGACCCGCGCTCCCCGCCGCTCGGCGAGGTACAGATAGTTGACGTCGAGGCTGTTCTTGGCGCCGTGGCGACAGCCGGTCATGCACTCGCCGCAGTGGATGCAGCCGGCGCGCTCGGGGCCGGCGCCCCCGAAGTAGGGGTCGGCGACCCGCTCCCCGGGGGTGCCGAAGAACACCCCGACCGGGGTGCGGTGGAAGCTGTCGGGGACGCCGAGGCGCGCGGCGACGGTGCGCATCACCGCATCCGCCGGGGTGTCGACCGCGACCTCGTTCACCCCGAGCATGCGCCGGGCCTGGGCGTACCAGGGGGCGAGCTCGGCCCTCCAGTCGGTGATGTGCGCCCACTGCGGGTCCGCGTAGAAGGGGGCCAGCGGCTCGTAGAGGGTGTTGGCGTAGACCAGCGACCCGCCGCCCACCCCGCAGCCGGAGAGGATCATGGCGTCGTCGAGAAGGGTGATCCGCTGGATGCCGCGCAGACCGAGACGGGGCATCCACAGGTAGCGCCGCAGCCGCCAGCTGGTCGCCGGCAGGTCGCCGGGCGAGAAGCGCCGCCCCGCCTCGAGGACACCGACCCGGTAGCCCTTCTCGCTGAGCCGCAGCGCGCTGACGCTCCCCCCGAAGCCGCTGCCGACCACGAGGACGTCGTGATCGAACGTCACCGCGCGAGCGATCTCTACGCCCCGAGCAGCGCGGCCAGCGTGTCCTGCTCGGTGCCCGACGCCGGGGCGGAGGCGGTGCAGGGGAGGTTGTGCAGCGGGCCCGAGGGCAGGATGCTGCAGGGGATCGGGACGTTCGGGACCAGGCCGAAGAGCTCGACCCGCACATAGTGCTCGCGGTTGTCGAACGGCGAGCACGGCTGGGTGGGGTTCTTGGTGCAGGGGTCGCTTCCCGCGAGCGCCGACCGGACGTTCTCGATGGCGCCGATGATGCCCGGGGTGGCGTCCACCGGCTGACCGGGCTGGAGGCCGCGGAGGTTGGCGCCGAAGGCGCCGAGCAGGGAGTTGAACTCGTTGAGCCTGTCGATGACCCCGGGGACCTGGTCGAGGATGGCGTGGAGGTTGCCCCCCTGGCCGCTCAGCGCCTGGTCGAGCGTGGTCAGGGTGCTGTCCGCGTGGGTGAGCAGCGACTGCAGGTGATCGGAGCTGGCCGCGAAGGCGGCGAGGGTGGTGTCGGTGTTCGCCACCAGCTGGTCGAGGGGCACCTGGGCGAAGGCCGCGTTGAAGGACTCGTTCTGCACCAGCATGTCGCTGAGGTTGGGGGCGACGGAGTCGAGCGCGGCGACCGGGTCGAGCAGCGTGCTCGTCAGGGTGCGGGCGGAGGCGACCAGGTGGCTGACGTCGTCGCCGCGTCCGGCGGCGGCCTGGCCGAGCTGGATGATCGCGGTCTGCAGGCTGTCGCGCTCGGTCTGGCCGAGGGCGTGGAGGATCTGGTCGAGATCGACCGGAAGCACCGTCTGCCCCTCGGGGATGAGGGCGCTCGACGCCAGCAGCGGCGCTCCGGCGGTGCCGGGGACGATCTCGAGGAACTTCGGGCCGAAGAAGCCGTGGGGGCGGAGCAGCACCGTGGCGTCCCGGTGGACGTCGGCGTACTGGGAGTCGACGCGCATCGTCGCCACCGCCTTGTCGCCCTGGCTCTGGATGCTCACCACCTCGCCGACCTTCACCCCGGCGATCTCCACGGAGGCGTGGGGCGCGAGCGAGTCCGCGTCGGCGAGCTGCGCCTCGAGGTCGACGTTGTGACTCCAGGGCACCGGGATCGGTGAGCCACCCGGCAGGCCGCTGACGACCACGCCGACGAGCACGAGGACGATCACCGCGATGGTGGCGACGCCGACGACCAGGGGGTCGATCCGGCGACGGTGGCCGTACATCACGGCCCCTCCCAGAGGTCGAGGGTGGCGAGCGACGCGCCGCCGGAGCCGGCGCTCGGCCACCAGTCGCCGAGCAGGCCGCCGAGCAGCGGCCCGAGCAGCGGCGCGGGGCTCGGGTTGGGGTTGGGGCCGAGGAGCGGTCCGAGGATGCCGTTGAGGCCGGGGAGCAGCGGGAGGGTGGGCAGCGGCAGGACCGGCTGCGCCGGCGCCGGCAGCGACGGCGCCGTCTTCTGCTGCGGCAGCGAGGTCGGGATCGTGCAGCTCCCGGTCGGCAGCAGCCCGCTGCAGTCGACGCCGAGCAGGTTCTGACGGAGGAAGAAGCCGTCGCGATCGCTCTGGGAGAGGGCGTCGCCGATCTCGTTGATGAGGGTGAGAGCGGGATTGACGCCCGACGCCTTGAAGGCCTGGCTCTGCGGGATCAGCGAGGTGAGCAGCCGGTCGAACTGTCCCGCCACCGGGGTGAGCTGCTGCAGCCCCGAGGCGAGCTGCCCCGCGCCGCCGCTGCCGAGCACCTGGTGCGCGGTGCGGTTCAGCGCGTCCGTGTTGGCGATGAAGCCCTCGAGCGCCTGGGGGTTGGAGGCGAGTGCTCCGGTGACCGAGTTCATGTTGTCGATGACCCCGGCGAGGTCGCTGCGGCTCTTGTTCAGCTGGTCGGAGACCGTGCCGAGGTTGGCGAGGATGCTGTTGAGGTCGCCGTCCTTCTGCGCGAGGGTCGCGGTCGGGGTCTGTCCGTGGACCGAGAGGTCGCGGAGGCTGGGCACGAGGTTCTGGAGGTTGCCCTCCTGGCCCTGCACCCCCGCGCCGAGGGTCCGGATCAGGCTGGTGAGCGCGTCGCGGGTGGGCGCGTCGAAGGTGTCGATGATCTGGTCGAAGTCGACCACCGGCTGGGTCGCGGTCAGGCCGATGACCCCACCGTCGGCGAGGCGCTGGGTGCGGTCCTTCCCCGGGGCGAGCTCGACGTACTTCTGCCCGAGCAGGGTGGCGAGCCGGATGCTCGCGGTGGTGTCGGCGGGCAGCGGCCACTCCGCGTCGTCGACGTGGAAGGTGACGTCGGCATGCCCGTTCCGGGCGGTGACCTGGGTCACCTGGCCCACCAGCCGGCCGGCGATGCGCACGTCGCTGCTCACCGCGATCCCGTCGGCGTCGGAGATCTGCGCGGTGACGGTGTGGGTCCGCGCCCAGGGGGCGGCGAAGTTGACGTTGATCCAGCCCATCACCAGCACGATCCCGGCGATGACCACCGCGGCGACGACGCCGGCGATGCGCGGGTCGACGAAGGGCGCGCGCCCCGTCCCCTTCATCCGAACATCCCCGCGAGGTCGAAGCTGCCGCCGTCACCCCCGCCGGCGCCGGAGGCGCCCGCCTCGGTCGCCGACCCGGAGCCGGCATCGCTCGAGCCGAGGTGGTAGCTGGGGGTGAACGGGCAGCCCTTCTGCTCGCCGGACGCGTTGGTGTGCTGGCCGCCGCAGGACTGGGCGCTGTGGCCGGGCTGGTTGAGCACCGCGTCGACGCGCAGGGTGTCGATGCCGTTGATGCCGAAGCCGGTGCCGCTCACGAACTCGTCGAGGAGCATGTCGAGGTGGGGGATGTGGGGATCGACCGCGTTGATGAGCGGCGCCAGCACCGCCGCCGTCTGCTCGAGCTGGTCGAGGGCGCCGGGCCCCTTCTGGAAGATCGAGGCGAGGTTGCCCTGCTCCCCCTGGAGACCGGCGTCGAGGCTGCCGAGCGCACCGGCCGCGTGGTCGAGCGTCCCCTGCAGCTCGTGCTGCTTCGCCGCCAGCGCGGTGAGCAGGACGTTGCCGTTGGCGACGAGCCCGCTCAGGGCCTTGTTCTCGGAGGCGAGCTTGGTGGTGATGGTGTCGAACTCGGCGTTGAGGCGGTCGAGCTCGGGACTGCGCTGGGCGAGCACGTTGGTGATCGGCAGCAGCGCGTTGGTGAGGGGATCGAGCTGGGCGATGACGGCGTTGAGGTCGGAGGCGCCGGTGCCGCCGAGGGCGATCACCCCCTCCTGCAGCTGGGTGCGGATGGCGGTGCGGGTGTCGCCGTTGAAGACGTCGGTCAGCTGGTCGAGATTGACCGGGCTGGTGGTGGCGTTGGTGCCGAAGAGGTGACCCGCGGGGACCGCGGGTGCGCCCTGCGCCCCCGGGGTGAGGTCGACGAAGACGTTGCTCAGCACCCCCTGCGGACGCACCGCGATGCGGGTGCCCTGGTGGAGCGGCCAGTGCGCGGCGTCGATGCTCAGCACCACCTCGGCGTAGGGGCCGGTGCTCGGGTCGCCACCGACGGTGATCGACTGGACGGTGCCCGCGGGCACGCCGGCGACCCGCACCTCGTTGCCGGCGACCAGGCCGTCGGCATCGGAGAAGCGCGCGGTCACGGTGTGGGTGTCGGAGCTGCCGCCGCCGAGGAAGGCGAGCCCGGCGACCGCGGCGCCGGCGAGGCTGAGGATGATCAGCGGCCGGTTCACTGCGTCGCCCCCAGGAAGGATCCGAGCACCGAGAGCGGTCCGGGAACGCCGGTGCTGCTGTGGCTCGCCGGGGTCTGGCCGGTGAGCGCCGGGCAGATCGTGCCCAGCGCGCTCTGGAGCCCGAGCGCGCTCAGCACCGGGTTCAGGGTCGTCTGGATGGTGTCGCAGTGGAAGGAGAGGTCGATGTTCAGTGCGGCGTGCTGCCCGGAGGGCGGGGTGAAGAGCGACGCCCACTCCTGGGTGACCTTGAGGCCGTCGGGCGAGGTGATCGTCAGCTGGTCGTTGGGGTAGTTGAGCTGGCCGATGAGGGTGCCGGTGAAGATCTCGTCGATGCCGCAGCTCGGCTTCCCCGGGCAGGCCGCGTTGGGATCGACGACCTGGGCGAGGAAGTTGCGCTCGGCGCCGAGGGCGGGGGTGAGCTTGGCGAGCGCCTGCTGCTGGGCGGTGACCGTCGGGGCGGCGGCGGAGTTGAGGAGGCTGGCCACGTTCGAGGCCTCGCGGAGGGTGGCGATCAGCGACTGGTCGCGCTGGGCGATCGCCCCGAGGGCGACGTTTCCGTTGGCGAGCAGGCTGCCGAGCTGCTGGTGCTCGTCGGCGAGGGTGCTCATCAGGGTGGTGAGGTTGTCGAGGATGCTCGCGACCTCGGGGTTGTCCTGCTCGTAGACCTGGGCGACCGGCACCAGGTTGGCGACCCCCTGCTGCAGCTGCGGGATGATCGCCTGGAGGTCGCCGGAGCGGTTCTTCGTCGCGGCGTCGAGCGCCTGGAGCACGAGCTGCTGGTCCTTGCGGGTCTGGGCGTCGAAGGCGTTGAAGATCTGGTCGGCCTCGACCGTGGTCGTGGTGTTGCTCTGCGGGAGGATGCCGTCGCTCACCAGGGCATCGCCGCGCGGGTCACCGGGGACGAGGTCGATGTACTTCTCGCCGAGCAGCGTCTTGGGCCGCACCTTGGCGGTCGCGTTCGAGTAGACGGGGATCGCCCGCGAGTCGCCGATCTCCATCGTCACCACGGTGGCGTTGGGATAGCCGGCGTCGCGGCCGACCGCGGTCACCTTGCCGACCTGCACCCCGGCGACGCGCACGTCGGCGGCGGTGGGCACGCCGTCGGCGTCGGAGAAGACGGCGCGCACCTTGTATCCCGAGCTGAACGGGTTGGGCTGGCCGATGTTCAGTGCCAGGAACTCCATGGCGCCGACGCACACGACCGCGAAGGTGATCACGAGGATGGCGTTGACGATGACCCGGCTGCGGCTCATGGAGTCTCCCCCATCACCGCGGACCAGATGTCGTTCGGCGCCGTCGCCGCGGGCGCGCTCGACTGTGCGGAGCTGCTCCCCGTCGTCGAACAGCCGGTGAAGCAGCTCACCGAGTAGACCGACCAGAGGTGCTGCTTGCCGTCGGGCGACAGCGGGTCGTTGATGTTGGGATCGGTGTCCGCGAACGACGTGGCGAGGTTCGGGAAGACGTCGTGCACCTGGTCGCGGTAGGGGTAGATGGCGCCGAGCACCCGGTTGCTCTGGTCGAGGAAGGATGCGGTGCTCGCCAGCGCGCCGGGCAGCCCGCTCAGCGTGCTCTGCAGGTTCGGCGCCTGGCCGCCGACCAGGGCGTCGAGGTTCTGGAGGAGCAGGTCGGCCTGCTGCACGGTGCCGCCGATCTGCTGCTCCTGGCCGGCGAGCTGCGCCATCACCTGGTTGAAGGTGCCGAACTCGTCGCGCACCTGGTCGCGCTGGCCGGCGAGGGTGTCGTAGAGCTTCTGGAGCTCGAGAACCACGTTCTCGAGCTGCTGCTGCCGGGTGGCGAGCTCGGCGGCCGGACCGTTCAGCGACCCCACCAGCCGGCTCGAGCTGTTCGCCTCGGCGTTGAGGTCGGTGCCCCGGCCGGCGAGCGACTGGCCGGCACTGCCGAGGAGCAGCTGGAGGCGGTCGCGGGTCTGGGGGTCGAGGATCGCGAGCACCTGGTCGATGCTCACCGGCGTCAGGGTGCGCGACACCGGGATGGTCGTGCCCGAGGACATCACCCCGCTGGCGGCGGTGCCCCGCGAGATGTCGACGTAGTTCTCGTTGAGCAGGTTCTTCTGGCGCACCTCGGCGCTGCTGTCCGCGTAGAAGGGCAGGGCCGCGGTGTCGTCGATCGTCATCGACACCCGCGCCTGGCCGCCGACCGCCTGGACGCCGTCGACCCGGCCGACCTTCACGCCGTCGACGTAGACCTCGTTCTTCGGCAGGATGCCGGAGCCGCCGGAGAAGACCGCGGTGAGCCGGTACGGGTGCTGCCACGGCCAGGTGATGCCGATGCTCGCCACGATGCCGACGAGCACCACGGCGCAGATCGTCAGGTAGGCGACGGTGACGATGAGGTTGAGGCGGCTTCTCATGCGCCGATGAACCCCGCGAGGGTGACCAGCTCACCCCCGCCGCCGCCGTCGTAGGAGGCGGGATGGGTCGCGGTCGGCGTGTAACCGTTGCCGGTGCACGAGCCGGGCGTGGGGGTGACCAGGCAGACCCGGAAGATCGGCAGGCCGGTGCCGAGCGGGGTGGTGCCCGGGGTCACGTTCTCGAGGGCGCCGCCGGTCGCGGTCGGCCCGCGCAGCAGCGCCTGCTCGAACGCCAGCAGGGTGCTCCCGGAGAAGCTCTGGCCGAGCTGGGCGAGCAGCGCCGACTCGCTCTGCAGCGAGCTGACGAGGTGCGGGGCGATGCTGATGAGCTGGCTCAGGCTGCCCACCGAGGGGTCGATGGCGGCGTTGAGGTCGGAGAGCACCGCCTGGCTGTCGACGAACTGGCGGCTGAAGGCCTGCCGCTCGGTCTCGACCGCGTTCAGGGTCCGCTGTCCGTTGCTGATCAGCTGCTGGAGCTGGGTGAGCTGGTCGTTCTGGGTGAGCTTGCCGAGCACGCCGTCGAGACCGACGAGGATGCGGTCGAGGTCGGGGTCGCGCTGGTCGAGGGTCTTGCCGGTGGTGGCGAGGTTGTCGAGGTTGGCCCTGGCCGCGGCGATCGCCTGGTTGAGGTCGGCTCCGGTTCCGGCGAGCCCGGCCCCGAGGTCGTTGAGCAGGCTGCGGGCGGCGGCCCGGGTGTTGGAGTCGAGGCTGTTGAGGAACGTGTCGAGCTCCACCGGGACCCCGCTCGGGCTCACCTGCAGCGGCGCCGACGCCTGGTGGACGGGCGCGGTGTGCGGGCCGTCGTGGATGTCGACGTACTTCTCGCCGAGCAGCGAGCGCGGCCGGATCCCCGCGGTCACCCCCTGGTGGAGCGGCCAGGCCGCGTCGTCGATCTCGACCACGATGCGGGCGTGGCCGTCCGCGGTGGGCTCGATGCTGGTCACGCTCCCCACCTTCGCGCCCGCCTCGAGGACGTCGCTCGCCGGCACCAGGCCGGAGGCGGACTCGGGGAGGACGATGGCCACGCTGTGACCCGGCCGCCCTCGCAGCCCGGGGGCGGCGATGGCGACGACGAGCAGCGCCACGATCAGGGTGGCGATGGCGAGGCCGGCGTAGAGCGGACGGCGGGACATGGAGCTTCGGTTTCCTCAGTCCATCCCCAGGGGGCCTTCGGAGTCGGCGGTGAAGAACTGGTGGACGAACTCGTCCGGGGACCGCTCGATCTCCTCCCGGGTGCCGAAGTGGCGCATCTTCCCCTTGTAGAGGATGCCGACGTAGTCGGCCATGCGCTGCACCGCGAAGACGTTGTGGGTGACCACCACCACCGTCGCCTGGTACTTGGTGGCGATCTCCTTGATGAGGTCGCAGAGCAGGGTGGTGCGCACCGGGTCGAGGCCGGAGTCCGGCTCGTCGACGAGCAGGATCTTCGGCTCCATGACCAGCGCCCGGGCGAAGCCGGCGCGCTTGCGCATCCCGCCGCTGAGCTCGTTGGGCATGCGCTTCTCGGCGCCCGCCAGGCCCACCTCGCTGAGACGCGCGATGACGATCTCGCGAATCTGCGCCTCCGACATCTTGGTGTGCTGGCGGAGGGGGAAGGCGACATTGTCGTAGAGGTTCATCGAGGAGAAGAGGGCGCCGTCCTGAAACAGCATACCGATGGAACGACGCAGCTCCAGGATCTCCTTCTCCCTCAAACGGGGGACCGACTTGCCGTTGACCACGATGTCGCCCGCGTCGGGCATGAGCAGGCCGACGATGTGGCGGAGGCTGACGCTCTTCCCCGTCCCCGACGGGCCCATCAGGGCGGTGACCCCACCCTTGGGGATCCGGCAGGTCACCCCGTCGAGCACCTTGAAGGCGCCGAAGGCCTTGCGCAGGTCCTTGAGCTCGATGACCGGCTCCATGTTCCAGGTCGACACCGACTGGTTGGTGCCCGGCTGGTTCTGCCGGCCGCCGTCGGGCGCCGCCACCGCAGCCGGGACGGCGGCACCGGTCGCCTCCATCCGCCAGCGGGCGGCGCTGTCGGAGAAGCCCTGGGCCGGGTCCTGTGCGGGGGGGTGGAAGGAGGTCATCGTTACAGTCGCCTCGTCAGATCTGGATCGGCAGATTGGGATTGTTGCCCCAGAAGATCTGTGTCAAAACCGCGTTCACAACGACCACCATGACCAGGGAGATCGCCATGGTCTTCGCCACCGCCCTGCCGATGCCCACCGCCCCACCGGTCACGTTGTACCCGTGGTACACGGCGACGCTCACGATCAGGATGGCGAAGACGACCGCCTTGGTCATCGAGAAGATCAGGTCCTGGGTGTTGAGGAAGCGCCAGAAGTAGTCGAAGTAGACGCCGTCGGACACCTGGCGGATCTGGATGTGCTGGACCAGGTAGGAGCCCACGTAGGACACCGCCAGGGAGAGCATGTACATGAAGGGGAGGACGATGAAGCAGGCGAGCATGCGCACGCTGACCAGGTAGACCCGGGTGGGCATGCTCATGATCTGGAGGGCGTCGATCTCCTCGTTGACCCGCATGGTGCCGAGCTCGGCGACCAGCCCGCAGCCCACCTTGGCGCCGATGGCGAATCCGAAGAACAGCGGGGTGATCTCCCGGGTGTCGCAGATGGCGTTGAAGACCCCGGTGAGCGGCAGGGCGCCGATCTGGGACAGCGAGTAGAAGGCCTCGACACTGCACTCGGCGCCGGTGGCGAGGGTGAGCACGAGTGCCACCAGGGTGGATCCCTTTGCGAGGAAGGCGGCGTACCACCACACCTCGCGCATGTAGCGCGTCGCCTGCGGGATCTGGATGACGCTCGTGCCCGCGAACTGGACGATCTCGCCCACGGTGCGGGTCGCGTCGCGGACGCGGGCCAGCGGTCGGGTCGCCATCAGCCGGTCACCGGAGCACGTTGCTCGAGTGGAAGAGGGCGAGCACCGTGGGCGTGTAGAGGTACTCGAAGACCTGGATGCTGATGAACGAGGCCACAACCGCCTGGTGGACGGCTCGCGCCACCCCCTCGGCGCCGCCCTTCGCGGTGATCCCCTTGTAGCAGCAGATGATCGAGACCAGGACGCCGAAGATGATGCACTTGATCTCGCCGCCGTAGAGGTCCTGGAGTGTGCCCTCGGTGAAGAAGGTGCTGAGGAAGGCGCCGGGGTTGACGCCGACGAGGTGCACCGAGGCGAGGTACCCGCTGAGGCAGGTGAAGGCGATCATCGGGATGTTGTAGAGGGCGGTCATCAGCGCCATCGCGGCGAACCTGGGCACCACGATGAAGGCGATGTTGCTGATCCCCATCACCGACAGCGCCTCGAGCTCGTCGCGCACCTTGCGGGCGCCGAGGTCGGCGGTGATCGCCGTCCCCGCCACCGCCGCGACCATGAGGCCGGTGGCGACCGGGGCGAACTCCCGGACGTTGGCGAGGACCATGAAGCCGCCGACCCTGTAGTCGGCGCTGGCGATCTTGAAGAAGGTCCCCGCCTCGAGGGCCACGATCGCCCCCCAGCCGAAGCCGGTGAGGAGGAGGGGCACGAAGCAGGCGGTCATGATGAACCGGCACTGTTCGAGGAACTCGGCGAGGTAGAAGGGGCGGCTGAAGGTCCCCCGCACCGCCTCGACGAACAGGATCGATTGCTCGCCGAGCGTTGTCAGGCCCTGCCGTGCACGGGCTACCAAAGGACCGTCTCGTTCATCGTCGTCCAGCGTGCCACCGATGGGCAGGCACTGTGTGCTCTCATCTCGGCCCCGCGTCCTCGCCATCCCCTC
>Ga0209577_10005868_pt1 | contig 11397 bp, 8 predicted proteins | sample GraSoiAngelo_109_FD_185874 | JGI IMG/M metagenome (GOLD analysis project Ga0209577, IMG submission 185874) | Grasslands soil microbial communities from the Angelo Coastal Reserve, California, USA - 14_0903_12_20cm (SPAdes) (version 2) | ecosystem: Environmental > Terrestrial > Soil > Grasslands ... | reverse complement strand
GCACAGCGATTCACCCTCACCCGCCGCTTCACCCGGACGGTAGTACCAGCAATCTTGGTGTGCTCCCCCCAGGCGCCACCTGGGCGGACGTAAACGCCGTGAGCCACAGTCCCAAGATAGACGCCGACCAACAGTACTGGTGGGGTGTGGGTTATGACGGATATGCCATGCTCGACCGCCTGCTCGGCACTCTCGATCCGGTCACGGGCGTCCGGGCGGATGACGGCATGATGGTGCTCGTTCAAGGAGCGCGCTACCGCATTCGCGATGTCGCCTCCTACCACTACACGCTCTGCACCTTTCAGGCAATAATGCTGGGTGCCCTTTGGGAAGCTGCTGGACTGCAAGGGATGCTGATCTCGACCGTAGATCACGATCCCTCCACTGTCTTCATCCCTGAGCTCGGCCGGTGGGTCTACGAAGACCCGACCTTCAACGAGGAGTATCTTCTCGACGGTACCGGGGATCCGTTGTCTCCCGTCGATTTGCTCACGCTCAGTTCAAACGGACAAGCGAGTCGACTGCGACCGACAAAGGTCAACGGCCCGAGCTTCGATCCTGAAGTCTACATACCGACTGCGTCTTACGTCGGCCAACACCCCAACGGCATGGTCATCATGGGGAGCCAGCTCAACAACCGCGTTGTAGGGATTGGCGCGTGGCCTACCCGGCTCGTGCAGATAAACGTACCGCAGCTGGCCCTCGAGCCGGCGTTCAATGACCCCGTGAACTACGACCCGGTTTCAGCTGACGTGGCGTTTCCGAGACTTGGTGTGGTGGCGCAACAACTCCAGGTACACGACTCGGTGTACGTGGTTCAGCTTTCGTCGACATTCCCAAACGCTCAGCGGTTGGAACGTCGATTGAACGGCGGGAGCTGGCAGAGCGTTGCCGGCCTGGACGTGCTGCCGGTCGGCCAGTGTCGGGTAGAGTATCGCAGCCTGGACGCGGGTGGGAATGTCAGCGCGACGGCGGCGTTTGATGTGTGGGTACCGCGCGCGAGTGGCTTTGTCGAAGGAGGTTCTCTGGGCAGTGTCCGAGCGCAAGCCCAGTATTGTTTGCCTCCGTCCTAAGGGTTCGTTGGTGGCGGAGAGAAGTTGATGGGTGAACTGGAGAATCGTCCTCGCTTGCCGCGTAGTTCCAGTGCCCGCAGGTACGTATCAGCGATTTTGTGCACCATCTCCCTTGCCGAGAGGTTGGCTTCTACCCACGCGCGCCCGGCGGAGGCGAGGGCGAGGGCACGCTTAGGATCTCGCAGGAGTGTCAGCGTAGCTTGGGCGAGCGCTTCTGGCTGCCCCGGCGGCACCAGAATCCCACCTCGCACGCCTGACACAATCACCTCACGTACTCCATCCACCGCTGTACCCGCCACCGGTCGGCTGCACAAGAGCGCCTCGCAGACGGTGCGGCCCATGCCTTCGTATCGAGATGAGTGCATCACCACGTCCACGGCACTCAGTACCACAGGCAGGTCCGATCGAAACCCGAGGAAATGAATTCGGTCAGCGACACCAAGCTCCTGCGCCAGGCTGTGGACCGACGCGGCCAGGTCTTCACCGAGCGGGTCGTCCCCGCACACAATGAATCGCACGCCGGGAAAGCCAGCTATCACGTCTCGGGCGGCTCTGATGAAAGTCAGGGGGTCTTTCTGGTAGTTGAGCCGTCCGAACCACCCAACCAGCGCCGTGGCTTCTGGCAGCCTGAGCTGTGCGCGGGCCTCGAGCTGACTGAATGGGACGCGGTAGCGTTCAAGGTCCAATCCGCTGTAGACAACTCTATACTGGCTCGGCGCGCCTATCTTTTTCCCGAGGCATTCGCGGACATTTTCGGTGGAGACCGCTAGCAGACTACTTGTGATACCTGCCGTGAGACGCTCCAGCGTTGCGTACAGCCGGTTTATGTAGGAATGCCTCGACGCTCGGAACGAGAGATTGTGAATCGTATGAACGACGACCGGGACGCCAGCGAGGTGGGCTGCCCAGCGTCCGAGCACTCCATCCTTGCTGTTGTGTGTGTGGACCACGTCGAAGCGCCACCTTCGGCACAGTCTGTAGATCTGTATGAAGGCCGCGGCGTCGAGCCATGGTCGCACTGGACGCACGAGGTGACGCACGGTTAGGCGGGTCACGTCGGTTGCTAGCAACGGTTCCATGCTCTGCCGCCTTGCCAGCGCAAGGAACACCTCGAACTGATCGCGCGGCAGCGAATTCAGCGTGAGCCGCGTGTTCTCAGCAGCTCCGGACGAGGTGCTGAACGTGGTCACGATGTGCAGAACACGCCTTCGAGGGGAACGGGAAGGCGCCTGATCCTTCATGCGTGTTGTGGGGTCTTCTGGCGCTGCGCGTCAAGCCAGCTCTCGAACATGAGAACGCACCACAGCCGATTCTGCCAGTCCTCGTCTCCGGTCAGATGTCTTGCCCAGACGCTGGCGACCTGCCCTGGGTTCAGGAATCCCTCAGCTCGAAGACTGCCTCCGTCCAGGAGATCCGCCGCCCAAGTCTTCAGAGGTCCCCGAAGCCATGCATCGATGGGGGCTGCGAACCCTGTCTTGGGGCGGTCCACCAGGTCCTGGGGTACGTGGTTCCTGAGCACCTGGCGGAGTAGCCACTTCCGCTGTCCGTCCCGTACCTTCATGGACAGGGGGAGACTCCAACAAAACTCTACTACATGGTGATCGAGAAACGGCACACGTGTCTCCAGACTTACCCCCATGCTAGCACGATCGACCTTAACGAGAATATCGTCAGGTAGATAGGTGAGCGCGTCCATGAGCATCATTCGTTGAGTCTCCTCGAACTGCCTCGCGCCGAAGGGTGATGGGATCGTTGCGTCGGCCAACTCACTTGAGCGGAGCACGAGCGCGCTCGGCCGGTCCCAGACGGACATGAACGACACATACGCGTCGGCACCCTTGCCCTTGGCGATCGTTCCGGCGAATCGATGGAGTTTTTTCCCGAGGTGGCGTTGGGCCGCCAATGAGGGCACGACCTTCCCGAACAGGCCGAGCATTGAATCCCACGTATTAGGAGCGACGGCCAGAAGCGCACGACTCACGAGTCTCCGGACGGACAGCGGACTATGACGCAGAGCTCGAGAAAGACCTGAGGTGAGAGCGTAGCGGTTGTATCCAGCCAGGAGCTCATCCCCACCGTCACCCGAAAGGCTCACCGTGACGTGACGGCGCGCGAGCGAAGCGATCAGGAAAGTGGGGATCTGTGACGAATCGGCGAATGGCTCGTCGTACAGCGTCGGTAAGTGTGGAATAATTGCCCTGGCTTCTGCTGCGGACACGTAGAGCTCCGTGTGATCCGTGCCCAAGTGCTGCGCGACTCGCTTTGCGTCCTCTGCCTCGTTGTACGGTGCGTCCTCGAACCCAACGGTGAAGGTCTTTACCCGCTTGGTCACCTGTCGCTGCATCAGGGCCACGATGGTTGACGAGTCAATGCCACCGGAGAGAAAAGCCCCAAGGGGGACATCGGCTTCCAGGCGCAGTTTCACGGCATCGCTCAGAAGGCGCTCGAAGTGGCTGGCGGCTTCTTCGTCGGATCCCCGGAAGGGTGAAGCAGCACTCTTGAGCGCAGCCTCCGTGATCGACCAGTACGGACGCGGGCGCGCCGCGGTACCGAATGTCGGTCCTTCTAGCGTCAACAGCGTTCCCGGGGGGAGCTTTTTGACTTGGCGGTAAATACAACGAGGACCAGGCACGTAGCCGTACCGCATATATAGCCCAAGGGAATCACGATCGATGTCGGGTCGGAAGAGGGGATGAGCACGTAGCGCCTTCAGCTCCGAAGCGAACATGAGTGTGCCGTCGAACCACCCATAGTAAAGCGGCTTCTCGCCGAACCGATCGCGCGCCAGATGGAGCTCGTGTTCTTGTCGATCCCACAGTGCGAACGCGAACATTCCGTTGAATTTGACAACGGCTTCGTACACACCCCATTCGCTGATCGCCGCCAACATCACCTCGGTATCAGAGTGACCCCGAAATGAGTGTCCCTGCTTCTCAAGCTCCGCGCGGAGAGCGCGGAAATTGTAGATCTCCCCGTTGAAGACAATGACGTACCGACCAGAGGCAGACCGCATGGGTTGGTGGCCAAGCGGGGACAAGTCCACGACCGCGAGTCGCCGGTGTCCCAAGGCGACTCCTGCGGCGGCATCTACCCACGTCCCGGAATCATCCGGGCCGCGGTGTTGCAGGGCGTCGGCCATGCCTAGCACTATAGCGTGCAGTCGCTCGCCGGAAGCGTTCTGCGAAGACGTTATGAATCCTGTAACGCCGCACATTTAGGATTCGGGCCCGTCGGCGAATGATGCCGACTTGAGGATCGCCGCGAGACGAGGCGCCGTCACGCGCGTTGAGTAGCTTGTTTCCACTGTATGCCGGCCCGCTGTTCCTAGACGGGCCCTCAGCTCGGGCTCGCTACGCAGGGTCTCCAACGCGGAGCGCCATTCTTGATTGGTGTTCGCAAGGAAGCCATTGATCCCGTGCTGAACGATCTCGCGGTTCATGCCCACCGGGGATGCAATGACTGGGCGCGCGCATGCCATGTATTGGATCAGTTTGTAGCCACACTTTCCTCTTTCCCAAGGCTCGTCTGGTAGAGGCATGATGCCCACATCGAACGTGAGGATATCCTCGACTTCGGTTGCCTCCGACCACGGCTTCACCTCTGCGGGCACGCCATCCAGTGTGATGTCCCGTGCCCCTACGACAACAAGGCGAGCGTTGGTCGCTCGGCAGAAGTCCGCAAGCACAGGGCCGAGCACTGATAGGTAGCGGACCGTGGAAGGCGATCCTATCCAGCCGATGGTGAAGGTGCGTTCATTCCGAGCTGATAGAGTTGTGTATCGCTCGAGGTTCACAACGGTCGGCAGGCCTTCAACGCGTCGAGCGCCAGCGGCTCGGGCGCGGTCCCCGAGGTAATCGTTGCCCACAACGACGATGTTCGCGCGACCCATTATCACATCGATCTTCTTCCCCAACAGGACACGCACGAGCGGGTTGGGGTGGAGCTCATATCGATGATAGACTGCGTCGTCATAGTCGACGACATAGGGGATTCGTAGCCAACTAAGCAGCCGTTCGCCGAGGGCAGGCAGCCAGGGAAAGAGTTCATACTCAAGCCACACGAGGTCGAAGCCCGCAGAGCCGAGTAGTTGCAACGATCGAAGCAGGTACGCCTGGGCGATTCTCTCCCAGCGACGCGGACGGCCCGCATAGAGGTCTTGCTGATAGTAGTCTCCGAACAAGGGCATCGTGGTGAACTCGAAACCTTGGGATCTGAGGTACGGGAGATACTGGTACGCCCGAAGACGGCTGCTCGCACCCAGGGGTCCGTACCGAGACAGGAGTAGAACTCTCAAGCGTCGGCAGCACGTCGCGCGGAACCAAGCCGCGTCGGTATCGCTCCCCAGAGGAGTGCGTAGGCCTTGATCGTCTCCGCGACTTGCGATGGGGACCGGCGCATGAGCGCAACCACGAGACGCGAAATCGGCTCAAGGAACAGCGTGCAAAACGTGACGAACGTCGCCGTCGGAACTGCAAAGTGCTTGTACGAATACAGAATTCGACTGCGTAGAGAGTAAAAGAGTCGGATCGCTTGCATTGTCTTTCTGACCCGCCCGCTTCCGTGATGATACGCTTGGGCCGTGCTCAAGTATACTGTGCGCCATCCAAGTGTCCTGGCACGAAGCGAAACGTCCACTTCCTCGAAATAGACGAAGAAGCGTTCGTCAAAGCCCCCCAGGGCTTCGAAGACAGAACGACGGACGAGAAAGAACGCGCCCATCACCTGATCGACTTCCCGACTCTCCTTGTGGTCCCACTCGACCATAAAGTGGGGTGGGAACACTGCGGGCAGGGCTCGATCAAGCCCCAGCATACTCGATAGGAAGCGTCCAGGCGTGGGGAATCGAGCGCAAGTTCGCGCGATTCGGCCGTCGGCGTCGAGAAGTTGAATGCCCACGATTCCAATGCGCTTGTTTCCCGGTCGATCCATGAACGCCACCGGCTCGGCCAGGGCACCAGGCAGGAGAAGTGTGTCCGGGTTAAGGAAGAGCAAGTAGTTGGCTGAAGAGCGTCTCGCTCCCTGATTGCAGGCCGCTCCAAACCCGCGGTTCCGGGCGTTGCGAATTGTTGTCAGCGTCAACCCGGCAATGTCTCCCGTCGGGAGCGAGCCGTCAGATGACCCGTTGTCCACCACAACGATGCGTTGCAGCTCCAAGGCCTCGCGTGTCGTGGCGGCGATCGATTCCAGGCAATGGGCCAGCTGCGGTCCAGCGTTCCAGTTAACGATGACAATGTCAATCGAAGGGACCATCAGGCTACGTTTCCAACCTGTTGAAGCTTGTGGTGGTACCGACGCTCGCTGAGTAGGATGAAGAACACGACCGCGTAGACTCCGTACTGGAGCCACATCGAGAGGAGAGTGAAGTACATGTCCTGAAAAACCTGCATCAGGAGCGGAAACAGCAACAGGGCAAAAAGAAAGACGTAAATGGCGTGGGGATTGCGTACCGTTGCGCGACGATAAACCACTGCGTGAACAAACCCCAGGGAGAAAAGCATCAAAGCGCCACCGAGTGCGCCAAAGTCCCTTATATAGGGGTGATGGACTGTATAGACGTTCGCGGGCATCGGAACGTCGATGTACGGTTGTACCACCGGGACGGCGGGGGCCTGGAGACCAAGAGCGTGTAAGAGTGCGAAGATGGATCGAAAGGAGTTCAGACCGACCTCCACGTCTGGACCACGGTTCTGCAGATACGTACCCAAAGCGGGGATTCCCGCAAGGAGATAGGTGAGAAATGACTCACGCATCGTTGACCAGTTATCGCTGATGGTGCTCTCGAGGGTACCGCCTTTCCCCAAGGGAAGCCCCACTGCCGGAAAAAGCAGGAGGAGCAAGAGCGCCAATCTAACACCCGTCTTGACCGGCACCGTTGCTCGAAGCACCGTGGGAATAGCGAGAACGAGGACAATCAACGCAAGCACCGGGCCGCGCCCCGAGGAAAGGACGCCGAAGACAAGGCCGACGAGCAGTGTGGCCCCGACCGCGAGGCGAGATGCTGTCGGTTCGTTGAACCCGTGCCTCTTGAGGACCGTGATCGCCACGAGTACGTACGCTGGCCCAATGAAGTACCCAGCGACTCCGAGGCCTCCCGTTTCCTCGGGGATAACGCTCAGAGCGTAACGAAGGTTAATAAATGCGTTCTGGGATGGTCCCGACGAGGCGAGATAGTAGGCGCGACGGACATACAAGACGAGACCAAGGGCCACGATTCCTACCAGCACGGCCAGCGCTCGGTTCGTGGGTAGGCTGCCTTCCATTAGGTGGTTGCGGGTCAGGTATGGTTTATGGTTGTACGAGCCGACGAACGCGCCCATGCTAAAGAAAAGCACGCCGGCTACCAGCAAGCCGAACACGCTGTCGGGAACGGGGACGAACATCCCTTGGAATACTGAGAAGAGTGAAAGAGCGCCAAACCACAGAGAGGCTTGGAGGAATGCAGGATACATCGCATCACGATGCAGGAGGTAATTGGCACCGGCGAGGACGAGAGTGAGCAGTGCTGCTAGCAACGCCATTGCTCGTCCTCCGGATGGTGTTCAGCTACGGCGTTGCGTGAAGAGCCTGTTCCCCGTCGTGTTCGGACTCAGGGAATGCTGGACCTCAACTATTCCTCAAGAGGCTGCTGATCCACGCGCGCCCGCCCCGTGCTAGAGTCCAGCGCCAGGCAAACACGAGCGCCACGATTACGAATATCGACGTGAGAAATAGCTTCTGCAACGGTGATTGCAGAATGAGGCCCGCTCCCAACATCGGGAGTAGCGCTGCGAACAGACCGATGTCTCGAAGCCACCGTGGCTCCTTAGCGTAGAGCTGCCGACCTGCGTACCAGTACAGCAACGCCATGTCGAGCACGGTCCGGACAGACCACGCGATGGCCGCACCATTGATGCCGTGTTGCCTAATGAGCCATACCATCAAGACCAAGTAACCGGGGGCCTCGGCGAGGTGAATCTTTGCAGTCATGTCCGATCGGCCCACCCCCTGTAGGAGCGCGAAGGGCAGCGAGGCCATGCTGTTTGTCAGTACCCCCAGGGCGAGCCAGCGCAGCACGCCGCTGCTTTGCGCTGCGAAAGCGCCGCCCAGCCAGAGTTTCAGTAACTCTGGTGCGAACGTGACCACAACAAATGTGATTGGGTACATGCTGAGGAAGAGCACCCTCATACCCACTCGAAAGAGCCTTGCCATTTTTCTTCGATCAATCCTGGAGGCCGTTGAGAACGCTGGAAAGAGGACTGCCGTAATCGCGCTCGGGACGATCAGGAGTCTGGTCACCGCCTCGAAGGGCGTGGCGTAGTACGCGACAGCAGCCAAGGAGACGAAGGCTCCCACAAAAAACCGATCCACACTTACCATGAGCGGACTTACAACGTTGGATACCGTCATCCAAGCACCAAAGCCTAGGAGCGTCTGAGCGGCCGCTCTATCGATGGGAGCTGGCGTGCCGTGGCGATGGACAGCTTTGTGACACATCACCCCATAAACGACCGCACCGCCGAGCCGCACGCCAATCAACACGAATACGATGACGGCTAGGTTGCGGGTGAACTGAAGGACCAGCAGGGGTGCAATGAACGTGAGTACTCCCGTTGGGATCTTGATGAGGCTTGTCAGCTTGAAGCGCTGGGCCCCTTCCAGCAGCCCGCGAAATCCCGCTGTCAGCACGACAATAGGGATAGACCAAGCGAGTAGGTAAAACGACTTTAGCGTCTCTTCCCGCAGCGCGTCAGGAACTTTGATGGCGCTCCCGACCAGCCACGGCACGAGCGCGGTCAAGACAGCGGCACCCAGGAGTCCGAGCGCAAGCATCAGGTACCAGGCCGTCCACACCATGCGGTCGATCTCGGAGTGCTTGGCCGAAGCAAGAAGTTCTGCTGCGAACTTGGTCACGGCCCGGCCCAGCCCCAGATCGAACAGACCGAAATAGCCGATGACCATCCAGGCGAGCGTGAGCACGCCGAAGCGCTCGACGCCGAGACCGCGAACGAGAAGCGGTATTGCCACGACGCCAGCCACGGCTGGGATAGCTTGTGCCGCAAGACTCCAAAGGGCACTGGTCGCGAGAATACGGCCGCTCAGGAGCTTTGAGTCGGAGGCTACGACGTTCACGCGCGGCTGGCTCGTTCGAAGTACTCCACGCCCGCCGCTAAGAAGGCGCCGACCATCGCGCCGAACACCAGAGCGATGAATACCAGAAGAGTTCTCTTCGGCTTCGATCTTCTCACTGGCGGTGATGCGGGATCGATGACCGTAATGACAGGCGTGTCGTTCACTTCCTGCATTCGGGCAGCTTCATATTCTCGCTGAAGCGTCAGATAGAGCTCCTGCCGAATCTCGACTTGCCGGCGCAGCCGACCTTCTTCGAAGGTGAGTTGCGGTGAGTGTTGCCACGAGCGATTGCGCTCGTAGAACGTCCTGAGATCCTCTTCGGCGCGCCGGAGCTGACGCTCGCCCTCGACCAGACGCTGTTCGACGAACTTTCGCTGCTCCCGCGCCTGCGACTGGCGAGACTGAGCGTTGAAGGCGTTGAGGTTCGCAACGAACGTGTTCGCAACAGCGGCCGCTAACGTTGGGTAGTGGGCATCTACGCTCAAGCTCACGATATTCGTCTGGGGGTTCACGGTAACCGACACTAGATTGTTCAACTTCTTGACCCCGCGATACAGACTGTCAGCGAAGTCTTTCCCGCTCACGTCCAGGAGTTGGAGAAGGGTGACTGAATCCCGCGCAGGTTCCAGTTTCTCACGCGGGTCAGCATACCGACTGACCAGGGCGTGCTCCATCAGCTCGCGACTCCTGATGACATCGGCATAAAACTTCGGTGACTTGCTTGCCTCGGAACCAAGTGTGATGCCGAACTGAGTAGCGAGGCCCGCCAAACTGGATGGGAGGCGAGCCTGGGGGCTCGCCTCAGGCACGAAGGTCGTGATCGCCGTGTACGTTGATGGAACGACTAGCGTGATGACGGCCGTCAAGAACGCGCAAATTACAGGCACGCCGACGGTCGCCCGCCGGTGCTTAGCGAGCATCCTCGCCAGTTCTGCGAGACCCTGTTCTTGGCCAAGCCGCGAAGCGCCTACTGATGTCATCACCACGCCCCTCCAACGCCAAACATCGCCGCGCATCGCGGCGCGCTCGCGCGACGATCTGATGGAAATGGACTAGTACGACGCCACTCAGCATCTGGGGTCCACGATGCGGCGTGCTGTGTGGCACTATCGTTGTCGCAAGACCTATCTGCTCCGGATCTCGATGAGCACGCAACGCAAATATGATAGGGCAATTCGAGGTCCAGGTAGAGAATTCGGAGGCCGGCTTTGTCGACGAGCTTCAATAGAAGCTCGGTATCGAACACGTGATGGTGAAGCGATCGGTATCGAATATTGTTTGCCGCCCGTTTCACGAAGGCGTCCCGCGGCCCGGCCCCGGCGTCGTGGCTCAGGTCGTGGAGCTGGAGAATCTCATTAAGGTGCGTATCATCAGTCTCGGCCACATCGTTCGCAAAGTCGTTCAGAATATGATCCAGCGACGTTACGGGCCGGCGATGGTCGAACGTGCCGTCACGATGGGGAACGACGAGGACGATGGTGGCGTCCGGTCCGATGACTCTCCTCCAAGTGTGGAGCGCTCTCAGCGGATTCGCGATGTGTTCCAGGACATGGGACGCCAGCAGAAACTCGTACGTCGAGGACTGAATGTCGTTCATGAGGGTCGCCTCGCCGATCAAGTGTCGACCCCGCGGTGCGCTCTGGGTGATGATGCCGAGATTATGGGCGGTTGGTTTGGATTCAGACCAGATTGTTTGAGGGGCAAAGTTATAGTTATCGAGCGCTCCCACGACCGGATACAGGGGCCAGAGATTCCACCGCCGGAAGACCGCACTTGGTCCGCCGATCTCGATGCCGTGGCGTTCGCGGAGTCTCTTCTGTATGGCACGGAAGGCCGTGGGCGGGACCAAACGACGGGCGCGCCTGAGGACCTTCTCATGAAGGGCTTCCACTCTCGGCGGCATCGAGCGCTAGGTGCCTGACGACTGAGGAGAAGGCATCTATGGCATCACGCCGGTCATGAAGAGGCGTGCAAGATCGATTTCTCTCGACTTGCAAAGACCTGGAAAAGCTGCATCCCGGACACGTGGATCAGTGGGTGGCCTCGGGTGCCCATACAGTCAGCGAAGACCATCCATGTCCGGGTCATCGCACCGTTTCTCTGGCACTTGTCTTTCGCAAAATAAGGTATGCAAAGCTCGTCAATGGAGGGACCGGATGACGCACCAAGTAGTCCGCTGCAAAACGCTGTACGCTGCGCAAAATGGGGATTCTCT
>Ga0209577_10005867_pt1 | contig 11399 bp, 14 predicted proteins | sample GraSoiAngelo_109_FD_185874 | JGI IMG/M metagenome (GOLD analysis project Ga0209577, IMG submission 185874) | Grasslands soil microbial communities from the Angelo Coastal Reserve, California, USA - 14_0903_12_20cm (SPAdes) (version 2) | ecosystem: Environmental > Terrestrial > Soil > Grasslands... | reverse complement strand
TTGATTACCCTGGATGAAAAATTCGGCACCGAGGTCATGCGTCGCGTCCCGGCGCTGATCGAAGCGCTGCCGCCGTTTGCGCGCGAAGGCGCCGGCGCGGCGTGGCGCGATCATGGCGAGGTCGTGGTCTGCGAGACGCGCGAGGAGGCGGTCGAGCTCTCGGACCGCTACGCGCCCGAGCATCTCGAGGTGCAGGCGCGCGAGCTCGACTGGTGGCTTGCGCATCTCACGAACTACGGCTCGCTCTTCCTCGGCGAGGAGACCACCGTCGCATTCGGCGACAAGGCGTCCGGCCCGAACCACATCCTGCCGACCAAGGGCGCGGCGCGCTACTCGGGCGGGCTCTCGGTGCACAAGTTCCTCAAGGTGCTCACCTGGCAGCGCATGTCGCGCGAGGCGAACCGCGACCTCGCGCCGCTCGCTGCGCGCATCTCGCGCCTCGAGGGCATGGAGGCGCATGCGCGCACCGCGGACGAGCGGCTCGGCAAATACTTCCCGGAGGAGAAGTTCGACCGCGGGGAAAAATAGGGACGGTCCCTGTTTCCCTGCTAGGCTGGCGCTTTCCCACAGGGGGAGGAGCCATGCGAATCATCATTGCCGCCGTTTGCGCGCTTCCGTTCGCCGTCGCCGTCGCCGCCGAGGACTTTCCCATGCCGCGCATGCTGAAGGGCATGGACAAGGGCCAGTGGAAGGTGGACATCCTCGAGCACTCGGAGGCGAAGCCGGGCCAGAAGATGCCGGCCATGACCATGTGCACCGACAACCTCATGAAGCAGGCTAAGGAGCACCAGGCCGCCGCCAAGAGCAAGGACAAGTGCACGCAGCGCCTGCTCAAGGACGGCTCGGACGAGGCGGTCATGGAAACCGCCTGCCCGAAGCGCACCGTCGTCACCACCATGAAGCGCGAAGGCTCGAAGTCCGTGCTCGCCGATATCAAGAGCACCGGCGAGCATCCGATGAACATGAAGATGCGCTACACGCACCTCGGTCCGTGCCGCGAAGGCCAGGCGGCGATGAGCTTCGACAAGAATAGCGAGCAGTGCAAGAAGATCCAGGCCTCCATGGCGAACATGGATCCCACGCAGCGGTGCGCCGGCGCGGGCGCGAACCGCGAGCAGTGCGAGAAGATGATGCGCCAGCAGATCGCGCAGGCGAAGGCGATGTGCAACTGATAGGGAGGCCGTATCGATCGGCGTCTCGCCGAGGCGCCATGCGGTAAACGGAACAGGCAGTTATCCGTTAATGGCCTGAGGGGAGGGCCATGCAAGCGCCAAAGACGGAGACCATCGCCCGGTTGGTGCACGCCGTTCGCGGAGAACGCGTGCTCTTCGATGCAGACCTTGCGGTTCTTTATGGCGTTTCGACTGCGGCACTCAACCAGGCGGTGAAGCGCAATCAGCAACGCTTTCCCGCGGACTTCATGTTCCGCCTGACTCCGGACGAATGGAGCGCCATGCGCTCGCAGATGGCAGCCGCATCGCCACCCGGCGCGATGATGTCACAAATTGTGACATCATCCCGACGCAAGCTCGTCGCACCGCCTTATGCATTCACGGAACAAGGCGTGGCAATGCTGTCGAGTGTGCTGCGTTCGCCGTGCGCGGTGGAGGTGAACATCGCCATCATGCGCACGTTCGTCGAGCTTCGCCGGCTGATGGATTCGAACCGTGAGCTCGCCCGCAAGATCGAGGCAATGGAAAAGAAATACGACGAGCAGTTCGCGGTGGTGTTCGGCGCCATCAAGCGCCTTATCGCAGAAGACGACACGCGGCGCGCGAGCCCCAAGCGCCGCATCGGTTTTATCGCCTGACGTCGCCCCGGCAGTTGACCGGCTGCCATCGGCAATGAGAAAAATAGGGACTGTCCCTAATTATTCATGAGCGACATCGTCTTTGATGGCGTATCGCGCGCGTTCAAGCGTGACGGGCGCGACACGCTGGCGGTGGACAGCGTCTCCTTCGAAGTGCGCGAGCGCGAGTTCGTCGCGCTCGTCGGACCGTCGGGCTGCGGCAAGACGACGTGCCTGCGCATGGCGGCGGGACTGGATTTCCCGACCGCCGGCGCCGTTCGCGTTGGGGGAAAACCGGTGACCGAGCCCGGCCCGCAGCGCGCGGTGGTGTTCCAGCAGTTCGCGCTCTTTCCGTGGAAGACGGTGCACGACAACATCGAGTTCGGCCTGCGCAGCCAGGGCGTGCCGCAATACGAGCGGCGCGCGCGCATCGCGCAGCAGCTCGAGCTGATGGGGCTGCAGGGCTATGAGTCGGCATATCCGCACGAGCTCTCGGGGGGCATGCAGCAGCGCGTCGCTATCGCCCGCTGCTACGTGATGAACCCCGACGTGCTGCTGATGGACGAGCCGTTCGGCGCGCTGGACGCGCAGACGCGCACGCTCATGCAGGAGGAGCTCATCAAGATCGCCCGCCGCAATCCGCGCACGGTGCTCTTCATTACCCACGCGGTAGAGGAAGCGGTGTACCTTGCCGACCGCGTGGTGGTGATGACGCGCCGGCCGGGCCGCATCGCCGAGATCGTCGATGTGGCGCCGGTGAGAAAGAGCGGCGGCTGGGAGACGCTCACGCGCGTGGAAGAGGTGATGGAGCGCTCGTCGTTCGTGGAACTCAAGTCGCGCATCTGGCGACTGTTGCGCGAGCAGCAGGTCCAACAGGAGAGGAGGGAGCACGCATGAGGATCATCATCTGGGCGCTGGCGCTCGTCGCGGGCGGCGCGCTTGCGCAGCAGCAGATCAAGGTCAGCTACCAGCCGGCGCTCTACTGGTCGCTGCCCTATTACATCGCGAGCGAGAAGGGCTGGTGGGCGGAGCTCGATCTGGCGCCGCTCTACAGCACGTTCCCGGCCGGCGTGCCGCAGATCGCCGCCTCGGCCTCCAAGTCCTGGGACGTCGGCGGCGCAGGCTCGGTGCCGGCGATCCTCGGCGCCGCGCGCTACCAGCTGCTCACCATCGGCATCACCAACGACGAGTCGGTCGGCAACGCGCTGATGGCGACGCGCGACAAGGCGGACGGCTTCATGCGCAACCCGGCGAGCATCAAGGGCCAGGCGATCGTGCTCACCGCCAACTCGACCGGCGACTACGCGGTGCAATCCTGCCTGCGCAAGTGGGGCCTCGCGAAATCCGACGTCAGCATCAAGAGCATGGGCCAGGCGGAGATCATCTCGGCGATGTCCTCGGGCAACGCCGATCTCGGCGGCCTGTGGGCGCCGAACATCTACACGCTGGAGGAGAAGGCGGGGGGCAAGCTCATCTGCTCGGGCAAGGACGCGGGTGCCGTCGTGCCCGGCGCGCTCATCGTGCGCGCCGAGTTCGCCAAGCAGGAGCCGCAGAACGTCGCCAAGTACCTCGCGATCTACATCCGCGCGCAGCAATGGGCGGTGGCGCACCGCAAGGAGGCGATCGCGATGATGCGCAAGTTCTACGACCAGGGCGGCGTCTCAATTTCCGAAACTTCCATGAACAAGGAGTTCGACACGCGCCCGGTGTACGACCTCGCGCAGCAGCTAAAGATCATGGACCGCTCCGGCGGGCAGTCTGAGGTCGACAAGTGGCTCACCGGCATCGGCGAGTTCATGCGCGCGAACGGCACCTTCCCCGAGGCGCCGGCGGCGAAGAGCTTCGTCACCGACGAGTACCTGCGCATGGTCGATCGCGATCCCAAGCTCAAGGCTTTTGCGAACCGCAAAGACTGACCAGCTCATCGCCGCGGGCACCGTCGCGGCGGTGCTCGTTGCGTGGTGGCTCCTCACCGCGACGCAGACTCTTCCCCCGACGCGCTTTCCCTCGCCGGCGGAGGTATGGGCTGCGCTCCGGCAGGTGGCGCTGACCGGTTATGCCGATGCGCGGCTGCACGAGCACATCCTGCATAGCTCGAAGCTCGTGCTCCTGGGCTTTGCGGTAGCGATCGCTACCGGCGTGCCGCTCGGCCTCGCGATGGGCTGGAGCCGGCGCACCGAAGCGCTGGTGAACCCCGCGTTCCTCCTCGTGCGGCCCATTCCACCGCTTGCGTGGATCCCGCTCGCGATCGTGTGGCTCGGCCTCGGCGACGCGGCGAAGGTGCTCGTCATCTGGTTCGCCGCCTTCGTTCCCTCGGTCATCAATAGCTACGCTGGCGTGCGCTCGCTCGAGCGGCACGTCATCGAGGCGGCGCGCATGCTGGGCGCCACTCGCTGGATGATGATCCGCGAGGTGCTCATCCCGGGCGCGACGCCGCTCATCTTCACCGGGCTGCGCCTCTCGCTCCAGGCGTGCTGGACGACGCTCGTCGCGGGCGAGCTGATCGGCGCCACCGCCGGCCTCGGGCATGTGCTGCAGCAAAGCGCGCTCGATCTCTTCCCGGCGATGATCCTCGTCGGCATGCTGTTCGTCGCCCTCGCCGGCGCCGTGATGACGTGGGCGCTCGGCCTCATCGAAAAGCGGGCGATGCCATGGCGCAGCTGAAGCTCCTCTCAGTGCTCGGCCTTGCCGCCTTCTTCGGCCTGTGGACGCTCATCGCGATCAGCGGCCTGGTGCAGCCGCAGTTCCTGCCGACGCCGCTCGCCGTGGCCGAGGAGTTTTGGCGCCTGCTGCAAATCCCATTCGCCGGCTACACGCTGGAGCAGCATCTTCTCTCGAGCCTCGGCCGCTTCGGCCTCGGCTTTGCGCTCGCGGCGGCGATCGGCGTGCCGCTCGGCCTCGCGATGGGCTGGTTCCGCACGCTGGATGCGATCGTCACACCACTCTTCGATACGCTGCGCTTCGTCGCGCCGATCGCCTGGGTGCCGTTCGCGGGATCGGCGGGCCGGTGCTGATCATCTTCAGCGGCGCGTTTCCGCCGTGCCTGATCAACGCCTATCGCGGCGCGAAATTCGTCGAGCCGCGCTACATCGAGGCGGCGCGCATGATGGGCGCCTCGCATCTCAGGATGGTGAGCGAAGTGCTGCTGCCCGCATCGATCCCGTCGATCGTCGCCGGCCTGCGCGTGAGCGCAGGCCTCGGCTGGCAGTCGCTGATCGGCGCCGAGCTGATCGTCGCCTCGAGCGGCATCGGCTATCTGATGGTGAAGGGCCAGAGCAACATCAGCACCGCGATCGTCATGAGCGGCATGATCGCCATCGGCATCGTGGGCGTCGCGATCGACGTGCTGTTGCGCGCGCTGCAGGCGCGCATCGAGCGCCACCGGCAATAAATCGGGGTCAGAGCCCTATTTTAAATAGGGCTCTGACCCCGATTTTATTCTGCGGGGATGCCGGCGTCCCGGATGACCTTCGCCCACTTCGCGAGCTCGCCGCGCACGAAATCGGTGAATTGCTCCGGCGTGCCGGGCGTGGGCTCGATGCCGACGGCCGAGAGGCGCTGCGTCGTCTCCGGCGCCGTGACCGCTCTTACGAGATCGGCGTTGATCCGCTCGACGAGCGCGCGCGCCATGCCGCCGGGGCCACAGAGGCCGTACCACACGGTCACTTCGTAGCCCGGCACGGTTTCCGAGATCGACGGCACGTCGGGAAACTGCGGCGCGCGCTTGGCGGTGGAGACGCCGAGCGCGCGCGTACGCCCGGAGCGGATGTACGCGACTTGCTCCGGCATGTTGGTGATCACCAATTGGACCTGGCCCCCCGCCAGGTCCGCCGAAGACGCCGCGCCGCCCTTGTAGGGCACGTGCACGATGTTGACGCCGGTCATCATCTTGAAGAGCTCGACGCCGAGGTGCGTCGAGGTACCGACGCCCGATGAGCCATAGGACAGCTTCCCCGGGTTGGCTTTCGCATAGGCGATGAACTCGGCGACGCTCGTCGCCGGCACCGACGGATGCACCGCCATCACGTTCGGCGTCACGCCGATCATGCCGATGTAGGTCACATCCTTCAGCGCGTCGTAGCCCGGGTTCTTGTAGAGCGAGGGCCCGATGCCGTGCGAGCCGACGTTGCACAGGACGAAGGTGTAGCCGTCGGGCGCGGACTTCGCCGTCGCCGCGGCGGCGATAGTGCCGCCGGCGCCCGGCTTGTGCTCCACGGTGATGGGCGTTCCCCAGAGTTCGGCGAGCTTGGCGCTCGTGATGCGCGTCGTCTGGTCGACGCCGCCCCCAGGCACGAAGCCGACGTAGATCTTCGGCGGCTTGGATGGGAACGTTTGCGCCTGCGCAGTGAATACCGCGGCAAGCGTGGCGAGCGCGAGACCGCGCATGGGGCACCTCCTCTCGGAGGCGTTATAGCACTACTTGTCGAGCTGGCCCCACCAGCGCTTCAGCTGGGCGTCCATCGCGCTCGTGGTCGAGATCTGCGGAAATGACCGTTCGTCATCACCCGGCTTCCCCGACTTGGCGGCGCTTTGCGGATCGCGTGCTTCATTGCGCTCCCAATCGGCGACGAGCACCTCGGCCTGGCGGAAGGCGTCGTCGAACGAGGCCGCCTTGGGCAGCGATTCCTTGAAGAACGCTCGTCCGAAGTAGGTGAATTCGTTCTCGTCCGCGCAGCCGAAAGAACGGCGATCCTGGCGTGCCGCAGTGATGATAAGTGTGCGCCCGTCCTGCACTGGCTCGATGAAGCCGCCGCTATAGCAGGCGGAGACGACGACGACCTTCCAGCGGATGCCGCTCTCCTTCAGCAGCGTCGCGAGCGCCGGGGCGCTCAGGCCTTGGAGCTGCATGCCATTCTGGTGAAGCGAAAACTCGTGATCATGCGAGCCATGGCTCGTGAGAAAAAGGAACAGGATGTCCTGCTCGCGGTCCATGCGTGCCGCGATGGCGGTCAGCGCTTCGCGGATGCTGCTCACCGTCGCCATCGGCGCCGAGGTCACGCTGTTGCGGCTGTTGACGAGCGCGACGGTGTGCCCGGCGGTACGAAAGCGCTGCGCGAACTGGCGCTGCACGAATTCGACCTCGCGGCGGAACACCTCCTGTGAGCCATCACCGGCCACGGCGAGCAGGTAAAGGTTGATCCGTCCCGGCTCGCGCTGTTGCAGCGAGGAGAGCGCCTTGTCGAGCAGTTGTCGCTGCGAATAAAGCGCAGTCTCGACGTTGGCCCGCGTCTTCGCACGCTCGTCGTCGTTCGGCAGCGTACCGTAGCGCCACACCCCGCTCATCTCCTTGCGCCCGTCGGGCTTCGGCTTCGCGTAGGTGAGCATTCCCTGCCCGCTGTACATGCCGTCCGCGAAGCCGCCCTTATAGAGGTCGCCGTTCGGGAGCTTGAGAACGCCTTGGCCGTGGAATATCCCGTTCTTGAAATCGCCTTCGTAGGTGCCGCCGGCGCTGGTTGCCTTGCCAGGACCCTCGAGCTGCCCGTTGACGAAGTTGCCTTCGTACACGGTGCCGTGACCGTCGCTGTAACGACCATGGCCATGGAATATCCAGTTGCGGAACTCGCCGTCGTAACGGGACCCGTCTTTGCGCGTATAGCTGCCCGGGCCCGTGAATTCATCCTTGCTGAAGCCGCCTTCGTAAACGTCGCCTTCCGGGGTTTCGAGCCGTCCCTTGCCCTGCATTTCGCTGCGCTGAAAGTCGCCGCGATACTTGCGGCCGTTGTCGTAGCGCAGCTCGCCGACGCCCCACATGAGGCCGTCGCGGAAATCCCCTTGGTACTCGCCGTTCGCAAAGCGCAGGTGCCCGCGGCCCGACATCAGGCCGTTGGCAAAGCCGCCTTCGTAGAAGGCGCCGTTGTCCCATTCGAGGCGGCCCTTGCCGTGGAGCTTGCCGTCCTTCAGCGTGCCGTAATAGCGGCCGCCATCCGGCGTCACGGCGTCGGGCGTGGCGGCGCTGGCAGCCATTGCGCCGGACCACAATGCTCCAAACAGCGAAACGCACAGAAGTAGTCTGCAAATCACGCGGTCCCCCCAACAGAAAAACTACTCGAGCTTCTTCTTGACCCAGTTCTCGGTCTTGTCGACGGTGCGCTCGGCTGCCTTGCCGGCGCGGTTGCCGGTGCGCTCGGCCCAGTTGCCGGTGCGCTTGACGGTGCGCTCGACACCCTTCGCCGTCCTGTTAGCAGCGCGCTCGATCTTGTTCGGCTTCTGCACCTCGTCGGCGCCTGCGGCGAGCGCGAGCGGCAGCGACAGGGCCAGGCAGGCTAGGAAGCGCGCGAGTCTCATGCGGTCATGATCTTATGGGGTCACAGCGGATAATGCCTGAGCAAAATATGGCATCTCCAGTGATCGACACGCACGCTCACGTCATCGCGGCGGACGAGCGGCGCTATCCGCGGGCGCCGCTCGGCGGCCGGCAGTCCGACTGGTCGCGCGAGCGGCCGGTGAGCGCGGACGAGATGATCGCGGCGATGGACGCTGCCGGCATAGAAAGAACGGTGCTGGTGCAGGCGTCGACCTGCTACGGGCACGACAACTCCTATCTCGCCGACGCGGTGGCGGCGCATCCGCGGCGCTTCGTCGGCGTCTTCTCGGTGGACATGCTCGCGCCGGATGCGGCGGAGCGCATTCGCTATTGGATCGGCCGCGGCCTCTGCGGCCTGCGCGTCTTCATCGCCGGCCATACCACGGCGCAAGACGTGCGCCTCGACGATCCGCGTTCGTTTCCCGCCTGGCAATGCGCAGTGGAGGCCGGGCTTCCGATCTGCGTGCAGCTCCGCGCGCCGGCGCTCGGTCAGTTGCGGAGCATGCTCGAGCGCTTCCCGCGGGCGCGCGTGCTCCTCGATCACATGGCGCGGCCGGTGGCGGATGACGCGGAACCGCTCTTCGCACTGGCGAAATATGAAAACCTCTATCTGAAGCTGACTACCCACAACGTGCATGAGCTCTCCCAAAGCTTTTTCGCGCGCGTTGTCAAGAGCTACGGCGCAAATCGCGTCGCGTGGGGTTCGAACTATCCGGCGGCCGAAGGAACGCTTGGCGCGGTCCTTGCCGAGGCGCGCGCGGCGCTCGCCACGTTCAGCGACGCGGAACGCGACTGGATTTTTTCGCGCACGGCGAAAAGTTTTTATCCGGCGCTCGCCTGAAAGAAAGTTGTCAGCAAACTTTTTTCCAACACGCGGTCAGCGGTGGAAAATAATTTCGCTGCGAGCATTGACGCCGCGCGCTGCGCGATGCAATCTGTGCGCGTCGTAGCAAATCCATTTGCTGAAGTGACAGCCTGAGGGGGACGGACTGTGCTTCACGATATTCACACTCGCGCGTTGCGTCGCGCCGCCCAGATTCTCGGTGGCGAGGAACAGCTGCGGCTCCATCTGGGCGCCACGGAAACCGATTTTTCGAGCTGGAGCGGGCTCCAGGAGCTGCCGCGCAACATTTTCCTGCGGCTCGTGGACATCATCACCGACGAAGAGGTCCGGCACGTCACGGGCTACGCCCGGCGCTGAATTCCGTACTAAGTACGTAATAACTATTTCGTACTAAGTACGGAATTCGGTTGTTGGGTACCTGTGGATGGCCTGTGGACAGGCGGTGGGTAAGCTGGGGACATGAAAACCGTCGCCATCGATCGCGCCAAGCGCCTCGCGGAAGAGCCGCACACCGGCCATAACCGCTGGCATCCGGACATCGCGCCGATTGTCGAGGTCGAGCCGGGTGAGGAGCTGGCGCTCGAGACGCGCGATGCCAACGACCTGCAGATCGGCCCGCGCACCACGGCGCAGGATCTCGAGCGCCTGCAGCGCACGATCGCGCATCCGCTGACCGGGCCGGTGTACGTCAAGGGCGCAAAGCCCGGCGACCTGCTGGAGGTGGAGTATCTCGACATCGTGCCGCAGCGCTACGGCTGGACGCGCTTTGCGCCGGGCGGCGGCTTCCTGCCCGATCTCTTCGACTACCACTTCGTGGCGCACTGGGACATCACGCTCGACTTTGCGATCTCGCCGCAGCTTCCCGGCGTGCGCATCCCGAACGGCGCATTCATGGGCACCGCCGGCGTTGCGCCCTCGCACGAGCAGCTCCGCAAGTGGACCACTCGCGAGGCGGAGCTCAAGGCGCGCGGCGGACGCGTGTGGCCGCCCGACCCGCAGAACGCAGTGCCGGCGGGCGGCAAGGTGGCGGCGCAAGGATTGCGCACCATCCCGCCGCGCGAGAACTGCGGCAATGCCGACGTGAAGCAATTGACCAAAGGCTCGCGCCTATTTGTGCCGGTAAACGTGGACGGCGCGCTCTATTCGGTGGGCGATGGCCACTTCGCGCAGGGCGACGCCGAGTGCTGCGGCACCGCGATCGAGATGGGCGCCACCGCCGTGGTGCGCTTTCGCCTGCACCGCGGCGAGGCGGCGGCGAAGCGCATCACCTGGCCGCGCTTCGCCCATCCCGGCTACTTCGCGCCGCCCGAGATGGCAGCGCCGCGCAACTTCATCGCCACGATGGGCATGCCGATAACCCCAGAGGGGCGCAACGAGAACTGCGACATCACCCTCGCCGCGCGCAACGCGGTCATCAACATGATCGAGCTCCTGCTGGAGCGCGGCTGGACGCGGGAGCAGGCCTATGTGCTCTGCAGCGTGGCGGTCGACCTGCGCGTCTCCAACGTCGTCGATGTTCCAAACGTGACGGTCAGCGCACTGCTGCCGGAGGAAATCTTTTCGGTATAGTGCCAGCGCATGCATCTGCAGCGCGCGCCAAAGGCTCTGCTTTGCGCGGCTTGCCTTGTCCTGGGCGGCACGGCGGGCGGCGCCGACCTCGCCGGCACGGTGACCTACACGGGCCCGCTTCCGCAGCGCGCGAAAGTGCCGATCACCATCGACCAGTACATTTGCGGCAAGGACAAGGACCCGGATGACCTCGTCCTGGGACCGAAGGGCGCGGTGCAGTACGCCGTGGTGTGGATCGACAACCCGCCCGCCGGCGCAAGATGGCCCGCCGAGGCTCCGAAAGTCGAGATGGATCAGAACGGCTGCGTGTTCGTGCCGCGAGTGGCCGTCGTTCCCGTGGGCGGCACCGTGGACTTCCTGAACAGCGACCGCCTGCTCCACAACCTGCACAGCCTGAGCAAGGACAATCCCTCTTTCAACCGCACGCAGCCCCGCGGTCGCACGATTCCCATCACCTTCACCAAGCCGGAGCTCGTCACGATCACCTGCGACCTGCATTCTTGGATGAAGAGCTGGGTGGTGGTCGCCGAACACCCCTATTACGCGGTAACCGACGCCGCGGGCGCATTCCGCATCGCGGCAGTGCCGCCCGGCAAATACCGGCTGCGGATGTGGCACGAGGTCCTCGGCGACGTCTCGCGCGAGGTCGAGGTCGGCCCGCAGGGCGCTGCCGCGACCTTCGACATCAAGACGCTCAAGGCGCCCGTACAGTAATCTTTTTGGAGCTCTCCCACGCCGCCGAGTGCGTCGGCTCGGCGAGCGCGCGCAGCGTGCCGCTCTCGTCGAGCGCGATGGTGAAGATGACCCGCGGCGCCGAGAACACCGGGTGCAAGTAGACCCGCGCGATCTCGGCCGTGTCCTTGTAGAGCGCGATATAGCGCACGTGGTGCTCG
>Ga0209577_10005866_pt1 | contig 11400 bp, 6 predicted proteins | sample GraSoiAngelo_109_FD_185874 | JGI IMG/M metagenome (GOLD analysis project Ga0209577, IMG submission 185874) | Grasslands soil microbial communities from the Angelo Coastal Reserve, California, USA - 14_0903_12_20cm (SPAdes) (version 2) | ecosystem: Environmental > Terrestrial > Soil > Grasslands ... | reverse complement strand
CGCCGCAACCCCGAAGAACTGGTTTCTGTTCTCCCACTGAGCTTCACGCTGATTGATCAGACGGAGGTAAGCTTCGTGCACGAGGGCGGTCGCTTGCAGAGTATGGTCGACACGTTCCTGTTTGAGATAGTGCGAGGCCAAGCGCCGCAGTTCGGAGTAGAGCAACGGAACCAAGGCGGCCATTGTCTGTTGCTTCCCCCCGCTTAAGTCCTTTAGGAGGGTGGTCACGTCTTTGGGTGCCGGATCCATCCGCTACCTCCTGCCCACGCCGCCGGGCTGGATGAGTTGCGCTCAGGGTGTGGAGTGGCAGTCTAGTTCTTAAAACTTCGAAACGAGGTATAAAGACAAGAATAGAAAGGCCGAGCCCCGCGACAGCATCCCCGTTAGCGTCGCGAGTGTTTTCGTGGCGTCATATATACCCTTAGTAGGGCACTAAATCAACAGTGAAGGGCAAGCAGATGGCGGGAGCGCGAGCGCTCTTGATGCCATGGGGAAGGGAACTGCGTCCTATCGGCTACGCAATTTTTCCACAGACGTACCAAGAAAGAGAATTGTGCCTGACTTTTCCCGGTTGCTATAGTCGCAATTAATCAAGCCCACTTTATTGGTTAGGTGAAGATCTCATTGGCTGTGTTTGTTTTGCGATTGCGAACTTCGCTCGCAGCATGCTTCAGCGAAGAACGCCCCTTCTTAAAGTGAGGGAGACTCGTTGACAGCGGTTTATCTCGGGACCTTCGCGCTTTCACTCATACTGTCGTTTGTCCTCACCAGGTACGTGAGGAATCTCGCGGCAGAGCGCGGATGGTTATCTGCTCCAACTTTCGATCGGCATCTGCACAATACTGCGCTTCCACGGCTCGGTGGCGTAGCGATTTTCTTCGCATTCTTCTTCAGTGTTGCTGCCGCTATTTTTATAAGCTGGTATTTTCACAAGCTCCAACCCGGATTTCCTTTTCAAAAATTAGGGACGATCCTAATCCCAGGAATTCTGATTTTTCTGCTGGGGATTTACGACGACATTCGCAATATAGGACCTTACGTGAAGTTTGCAGTGCAGGCGGTGGCCGCCAGCATGCTATTTGCGGGCGGTTTGCGGATCGATGGTTTGCCGGTGCTCTTTGGCGCACACAGCTTTCCCTGGTATGTAGGCTTGCCGCTTACGATTCTATGGGTGCTGGCCGTCACCAATGCGTTTAACCTGATTGATGGCTTGGATGGCCTCGCGGCTGGATCCTCTCTGTTTTCGACTTTAATCGTTTTTGTAGTTGCCTTGTTGAGCCAGTCTTCCCTGGTTGCTCTGATGACGATCGCCTTGGCCGGAGCGATCCTTGGTTTTCTCCGTTACAACTTCAACCCGGCGACAATCTTCCTGGGAGATTGCGGAAGCCTGTTCATAGGATTTCTGCTGAGCGCGCTTGCATTGGAAGGTGCGCAGAAAGCTCCTACCATCATTGCCATCGCCATACCGGTTGTTTCGTTCGGCCTTCCCATCCTTGAGACGACGCTTTCGCTGCTCCGCCGCCTGATCAGTGGACGGCCGCTTTTCACAGCCGACCGCGAACACATTCATCACAAGCTGCTGCAGCGCGGACTTTCACACCGGCAGGTGGTAATCGTCCTATACGCGGTGTCAGCATTGTTTGCGCTGCTCAGCTTGTTTCTATTATGGCCGACGGGAAGCACTCTCGGGCTCGTTCTTGCCGTTCTAGGGACCGGCATCTGGATAGGCGTGCAGCATCTTGGATATCTCGAATTCGGGGAACTGCGCCGGGTAGCTCAGAGAACCATGGAGCAACGCCAGATCTTTATCAATAATCTTGCAATTCGACGCGCAACCGAGGAACTGAAAGCCACGCGTGATTACGATCAATTGTGTCGAATTCTTGAAGCTGCCTTCAGCAGCAATGACTTTGACGCATTCCATTTGAACCTCAAGCTGCTGCCCAATGATGATCCCGGTCAGGTGCCGGTAGAAATCTTCCACCCGCGCCGGGAAGCTGCATCCTTTTATTGGAAAAAAAATGGGCAGCCCGGCTTGCGGGATAGCCTACCGTCATGGAATCTCACTCTTGATCTGATGACCTCGTCAAATCGCCGGCGTGGATCCATGACTATTCAGCGCTTGTACACGCAACGTGATTTACAGTTGGACGTGAATCTGCTTACTGCCGTTTTCCCGGTGGCTCTCGCCGATGCGCTGGATCGGGTCTTCAGTCAACCCCGCGAGGTAATAGCTCGGCCGGAACAGACTCGGACTCTGGTGGCCGTGCAAGCCGGGTGATGATCGTTCCTTTCCTTGACCGCACCTAAGGACCAATTACAATCTCAGTTATTCCCAAGTCCGGCAGGCAAGATTTGTGACCCGCGATCTGGAATCGGCGAAGCACTCTAGTATGGATGTTCTCCACGTAGTTGGCGCTCGTCCTAATTTCATGAAAGCCGCGCCGGTTCTGCGCGCATTGACTACGTCAGCCGGAGTTCGCCAGACGCTGATCCATACCGGCCAGCATTACGATTCAAACATGTCTGGCGTCTTCTTCCAGCAGCTCGAAATGCCTGAACCCGATGTGAATCTTGGCGTCGGTTCCGGCAGCCACGCTCAGCAAACGGCCGAAATCATCGCGCGGCTGGAGCCTATCATTCTGGAGCGCAAACCGGACCTGGTCCTGGTTTACGGCGATGTAAACTCCACCATGGCTGCCGCCCTGGTTTGCTCCAAGCTTCTTGTGCCCATCGGGCACGTTGAGGCTGGACTGAGATCCAGGGATCGCAGTATGCCGGAAGAGATCAACCGGCTCATCACTGACCAGCTTTCTACTCTGCTCTTTACTCCTTCGGCTGATGCCGACGAGAACCTGCTTCGCGAAGGAGTCGAATCCGCGAAAATTCATTTTGTCGGGAATGTTATGGTGGATACGTTAGTCAGACTCTTGCCATTCGCCGAGGCACAGTCCAGCCGAGAACTTCCGCAGCGCTTTGCTCTGGTAACTCTGCATCGGCCGGCTAACGTAGACGATCTCCCCTGGCTGAAGCGAATGCTGTTCGCGTTATCGGAGTTGTCCAACGATCTTACGGTGCTGTTCCCGGTCCATCCGCGCACGCGGCAGCGCATCGCAGATCTCGGACTTGAGGCGCTCTCGAATGGCCGGTTACGTCTGCTCGAACCCAAGCCTTATCTGGAATTTCTTGCGCTGCAGCGCAAAGCAACTGTGGTGATTACGGATTCCGGAGGCATTCAGGAGGAAACTACATTTTTGGGAGTACCTTGCCTCACGGTGCGCGAGAATACCGAACGTCCTATCACGGTTTCCAGTGGGACCAATGTGTTAGTAGGACGCGATATCGCGCTTCTTCAAACGGAAACCAGCCGGATTCTCAGTGGAAAAAAGAAGGCTGCTACTGCCATACCGCTGTGGGACGGCCAGGCGTCAGGACGGATTGCAGAGGTAATCTTGCGGGGCCTATGACGTGGAGGCTCGTCTAGAGTTGGGCGTTCACGTAAGAGTTAATTTCGCAGTTCAGCGTGATTTCTTCGAATTGCGGAGTCGTCCATTCCATGCAGTTCTCCTCTAAAGGTTCTCAGTATACCGTGTCAGGCAAAAGACATCCACTCACAATCTTCTGATAGAAGATATCAAAGCGCACATCACGAAAAACGTTTCCATGAGTTATTCACAGCCCAGAACCACCCCCGACACTTTCTCCTTGGGCTGCATGCATTTACCTTTCTAACTCATTTTCGAAGCGGAGGAATTCTCGCGGATGTCAGGCCGTCTTCGTGCCAGTGATGTCAGTTTTGTCTCATTGCAATCAGCAGTTTTTTGTGTGCAATGCGAACTCATCTGTGAGAACAACACCGGGTTTTGTCTAGCTTGTGGCAGCCAAAGTCTGCTCAGCCTCTGCCGCGTTCTTGGGGGATCCCTTCGCGATCAGCAAACCGCTCATTTGATCGCCGACGCAGAGCTTGATCGGCTGGTCAGGGAGCTGCTGCGTACCGTTCGTTCGTCGCCCGCGCCGCAATCTATGTTGTCGCAATCTGTGTTGTCGCAATCTATGTTTGCAGACCGACGGGCGTCGCGAGAAATGACAGACTGCTTGCCCATTACTTCGCTGCCCGGTCGGCATCACCTGCGTACAAGAGAAACGGGCTTACCAGAACAAGGCTTACCAGAACAAGGCTTACCAGAACAAGGCTTACCAGAACAAGGCTTACCAGAACAAGGCTTACCAGAACAAGCCAACCGCCAGAGTTTTGATGATATGGCAATTGGAATAGAGTTGGATTTGGAACCGGGGATCAGCATCATTGCTGAGCGTGCGCAGGCTTTGACCGGGGCGACTGGGGCAGCAATCGCGCTGCGCAAAGGAGACGAGATTGTTTGCCGCGCGCGCACCGGCCGCACTGCTCCCGATCTCGGGGTTCGCTTGCAGGCCAATTCCGGCCTATCTGCCGAATCGGTGCGCACTGGCGAAGTCCTGCTCTGTGACGACACAGAGAGCGATCCGTTTGTGGATTTGGCGAGCTGCCGCCGTCTTGGTGTCCGCTCCATCCTGGTGGCGCCGTTGCGGCAATTCCGCAGAACTCTCGGGATTTTTGAAGTTCTTTCATCCGCTCCCCACGCCTTTGATCACACCGACGCGACTACGATGCAGTTCCTCGCAAGCATGACGGTGGCTGCCATTTCACGGCTTTCATTGATCCGGCCACTTCGGGATTAGGCGTGTGGCGATAGACTAATTCGGGCCTCCCGCCCCTAAACGATACTTACATCGAGCACAACTCGGGGTAATATGTAGGGAGATTTCCCCCCATGGAGCCCCTGGAAGCCAACCCGGCGGTTGCCAGAAGTGATGCGGCACATTTCCCGTTCGAACGCCGCCGGCGTCCACGCCAGAGAGTCCACAGTCCGGCTTATGCCAGCTTCAGTGGGCCATCGAGCGGCATGGTGCTGGACCTGAGCGAGATCATCGACATCAGCGAAAGCGGAGCCGCCATTCAGACTTCTTCCCCGTTGGAAGTGAACGGCACCTTTAACTTGTGCCTCGACCTTTCTGAAACAAAGAGTTATATCCACACTACTGGCTTCGTAGTGTGGGCCGATGGAACGGGACGGGTAGGCATCCGTTTTCCTGAGATACCTGATGCGTCTCTTCGCGAACTACAGGAATGGTTGCTTTTCAATTCACTGATCGCGTGCGCGAACCACGCGGCTAAGGGGAAGCAGCTGGCTGACCGTCCCGCTGCAGCAGAATCGGAAGTCGCCAGGGCGGACACCCACACAGTGGCTCCCGATGCGATGGGGATAGCGGAAGCGACTGACGGCGTGGCATCCGATTACAGCGCAATGCTGTCTGCGCTCTCCGCGGTGCAAGTCGAGGTAAATGCTCTTAGATCCGGGGTTGACGCCGCTTTGGATTTATTAGCGGAGCGAGCCCGGGCATTCAGCCGCGCATCCGGTGCCGCCATCGCGCTGGCGATTGAAGAGTCACAAGCAGAACATAGAGCAGTAATGGTTTGTCGCGCCAGCGCGGGCTCTGATGCTCCCGGGGTTGGTGCGCGGCTGCAAGTTGGGTCGGGCTTCTCGGGCGAATGTGTCCGCAGCGGGAAACTATTGCGTTGCGATGATTCCGAAACCGACTTGCTGGTGGATCGCGAGACTTGCCGTCGCCTCGGAATCCGCTCCATGGTTGCGGTGCCTGTTCGTAATGGGGAGAGGGTTATAGGACTATTGGACGTTTTCTCTCCCGTTCCGTGTGCGTTCGGAGAAACAGAGGACAGGACTCTGGAGCGGCTCGCGAACATTATTGCTGCGACAGTGAGTCAGCCGCAGGCATCGCGAACACAGGGTTTGGCAGATCGGAACGTGGTCTCGTCCGTAACCAACAAGATCGCGAATTCTGTAAACCCTGAGTCTTCAATTGCACCCCTTGAGAGGGCAGAACCTGATAGGTTGCATGGCATTCCTATCTCTCGTTCTCATCTAATTCTGTTGATCGCGGTTGCCGCCACGGTAGCCTTGGTCTTGGGATTCCTGCTGGCTCCAACAATCGAGAGCAGATGGGATCACCCGGCTGCACCGCAACAAATAACGTCCGCTAAGATCACTAAAACTGCGGGGATGAAATCTCGGGCCGAAGCGAGCACTTTGGATGATCTGCGAAGCTTGGCTCAGCAGGGCGACACTACAGCCGAATTCACATTGGGTGCCCGCTACGCGACGGGAGATGAGGTCCCACAGAGTTATTCCGAAGCGGTTCGCTGGTTTTCTAAAGCGGCAGAGCAAGGACATGTAGTCGCTCAAGCCACCTTAGGGGCGTATTACTGGGCGGGACGCGGTGTTCCTCAGGATGTGAGCAAGGCCTATTTCTGGTCCATTCTGGCTCGCGCGGGTGGCGACGAAGCCAGCAAATATCGGGCAGCGGTGCTCACGTCTCGCATGAGCCGTGCCCAGGTGCTCGCCGCCCAGCAGCAGGCTGACGAATGGATCCACCAGCACCAGCTCGCCAACCAGTCAAATCCGGCCCAGTAAACCTGATCTTAAGCGCTGCAGAACGTCGGCGGGTAGGTGCCGTGTTGCACTTCCATCCAGTAAAATAGAGCTTATGCCAACCCTGCGCGAGGTCGTCGATGAGAAAGTTCGCGAGGGAGACCTCTATGAGAAACTCGATCGCAACCGCGTGCGCTGCTACGCCTGCGGACATTGCTGCCCCATCCCCGACGGCCAACCTGGGGTCTGCAAAGTCCGGTACAACAGGGGAGGAACGCTCTATGTACCCTGGGGCTATGTCGGCGGCGTCCAGTGCGATCCGATCGAGAAGAAGCCCTTCTTCCACGCCTATCCGGGATCGCTTGCCTATAGTTTCGGAATGTTGGGATGCGATCTGCACTGCGGATATTGCCAGAACTGGGTTACGTCACAGGCTTTGCGCGATCCGAATGCCGTGTCGCCTCCACTCGAAGTCACTCCTGAGGCGCTGGTACGCGACGCACTTGCCCAGGGCGCAAAGGTGCTGGTCAGCACATACAACGAACCTCTGATTACGAGCGAGTGGGCGATCGCGGTATTCAAAGAAGCTAGAGCAGCGGGGCTAATCACCGGCTTTGTTTCAAACGGCAATGGCACGCCACAGGCGCTCGAATATCTACGTCCCTGGGTTGATCTGTACAAAGTTGATCTCAAGAGTTTCAATGACCGTCACTATCACGAACTGGGCGGCCGTATCGGACCGATCCTTGACACCATCCGTCGTCTGCACGATATGGGATTGTGGCTCGAAATCGTTACCCTGCTTATTCCCGGCTTCAATGATTCTGATGATGAACTTCGCGGCTTAACGGAATTTCTTGCCGGCATCTCGCCCGATATTCCCTGGCATGTGACTGCTTTCCACAAGGACTATAAGATGACCAGTCCGGAAGACACCACACCCCGAGATCTGCTCCGGGCCACGAAAATTGGAAAAGAAGCGGGGCTTCGCTACGTCTACGCGGGTAATCTCCCCGGATTGGTTGGAGATTTGGAAAACACACATTGTCACCACTGCGGCGAGACGCTGATCAAGCGCCACAGCTATCTCATCGAGGACTACCATCTGACCTCCGAAGGATGCTGTCCCAGGTGTGGCACGGTGCTGCCCGGCCGATGGGCGCCCAAGTTTGATGGGCAAATAGCTGCTGTTCCTTTCTTGCCGCATCGAGCTTCCCGTTTGGTTACAATCCTCGGTCAGCAGTAATCCTGACTGGCCCGACTACGTGCTCGCTTACTTACAACGACTGAATTCCTTCGGTGCGGTGATCCTCCTTTCGCTGTGGTGTGCCGGGTGTTCGCCTCAAGATTTCCTGACACGCCGACTAGCGGCGGATCTCATTGCCGGGTCAGAGACTTTCAAATCAACAGACCACTTTTGGCTGCGCACCGGGCTTATTTCTAACAAGGATTATGTGTCACCTGAGTACCTGGTGTTGCAGCAGAAGGGTTGGATCAATGGCACCACGGTGCGGTGCACCGCTAATGTAACGCCTCCACCGTGTTGGGAAGTTGCGTTGACTCCGATCGGGGTAGAAACGTTTCGCGACCTGATTCACAGCAGCGATAGCGGTAAGCAATACTTCAGCATACCGACCGTGCGCCGGGAACTGGTTGCGGTGACCGGCATCAGCAAGGGTGGCAACTTTGCAGATGTGAATTTCACCTGGCGATGGATCCCGCTCAACGAAGTTGGTGCGGCGCTCTATGCCGGTGATGCCCATTACAAATCAACCGTCGGCTTCAGACACTACGATGACGGCTGGCGCTTGCTTGATGGCAACGGTGCGAAGAGTAGCCAGACTCTGGATGAAGCACTTAAGAATTCTGAACCTGCGCCATAAGGCGAGGCTCGATTTGTCCGGCCGCGCATGCGGCGACGCATGCTGGTAGATAATTCTCATAGAGGCGGAATTGTGGGGCACTTCTTGAAACGCAACGTTGTGCTTTTGGTTTTCGTTTTAAGCACATCGTTACTGCATGCCGACGACCTCGACGACCTTGCCCGCGACTTCTGGGCGTGGCGAGCCATGGAACAACCAATTTCAACTGATGATATCCCACGTCTGGAACGTCCACCGGGTTGGGGGCCCGACTGGTCACCCCGAACAGTAGTTAGTTATCGCCGGCGACTGGACGAGTTCGAAGCGCGTAGGGGGAAAATGAACCTGTCTTCTGCGCCGATTCCGCGGCAGGTGGATTATCGGCTGATAGGCTCGGCAATCGCTCGGGTTCGGTGGGAATTGGATTTGAACCGTGGCTGGCAACGCAACCCGAACTTTTACCTGGACCAGAGTCTGGGCGCGTACTTTAATCTGCTACTGCCACCGCCTCCGTTCGATTCTGCGAGAACACGCCACATTGTTAACACGATGGCTTCCATCCCAGGCACCATCGAAGACGCGAAAGAAAATCTCACGCAAGCGGTCGGCCCGTTCGCCCGTCTGGCCCTCGATCAACTGCAGGACATAGGTCCACGACTACTGAAGTCGGTACAGGAACTCAAGCCACTCCTCGATAGCGAAGGTGCGCGGGACCTGGATGCAGCTACCGAGAAAGCCATCACTGCATTGGAGTCGTACCGCAACTGGCTGAAGCAGCGGATGCCCTCAATGTCCTCCCAAAGCGCGATCGGTCGCGACGCTTATGTCTTCTTCCTGAAGAATGTTGCTCTGCTGCCATACACACCTGAACAATTACTTCGTGCAGGTCGCGACGAATGGGCGCGCTCGGTTGCATTCCAGACCTACGAAGAGCATCGCAATATTGGCCAGCCACAACTCGCGCTCTTTAAAGATCAAGCCGAGCAGATAGCGCACGAAGAAAAAGACGAACTTGCGGTTCGCCAGTATCTTGAGGCTAAAGACATCCTGACCGTGCCCAAGTGGGTGCAACACTATCGGTTTGCTGCGTTGCCGCCATATCTTGAGCCGCTTTCCAGCATTGGTGAAGACGACTATTTCACCGGGCCCACTCACCTTAAGGAGAACGGCATTCGTTACATTGCGCCACCCAGTCCCAGCCTCGGCTATTTCCCTCTGACGACTGCTAAAGATCCGCGTGGTGAGATCGTTCATGAGGGCGTGCCCGGCCACTATTTTCAACTGGTGCTGTCATGGGCAAACCCTGATCCGATTCGCCGTCATTACTACGATTCCGGAGCCAACGAGGGCATCGGTTTCTATGCAGAGGAAATGATGCTGGAAGCAGGTCTGTTCGACGACAGCCCACGCACTCGCGAAATCATCGACAATTTCATGCGCTTACGCGCGCTGCGAGTGGAGGTGGACGTCAGGCTCGCGCTCGGGGAATTCTCTCTTGATCAAGGGGCGGAATACCTCAAGAATACCGTTCCTATGGATGGGTCTACGGCTCACGCTGAGGCAGCTTTTTTTGCTTCAAGTCCAGGCCAAGCCATCTCGTATCAGATCGGCAAGCTGCTGATCATCAAATTTCTCGCCGACGCACGGCGCCGGCAGGGCGACGCCTTCAACCTGCGCGGATTTCACGATTTTTTGTGGCAAAACGGCAACGTGCCGATTGCACTCCAGCGCTGGGAATACCTTGGTCTTAAGGGTGATGTGGATACGCTCCAACAATTGCATTAGCGGATGATGCCTGGGAAGCACCGCCTATCGTGAGCTGCCCGGTACGGTTTTAACCGTAGTAGGTATCGCACCTCTAATATGACCGGCAGTCGAAAAGTGAGTTTCTGATTTGCGCTCGGCACTCCGCCCGTTGTATATCTCTTTGCGGCCACAACTTCTCCTATGATCAACAAAAATCCGCTTGTCGCCACTGTGTTGGCTGTTTTTCTTGTCCTCCCTCTCCCCGCAGCGGCGCAAAAGCCGCGCGTCACTCTTGACGAATTCTTTAATTCAGTTGGGTTCACCGCGCTCAAGCTTTCACCAGACGGCAATTCGGTTGTGATCGGCATCGAGCGCGCCGACTGGGATCAGCAAATCTATCGCAAGGATCTGTGGCTCTATCGTGATGATGGTCACGCCACTCGGAATCTGGTTCAGCTAACGCAGTCGGGGCACGACACTAACCCGCAATGGTCGCTCGATGGCCATTGGATCGCGTTTCTGTCCGAACGCAAAATCTCCTCTGGAAAAGAAGGAGATGCCGCCGATGACTCGGAAGGCAAGGGCAAAGAAATCAGCCAGCTTTACCTAATCTCACCAGGTGGAGGCGAGGCATTTCCTGTGACGCAGGGAGACGAAGAAGTACATGCCTTTTCCTGGTCACCCGATTCTCGCACTCTCTACTTCGCCACGCGCATACCGTGGAATAAAGAGCAGCAGGACACTTACAAAAAAGATTGGAAGGATGTGATTCAATATCGCGCGGCGGAACGCGGCGACATGATTTTCAGTATCACCATTGATGAGGCAATGGGACGTGACCAGGCGGCAGGGACTAAGGAAATTCCTGAAGCTGAGAAGCGCTCCGGCGCAACGCCAGGCGCTAAAGGATTGGCGCGCACCCTATGGCGTATCGAACAACTGGAGACCTCGCCTGATGGACGCCAACTCGCCTTTGTGACGACATCAATTTCCGAACGCCAGGAGAAAATCAACGAATTCGAAATCTACGTGGTTGATCTCGCAAATGCGTCTCCTGAACGCCCACCGCGCCAACTTACTCACAACGAAGCAGTCGAGCAAGACCTGCAGTGGGCCCGCGACGGCCAGCACGTTTTCTTTCGCGTGGATCTTGGTTCAGTGGAGGGAAAGTACAAAGATACTCAGACCCGGCTCTACTGGGTGGACAGCCAGAGCGGCGAAGTGCAGCGCTGGGCCGGCGATTTTGGCGGGGCCGTCGGGCGTTATGCACTTGCCCCCGATGGCAGAGTTGTAGCTCCGGGGCG
>Ga0209577_10005864_pt1 | contig 11401 bp, 5 predicted proteins | sample GraSoiAngelo_109_FD_185874 | JGI IMG/M metagenome (GOLD analysis project Ga0209577, IMG submission 185874) | Grasslands soil microbial communities from the Angelo Coastal Reserve, California, USA - 14_0903_12_20cm (SPAdes) (version 2) | ecosystem: Environmental > Terrestrial > Soil > Grasslands ... | reverse complement strand
GTGTTAAGAATACTCGACTCCAATTTCTTGGTGACTTCGCTCTTTTCTCGATTCTTGGCCCGTTCGGCCGCGAGATCGTTGTCCGAGACCTCGACAACCTTTTCCTTTTTCAAATCGACGGCGGATGGTGCATTTGCTGATGCTCCTCCTGCCAATCCATTGCTGGACCCGTTTGTCGAGGCAGTATTGCCAGCTGGTGCAGTACTGGAATTCGAAGAAGTGTTGGCGGAACCGCTTTGACTAGGCGCACTAGACTGACTAGCCGCGCTGTTGTTTGCATTTAATCCCGGGCTAACGCCGGATGGAAGCTGTGATCCCGAGCTAATGATGCCGCTCTCAGGTTGAGCTGGGCCACTCGTGACCGCGGGACCTGCGGCGACATTGAATACGACAACAAGAAGCAGGCTGACGATCGCGACTAAGGCAGGGAGTTTCACAGTTTGATGATTCTTTCAATTACACTAGTGGCCACCGCTAGCTCAAGAATTTTTGCGTTTAATTTTCCGAACCGACGGACGAAGCCGAGCTGATCCTGAGTTATTCACAAGCATAAGGGTTTTCCCGATTTTTTTTTCAGAAAGAGGAAAAATCTTCTTGACGTTTTTTGCGGAATTAATAACTGTCACCGGCTTACTCAACCTAATCTCCTAACACATGATTAAAAATCCTCGTTGGTTTGGTCGTTTCAATTCTGTTTTCCATCGACTGCGCTTTGTCACCGCCGGCTCGCTTGTTTTGGCCGCCGCCGCCGCCCTAAGCCTCTCGACTGTCTCAACTCAGGTGTCTTCGCACTTCGGCGAACGGCATCGCGGTTCGGCAGCATTTTTAAAACACACTGAAGATCTCGTTGCGGCGAAAATCGGTGATCTGGACGAAAGTCCGACATCGTGGGCAGATCAAAATTATCAATTGAATGGTGGCGATTCGATCACGGCCGCCGACATCGCGGGCGCGCAGGCGGCTGCCAGTGCGATCGCTGGCAACAGCAGTGCCAAGAATTCAACCACGTCGTGGTTCGCACTTGGCCCATCGAATGCGGTTTATCCGGCGTTTCTTAATAGGCACGGCAGCCAATACAACGCTTCCGGGCGCATCACCGCGCTGGCGATCGGTTCGACCTGCACCGCGTCAAATTGCCCGCTTTGGGTCGGTGCTGCGGGTGGCGGTGTTTGGAAGAACGACCAAGCTTTATCTGGCAACGGGAACTGGGTGAACGTTTCCGACGGTTACTTTGCCTCGGGCGCAATTGGCTCTCTGACATACGATGCGGCGCACAACACGCTTTATGCCGGAACCGGTGAGGATGCTGCAGCCGGTGACGCGGAAGCGGGCGTTGGCATTTACAAATCCACTGACGGCGGCAAGACCTGGTCGGCCTTGGGCGGTAATGCGAGCTTCATGCTTCGCTGCGTCCGACAGATCTCGGTCGACAACTTGAACGACCCAACGGGGAATACGATTTACGTCGCCTCCGGTCGCGGCGTGCACGGCATTTCATCCACGACCGCGGGGGCGCTTTCGACTCCGCCTGGAGCCGCTGATGTCGGCGTATGGAAATCGACGAATGGCGGCGCGACTTTCACGCTACTTCAGCCAGCGCCAGTAGTATTGGGTGCGCAGGCCGGGCAAACCTTTATGTCGAGTTTCGGTTCGTCCCGCGGCGCAACCGACGTTGTTGTCGATCCTACGCATGCGGGAGTGATCTATGCGACCGCCTACAATGTCGGTGTCTGGCGCTCAACCGACAATGGCGTCAGTTGGACGAACATTCATCCTGGCAATAATACCGGTGCGGATCGAAGCGAAATTGCTGTCGTGACGACGCCGGATACGAATTCACGCATTTATCAGGGGGAAGGCGACAGCGGCACTCCTTATAGCCGGTTCTTTATCGCGGATGCGGCGCAGACCGGCGCGCCTGTCTTTGTTGATAAGACGAGTCCGAATCCGGCCGATACGGGTCCGGTGAAAAGTTATGCGACCTACAATTTCTGCACCGGCCAATGCTGGTACGATCAGGGCGTTTACAGCCCACCGGGTTATCCAAACATCGTTTATGTGTATGGCTCGTTTGTTTATGGTGAGTCGCACCGTATTTCCAATGCGCGCGCTGTGCTCTTATCACAAGATGGCGGTAATACCTTTACCGATCTGACCGACTCAGCGAATGGTGTTGATGCAAACCACGATGGATTGCATCCCGATCAACACGCGTTGATCACGAACCCGAACAATCCATTGCAGTTCTTCGAAGGCTCGGACGGCGGCCTCATGGCCTCGGACGGTACGCTTGCGGATGCTTCGAGCCGTTGCGATAAGCGCGGACTCGATCCGGTCAGCCTCAATCAGTGCAAATCGCTTCTCAAGGCGGTGCCGGGCAAATACATCAACCTAAATCCGGGTCTGAATACGCTGCAGTTCCAAAGTTTGTCGGTTAATCCGGCCAATCCGAACGACATTCAGGGCGGAACTCAGGACAACGGAACATTCGAGACGACCAGCTCAACCGTGATCTGGCCACAGACCATCTTCGGTGACGGCGGACTCTCGGGATTCGACTCGACGGACAAGAAGTTCCGGTTCCACACCTACTTCGATGCCCAAGTCGATGTTAACTTCAACAATGGTCAGGACCGCCGTTGGGATTGGATCGCCGACCCGTTCTTTCTGCCCTATCCGGGCGGTACAGAGGCGAGGCTGTTCTACTTCCCGATCATTACCGATCCTGCTGTCCATGGAACCATGTTTGCGGGGTTGACCAGCGTCTGGCGCACAAAGGACGATGGCGGTCCTCAAGTTTACCTCGATCAGCATTGCAATGAGTTCACCGGTGATTTCGCGGTGCAGTGTGGTGATTGGGAGAGGCTCGACGGTGCGACTCTGACATCCGCCGCACGCGGCAACCGGAGCGGTGGCTCAGTTGGTTGGATCAGCCGTACTTCGGGTGACAACTCAACGCTTTGGGCTGCGACAATCACAGGCCGGCTCTTCGTTTCGAAGAATGCGGATATGACCCCAGCCAGTTCCGTCGTGTTCAATCGGATCGATGGAACGGATCCGAACTCGCCAAATCGCGCGATCAGCAGCATCTCGATCGATCCGACCAACCCGAATCGGGCCTACGTTTCCTACCTCAGCTACAACCTGCGTTTTGCAAACGCCGTGCCGTCGATCCACCCTGGCCACGTGTTCCGCGTGGACTATAACCCGATAACGATGACGGCAACCTGGACGAACCTTGAGGGAACCATCACTCCTATCGGTGATCAGCCGGTCAATGGTGTCGCCTATGATCCGAACACCGGGAATTTGTACGCGGCGACGGATTTCGGCGTGGTCGTACTTGCGGGCGCTAATCCTGCCAATGGATGGACGCCGGCAGCGCCGGGTCTGCCGGTAGTGACCGTTGCTGGTCTCACCATCAATCCGGGCGCGCGGCAATTGCTTGCATCCACGCACGGACGCGGTGGCTACCAGTTGACGCTGCCCTAATTAAAGAAAACGTTCTGTTTCACAACGGGCCGGCAGAAATGCCGGCCCGATTTGTTTTTGCGAAATGGAGAGAAACTTGATGCCGGTTCAGAGCGCAAGGACGTAAATTCTCGAGTAAAGAAAAAACAGTTCCGGCAACATCCGCCGTATTAATGCCAAGGCGGCGTTAGACTTTTCAATCAACTCCGCTCTTTTTCCGATTTTTTTTAAAGAAAGTGTAAAAAAAGTCTTGCTGATTATTGCAGACTTGGCAGACTCGCGCGCGTTTGTAACCCAAATCTCAACCCTGAATCTATGAAACTCATCCCCAACTCTGCATTCGTATATCTACGCGGCGTGCTCGCCGTGACACTTCTCGGCGGCGCGCTCGCAATGGCGTTTGTCGCAACCACCACCGTTCCGTTGACGAATTCGTCGGCGACCAAACCACGCTTGGATAAACCGACCTCTCACACGGACATCAGTATCGCCAGGGAAGATTTTGTGAAGCCAGTTTCGATGGATCCAGATGAAGCCGGTCCTGCCCCGAGATACGATGATCCGACGGCAGCGGCCGCCGAAGACTACATGCATCGCGCATATCCTGCGGACGAGTTGCCTTTGAGCGCAACGGAGAACGCGATTGCTGCGTTCCAAGAAATTATCCGAGCATCCCAACCGACAACGACGCCAACTCCGACTGCCACTCCGGGTGGGAAAAAGAAGAAAAAAGGGAAACACAGTGCGTTGCCGGCGATAAGCTCACCGTCAATCGCTTCATCATTCCCGTGGACTGAAGTCGGCCCGAGCACTGCGTTCTTTCCCAATATCCTGACATTTTCGGGCGCTTCCTATGTGACTTCTGGTCGTATCACCGCCCTTGCGATTGATCCAGCCTGCAACGTGACCAATTGCCGGATATGGGTCGGAGCAGCTGGCGGCGGAGTTTGGGGAACCACCAACGGACTGTCGTCCAGCCCAACTTGGACATTCCTCTCCGGGTTCTTCCTTTCCAACGCGATTGGAACTCTTACCTTCGACGCCGCCCACGGCACACTTTACGCCGGCACCGGCGAACCGAACGCATCGGGTGACTCCGAAGCGGGCGTGGGAATCTTTAGGTCGACTGACGGTGGCAACACGTGGACGCAGCTCGCGTCAACGATCGGACCCATCACCACAACTTCTCCCGGCACCGGATCAAACGGGACTTATACCGGTCGCGCATTCTTCGGCCGCTCGATTCAATCCATTGTGGTTGACCCGACAAACGCGAGCATTCTCTACGTTTCGTCAGCGCGCGGCGTTCGTGGCATTAGTTCAACGACCGGTGGCACGACATCGAATCCGCCGACACCGCGGCCACCATTCGGTTTGTTCAAATCGACCGATGGCGGTAACACATTCAGTTTCATTTGGGACGGCGGCGCAAGCTGTCCGGCGACGTGTAACGGAACTGATCCGCAAGCATCGCTCCGTGGCGTGCTCGACGTGGCTCTCGATCCGTCGAATCATAACATAGTCTACGCGGCCGATTTCGGATCTCCGAGCAATACCGGCGGCGGCGTTTGGCGTTCCAGTGATGCGGGATCGACATGGACACAGATTTTCGCGCCGCCAGTCGTTTCTGATCCTCAACGCTCGTCCTTCGCGGTAACGCGTTTGGGCAACGGCAACACGCGGATGTACGTGGGCGATGGAAACACCGGCGCCAGCCCTTCCCAAATTTTCCGGAGCGATCTTGTGCAAACCGGCGTGCCGGCGTTTATGAATTTGACGGCGACGCAAGTGCCAGCCGGTCAGACGAGCGGTTATTGCTCGGGCCAGTGCTGGTACGACAATGTGGTTGTTACTCCGGCGGGACATCCGGACACCGTCTATCTCGCCGGTTCGTATTCCTACGGCACCTACGCTCGAAGCACGGATGGCCGCGCTGTCCTGCTTTCGACTGATGCCGGTGCTTCATTCACCGACATGACTTGGGATGCGACAACGACTCCGACACCGCCCGGTCAATGCTGCAATCCCAATTCGATCGCACCAAACGGACTGCATCCTGACCAGCATGCGTTGGTGGTGAATCCGGCTAATCAGTTTCAGTTCTTCAGCGGGTCCGATGGAGGACTTGTGCGCTCGAGCGGCGTCAATGCGGATATCTCAGGCCAATGCACCGCGAACCGCGGCCTGAGCGGCACGGATCTCTTGCTATGCCAGCAACTGCTTTCGCGCGTGCCGACATTGCTCACCAGTTTGAACGACGGACTCCGGACCTTGCAGTTCCAGAGTCTCTCCGTTGCATCGGACAACCCGTTCCACATTCAAGGTGGCACCCAGGACAACGGAACGTTTGAATCTTACGGTTCGTCGTTTTTCCCGCAGATGATCTACGGCGACGGCGGACTCTCCGGCTTTAGCCGCAACAATTCTAATTTGCGGTTCAACACGTTCACCGGACAGGCCAATGACGGGAACTTCCGAAATGGCGATCCGATCTATTGGGTAGAAATCACCGGACCGATTCTGTTCAGCGTCGAAGGGGCGCTATTTTATCCGCCGGTAATTTCCGATCCGAGCACGGGTGCCGGACAAACGATCTTCCAAGGTTCGAGACACGTGTGGCGGACGCAGGATTGGGGCGGAAATCAGGCGACCCTTGAGGCGAACTGTCCTGAGTTCGGGCCTTACAGTTCGACCTGCGGTGACTTTGTGACTACGGGCTGGCCCACAATTCTTTGCACCGCCATCAACCTTTGTCTTAACGTGCCGGGCGATCTCGGAGGTCTCACCTACGGTACCGACCGTCGTCCGACGACTGCCAGCCGGTCCAGTTCTTTCATTGCCCGAACGCCGAGCAATACAAACGTAATCTGGGCCTCGACCACAGGCGGACGCGTGTTTATCTCAGACAATATCGATGATCCAACCGACTCCAATGTTGTTTGGAACCGCATCGACTCCAATTCGGGAGCGGCTCCGGGCGCTCCGGCGGGCACTTCCGCCGATCCAACTCGGTATCCGTCAGGCATCTTCATTGATCCATTCAATTCCCATCATGCGTGGATCACGTATTCAGGTTACAACTTCAATACGCCGAGCCAACCGGGACACGTATTCAGTGTCCTTTGGGACGGCGTCGCTGGACACGTAGCGACCTGGACAAACATTAGTTTCAATTTCCCGGACGCTCCGGCGACGACCGTCGCCTTCGACAGTTTCACCGGGGACCTCTACGCCGGTATGGACTTCACAGTTTTGCGATTGCCTAATGGCAGCGCAACCTGGGTCGCGTCAGCGCCGATCTCAACAGTACCGGGCTCTCCGGGATTGCCGGTCGTGGAAGTGACCGATCTCAAGATCGTGCCAAGTTCGCGCCTGCTCTACGCTGCGACGCACGGGCGCGGTATTTTTGTGCTCTCTTTGCCGTAACGTTTGTTTCATAAATCGGGCGGGATAGGTTAAAATCTATCCCGCCCTTTTTTTATGTCGCTTAAGTGCATCGTTCCGGGATTAATACTTTCTCTGGCGCTGATTGCGATCGCGGCAGACAACAACGGATTCCTGGTCGGGCATCTGAGGATTCTTTCGCTCAAAGAAGTCGAGCGGGCGGATGAGAGTCCATCGAAGCCGTTCGCCAAAAATTATTCCGACTATCCGTTGATCGTTCTGAGTCAGGATGGCAAAAAAGAGATCACCCGAATAACAGCTGACGGGGAAGGAAACTACCGCGTCGAACTGCCGGCAGGCGTTTACATTTTAGACGTGCAAGGTCGCGGTCGCGGACATCTTCGAGCGAGGCCACAACCTTTTACCGTTGTCGCGAATCAAACCGTTCACGCCGATCTCGATGTAGATACCGGAGTGCGGTAGCGTGATTTGACGAGCAAGCCTCTCGCCACCATATTGCACCCTCCTCGCCAGCCGGTCGCTGGCGCGTCTCATGCAAAATATCCGTAACATCGCCATTATTGCGCACGTCGATCACGGCAAGACCACGCTGGTGGATCAACTCCTGCGTCAGTCCGGAACTTTTCGCGCGAATCAGAAAATCGAGGAGCGCATGATGGATTCGATGGATCTCGAACGCGAAAAGGGAATCACGATCCGCGCGAAGAACGCCGCGTTTCAGTGGAATGATTACCGCATCAACATTGTCGACACCCCCGGGCACGCCGATTTCGGGGGCGAAGTCGAGCGCATCATGAAAATGGTCGACGGCGTTTTGCTCGTCGTCGACGCGCACGATGGTCCGCAGGCCCAGACGCGTTTCGTTCTGCGCAAAGCGTTTGAAAATCGCCTCAAACCGGTTGTCGTCATCAACAAGATCGATCGCGAGCACGCCCGTCCGCACGAGGTTCTCGATCTTGTTTTCGATCTCTTCGTCGAATTGAAAGCCACCAACGAGCAGCTCGATTTTCCGATCATCTATGCGAGCGCCAAAGAAGGCTTCGCCAAGCGCAACTTGTCCGACGAAAGCCGAGATATGACGCCGCTGTTTGAATCGATCGTTGAATCGGTGCCGCCGCCGACGATTTCGGACGAACCGTTCTTCCAGATGCTTGTTTCAAATCTCGACTACAGCGATTATCTCGGCCGGATCGCCTTGGGCAGAATTGTCAGCGGCCGCGTCGCGGTTGGTGATTCGATCGTTTGTCTTCATCACGGCGGCTTGCCGGAGCGCGCCGCCGTTACCGCGATTTTTACTTATTCGGGTTTGGAACGGGTCCAAATCAAAGAGGCCATCGCCGGTGATATCATCGCGTTGACTGGTTTCGAAGAAATCCGAATCGGCGAAACCCTGACCGACTCCGAAGATCGACAACCGCTCCAATTCGTCGACATCGATCCGCCAACAATTAAGATGCGGATTCTCGTGAATGATTCGCCGTTTGCGGGCCGCGAAGGGAAATTCGTGACTGCGCGCCATTTGAAAGACCGCCTGACGCGTGAGACTAGGACGAACGTTTCACTCCAAATGAATGACACGGACACCGCGGGTGCATTCGAGATTCATGCGCGAGGCGAAATGCAGATCGCGATTTTAGTCGAGCAGATGCGGCGTGAAGGCTTTGAAATGATGATTTCCCGACCCGAAGTCATTTTTCACAAGGATGATTTGGGCAATCTGCTCGAGCCGCTCGAAAATCTATATGTCGATCTACCGAAAGATAATTTGGGAGATGTGTTGCAATCGTTAGCCAATCGCAAAGGCGACGTCGTGGCTGTGCATCATCATGGCGCGCGCGTGTCGGTGGAAGCGATTGTTCCGACGCGTGGATTGATTGGACTTGAAACCGATTTGATCAATCTGACTCGCGGTGAAGGTTTAATGAGTCATTTGTTCCGCGAATACGCGCCGTTCAAAGGAGAGATCGCGAATCGCGGTCGCGGCGTTCTTGTTTCGATGGAATCAGGAACGAGCACTGCTTACGCGCTGGACAGCATTCAGGAGCGCGGTCATTTGTTCGTGGGACCGCAGGAGAGTATTTATGAGGGAATGATCGTGGGCGAAAATGCGCGACCAGACGATTTACCGGTTAATCCGTGCAAGGCGAAACGCCTGACCAACATGCGCAGCCAGGGCGAAGGCAAGGGTGTTCAACTGGAAACGCCGCTCCGGATGAGCGTCGAGCGCGCTCTGGAGTACATCGACACCGACGAGTACGTCGAAGCGACGCCGAAATCGTTGCGCCTTCGGAAGCAGATCCTCGAGGCCACAGCGCGGAAACGGGCCGCGAACCGCGCCGCTTAGCGGGTTGACAAAACACCCGGCAGCGGCTTGAATATCGCTTGGTAATTTCTCCACGTCCGCAGTTCGCGGCGTGCTCTCGGAATCTTACTCGTTAGGCAACCTTTATCTGAAAACCCGATATGGCGGGACATAGCAAATGGTCGAAGGTCAAGCGTTTCAAGGGCGCAATCGACACCAAACGCGGCCAGATCTTCAGTAAGTTTTCTAAGGAGATCAGCATCGCCGCGAAAACCGGCGGTGGCGATCCGGCGGGAAATCCGCGTCTGCGCAGCGCCATCCAGTCCGCGCGCGAGCAGAGCATGCCGAACGATAACATCGAGCGCGCGATCAAACGCGGCATCGGCGAAGGCGTCGACGCCGCCAACTACGAAGAAATTATCTACGAAGGCTACGGCCCGGGCGGCGTGGCGATCATTGTCGAAGCCGCCACGGACAATAAGAACCGCACTGCCGCCGAAGTCCGCAGCATTTTCACGAAAAATAATGGCAACCTCGGCTCGGCCGGCAGTGTTTCATACATGTTTCACAGAAAGGGACAGATCGTGGTGCCGCGCAGCTCAATCAATGAAGACCGTCTCCTGGAGATTATTTTGGACGCTGGGGCTGAAGAGTTGACAACCGAGGAGGATCAGTATCTTATCATTACTTCGCACGATCGGCTCTACGCTGTAGCTGATGCACTCAAGAAAGCGAACGTTACGACTGATGGGCAAAAGTTTACCTTCATTCCCGATACGACTGTGCCGGTGGCCGATGAGGACCTGGCCCGGCAGGTGCTTCGTTTGTGTGATGCCCTCGAGGACGATGACGACGTGCAGAACGTCTATTCAAATCTAGATATTCCCGACGAAATGCTGGCCAAGTTGCCAGCCTGAAAAAGTAATTTCACTCCGCTGACAATGGCAGTGCGTTCGCCATGGCGAACAATCGGCCTCTGCAATTTATGAACGAAGAAAACGAAAACCAGTCCGCCACCGAACGGCCTCGCGCTGGCGAGGCGCCGCTGGAAACCACCGGATCGGCTGCGCCTTCTGAGCAACGTCGCCCTCGTGGCCGTCGGCGCTATGGCCGCCGGCGTTACTACAATCGCGGCGATCGCAACGACAATTTCAACGAGCCTTACAACGAATCGCGCAACGACGTGCCCGGAGAGGCCGGCGGCGATCCTGTTGCCACTGAGACAATGGAAGGCGCGGCCGAGGGCGCTGAGCCGCGCGAACCAGAATTCGGCGAAGGGATCATCGAGATTTCCGGAAAAGGTTTCGGTTTTCTGCGCGATCCGAAACGGAACTTCATTCAAACGCCGCAGGATATTTTCGTCACGCCTGAAATCGTCCGCCGCTTCGCGCTGCGCGACGGTATGTGGATAAACGGTGAGACCCGTCGCGGTAATCGCGGTCCGCAATTGGTCAAGCTCCTCACGATCAACGGCGAGGATCCGGCCAAGTACCAGGGACTGCGTCCTTTCGAAGAACTGACCACGATCAATCCGAACAAGAAGATCAAACTCGAGACGGTTCCGGATCGTTACACGACTCGCATCATGGATTTGATGACGCCGCTCGGCATGGGCCAGCGTGGATTAATCGTCGCGCCGCCGCGCACCGGCAAGACAACTTTGCTCCATCACATCGCTGATGCGGTCACAAAAAATCACACCGAGATGAAGCTCATCATTCTTCTGGTCGATGAGCGACCAGAAGAAGTCACCGACTTCAAACGTTCGCATCCGAAGGCGGAAATCATCGCCAGTTCGAACGACAGCGATATCAAAAGTCACACTCGCGTCGCCCAGCTCGCGATCGAGCGTGCGAAACGTTTGGTTGAAGCCGGCCAGCATGTTTTCATTTTACTCGACTCAATTACCCGAACGGCTCGCGCGTTTAACAACGCGATGTCGGGCGGCGGCCGCACGATGAGCGGCGGTATCGACGCTCGCGCGATGGAAATTCCGCGAAAGATTTTCGCCGCTGCGCGTAACACCGAAGAAGCCGGTTCGTTGACGATTGTCGCGACGGCGTTGATCGAAACCGGCAGCCGAATGGACGAACTGATTTTCCAAGAGTTCAAAGGCACCGGTAACATGGAAATGGTGCTCGACCGCAAAATCAGCGACCAGCGCATTTATCCGGCAATCGATATTTTCCTTTCCGGAACGCGTCGCGAAGAATTACTGCTTCA